>ERZ773246.280-NODE-280-length-22553-cov-14.7933_pt1 | contig 22553 bp, 18 predicted proteins | sample MGYA00580519_ERZ773246 | MGnify/ENA primary metagenome ERZ773246 (study PRJEB29015, sample SAMEA2738153) | human oral metagenome | biome: human oral; feature: human-associated habitat; material: saliva | place: China | collected 2246 ...
GTTTTTCTTGCCTAAAAAGTATAAAAGATATATACTAGCTATATAAGATATAGATTGGAGATATACCATGACTACATCACTTGCTAAGCAATACAATTTTAAAATAAATGAAGTAACAATGGAGCAAGCTAGAGCCATTATCAAGGAAAAAGGAATGACCATGACGGATGCTATCACTCTTTTTATAGAGCAGATTGTCCTCGAACAGGACTTGCCAATCAAGACTGCAGAAGATTTACACCGTGAACAGTTGATTGAGGAATTACAAGCTCAATCCGAACGAGCCTTAAGAGAATATGAAGCAGGCAAAGGGATTTCCCTAGACAGTATGAGGGCACGCTATGGCTTATAAAGTAATTGTTTCTGATGAAGTGAGCCAAGCTATTGACAGTATTCATGATTACATCACTACTGTTCTTTTATCACCTCAGTCTGCTAAAAATACTGTGGGTAAAATTTTAGATGGCTTAAAAAGTTTAGAAGTCTTTCCTGAGGCTGGTTTTGACGCCGATGAAAAAATCGGTGTAAAGATTAACAGTAAGTACCCTACACGAGGAAAAATTATCGGTCAGTATGTTTTACTCTACTTCATCGACCAAAAACGAAACACTGTTTTTTTATCTCACCTATTCCACACAAAAAGCGACTATGTCACTTTGCTACAAAATGGTAATAAAAAAAGCTCAACTGATTGAGACAACTTTCATTATTTTATAAGCTCCGAAACCTTAATTTTTGGTACCTTTTTGGTACCGTCTTAGTTTAACAATACGGCATATATATAATATTTTACAGCTACTTTCTCTTTAGAAACGTTGATTTAATAAGGATTTATATTACAGAGTATACCTTTGTAAAATACGGTCTCAAATAAGAACCGTATTGACATTAAAAAGAATGTTGATACAAAGTCATTTCCGAGAAATCGGATTTGGCTTTTTTTGTTTTTTCCAATAGAAAATCCTTTGAAATCTGGAATGAGGCAGCATGACTACTGTCACTCATTCCTTCATCTCAAAGGATTGGTTTCAATTATTGATCTTCTTTCAATTTTTCTCTCTCAAGACGAAGTTTGCGATTCGGATTTAGCCGGTTGAAGAGTTCTTCCAGCTTTTTTGCATTCCAAACATCTGCTGCTGAGACAAAGTTGCCATTTTCGTCTCGGAAAGATATTGGTTTATCACCCATTACATATCTCCTTAGTCAACAAATTCAAACTCAAACTTACCGATGCGCACCAAATCTCCGTCCTTGGCACCACGCGCACGAAGGGCTTCGTCAACCCCCATACCGCGCAACTGACGGGAGAATTTCATAATGGACTCATCACGGTCAAAGTTAGTCATTGTAAAGAGTTTTTCTAGTTTATCACCTGAAAGTACCCATGTAGCATCATCATCACGGGAGATTTCGAAGGCTGGCGCTTCTTCATCAAAGCCATAATAAGCCTCGTCTTCCATATCAGATTCTTCATAAAGCAGAAACTCAGGCGTCTTATCCAGCAGCTCAGCCGTTGCATCCAAGAGCGTGGCAAGCCCCTGCTTGGTCAGACTAGAAATAGGGAAAATCTGTGGCAACTCTTCAAATTCATCATAGTTGGCAGCCAATTTTTGCTTGAATTCTTTCAAGTTTTCTGCGCTATCAGGCATATCCATCTTGTTAGCTACAATAATCTGTGGTCGTTCCATCAAGCGTAAATTATAGGATTCCAGCTCTTTGTTGATCGCAAGGTAATCTTCATAAGGATCGCGTCCCTCACTAGCAGACATATCAATAACGTGCAAAATCACCCGTGTCCGCTCGATATGACGAAGAAACTGGGTGCCTAGACCTACTCCCTGACTGGCTCCTTCGATCAATCCTGGCAAATCGGCTACCGCAAAAGATTCTCCAGACTGAGTTCGAACCATACCCAGATTAGGAACAATCGTGGTAAAGTGATAGGCCCCGATTTTTGGCTTGGCTGATGTAATCACACTCAGAAGGGTTGACTTACCAACCGAAGGAAAACCGACCAGACCAACATCAGCCAGCACTTTTAGCTCCAGCAGTAATTCTCTTTCCTGACCCGGCTCCCCATTTTCAGAAATTTCCGGAGCAGGATTTTTAGGTGTAGCAAAGCGGATATTGCCACGTCCGCCACGTCCGCCATGCGCTACGACGAAACGTTGACCGTGCTCGATCAAATCTGTAATCATCTTGCCGGTCTCAGCATCACGCACGGTCGTCCCCTGAGGTACACGGACAATCAAATCCTCCGCTCCTCGACCATGCATTCCCTTGGTCATTCCTTTTTCGCCTGATTGAGCCTTGAAATGACGATTGTAACGGAAGTCCATCAAGGTACGGAGTCCTTCATCCACGACAAAAATCACATCGCCACCACGGCCGCCATCGCCACCCCAAGGTCCGCCATTGGGTACATATTTTTCTCGACGAAAGGCCACCATGCCATCGCCGCCTTTGCCAGCCTTGACCTGAATCTTGGCTGTATCTAAAAACATACTCATATAAATTCTCGCTTCTTTTTTACTCTAAAAAAACGCCTTACAGCGTTTAGGATTAGAAGATTGCGCCGATAGCTGATGCAAAAATTGCACCGACTGTTACAAGTAACATGATTACCACGACCAGCATTGTCAATTTTTCAAATCCAGTTTTTTTACGTTGTCCGTTGTCTCCAAAAGCCACTTTATTACCTCAATTCCAAGATTACTCTCTATATTCTAACACGATTAGCACACTTTTTCAAATATTTACGAAAGGAAAAGGAAAAAGAGAAGTTTTACTCCATAGCCAAAGAATCCTAAAGGATATTTATCGAAATAATTTAAAAAGATTGAAGAACTCACTCCAAATAGGAGACTTCTCCAATCTTTTGACTTTTATTCGATGCCAATCTCAGCACGGACAACATCCGCAATTGTGTCCACATAATAGTCCACTTCTTCGTGAGTTGGCGCTTCAGCCATGACACGCAGAAGCGGTTCTGTTCCACTTGGGCGGACAAGAATGCGGCCGTTTCCTGCCATTTCAGTTTCCATTTTTTCAATAATGTCTCTGATGGCCGGCACTTCCATTGACTTATCTTTCATGGCATTTTCAACACGGATATTGACCAATTTTTGTGGGTAAATAGTCACTTCTGCCGCAAGTTCAGACAAGCTCTTGCCAGTTTCTTTCATCACTTTGGTTAATTGCACAGCTGACAATTGACCATCACCAGTGGTATTATAATCCATGATAATGACATGACCAGATTGCTCACCGCCTAGATTATAACCGTTCTTGCGCATTTCTTCTACCACATAGCGGTCACCAACGGCAGTCACTACTTTATTAATGCCTTCGCGCTCCAAGGCTTTGTGGAAACCAAGGTTGGACATAACCGTAGTCACAATTGTATTTTGAGCCAATTGACCTTTTTCAGACAGATACTTGCCGATAATGTACATAATCTTGTCACCATCTACAATATCGCCATTTTCATCAACGGCAATCAAGCGGTCACTATCGCCATCAAAAGCAAGACCAATCGCCGCCCCTGATTCACGGACTGTTTCTTGTAAGCCTTCTGGATGAGTAGAGCCTACATTTAAGTTAATGTTGAGGCCATCTGGATTTTCTCCGATAACAGTCAGCTGGGCACCCAAATCAGCAAAAATTTGACGGGCACTAGTTGAAGCAGCGCCATTTGCCGTATCAAGGGCAACGTGCATTCCTTCAAGATCTAAACCAGTTGAAACAAGATATTGTTGGTACTTACGCAGGCCTTCTGGATAATCCATGACTTTTCCTAAGCCCTCAGCACTTGGACGTGGTAGCGTATCTTCTGCTGCGTCTAGCAAAGCTTCGATTTCAAGCTCGCGCTCATCATCCAGTTTATAACCATCGCCACCAAAGAATTTGATGCCGTTATCGAGAGCAGGATTGTGGCTAGCCGAAATCATGACACCCGCGCTAGCTTTTTCGGATTTAACCAAGTATGCAACACCTGGAGTAGCGATCACACCAAGTTTGTAGACGTGAATCCCCACAGAAAGCAGACCTGCAATCAAGGCACTCTCCAACATTTCTCCCGAAATACGTGTATCACGGCCAACAAATACCCGAGGAACTTCACTTTCGTGTTGGCTCAGAACATATCCACCAAAACGGCCCAGTTTAAAGGCCAATTCCGGCGTTAATTCCACATTAGCTTCTCCACGAACACCATCGGTTCCAAAATATTTACCCATTTTTAAAATTTTCCTTTCAAATCTTGCATTTATTTACTAGATGAACTCGAACTTGAGCTCGATTTGGAGCTTGACGAATTCGAATGCGTGGTTTTGGTCGTAACTTTCATCGTTGTTTCAAACGGTGTCACAACACTTGGCAAAACATTCCCATTGGCATCCATGGCCTGCAAGGAAGCTGCCCCACTATAATTTCCCGAAATAGTGACGTTGCTTGGTAAGACTGCTGCGACATGATTAACTTTTCCCAAAGTTTCTTCATCGCTCGTCACTGTAACTTCTTCGTGCTCCAAACTCACATTTGTGATAGAAATATCATCTGCAACCTGACTGGCTGTGATGAGATACTTCACTGGCACTTTCTTGCTTGCTTTTTTACCTATCTTGACTGAAATTTTTTGCGGATTGACCGTAGCAGACAGGCCGCTTGGTAGATTTTCGACTTTCAGCTGCACTTCGACTGTTCCTTCTGATGCATTAGATAAATCCGCTACCACATGGAACTTCCGTGTACTCTCCTGCATTTCGCTACTTAAAGCAACTCTATTAGAACCCGTCAAAACAACGCTAGCTTCGGAAGTGAAGCCGCTAATGAAGTACCGTTCACTATCATACTTGATATCAATCGGGACATTAGAAATCGTATTGCTGTAAGTTTCCGAGGTCACTTGGCGAATGCTGATACTATTTTGAAAACTACTAGACGTCGCATAAATAAACAAAACCAAAGCAAAAAATAAGGAGGAGATAATATAGAGAATTTTTTTACTTTGTTTCATTCTTCCATCCTCCTAGTAAACGATTCTTTAGACTCAGTTTTTCATGCTTGTCTGATAGCAGGACTTCCCGCAGTTGTAGCTCAAACTCATTCAAGCTCAAGTTGTGCTTGAAAACTCCATTATGCGTCGTAGAAATACCACCTGTTTCCTCAGACACGACAAAAGTAAAGGCATCTGAAACTTCCGAAAGGCCAATCGCAGCCCGGTGCCGAGTTCCAAATTCCTTGGAAATACCTGTACTTTCTGTTAGCGGCAAATAGGCACAGGAAGCTGCAATCTTATTATCCTTGATAATAACAGCTCCATCATGCAGAGGCGTATTAGGAATGAAAATATTGATCAACAGTTCCCCAGAGATATCCGCATCCAGTGGGATTCCCGTTGCAATGTATTCCTGCAACGTTCGAGCGCCCTGAATAGCCACCAAGGCACCGATCTTACGCGGACTCATGTAAGCTACTGCCTTAACAAAGGATTGAATCAATTTCTCCTCACTGCTGACTGGCGTGGCCGAAAAAATCTCAGTTGCTCTACCCAGCTTTTCAAGACCAGTCCGAATCTCTGGTGAGAAAATCACCACTGCCGCAATAACCCCGTAGGTAATAACCTGATTGATCAACCATGAAATGGTCGTTAAACCAATGATATTCGCTAAAAACTGTGCCAAGATGAAGAAGAGCACTCCCCGAACCAGAATCATAATTTTGGTCCCGGCAATTGCTTTAGTAAAATGATATAAGATCCATGTAACTAAGGCAATATCAATAATGTTGATTAAAATACTCCAGGGACTACTGAATACATTAGACCAGTATTGGAGATTGGTTAGTTGTTGAAAATTCATTGCATAGTGGCCCTCCCAGTCAAAAACAAACAGTTCTCAACTATTATATCACTTTTAAGGATATTTTTCTGTAACCTTCTTTACTTTTTTATGATAAAATATTTCTTATGAAGATAAATACAGCATTGGGCCTCTTGGCAGGCAAGTCCTCTCACTTTGTTCTCAGCAAAATGGGACGCGGCTCGACTCTACCAGGGAAAGTTGCCCTCACATTTGATAAAAACATTCTGCAAAACTTGGCCAAGAACTATGAAGTCGTGGTCATTACCGGAACCAACGGAAAAACTCTGACTACAGCTTTGACAGTGGGCATTCTCAAGGAAGCTTTCGGAGAAGTGGTGACCAATCCTAGCGGTGCCAATATGATTACGGGGATTACCACAACCTTCCTGACTGCTAAGAAGGGCAAATCTGGCAAAAATATCGCTGTGCTGGAAATAGATGAAGCCAGCCTATCTCGGATTTGTGATTATATCAAGCCTAGCCTCTTCGTCTTTACCAACATTTTCCGAGACCAGATGGACCGCTATGGTGAGATCTACACGACCTATCAGATGATCTTGGATGCTGCAGCGAAAGTTCCTGAAGCGACTGTACTGATGAATGGTGACAGCCCCCTCTTTAACTCAGTAAGCCTGAAGAATCCTGTTCGCTACTATGGATTTGATACCGAGAAAGGCCAGGCTCGGCTGGCTCACTATAATACAGAAGGCATCCTCTGTCCTAAGTGCGAGCATATCCTCAAGTATGAGCTCAACACCTATGCAAATCTGGGAGCTTATATCTGTGAAGACTGCGGCTTCAAGCGTCCTAAGCTAGACTACAGCCTGACCGCTCTCAAGACACTTGAGCACAATCGCTCTGCCTTTACCATTGATGGGCAAGACTATCAGATCAATATCGGCGGTATCTACAATATCTACAATGCCTTGGCCGCTGTGTCAGTTGCTCAGTTCTTCGGAGTTGAGCCGGCTACCATCAAGGCTGGCTTTGACAAGAGCCGGGCTGTCTTTGGCCGTCAGGAAACTTTCAAAATCAGCGATAAGGAATGTACCTTGGTCTTGATCAAAAATCCGGTCGGAGCGACTCAAGCCTTGGAAATGATTGAGCTGGCACCTTTTGATTTTAGCCTATCTGTCCTGCTCAATGCCAACTATGCAGACGGCATTGATACCAGCTGGATCTGGGATGCTGATTTTGAGAAAATTCTAGAAATGAATATTCCTCGGGTCATTGCAGGCGGTGTGCGCCACTCAGAGATTGCTCGTCGACTGCGCGTGACGGGCTATCCAGCAGATCAGATTACCGAAGTCAAAGATTTGGAAGCAGTCTTTAAGTTGATTGAAGAGCAAGAAACCAAACACGCCTATATCCTAGCTACTTATACCGCCATGCTGGAATTCCGCGAGTTGCTAGCAGAACGACAAGTAATCAGAAAGGAGATGAACTAATGGTTTATAGATCCCTCGTTTCTCCTGAAAACCAGGATTATCACTATGACTTAAAAATTGCTCATCTCTACGGCGACCTTATGAATACCTATGGCGACAACGGTAATGTCCTTATGCTCAAGTATGTGGCTGAAAAGCTAGGTGCTAGGGTTGAGGTTGATATCGTCTCCCTAGAGGATGACTTTGATAAGGATAGCTATGACATCGTCTTCTTTGGCGGAGGTCAAGACTATGAGCAAACGATCGTGGCTCGTGACTTACCAGCTAAAAAGGAAGCTTTGGAAAATTTTATCAATGAAAACGGCGTTGTGCTAGCCATCTGCGGAGGATTCCAACTTCTAGGCCAATACTATATCGAAGCGTCTGGCCGTCGAATCGAAGGACTGGGCATCATGGGACACTACACTCTCAACCAAGTCAAGAATCGCTATATTGGTGACATTAAGATTCATAACGAAGAATTTAACGAGACCTACTATGGTTTTGAAAACCACCAAGGACGAACCTTCCTCTCTGACGATGAAAAACCTCTGGGCAAGGTCGTCTATGGAAATGGCAACAACCAAGAAGACGGCAACGAAGGCGTTCATTATAAAAATGTCTTCGGCTCCTACTTCCATGGTCCTATCTTGTCCCGCAATGCGAACTTGGCCTACCGTCTGGTGACCACTTCTCTAAAAAATAAGTATGGCTCAGATATTGAACTGGCCGCTTATGAAGATATCCTTGCCCAAGAAATCCCAGAAGAATACGGCGATATCAAGAGCAAGGCTGAATTTGAATAATTGGGAGATCGTTATGAAAGAAAAATTACACTATATCCTTCTATTGATTACCATCCTATTGGTTGCTAGCATTTCCTTAGCAAATATGCAGAGCGTCAATGTTAGCTTTATCCTCTTCAGCTTTAAACTTCCCTTAATCATTTTGATTTTGGTCTCTGTCCTCCTAGGCTCGATCACGACCTTTCTCATCAGCATGCCAAAAAATTTCTCACTAAAAAATGAGCTTAAAAAAACCAAAGAAGCTCTGAAAACATCTCAAGAAGAAAACTAGGTTGGAATTTCCAGCCTAGTTTTTTGCTACTTCGTTTCAATAAAACCAAATTTATTTAAGGGAGAGACGCGAAATTCTACACTTCCCTTAATCTGCTCCTTTTTGATCAGACCAAATTCTCGACTGTCTTTCGTATTTTCCCGTCGATCATTCAAGATGAGAAAAGAATTTTTAGGGATAACATCAGAAGTCGCTCCTTTTAAGTCAACAACAGAAAAATCGTGGGTATAATAGCCCGTGCTGGCAGCCGAAGCCAGATATTTCTCTCGCATCTTTTCGATATATTGTTCTGATTGCACCTGATCGTTCAGATACAGCAAGTTATCCATATAGGTCACCTTGTCATTTTCCATAGCAATGACACGGCCGACATACTCTTTTCCATCGACCTCATAGAGGGCAAATTCCCCACGAGCAAGTTTGGCTGTCTTATCCGCCAAGACCAAATCATTTTCCGCTAAGAAAGAATTGGCATCTTGCTTGGTGATACGATAAGGTGTATAGACAAACAAGCGTAATCCCACTAGAATGGCAATAAATACCGTCACAATAATAATATTTCTCAGTAAATCTCTCTTTAACATCTCTCTCCCCTGTCCTTTTGTTCTATTATATCATTTTTCATGGGATTAGACAAAACACTGAGATGAGAGAGGATTACGTTTAACAAAATTGTAAAAAATGAAAAGGCAAAGCCTATTGAGGAGCTCCCTCAATCGAATTTGCCTTTCTTATTTTAATCTTCTTTAGCCACACGTGATTTGTTGGCAATATCAGCAAGGATAGCTTGAACAAAATCATCAACTGAGACAGTTTGTGTCTCTTTTTGGCCGTAGCGACGAACGTTAACAGTTCCGTCTTCCATTTCCTTATCCCCAACGATCAATTGGTAAGGAATCTTGCTGGTTTGTGAAGCACGAATCTTGAACTGCATTTTTTCATTGCGCTCATCTACGTCTGCACGGACACCACGGTCACGGAGCTTCTTAGCCACTTCCCATGCGTAGTCCACGTGTTTTTCATTAGATACTGGGATGAGGGTTACTTGATGTGGTGCAAGCCATGTTGGGAAAGCTCCCTTGTAGTTCTCAATCAAGATAGCTGTGAAGCGTTCCATGGTAGAGATAACACCACGGTGAATCATAACTGGGCGGTGCTCTTCGCCATCAGCTCCGATGTATTTGAGGTCGAAGCGTTCTGGAAGCAAGAAGTCAAGCTGGATAGTAGAAAGGGTTTCTTCTTTTCCAAGGGCAGTCTTAACTTGGATATCGAGTTTCGGACCGTAGAAGGCTGCTTCCCCTTCGGCCTCAAAGTAGTCCACGCCCATTTCATCAAGCGCTGCACGAAGCATAGTTTGGGCATTTTCCCACATCTCATCGTTGTCAAAGTACTTGTGAGTATCTTGAGGATCACGAAGAGAGAGACGGAAACGGTATTCAGTCAAATTGAAGTCTTCATAAACATCAATAATCAACTGAAGGGCACGTTGGAATTCTTCTTGGATTTGTTCTGGAGTTACAAAGAGGTGGCCGTCGTTGAGAGACATTTCACGAACACGTTGAAGACCAGTGAGGGCACCAGATTTCTCGTAACGGTGCATCATCCCGATTTCAGCGATACGGATTGGTAATTCACGGTATGAATGAACATGGTGTTTGTAGACCTGAATGTGGTGTGGGCAGTTCATTGGACGAAGGACAAATTCTTCACCATCTCCCATGTCCATAGTTGGGAACATGTCTTCTTGGTAATGATCCCAGTGACCAGAAGTCTTGTAAAGCTCTACAGAAGCAAGTGGTGGAGTGTAAACGTGTTGGTAGCCAGAAGCCAACTCCTTGTCGACAATGTAGCGTTCCAATTCACGACGGATAGTCGCACCATTTGGCAACCAGAATGGAAGTCCTTGACCAACCTCTTGTGAAATCATGAAGAGGTCAAGCTCTTTACCAAGTTTGCGGTGGTCACGTTCTTTGGCTTCTTCACGCATTTGAAGGTAGTTCTTCAAGTCTTTCTTGTCAAACCAAGCTGTACCGTAGATCCGTTGCATCATGGCATTGTCACTATTTCCACGCCAGTAAGCACCAGCTACATGGAGAAGGTGGAAGATTTGGATACGGCCTGTTGATGGGATGTGCGGGCCACGGCAGAGATCCACGTATTCACCCTGACGGTAGATAGTCAAACCACCTTCGTCCTCAGAGTGTTCTTCAATCAATTCCAACTTGTAAGGGTCGTTCTTAAAGATTTCACGAGCTTCATCTTTAGTCACTTCTTCACGAATAGATGGGAAGTTTTCTTTAACGATTTTTTTCATTTCTTCTTCGATACGAGGCAGGTCCTCATTGGAGATTTGACCAGCAGTATTGTCGGTATCGTAGTAGAAGCCATCTTCGATGGCTGGGCCAACCCCTAGATGAATGTCTGGGAAGAGGCGACGAGCTGCTTGGGCGAACAAGTGAGCCGCTGAGTGGCGCAAGATTGGAAGGGCATCTTCGTGATCAGGTGTCACGATTTCGATGCTTCCATCTTCAGTGATAGCACGAGTCGTGTCGATGAGTTTGCCGTTGAATTTACCAGCAAGAGCTTTTTTAGCCAAAGAATTGCTGATAGATTGGGCAATTTCAAAAGTAGTAACGCCAGATTCGAATTCACGAACAGCGCCATCTGGGAAAGTAATCTTAATCATGGTTTTCTCCTTTAAAAATTTATCGTATTTTTATAACTGAGGTTTGAAGGGACGGGAAATTAGTCATTTACAAAGAATGATCACGATTGATTTGCTAAATCAATTTTATTTTAACTTTTTCAATCTGAAAATAAAGAAAATCGTTGAAATACATAGATAGCATACCAAAGAAAGAATAAGAGACAGATATTCCTCCTGAGTCATCTCACCTCTCATGTATATCCATATTGGATAGCTTTTTATCGCATTGACCAAATAGATAGCAGCTGTCAAACTTAAAAGATATCCTGTTATAATGAGTTTCTTGTTGTTGAAAAACATTAAGATACCAAGAAAGGGGGCAAGGAATGGCAAGAGGGGAATGAGCAGAAAAAATGAAAAGACGACAATATTTTCCGTTCCCCATAGACTGAGCGTATTCATTAGCCAGACATAGACTAATAGGAAGCTACAAGTCATCATCCAAGATAATTTTTTCTTCAAATCTATCACCTCATTCAGCTCTTAGCTAAATTTCTTTTTAACTTTGTCATAACTATTCTCCATACAAAAAACGACATCCTAAAAGGACGTCGCAACGTGGTTCCACCTTCATTTATGCAAGCCAAAAAGACTTACACCTCTGATTGGCTCTAACGTAGCCACCGTTTTATCTTTTCATAAAAGCCAGTAGAGTAGTCCCAACTGCATCCTCTGCGCGATTTCCAGCTCCACGCGCTCTCTAAAAGATTTCCTGCAGGTGATATGTCTCTAAAAATTATTATAGCACGATTGAAAAAATTTGCAAGAACTTTTATTGGTTTTCAGCTCTGCTATTTTTCCTACTAAATCGGTAAATCACATGCCCTAAACCATTTCCAGCTAGTGAGAAAAGGAAATAAGCGGCATGATAAAAAGGAATCCACTCTCCAAAGGTGAAAATGGTCAGGAAAAATAAGAGGGCAACCAAGAAAGAAAAGCGCAAAGAAAAGCCATGAAAAGCTGCATAGAGCAGGGACACCAACAAGGTTGCCAGAGGAGAATAGATGAGAACATTTCCAACTACCAGCCCCTTACTTAACATGGAATCCATGGGCAAATACCGTAACAGTATATAAAAGACAAAATAGAAAAAGAAAAGGGGGAGCAAAAAGAAAATTTCTTTTTTATGGACTTTCATAAGAGCACCTCCGTTCATTAGGTCTTATAAGAAAGTTTATTCCCAATATTTCCGAATATTCTTTATCTGCTTCTTAGATGCTTTTATCATCCTAGTTGAGCTATCTACTGGCAATGACATAATTTTTCCTGGCAAATAGACAATGGTCCTGGCTAAGCGTTTGGCCATCCTTTCTTCCGGATTGAGATCATTATGAAAATCCTTGCTAATGGTCAAATCCAAATAGAATTCATAGACACGGCGACCAAAATTCTCGGCGGAAATCTCGTATAATTTATCGGCTAGCTTTTTCTCGTCCATATCTGGCGTTGCTAAAATGGCCTCCAAAATAGCTCCTGCTAAATCCCGATTTTCATAATAGAGTGTACCGAAAGTTTTATCGCTGATGACATTGTCCAGATAAGGATTGCCATGAGCAATGATCGGCGTACCACTGGCTAAGCTTTCCAGATAAGTCAGGCCCTGAGTCTCACTGGTTGAAGCCGAAATAAAGAAATCTGCCGCCTTATAGTAGAGGGCCGTATCACTTGGCGCAATCATTCCTGTAAAAATGACTGAATCCTCAATATGAAGCTGGGCGACCAAGGCTTTTAAGTCCTCAGCATAAGGCCCATCTCCGACAATGACCAACTTCACCTTGGCATTTTCTTCCAAAACCATTGGCAGTGCTTCAACAATCGCCTGGATATTTTTCTCGTAGGAAATTCTTGATAAACTGAGCAGCATGATTTCATCTTCTGCTATGCCCAGTTTAAAGCGCAGTTTCTTGATGTCTTCCCGAGAGAGTTCTGGACGGTCAAACTTGGCCAAATCGATTCCTGTTGGAATGACCCTTTTTTCCGCCTTGATTTTGTAACCTACCAAAAGATCGTAAACAATCTCAGAAGGACAAACGACACCATCCAAATCGCTCATAAAGCCACGCACGATGTACTTAACCATACTTGGACGAATCACCATTCCCTTGGCAAGATAGTGCACATAGTCCTCATATTGGGTATGGTAGGTGTGAACCACTGGAATCCGCAGTTCCTTGGCAATCCAGATTCCCAAAAGGCCTAGAGAAAACTCCGTCTGAGTATGGATGATATCCAGCTGGTACTGGCGAGCAATTTCTAAGGCGTTGGAAAAGCCACGATAAGCCACGCGCCGATCCTTAAAAGCGAAGAAAGGCACGCTGGGAATACGGATAATCTGCCAATCCTCATAGCGGTTGACATCCTTATCCGTCGTAGTAAAAATAAAGACTGTGTGACCTAGTTTTTCTAGCTCAGTCTTGAGGGTGCGAATGCTCGTAGCCACCCCGGAAACCTGAGGAAAATAGGTATCTGTAAAAAGACCAATCCGCATATCACATCTCCAAAACTGTTTGGTAAGCCTTGACTAATTGAAGTGCGACGTCATCGATAGAGCGACTCTCCGCAACACGATAACCCGCTTCACGTTTATCCACTTTTCCGTCAAGGACCTTACGAAGCGATTCGACAAACTCATCTACATTATGACAAAGCTCCGCTGACTCTTCATCAATCCAGCCATTATAAACAGGAATATCACGCAGAACTACATGTTGCCCGCTGGCCAATGCTTCTAGAACCACAATCCCTTCTGTCTCTTCATAAGACGGGAAAAAGAAAGCGTCACTGCCTGACATGGCTCCTTGGAAGACTGCACCTTTAAAATAACCTGGAAATTCCACGTTTTCTGGATGATTATAAAGGACAAGATCTCGAATCTTGCGCGGGATAAGCCAGAGATTGATAGAACCCAGCCAGATAAAGCGGACATCTGGCATTCTGCGAGCTACTTCGACAAAGTCCTCGATTCCTTTTCGTCTGAAATAAAGACCGGCACAGATTACGACTTTCTGTCCATCTACAATCCGAAAATATTTTTTAAAGACTTCTTCCTTGCGTTCATCTTTCTTGTATTTCGACAGGTCAATGCCGTTTGAGACAGCCATAATGGGCGTCGTCACACCGTAGGATTCAATCAATTTTTTTGAATACTCAGACGGAGTAATGATAAAATCCGCCATTTTATACATGTGCGCTAGATATTTGCCAAACAAAGGCGCAAAAAGATTGGATCCAATAAAAGAATTTTCAAAGTCTTCTTTGGTCGAATGTCCATGCATGATCACTTTTTTGCCTCCCCGCTTAGCCGCGTGAAGAAGAAGCAAACTACGAGGTCCGTAAGTGTTGATGTGCACGACATCATAATCTCCTAAAACATCTGTTGTATAAGGAATTCCTGCCAGATCCAGTGCATGCATTTGATGCTGCAAGGCACGGCCGATGCCTGATTTTTCTAAAACAGACTTTCCTTCTAGATATAGTAATACTTTCATATCTTCTATTATACCCAAAAGAAGCAAAAAAAGAAACGCCAAGGGAAGATTGGCAGTTAAATAATGCACTCAACCTTTCCACAAGCATTTCCTGTAGCAATATCTTTTCTTTCTGGAACTCTAATCAGTTTCTAATCAGACTAGTCCACCTTGACCACTTGCAGCTCAGCTCCCCCTAGTAGAATCAAATACTTGTCTACTTGGCTAAGACCATAGGAACGACTGAGCGCTTCGGCATAGAGGTCCAGCTGAGCTCGATAGCGCTCCACCAACTCTGTCGGCTCATGATAGCGGTCAGTCTTATAGTCAAAGAGGACAATGCGGTCATCAAAGAGCAGATAACCGTCCAAGATTCCCCGAACGACAAAGTTTTGACCGCTGGCTGGATCCTGCTTGAGCATGGCAAAAGGTGCTTCACGATGGAGATGATTAGCCTGCTGCTGGATTAGCTGACCCAGTTCTGTAGCGAAAAAGGCTTCAATCTTAGCTAAGTCAATCTTTTTCTTAACTGCCACATCTGCCTGAACCTGGGCCAAGGCTTGGCGAATGCTAGTCTTAGTGACAGGCTGATCCAGTGGAATCCGCTGCATGAGCTCATGAACAGCAGAACCGATTTGGGCTCCTGTGATTTGCTTCTTCTTGCCAAAATCAGGCAAGTCAAAAGTCAGCCGAGGCTGATAGCTTCGAGGCGCATCCATAATGTCCAGCCCTTCTGACTCCATCACTGGCTCATAGAACTTCTTGATTTGACTAGGTGTGCGGACACTTGGCAGTTCAATAGCCGCTTGATAAAGACTGTTGAGCCGGTCTACATTCTCCAAGATATCCAGAGCCCGCCGAATATCCTCTGACTGACGATTGTCCATCAAATCATCTACTGGAATAGGATCAGCCTGCTCCGCTACTCCAATCTGCTCGTCTGTCAGCTCCTGATCAGTCACAAAGCGAGTCTGATAAGCTAGATTTTCCTTCTCAAACACTGACTGAATAGCATAGAGCCAATCCTGAAAATTGGTCAGCTGGCTACGAAGGCTGTTGGATAAACGACCATTTTGGCTTGGCCCCCACTTGCGCTCTTGGAGCTTAGCTTGCTTGCCCTTGCCGACTAGATAGAGCTTGGTTTCAGCCCGCGTCATGGCCACATAGAGCAGACGCATCTGCTCAGACAGGCTAGCCAGCTTGAGTTCTTCAGCATTCTGCTGATAAGGTAGGGTCTCCATGGAAATCCGCAGCTGCTTGGGCGCATGAGGATCCTGAGCCTCAACATCCACATCAGCCACATATTTGATTCCGATGCCTTTTTGTCGGCTGAGGATAATAGCAGAGCTGCTATCCTGACGATTGAAGGCCTTGTCCATATTGAGCAGAAAGACATACTTAAACTCCAGGCCCTTACTCTTATGGATGGTCATTAGCTGGACAGCATTTTTCGGAGCAGCCAGAGGGACACTGGCCAAATCGTGCTCATTTTTCAAAATCCGGTCAATCATGCTGATAAAGCGGGATAGCCCCTTAAAACTCGACTTTTCATAGTCGTTGGCCCGCAAGGATAAGGCATAGAGATTGGCCTGACGCTGCTCACCGTTGGGCAGAGCTCCTACCATATCGTAGTAAAAACGATCTTGATAAATCTTCCAGATTAAATCATAGAGAGAATGGGTCTTGGAATAGCTGCGCCAATCATCCAGCGTTGTCTGGAAGTGCTGCAGTTTCTTGCGCAATCCACCATGGATGAGCTGCGGTTCCAGACCTTGATTAGCCAGAGCATTCCTCAGCTTTTCGTAGAGATTTTCCATAGACTTGGTACTGGAGGCTTGCAAGGCTAGCCGAGCCAATTCATCCTCATCAAAGTCAAACATTGGCGACTTTAGGAGAGCGGTCAGGGCATAGTCATTGAGAGGATTGTTAATGGTCCGCAAGGTATCCAGCATCACCATAACCTCTACCGACTGGAGATAATTGGTCTCGCCATCATCCGGCACAATCGGGATATGATGTCGGTCAAACTCTGCTAAAATCAGATCATTACGGGTCCGCGAAGCTGTCAGCAAGGTCATATCCTTGAAATCCACCCCTTCTTGATTATGAAGGCGGATGATTTCCTTAATTACCAAGGCTACTTCACCAGCTGAAATGCTGGGCAAACCTTGGTCAGAATCCTCTTCTTCGCTATCAGCACTACCGTCATAAAGCAGAAATTCTGCCTGATTGGCTGGGTTAGGCTCCCGTTTGGCCGGATTTCCTGCCACCAAATAGTGGGTCTCATTGTAGTCAATCTCACCGACTTCCTCGTCCATGAGTCGTTTAAAAACATCATTGGTCGCTTCCAGCACCTCGATGTGACTACGGAAATTTTCCTTGAGAATGATCAGCTTGCCCTGACTAGGATCAGCCTGATAGAGTTTAAATTTATCGTTAAAAATCTGCGGATCGGCCTGACGGAATCGATAGATGGACTGCTTAATATCGCCGACCATAAAGCGATTATTTCCTCGAGCCAGCAATTCCAGCATTCGCTCCTGAGTATGGTTGGTGTCTTGGTACTCATCGACCATGACCTCATGGTACTTGTCCTGATAAAAACGCCGCACCTCTGGATAATTTTCTAAAATCTCAATAGCAAAATGACTGATATCCCCAAATTCAAAGGCATTTTCCGCTACCTTGCGCTGCAAATAAGCTTGCGAGAAATCTCGGACAAAATCGCGCAACAAATCCAGTAGAGGAAGAGCTTCTGCCTGATGCTGCTCCATAAAGTTCAGATGATAGAGGCGGACATCCAACTCTTTAATTCGCTCTATCAGTGGCTTGCGGGCCTCATTATAGGTTTGAGCCAGCTCTTTTTTAAGTTCGTCCGCATTCTTACCAACTCGGGCAGTAAAAGCCTGATGGTTAGAGGTCTTAGCCAATTCTAAAAAGCGCTGAATCAAATCTAGCAACTGCTCAGATCCAGTCTGCTCTGTCAGCTCAGCCAAGATATCTAAGGCTGCCTGAACATTGTCCTGATACTTAGCCCCAGCAAAGGCCTGGCCTTCATGAGCTAGATGGCTCTGGAAAAAATCTTCCAAATCCAGCAAAGACTGCCTAGCTCCAGATAGTATTCGCTCCCGCTCTGCTCCAAAATCACTGGTTTCATAACCTAGAAGAAAGGTTTCCTCCAACCATTTCCGCGGATTGCTGGTAGACTGGAGAAAACTATAAATACTATAAATCTGCTGGCGGAAACCAGCAATGTCCTTGCGCTTGCCAGTGAAATTTTTGACCAAGCGACTGAATAATTCCTGTCGATCACTCTCATAGTAGGTATCGAAAAGCTGGTCAAAGACTTCATTTTGCAGAATGAGCTGCTCACTAGCCGACTGTAAAATCCGAAAATGCGGTGCTAGCCCCAGCAAGTAGCCGTACTTATTAACTACTTTCTGGGTAAAAGCGTCCATAGTACCAATATCTGCATTGGCAATCTCAGCCAACTGCTGGGCCAGATGCTGGCGAAGTTCCTGATCTGAAGTCTCCTTGAGTACCAGACTCAGCTCCTTCTCCAGTCGTTCCTTAAGCTCACCTGCCGCCTTGACAGTAAAGGTAGAAATGAAGAGTTGGCTCACTTCCACACCTCTGAGAATCTGGTCAATAATCCGCTGAACCATAACATAGGTCTTACCAGAGCCAGCCGAAGCCGAAACAAGAATATTCTGACCAGAGGAGTAGATGGCCTGGATCTGCTCTGGTGTGCGCTTTTGTGGCTTGTCAGAAGCAGCTTCCTCAGCCTGCTTGACTAGGATATCCTGCTCGTTTAAAAAGGGAATCCGTCTCATTTATCCAACTCCTCCTCGATTTTTTCTAGCCAGGCTTGACGCAGCTTCTCGCCTGTCGGCCGTTTATCGTATTGATCCAAGTTTAACTTGGTCAACTGTCTAGCCTGCCCCAGATGGATATTGGCTTCAAATCCTGTAATGGCCTTAAACTGGTCCACGTAAGGGGCAATACTACGGCCATTTTCTGTATAAGGATTGATGGCAAAACGACCAGCTAAAATGCCTTCTGCTGCTTGCTGATAGAGATAAGCATTATAAGCCAAAATCACTTCTAATTCTTCCTTAGTCAGCAGATTAACCTTGCTTTTCTCGTAGTTAGCGCCCAAGTCCTTGGCCTGGTCAGACAGAAAGAGTCCCTTATAGACCTGATTTTTCATTACTTGTTTGACAGCCTCGTCCAGTGCCTTAGTTTCCTTGAGGCTTGCTAGAGGTTCTGTCATCTGTAGGTACATGGCACCGAAAATTCCCTTGTCCTCGTGGTATTCTGGCATTTCTCGGATAGCTGCTAGGTAGGTCGGCAACTGAGAGTTAAGCCCATTAAAGAACTTCTCAAAGCTGAATTTGGTATCACCCGACTTGTAATCCACGACTCCCAGACTCCCCGTCTCCGTCAGACGGTCAATTCGGTCCACCTTGCCGCTAACTTGAAGAGCTCTGCCATTGTCCAAAAGCAAGAAAGGCCGATCATGACCAAAGTCAGTCTCCTCACCGACGACCTCCAGCCCATCCGACTGAGCCAAGATACGACCAGTGGCCTGAGCCGTGTCCAATAGCAAACGGCGGGCAAACTGGGTCTCGCCATTTTCTCCATAGACCGCTTCAAACTCAGCCTCCCAGCTAGTCTCCTCCATAGCCCTCTGCAAGCGAGTGTCGAAGTCCTGCTCCAAGTGCTCCTGCATAACCTTTTCAAAGATTCGGTGGAGGAAAATCCCATGACTGCGCGCATCCGGCTTAATCGTCCACTCCTCCTGCAGCCGCAAGACATACTTAAGAAAATAGGCATACTGGTTTTTAAAGTATTCATTGAGGGCAGAAGCTGACAGTTTCAAAGGCTGCTCTGAAGGATAAAGAGCTTGGAGGGTTTCTGACTTGAGAGTCTCCGTCTTCAATTCCTTGCTGATCTGGGGAATGGAAATCCCCTCAGCTGCCAACTTCTTGCGCAAGACTCGAACCGCCACTGCCCAGAAGGTCTGTTCCTCCGGCGTCCATTCACGGTCAATATCTTCTTGATAAAGGTCAATCACGCGCGCTAACAAAGCCCGATAAGTCCCAATATCGTCGCTACTAGCCTGTGGCTGCTTGCTGATGATAGATAGGGAAATAGGCGCTATTTCCTGCTCCGTCAAATAGGAAGACATAGCACCCTCTACTTCATTGATTAAGACAGGGGCAGACAGAACTAAATCCTCTGTCGCTGAATTAAGCAAAGATAGGGCGGCAAAGCGGTTTTTCTTGAGATTTTCACTGCTGGCTACCTGCAACTCAGCCTCGTCCCCAGTCGCTTGATTTAATCTCTGCCGTTCTTCGTCACTGAGCAGACTTTTATTTTGCGCTAATTTGGGCAAGCGCTCCTGCGTCAGCCCGATAGCATAGACATAAGGCGCAGCCATGGGCTCAATCAAATCATAGGACTGAACTGTCACCACATCTACTGTCGCTGGTACAAGTCGGTATTTAGCCAAAAGCATGCCAGACAGAATCAGAGCCAGAAAATCATCGATCTTAAGCTTGCTACCATCAAACACCTGAGCAAGCTGCTCTAAGGCATGGCAAAAGGTCTTCCAGACTTCCTCCTGCCGTTCCACTTCCTGATGGCTTGCCCCTTCCAGCAAACCAGTCAGATTGGCATCCAAGCGAATCTCTTTGATAAAGTTAGTAAATTTAGCCAAGAGACCAGTCGCTGTCTGACTACGAGATTTGAAAAAGTCTAACAGAGGCGTGATGAGGCTGCGACGCATAGCATTGAGCCGCTTGAGGTCAAATTTCCCCTGACGATTAATGGTAAAATCTCTCCCCAGTTTGGCCGCCCCTTTAATCTTAGCAAATCGAAGGTACTGCTCAAAACTATCCAGCTCCTCCTGACTCAAATCACCATACAGGCCAGTTTTTAAAAGATTGAGCAAGTCTTCTGTCTGAAAATTATAGCGTTTCAACCGTTCCAGTGACTCTAAAAACTGGACCAAAGGATGCTGAGCCATGGACTCAGACCGCCCCAAATAAAAGGGAATCTGATACTGGTCAAAGATGGTCTTCAGCTGGAGCTGGTAGGCTTCCACATCCCCCAAAAGAAGGCGGATATCCTTGTAACGGGCGCCATCATGGAGCCGCTGACGGATGGACTTGGCCACATATTCCAGTTCTTCTTTTTGATTGCGCACCGACCAAATCTCTAGGTGAGAGCGATCCTCCTCAGTCAATTCCACATGGGTTTCAGAAAAATCATAGCGACTCTCTAAAATCTTGGAAATCTTGCCAAAGGCATCATCAGATTGATTCGAATCGCCTGCCAGATACTCTGGCTTGACCTGATAGGTTTGAGCCAGCTTGAGCAAAAATTCCACGCTGGCCTGATAAAGATTGCCCTCACGAAAGGCTGTCCGGTAGGCTTTTTGACTAGCATAAACTCCAATGACAATCTCCACTCCCTTGCGATGCAGCAAATCTACTAGGTATTCCTCCTCTGCTGAGAAGCGGGTAAATCCGTCGATAACCAGTGCAAGATTAGCCAATTCACCATCCAAATCGCCAGCTAGAATATGCTGAGCGAAAATCGTAAGTTTAGAAGTCACATCATAATTTCCCGCCTGAAGAGCAGCCGAAAAGGCTGTGAAAATCTTGAGCAAATCCTCACGTTTCTCTGGCTCTTCTAGATAGTTCAAATCCGCAAAAGTCATCTGAGCGGTCTGAAGCTCATGATAAAGTTCTAGCAGTTGCTGGATAAACTGTGCATCCTTCTTAATCCGCCCATAAACCTTGAGCTCTCGGTCATCCATTTCCGATAAAATCCGATAAAATAGCATGCCTAGACCAATATCATCCAAGGGCTGTCCTTCCTGAACATCATTGAGGACAAAATAACGAGCCATCTGGGTAAAACGCGTCACCGTAATGGCAAAGGAAGCCTGATTTTCCAATGCCTCCAAAACTGCTCGCTCCTTTTCAAAAGAAAGGGAGTTGGGCGCTATATAAAAGACCCGCTTGCCAACCGCTGCTAAGTCCTGAGCTTGCTTAGCTAAGTGTGCCGTCAAAGGACTGCGGATGTCCGTATAAAGTAATTTCATACCGTCTCTTTTCAACAACAAAATATAGAATTATTATATCATGTTTGCGAGAAAAAGGCTTTGTCTAAAAGAAAAAGCCCCGCCGAAGCGAGACTTTTCGTGTCTGATTTTATAATTGTTATCTGGGAACGAAATCGAATTAAGCTTCGATTTCAGTAACCATACCTGAACCAACAGTACGTCCACCTTCACGGATAGAGAAAGTAGTACCTTGTTCAACGGCGATTGGGTGGATCAACTCAACGTCGATAGTTACGTTATCACCAGGCATTACCATTTCAGTACCTGCTGGAAGTTCGATTGAACCTGTAACGTCAGTTGTACGGAAGTAGAACTGTGGACGGTAGTTGTTGAAGAATGGAGTGTGACGTCCACCTTCTTCTTTAGTAAGGATGTAAACTTCACCTTTGAATTTAGTGTGTGGGTTGATTGAACCTGGTTTAGCGATAACTTGTCCACGTTCGATTTCATCACGTTGGATACCACGAAGAAGCACACCAACGTTGTCCCCTGCAAGACCTTCGTCAAGTTGTTTACGGAACATTTCAACACCAGTAACAACTGCTTTTTGGATTTTTTCTTTGATACCAACGATTTCGATTTCGTCGTTGACACGAACTGTACCACGGTCGATACGTCCTGAAGCAACTGTACCACGTCCAGTGATTGAGAATACGTCTTCGACTGGAAGAAGCAATGGTTTGTCAGTATCGCGTTCTGGTTCTGGGATGTACTCATCAACAGTGTTCATCAATTCCATGATGATGTCTTCGTATTTAGAGTCACCTTCAAGAGCTTTAAGAGCTGAACCTTGGATAACTGGAAGATCGTCACCTGGGAAGTCGTATTCTGAAAGAAGGTCACGGATTTCCATTTCAACCAATTCAAGCAATTCTT
>ERZ773246.282-NODE-282-length-22533-cov-37.7559_pt1 | contig 22533 bp, 12 predicted proteins | sample MGYA00580519_ERZ773246 | MGnify/ENA primary metagenome ERZ773246 (study PRJEB29015, sample SAMEA2738153) | human oral metagenome | biome: human oral; feature: human-associated habitat; material: saliva | place: China | collected 2246 ...
AGTCGCGCTTCTGGATATCGAAGAGGCCGAGGGAGTCCGCGGCGGCCTGCGAGCTCACGGGGCGTCCGGTGAGCATCCAGGCGATGTAGCCGTGAACATCCATCACCCTGTAGGCGTCAGCGAAGATCTCGGGTTCGTGGTCCTTGACCCAGGCCATCTTGTAGATGGCGGGGGTGACGCCGGCTGGCTTTCCGGAGAGCTCGTTGATGTGTTCGCTGCCGTAGCGGCGGATTTGCTCTGTGGCGCGGCCGTCGAGCCACAGGATGCCGTTTCGGAGCGGTCGGCCGTCCTTGTCGAAGGGGGCGAAGGATTCGCGCTGGGGTGTGATGCCGATGGCTGCGATCCGGCTGCGGTCTGTCGGCGAGAGCTTGGAGAGCACCTCCCCGATGGTCGCGCGGCTGGTTTCCCACCAGCGGATGGGGTTGTGCTCGTACTGGTCCATCGCGGGGGTGTGCAGCTGAATGTTCTGCTTCGCCGTGTGCCAGATGTTTCCTTCTGCGTCGACGACGATCACCTTCGTGGATGTCGTCGAGGAGTCGATTGCGACGACGAGAGGATCGTCTGCCAGATACTTGTTCTCGGTCATGATGCTTTTGCCTCACCTGTGAATGACAATTGCAAATCTCGTGCACACGGAAAGGCCATTCTTTCTGTGTTGCGCTGAATGCAGAGACTACTCCCGGTGTATGTGAGGGACAATCAACCTGTCACATGCGCGCGAGGGGCTACGAGGCCCCATTGGAGACGCGCGTGCGGCGTGGTAGCTTCACTGAAAATACGCTGGAAATGGTGGGCTATCTGCATGTTTGCAGCGTGGTGCTTCGGTTGCTGCCACCTGCATGGGCGGCGCGGATGCACACGTTGTGTTAAAGCGAGGCGCATTCAAGATGCACATAGATGCGATTGAGGCGCCACCCTCAAATTGTTGGAGATGGCGCTGTTGGGGAAAATGTGCTCACATGTTGGCCGATGTGTGTGGTGGGCGATCATCAGGCGGGCGGGTCCGTGCGGGGTGTGCGTAGCTCAGGGGTGATGACCTGCGGGTACAAGTAGAATACTTGACACATGGATGTAACTGGCGTAATAGCTGCTATGATCAACTTGACAGTAATGTTTAGTTACTGTCGAACTCAATGATGAGAGGAAGAGTCATGTCATGGTTGCTTGAGCTAGGGATTGGTGCAGCTGCGGGTATCCTTTCCGGCGTCATTCTGCAGGTGCTCTTTCCTGCAAATTCAGGTATTTCTTCGCCCGTTATTGCCTCTGGTGCACAGGTGAATCAACAGGTGATGACAAGTGAGGGTGATGCGATTTCGATTGTAGGGAGTGGGAATCAAGCGCACATTGGCGATGTCAATTCAGTTCATGTGACGGTTAATGAGCGTGTAGGCCAACGGGAGTCAAATAATGATGACGTTGGTGGATTTGTCATCCTGTGTATCGTTGTGACTGTCGTGGTTGCGTGGGTTCTGCTGCGTAATTACGAGAGCATATTGCATGTACTCATTGGCGTATCAGCTGCACTGTTGACGCTATGTATCCTGATGGTTGGTTTGGCGCTACGGGCGCGATATGTTTCGCCCTCCCTTGGTGCTGCAATATTCACGAGTATCTTGATGGGCACTGTGGTGTACGTTAGTTACTACACGTGCTTTTCGCTCAAGACTGCAACGACAGGTTTGTCGATGCCAGATCTATCACGCTTGCTAGCTGAGTCTTCAGAGAGCGGCAATGCGACTTCGGTTGGTACAGTCGTCCGCGTTCTTTTCGATGAAGGTGCCCTGGCATATGTGGGGACTGTATTCATTGAGATGCTGATTAGCGCATTGCTGGGTGTCCTGGCGTTCCAACTGCTGCTGCGTGAATGCTGTGAGCGCTACATGGTTGGGCACTCTGGTGGTGGAGTAGTTCAGTGGGTCTCGGATCATCTCACCGTGTCGTGGAAGCGTTCATTGCTTTGCGCTGTCATCCTTCTTGGTATTTCCGTCGGGTTGATCTTCCTCTTCCACTGGATCCCAGATCTTATTCAATAGTGGTTCAGTGCGTGTCCCTGTCACGTGGAAGTGTTACTTGTACGGTTGTCCCCGCGCGGCTGTCCGCGCGGGGACAACCATGTGCGATGATAGTGGGGTTCCTGGCGGGGTAACCGCCGCGTTTAATGAGCTAGACCGTGAGAGGTGACGTCGTGTCGGATCGGAGGCTGGCTTCGACTATCACGGTGGGCGGCGCGACGAACGCGGGAACGTTTGAGGCGGCCGAGCTGATGGCGGTCGGCATGAGCGCGCGCGAGGCGAGCGACGTGTTGTTCGAGCAGAACTTGGTGGTTGCGGACTCGGAGTCGACGCGGCGCCGCTTGGCGAGTGCGACGACGAAGCACCTGTCTTTCCTGGAGGATGACGCCCTCCGATTTGTCGCTAGTCGTGAGTACGGGTGGGAGCTTGTCATGTGGCTGGCTCTCGTCACGGAGTCATACGTATTCGCGGCCTGCGCGCGCGAGGTTGCGTGGCCGCGCCTGATCGTTGATGAGGCTCCTTTGACAGCGTCGGATATCGACGAGTTCGTGGAGTGCCAGCGCAGGGTAGATCCCGCGATGTCGACGCTGACGGTGAAGAGCGGGCAGAAAGTGCGCTCCGTGTTTTTGCGTTGCATGCGCGATGTGGGTTTCATCGACGAGGCTGGGGTTGCTTTGCCGATCGTGGTTCCCGTGGGGGTTGCCCGCTTGGTGAACGCGGCTCCCCAGCCGTGGGGCTGGCCGATGCGGGAGTCGTTCCCGGTCGCGCAGTTCCAGTTCGATGTCCTTAACTGACACTTATTCGGGAAAATGTGACGTAGGAGCCATGATTGGAGTCGAATTGTGGGTGGCCTGCGGTACGGTAAGAGAAGCCCGGTGAGGGGCGCTGCACGAGAGGAAGGTACGGTCGGTGTCGAAGCGTGGGGCGTATCTGGATTCGCTCAGGGAGACCTTTGATTGCGCCTTCCGGGTGCTCACGTCGGAACGCTTCAAAAAGATGGAGGGCTTGGGTAACGAGGTTCCTTTCTTTGTCCTGCGCTACAAGCCGGAGTGGGAGCCGACTGTCGACGAGGAGCTCTCGCGGCTGCGTCGCCGCCTGCGCGAGGAGCGCTACCATCTGGCCGATATCGACGTCTTTGCCCTCGCGGTGGACATCTGGAAGGGATCCCCTTTTTTCGATCAGATGCTGGCGATGGAAAAGACGCTGCCTCCGGAGACCTTCCGGGATGCGCTGAGCAAGGTAATCGACGTCGAGGGTTTGCTCGCGCCCGCTATTAAGAAGGCTGTGGACGAGGCCGGGGGAGAGGATAGCGTTGACGCCGTCCTGCTCTCGGGGGTGCATCATCTGTTTCCGCTCGTGCGCACGCATTTGCTGCTGAACTGCCTGCAGCCCCTGCTAGGGCGCGTGCCGCTGGTCGTGACCTTCCCGGGGTCGTACCACCAGTCGCCGTCCACCCACTCGGCGCTCGTCCTCTTCGATCAAATCTCCCAGGACAACTACTACCGGGCTTTTGATTTGGTGGACTTCTCGCTTACTCTAGAACCGTCGGCGAACTGAAAGACAAAGGTGTGACGCATGGACATGAAGGGTCTGTACGCGAAGGATATATTCCGGTCGATCGACGGTGTCATCAAGGCTGATGACGTCTCGAAGGTCGCCTCCGAGGTCGACGAATACGTCATGACCAGCGAGATCCGCAGCGGTCTGTCGCGGATTGTCGATGCGTGGAACCAGGTCGATGCTCCGTCGAACGGCGTGTGGATCGCGGGTTTCTTTGGGTCAGGTAAGTCGCACCTGCTGAAGATGCTGTCCTACCTGCTGGGTGAGCAGGCGGGAAGCCAGCCGATGACCCGCGAAGATGTCGAACGAGCCTTCGAACAGAAGGTCGCAGGCGATGAGACACTTATCGCGGACCTCAAGAGGAGCCTGCATACGCCCACGCGCGCGGTGCTCTTCAATATCGACGCCAAGGATGATAAGTCGACGCGTGAGCGCGGATCGGCAATGATCGAGGTTTTCTACAAGGTCTACTCTGAGGCGCGCGGCCTGTACTCGAAGGATCTGGGAGTTGGCGCACTCGAGCGCGACCTGGAAGATCGGGGAGAACTGGCGCGTTTTCGCGAGGCCTACCTGGAGGAAGCTGGGCACACCTGGGAGGTCGGGCGTGTCAACACGGTCTTCTCAGAGGCGCTTGTCTCGAGGGCGCTGGCCCGGCTGGGCCACCAGGTGGATCAGCCCTTCCGCAGCTATCGGGAGCAGATGAACCTGTCGGCCGAGGCATTCGCTCAGGACGTGGCCTCATGGCTGGATCGTCAGGGTCCTCACCAGCGCATCGCCTTCTTTGTCGACGAGGTCGGCCAGTTCATCGGCGATGACTCGCAGCTGATGCTGAACCTGCAGACCATCACGGAGCAGCTGGCGACGCATTGCCCCGGTCGTGCCTGGGTCTTTGTGACCTCGCAGGAGGAACTGAGCGGTATTACGGCGCAGATGAACGAGCGCCGCAGCACTGACTTCTCCAAGATTCAGGGGCGCTTCGCGATCAAGGTGAGCCTGTCGACGGAGGAGGTCACGGACGTGATCGCTCGCCGACTGCTGACGAAGAGCGAGCAGGGGACGGAAGAGCTGGACACGCTGTGGCAGCGCCTCGGCGCGGGCTTCCCGTCGATGTTCCGTTTCCCGGAGGGGACGAAGAAGTACGACAACTACCTGACGAGGGATAGTTTCGTCGCCAAGTACCCGTTCGTGGACTATCAGTTCGAGATGTTCACGCAGGCGATGAGAGGCCTGTCGGATAACGACCTGTTCACGGGCCGTCACTCGTCGGTGGGCGCGCGTTCGCTGCTGGGCGTGTGCCAGCAGATTGCGCAGGAGCTGACGGATGATGAGCTGGGCACGGTCGCGTCTTTCGATCGCTTCTACGATGGCATCGCGGCGATGCTGAAGTCCGACGTGAAGGACAATATTGGGCGAGCCGCACAGGATTCGCGCACGAGTGACTCCTTCACGATGAGTGTGCTGAAGGTTCTCCTGCTCGTTCGCTACGTGGATTCCTTCCAGGCGTATCCGCGCAATATCGCGGTCCTGCTGCGTCGTTCCCTGGATCAGGATGCGACCGAGCTGGAGGAGCACGTCGTGCGTGCGCTTCACATCCTGTCGGATCAGGTGTACGTGCAACGTCAGGCGGACGGCACGTTCGCGTACATGACGAACGAAGAAAAGGAAGTTCGTCGCGAGATCAGTCAGATCATCGTGGAGTCCCGGGAAGTCGCGGATCTGCTGCGCACGGATATCCGTAGGCATGTCGGTACCTCCGCGACGAGCTTCGTGTATCCCGGAACAAACCGGCGCATGGGCGTGTCCCTGTTCGTTGACGGGCGCCGTGAACAAGCCGAACCGCTGGTAATCTCGGTGTATACGCCGCAGTCCTCCCTGGACGAGGAGAGCATCCGCCACGAGAGCGTCGTCCGTCATGACACCCTCTCATTGGGTCTGGATATCAGCTCCGAGATCCTCGAGGACGTGCGAGTCTTCTGTCAGACGGAGGAATACGTGAAGCGCCAGGCGGGCGCCGCATCGGGCCTGCGTAAGCACATCATCCTGAGGCATAAGGAAGACAACGAGCAGCGCCGTCAATTGATCGGCGAGGCCGTGAAAGACGCGCTCATGCGTGCCTCGCTGTTCGTCGACGGGCAGGAAGTGAAGACGGGGACGGCGAAGACACCGGTGGACGTGATTGAGCTAGGTTTGACTCGCCTGGCCCAGCAGGTCTATCCCCGTATCGAGGATGTGAAGCCACTAGCGAACCTCAAGGACGGGCAGATCGCATCCTTCCTGCGCGATCAGGAGGACGCGACGCTGGACGTCGACCCGGGCGTGGATATCGCGCAGAGTCTCGCGGGCGAGTGCACCCAGTGGGTAGAACAGGCGCGCGTGCTCAACGGCCAAAACGTGTTCGTAAAGAACGCGATCGAGTATTACGGTCAAGCCCCCTTCGGCTGGGACAAGAACGCGGTGCTGGCCATCGTGGCGACGGCCCTTCGCCTGGAGCTGCTCGAGGCCCTTGAGAACGACAGGCCGCTCGCTCGCACGGAGCTGGAGAGCGCCCTGCGCGACGTGACCCGCCAGGGGCGGGTGCTGCTGCAGAAAAAGAAGTACCTGGATCGCGCCGCGCTCGCTGATTTCCAGCGTTTTGTCGGCCATTTTGTCCCGAAGGAGTCCCTGCAGGATGGCCCTTCGCGCGTTCGCGCGGTTGAGGTCAAGGCGGCCGAGTGGGTGAAGCTGCTCAAGGGATACAGGTCCGACTGGTACAGCTTTGATGACGAGGTCGCGGAGGCCCTCGACCTGCTGACGCCGCTCACAACCACGCAGCACACCGAAGAGGAGATGCTTGCCCCGCAGATCCGCGGCGGATTCGACGAGCTGATCGAGATTGTCGACGACTTCCTCATGTCCTACCGGGAGTTCGTGGAGGAGCATGAACAGGAGCTTCGCGACGCGTTGGCGGAGGCGGACAGCCTGTCGTTCTTCGAACTCACGGAGGACGGCGAGCAGGCAATTGGTGAGCTTCGAAAGCTCGCGGGTGACTCGAGGTTGTACGTGCGCACGCAGGAGATCGCGCCGTTGGTTCGGCGTATCGACGCGGCGCGTCGCGCGCTGGTACAGGCGCAGCGCGATAAGGTACTGCGACGCATCGACGAGGCCGTGGCGGGTATTCGAGGTTCCGCCGAGTTCGAGGCCGCCTCGGAGGTTTCTCAGCGGCGGGTTGATGCTGAAATGGAGCGGCTCTGTGCTGCTGTGAATTCGGTATCAAAGCCGGGTCATGCGGAGGAAATCGGCCGCCAGCTCGATCAGTGTGTGGACGACCTCTACGCCGCATTGATCGCGTCGGCAACGTCTGCGGAGCGAGCGGACGCGGACGAGGCGACGGAGCCGGCCCCGAGGCCGAAGATCGTGCGCCTGGCGGATCTGCTGCCGAAGACGAACGGCCTCCTGTCGACGCCGGATCAGGTCAACGAGTACGTCGAGCATGTTCGTGAGCAGATGCTCGCGGCTGTGAACGATGGCAAGCAGCTGCGCCCCTGAAGGAGTAGGTAATGAATACCTCAGCGTTGGAGTCTCTGGCGTCCGCCTCACGCGAGCGCCTCATTGAGATGTCCGTGGCGGCGATTGAGCGCAAGATGGCCGATCTGCTTCTGAGCGACGCCGACCGTGCTCGCCTGACCCAGGCTGTCGACAAGCATGCCGAGGCCGGTGGTAACCGGGTGCTGGGTGCAGCGAAGGCGGTCGCCTACTCGTGGTTCAATCGCCTCACGGCCCTGCGCTACATGGATGCGATAGGGGTCTCGGGCAACTACGGAGTCGTCTCACCGGCGGAGGGATCGGGGACGGGCGTGCCAGAGTGCGTGCAGCGCGCTCGTGGGGGCGACTTCGACCGCCGCATCGGAGAGGGCGCGCGAGCGCGAGTAGCGCAGCTGCTGTTCGACAACCGAGACTTGGATGCATACGTTCTGCTGCTCCGCGAGTACTTCACCTCGTGGCACCGGGTCATGCCGGGCGTATTCCCCGAGGCGGACGACTGGACGAACCTTGTTCCGCCGACGGACCTGCTGTCAGCTGGTGAGTCTGTGCGTGCCGATATCGTGGCGGCGATCGGCCCCGATGAGTCTGGGCGCATGGACGTTGAGGTGATTGGCTGGCTCTATCAGTTCTACATCGCCGCTCGTAAGCAGGAAATCAACGAGTCGAAGGCCAAGATCGACAAGGACACCTTGGCTCCCGTCACGCAGCTCTTTACCCCGCACTGGGTGGTGCGCTACCTGGTGGAGAACACGCTCGGGATGCAGTGGCTGCGCGCCCATTCGGACTCTGCTCTTCGGGAGCAGTTCGAATACCTGGTGACCCCGGCCGAGGGCCAGGAGGATCAGGGCCTGGCGATCGCCAACCCTGTGGATTTCCGCGTCATCGACCCGGCCTGCGGCTCCGGGCACATGCTCACCTACGCCTTCGACGTCCTGTGGGAGATGTACGCTGAGGCCGGATACCCGACCAGACGGATCGCCCGCCTGATCCTGGAGAAGAACCTGCACGGGGCGGACGTGGACGAGCGTGCGGCGCAGCTGGCATCCTTCGCCCTGACGATGAAGGCCGTCGAGCACGATCCTCGATTCCTTGAGCGAATCGAGCGCGAGAGCCAGCGGGGCGTCGAGACCTCGTGGCGAGGGCCCAGGATCGTTCACGTCAAGTCCGTGGGACTCGATGAGCTGAGCCCCGCAGAGATTGCGGAGGCCTCTGGAGACGGAGTCTCCCTCGGCGTTTCCCAGCTGATCGAGCAGCTACGCGACGCCGGCACCTACGGGTCCCTCATTCGAGTCCCGGCTGGCACCCCCGACTTGTTCCGCGAGATCACGCGCCGTATCGAGGCAGGGGAGAGACAGCACATGCTGGGCGACGCGGACAGCGAGGAGTGGCTGCGGGCCGCTGACATGTGCGAGATTCTCGAGGACGGCCGCTACACGACCCTGATTGCAAACCCGCCGTATTTAGGCATGAGAAAGGCAAAGGACCCGCTCAAGCGTTTCGCGAACAAACACTACAAACGCAGTTCCACAGACCTATGCACGATGTTCATCGAGCGTGCTGCTTCCCTAGCTCAGCGTCGTGGCGCGATCGGAATGATCACGATGCACGCGTGGATGTTCCTGGACTCTTATCGAGAACTCCGCCCGTGGATGTTGTCCGCCATGAGCATCGACTCGATGGCTCACCTTGGTACGCGGGCCTTCGATTCGATCGGGGGAGAGGTTGTCCAAACGACTGCATTCACGACGACGAATGCGAGTTGTGGTGCTGATCGTGCCGGTGTGTACCTGCGCCTAGTGGATGGGCGCAACGAAGTGGAGAAAGCTCAGCTGCTCCGCGAGGCAGCTAGGAACAACGCTCACGACTTGCGCTTCGAGACGTCCGCGTCAACTCTTGCGGTCATCCCGGGGCGGCCGATCGTGTACTGGGCAAGCCAGGAGATGCTCGACGCATTCGCGGAGGGCACTCCGCTGGGGGAGAATGCGCCCGCGAAGCAGGGGCTTGCGACCGCCGACAACGAGCGCTTCCTGCGCCAGTGGTTCGAGGTAAGCGCTGACCGCTCCTACATGCGCTCCCGCGACCGCGAGGACGCCAAGGCGAGTGGTGCCCGCTGGTTCCCGCACAACAAGGGTGGAGAGTACCGCAAGTGGTGGGGCAACCAGGACTACGTTGTCAATTGGGAAGAAGATGGCCGAGAGATCCAGTCACTCGTTGATCCAAAGACTGGAAAGCAGCGTTCGCGCCCGCAGAACATCGATTGCTACTTCCGGCCCTGTGTTTCCTGGTCGCGGGTTTCATCGGGTGAGCTCTCAGTTCGTTTCTTTGGTGAGGGAACTACACCGAACGACGTCGGTCCTGTCATCGTTGCTGGAAGAGACAAACTGCTCGAAATTGCTTCAATGACCAACTCGATAATTTCGACGAAATTCCTTGCTGTTATGGCACCTGGAACGCACTTCGAAGTCGGCCAGGTGAAGAACCTTCCCTGGATTGAACCCGAGTCCTTTGATTCGACAGGTGTTGAGCGCTTGATCGACATCTTCCGCGACGACTGGGACGCTCGGGAGACCTCGTGGGACTTCGCCCGCCCACCCTACCTGCGCGGCGGACACCCGCTGCTCCAGAATGCCTTCGACGACTGGTACTGCCGCAGCTGTGAGACGGCCGATGAAGCTCGGCGCCTGGAAACGGAGAACAACCGCTACTGGGCCGACGCCTACGACCTCGTGGATGAGGTGGAGGTCGATGTCCCCCTCTCACGCGTCTCCCTCACCTACAACCCGCGGTTCGCCTTCGCTCCCACAAAGGGAACGCCCGAGCGCAGCGAGGAGGAATACCGCTGGCTGCACTACCAGCGCAGCGCGCGCGAACTCATCTCCTGGGCCATCGGTGTCACGATGGGTCGTTACAGCGTCGACATTCCCGGCCTCGTGCTGGCCGATCAGGCCTCGTCCCTTGACGACTTCCGTGCTCGTGTCGCCGAGCCGCGCCTCCAGCCCGACGACGACGGCATCATCCCCGTCACCGGCGGTGCCTTCGACGACGACGCCTCGCGCCGCGTGAAGGCCGTGCTGCGAGTTGTCTTCGGAGCCTCCGACCTGGGTGACAACATTGAATTCCTGACTCGCTGCCTGGCCGTGAAGTCTGGCAGCAACACGGCCGAGTTTGTCCCGCCGTTGATCCCTGCGGATCCGGATCGCGCGCTCGAGGACTACATGACGAAGTCCTTCACCGCCGACCATCAGAAGGACTACAGTGGTCGCCCCGTGTACTGGTCCCTCGAGTCACCGAGGGGTACGTTCCGGGCGCTCATCTACTTGCACCGCTACACGCCCGACACAGTCGGACAGGTCCTCACCAAGTACGCGGCCCCCTTCGTCGATCGCCTCAAGGCCGAATCGGAGGCTGTTGGGCGCGAGCGCGACGCCGTGACTGGCGACGATAGGAAGGCCGATCGCGAGCGTGCCCGCATCGATAAGAAGCGTGCGGAGATCGACGCGACGATCGCGGAGGTTCAGGGCTACATCGACTCGGTCTTGCAGCCCCTGGCTCAGCGCCGTATCCACCTGGACCTGGACGACGGCGTGCGCATCAACCGCCTCAAGCTCGCCTACGGTTGGCGCTCGGACCTGAAGGACCTCCCGCAGCCGGCAATCGGTGCCGCCACGACGGAAGTCAAGAAGGGAATTGCGACTGACCTGAAGTGGGCCCGCGGGGAAATCAAGAAGAACAACGTGTGGTGGTCATGACAGCGTTCCCGCACCGTGGGACACTGGACAGATATCCGGGATGACAACGAAAGGACGCGACGTGAAGCTGACGCACATCGCCATCACGAACTGGCGCAACTTCGCCCACATCGAGTTCGACCTGTCCTCGCGTCTCTTCGTCGTCGGCCCGAACTCATCTGGCAAGACCAACCTGCTGGCCGCCCTGCGCTTTTTGAGCGATGTCGCGCGGCGTGGACTGGTGGCTGCCTCGGAGGACCTAGGAGGCCCGGAGCGCTACTTTCACACGCGAACAGACTCCGCATCGTTTGCCGTGGTAGCGGAGGTCGATGCGCAGCAGATTACCTATGTCTTGTCCCTGCGTAAGGTGAGAGTGATTGATGATTTTTCCACTGGAAGAATACGCTTGCACCCGTCGATCAAGGGAATTCCCGAGGAGTTGCTGAAGGCCGATCAACCGCGAATACTGCGTCCTATGGTTGCGGCTCGGCCGCGATCGTTTTCTTGGGGGGAAATGGCCAGGCTACCGGTGGCTGAGCCCCCGAGTGAATCCGAGGAGGAGGCTGAGACGCAGTTTCCGGTGATGGACTGCGCATTCGTCGAAGGTGAGAAACTTACTATCGACGGTGAAGATGCGACAGAAGATCAAGGAGAGAACCGAGAAGCGGGAATCTCTTCGCTTATTTGCCAGATACTTGCAGGCATCCGATACATTCACCCGAACCCCAAGAAGATGCTTGAGCGCGCGGATCGCTACGACCCGGACCATGGGACCGGCTTCTTCCAGCACGCTGGGCGCTTCTCGGATCAGCAGCTGGATGCCGTGGTCGACCGCATTCGCCCGATCATGGCTGCGGTAGTCCCGGAGATCCCGAGCCTGTCCTACCAACGCATGGGGCTCGGCACGGAGCTCGTCTTCTACAGCGATACCCCCGTGCGCGGTGCGAGCGGCGTCTACTCGCACGAGCAATTCTCCGAAGGAACACTGCGCCTGCTCGGCTTACTCTTCGACCTGGCGACGCTGCCGCGCGACACGAGCGTCGTTCTCATCGAAGAACCCGAAACCTTCCTGCAGTCCTCCGTCGTCCGATCGCTCCCCTTGCTCCTGGCAGAGGTCGCCATGAACCGCAACGTGCAGATGGTCATCAGTACCCACTCGCCGGAGCTTATCGACTCCGAGCTGGTGCTCCCCAGCCAGGTCCTGATGCTGCGCTCCGAGAATGATGCGACGACGGGCGAACTTCTCTCGCAGTCGAACGACCCGCGCATCAAAGCCGTGGTCAGCGCTCGCCTGCCCAAATCGCAGGGCATCGACGCAGTCAATGGCCGCACGATTCCCCCGGGAACCTGGTAAGAGATGGAGGGTTACGTCTACGCACAGGTCATCGTCGAGGGACCGACAGACGAACCGGTTGTCACCGCGCTGATGCGTGCGGCGGGATGGGTCAAGGGTGAATTCGCTTTTACGAGGGCTAACGGCAAGGGTGTGATCGACAGGGACATCAAGAAGTACTGGGAGGCCGCTCGGTCTATTCCGTATGTTATCTTTCGCGATCTTGACCGTGACGAGGGTGGTTGTCCTGTGGCGGTGCGTTCGATGCTCTCCTCGAAAACTCCGGGTGAGTCGCCCGATTTGCTCATCAGGATCGTCGACCAGTGCATCGAGTCGTGGATTCTGGCGGACCGGCAGGGAGTCGCAGAATTCTGCGAGCGGCCCATAGCGAGTGTCAGGCCGTGCGATTCCCGGCCTAAAGACCATCTGCTGCGACTGTTCCAAAAGGCTCAATTCAAGGATGCTGTACTTCGTGAAGGTGGCAAGTTGGTATTTGGTCCTGCCTACGAGCTACACCTACAGCGCCTCATGACACACCATTGGAGCATCGAGCGTGCCGCCGCCGAAAGCGATAGCCTCAGGCGGGCCTTGAAGCGCCTGACGGACCTGCATGACCGACTCGGAGGAGGCACACAATGAGCGGAATCGATGCCTCTCGGCTGGCGGAGGAACTGAATGCCCTGCTTGAGCAGGGTCGCATCGTCACGTGGTTGGACCGCAACGGCGAATATGCGGACGACCTCGACGCCGTCCGAGACCTGCTTGACCGCGCCACCCTCATCACCATCAACGCCAACCTCTTCGAAACCAAACTCCGCATCTTCACCGAAGATACCAAGTCCCGCTACGTTCTCTACCGCGGAGGCGAGCTCCCGCCCCTCGAAGAAGATCTCCTCGCCGACGTGCGATGCGGATATCCCACGTTCAAGGCCGACGCTTCGACCCTCCTCGTGCGCGGACTCGGCGTCGACCCCGCACTGGCCGCAGTCATCGACGAATACCCTCCCTTCTTCAACTCCACCGCCCGCGTCGCCGACCTCAAGAAACACCTCGGAGCCATCAGCGACGCCGACAAGCGATCCGACCGTAAGACCTTCCTCGCCGCGATGAGCGCCGTCCTGCTCAAGACGCAGCAGCGTTCCTTCTCCGTCCTCTTCGCGAAGCTCGCCTCCATGATGCAGGACAACTCGCTCGACGCCCTCAAGTGGGGCCTCGACGCGTACTTCTGGGAAGGTGCCCACGCCATCTGGGGGTACGACGGCGAACACACCTTCGACGCGCTCATGACCTGGCTCTTCGTTATGAACGCGAACGGCTGGGACCACCGGCATAACTCCGCCCAGCGCGACTTCAGCATGTGGACCCGTGACGTGGCCACGCGAGACGATGCCCGCCGGTGGGCCAGGCGCGTCGACGAGGCAACCGGTGCCAGCGCCGCCCTGCGCGATGCGGCTACCGACGCCCTTCTCATCGACACGACCACGCCCGGCGTGGACCGAGAACTCATCTCCCGCCTCGTCCGCGGAATCATCGACGGATCCGTCGGCGTCGCTCAGGTCGAAGAACAGCGCGGAAGGCGCCGCGAAGGGCTCTGGTTCGACGACACGGAGGCGCTGTGGGATGCAGCGCGGGCGGGGGCGCGTTTGCTCACCCACCTGCGTGCGCTCCCGGGCATCGCCTTCTCGGACGCAGCCGAGGGCTTCGCCCGCTACACGGACCTGGACGGTGGCCTGTGGGCCATCGACCAGGAGTACCGCCACTACGTGCGTGCCTCCCGAGCCGTTCACGTCGACGACGTCCTCACCGGCCTCGACCGGCACGTCGAAAACGCGTACCGTGACGACTACCTGCGCCCTCTCTCGCGCACGTGGGACGACGCCCTGCGCGCCATGCGCACATGGGATATCGCCGTGCCCTCGTCCAGCGGGCGCATTGACTCGTTCCACCGTCTCCTCGTCGCCGGCTCCCACAGGCGCACCGTCATCATTATCTCCGACGCCCTCCGATACGAGGTCGGCGTCGAGCTCGCCGACCACCTGCGCTCTATTGGACGCGGTGCTGTCTCCGTGAACCCCTGGTACACGATGCTGCCGTCGATCACCGCCCTCGGCATGGCTGCGCTGCTCCCGCATCGAGAGCTGACCCTTCATGTGAGTGGCAAAGACCAAGTGATCGTCGAGGCCGACGGCCGACCGACGTCCGGGATCGATGCGCGTCGTGCAATCCTCGAAGGCGCCGACGGGCGTGCGTTCACCTATCAGGAGCTCGCGAGCGACTCCGTCAAGTCGATGCGCTCGAAGTTCAAGGGTGCCTCCGCCGTGTACATCTACCACGACGTCATCGACGCGATCGGCGACCACGCGGCCTCGGAAAGTGATACCCCCGATGCCGTCAACCGTGCGATTGACGAGCTCTCCGGCCTCGTCGGCAAGCTCATCTCCGCGGATATCACCCGCATCCTCGTGACCGCCGACCACGGCTTCCTCTTCCAGGACAGCGAGCCCGCCAACGACGACACCGCGAAGCAGGGTGGCGTTCCGCGCGGGCGTTCCGTCTCCGTGAAGAAGCGCCGCTACGTCCTCGGCAAGGACCTGGAGTCGACGGACGACTTCGTCGCTTTCGATGCAACGAGCGTCGGCCTGGCAGACGGGCCGAGCATTGCCCTGCCCTACGGCACACGTCGTATCCGCATCCAGGGCCGCGGAAACCGCTTCGTCCACGGCGGAGCCTCCCTCCAGGAAATTACCACCCCCGTCATCGAGGTGTCGGTGGGTAGTAGGGGTGCCGAGGACGTCCGCGATGTCGGTATCGCCCTGCACTACGACGACACGTCCCTCAAGGTCAACCGATTCAGCCCCCGCGTCATCCAACAGGAGCCCATCAGCCCGACACGACGCCCTCTGGCCATCACGATTGGTCTCGAGAGCATGTCGGGTGAGCAACTGTCGAGCACTCGAGTCCTTACTCTGGACGCGGCTGAGCGCTCCGAGGTGTCGCTCAAGCAGAGCAGCGAACTCATCCTTTTCGACGGGGTGCTGCAGAAACACTCCGGCGAGGCTGTCCGGATCGTCGCCTACAAGACTGTTCACGGACAAGTCGTCGGCCAGGCCGTCGCCACCCACGAGCTGACGCTCAACGACAACGGGTTCGGAGGATTCGGAGGATTCGACCTATGAGCATCTCGCCCGAAGAAGCCCTAGAGCGCGAGGATTCCCCGGCCTCGTCTCTGATCGGGGGTAGCGAGGGAGGAAAGCTCACGGAGTACGAGGAAATCGCCGCGCGCGCATACGACGGCTTCGTCGTCCGCAAGGACCTGGTCGGCCAGGTCAAGGGCAACGCGATCGTCCCCTCCTACGTGCTCGAATTCTTGCTCGCTCAGTACTGTGCGACCACGAGCGAAAAAGCCATCGACGAGGGAATAGAGAGCGTCCGTCGCATCCTCGCCAAGCACTACGTCAACCGAGGAGATTCCGAGCTCATCAAGTCCCGCATCTACGAAGCTGGACAATACCGAATCATCGACAAGGTTTCCGTCAGTCTCGACGACACGCGCGACCGGTACAACGCCTCCTTCGAAAATCTCGGGGTCACCAACGCGCAGGTATCCGACGAGACCGTTCGTGAGAACGACCGGCTCCTGACCGGTGGTGTCTGGTGCATAGCCGAGATGTCCTACGTGTCGACGGGAGACACCGGCGCGAAGGCGTCCAGCCCGTGGATCGTCTCCCGTCTTCAAGCTATCCAGCTGCCGCGCTTCGATTTCGAACGCTATTGCCGGGGGCGTGCTTCGTTCAGCGCCGACCAGTGGATCGACCTGCTCGTCGCCTCGGTCGGCCTCGACCCCGCGAAGCTCAGCCGACGCGCGAAACTCTTCCAGCTGACCCGCCTCATTCCCTACGTCGAACGCAACTACAACCTCGTCGAACTGGGTCCCAAGGGCACCGGAAAATCACACATCTACTCCGAATTCTCGCCCCACGGCATCCTCGTGTCGGGCGGCGAGGTGACGCTCGCGAAGCTCTTCGTCAATAACGCGACGCGGCGCATCGGCCTGGTTGGCTACTGGGACGTCGTTGCCTTCGATGAATTTGCCGGACGCAAGCGCGTGGAGCGCAGTCTGGTTGACACGCTCAAGAACTATCTTGCTAACAAGTCATTCTCGCGCGGCGACAGCACGATCACGGCCGAGGCCTCGATGGTCTTCGTCGGCAACACGACGCGGACCGTGCCCGCGATGCTGGCCTCCGCCGACCTCTTCGAGGCCCTGCCCGAGGCGTATCACGACACGGCGTACATGGATCGCATCCACTACTACCTGCCGGGATGGGAGGTCGACATCGTTCGGCCCGAGCTGTTCTCGCGTGGGTACGGGCTCATCGTCGATTACCTGGCGGAGGCACTGCGGCACCTGCGTACCCTGGATTACTCCGGTGACCTGGATACCCTCGCGACGCTCGATCCGGCGATGTCCAAGCGCGATCAGGACGCTGTGCGAAAGACGTTCTCGGGCCTGGCGAAACTCATCTTCCCGGCACGCGATGGCGAGTCTGAGGAACTCGAGGAGCTGCTTCGCTTCGCGATCGAGGGGCGTAAGCGCGTCAAGGATCAGATCATCCGACTCGACGACACGATGGCTGCGTCCGGGTCCCACTTCACGTACATGCTGGGACGCGTGGATCAGGACCGCTACGATGCCTCGAGCGCCCGATCCGTTCCCACGCAGGAGGAACTGGACTACCCGCAGTACTTCACGTCGCACGGTGATGCTGATGAGCGGGGGAGTGGTCAATGGGATGCCGGAGAGCTTTCCGACGGTCTTCCGAAGTCGGACGTTGTAGTCGATGCACGCGGAGACAATAAGCCGGCCTCGCCCGTCTTTGACCGTCGAGCCCTGTTGAAAGCACGCGCCATCCCCAAGCGCTACAAGATTGAGCCGAGCATGGGTAATTCCATGCCGGACATCCTGCTCCCGTACCTGTTCGATGCGGCTGAGATACGGATCCGTGACCCGTACTTGCGCCAGACGCACCAGGTTCGAAACGTGCACGAGATACTGCTGCAGCTGATCCAGAATGCTGATGTCGCGAAGCTGCCACACATCGTCATCGAGACGTGCGCCAGCGACGAGGACATCTATCGCTCGCGGCAGGAAGAGACGTTCAAGCAACTACAGCAATCGTGGGAGCCCTTCGGCATCGTGATCGACTGGAGCATCGTTGATTACTTCCATGACCGCTGCATTACGACCGACACCGGCTGGGTCATCGACCTCGGTCGCGGGCTGGACGTCTATGACGCGTACACGCCGCTATCGCAATTCGACCCTCGTTATGCGATCCCGCACCTGCGGCGGACGAAGGAGATCACGATCAACGTCAGCAGGGAGGAACCTGCGGACGCATAGACGGTCGTCAGGCCGAGCTACCGCTCACGTGCAAGTGGCGAGGTTGTGATTGGCGTGTGCCCAACCTGTCCAATGCAGGCGCACCGGTGACCGAAGGGGGAGTCGGCACTATGCTTCGCTACCAGAGTCGTCGGTATCGGCTTCTTCGACGCGAGGGAGGGGCGCATGTTCTTTGTGGGCTGGGCCGAGCCCGAGGGAGTTGCGGTCCAGGATGGAAGCCAGCTGGGCTAGGCTCCCATCCTCGAGTAGGCGTGGGTTGAGCGCGAGCTGTTTGATGAGGGTATCCAACATCTCCTGGGGATGTTCGGCGATCTGTTGCATCACCTCGTTGACGTCAGCTGCACCAACAATGTCTGACTGGGAGACGAGGCGCGCTTGCTCCATCGCGAAACGCTGGGCTGCAGCGGCTGCCACGAGGCGCGCCTGAGCTTCCGCGTTCGACATCTTCTGCCGCTTCGCCTCAATCTGGAGGGGTTCGGGGGTCGCGTGACTGTTGCTCGGTTCGATTGCCTCGAAAGGTTCATCTGAGACGACAATGCCGTCGACGGTCTCATCGGCCGCAGACTCCTGGTCCCGTTTCTTCCCCCACGGCACGCGGATACCGTCAAGTTTGCCTTTCACATTCCCCAGCTTGTCTGCGATGAATGGGAGCGCCGTTTCTTCCGCCCATTTCTTAACCCGGGGAGCGGCGTATGCGAACCCAGCAGCCGCGGCATCTTCGATGAGCTGGACGAGTGTCTGTGCGAGTACCTCTGCCAGCAAATCGATGATAGGTGAGTCGTCTTCGTCCTCCGATTCCCGCCGAGTCTCGCTCGACATGAACATCGGCGGATCGCCGTAGGGCGAGTAGGCGTAGTCGTCGTCGGAGTTGGGATCGGGATCGGGAACGAAGCGCGCGTGGGCTCGCAGGTTGCCGTCGTCGTCGAACAGATTCTGCGACCATCCACCGTCGGATCGGTTGCCTGGCGAGAGGGAATCGTCGTTCCAGTAATACGTGCCTCGTTGTTGTCCCATGGCGGTCCTATTGTGGGAATGATGTGATAGTCAGAATATAGTCCATAAATACTTGCTCGTAAACTATCGCATCGCATGTTCGTGTTGTTGGAATATCGTCCCAAGTTTGAGCGTGAATCCGCACAGACGTGCACATGCGAGACATGCCGCGGAACGGATGTTCTTGGCTCAGGGTGCGCGTATGCGGGTTGGTAAGGGTTCGAGGTGGAAGATAGGGGTTCGTGTGCGCCACGTGCCGAACTGGTCCGACAAATCAGCCCACAACCAGCCTCAACCTGCCCCGAAACTCCGCCATGGCCTCGTCCGAAGCAGAGCCAAAAAGTGAACGCCGCCACGAAAAATGGCTTAGGATGGTGTGCGCGCCGACGAACCCCAATGACGGGAACGACCGGCACACCACAGTACCCAACGCAGCAGCAACACACCAACCAGCAGGCCGCAAGGCCAGCACAGCGCGGACGCACCGTCGCAACCGTGCGCAGCCGGAGCATAGCGGGGGAGCGGCATCGCAACGCGGCCAGCCGCGACAGCCCGTCGTGACCCGGCCAGCCGCAACCCGGCACGCAGCAGAGCCGCGCCGCACCACCGCGACGGCTACCCGCAGCGCGCACAACCACAACCCCAACACCGATGTTGACCACACCCAGAGGAGTTCCGATGAAGTCCCGCCTCGCAGCAACAGCACTCGTCACCATATCGGCAAGCGCCCTCGCACTCGGCGCTTGCACGACGGACGGGGGCACCACGGCCCCGGGCGGCAAGGCCGCCGGAGACGGCAACTACACGATTGCCGTCGTCCCCAAGGACGCCACTAATCCGTGGTTTGTCCGTATGGAAACGGGCGTCAACAAGTACGCCTCGGACACGGGCATGAACGTCTTCCAGAAGGGCCCCGCTGAAACCGACGCCACCATGCAGGCCCAGGTCATCCAGGACCTCATCGCCCAAGGCGTCGACGCGATCTGCGTGGTCCCCGTCGACCCCGGTGCCATCGAACCCGTCCTCAAGCAGGCCATGGACGCCGGCATCGTCGTCGTCACCCACGAAGGCGCCTCCCAGCAGAACACGATGTACGACATCGAAGCCTTCAACAACACGGAATACGGCGCGTTCATCATGGACAACCTCGCCGAAGCCATGGGTGAAGAAGGCGTCTACACCACCATGGTCGGCCACGTCACCAACGCCTCCCACAACGAGTGGGCAGACGGTGCTGTCGCCCACCAGAAGGAGAAGTACCCCAAGATGACGCTGCTCGAAGCCGAGCCCCGCGTCGAATCCCAGGACAACGGTGAAACCGCCTACCAGACCGCCAAGGAAGTCCTCAAGAAGTACCCCGAAGTCAAGGGCATCCTCGGCACCTCCTCCTTCGACGCGCCCGGCACCGCCCGCGCCATCGAAGAACTCGGCCTCAAGGGCAAAGTCTTCACCGCAGGCACGGGCATGCCCGCCGCCAACGCTCAGATCCTCAAGGACGGCTCCGTGTCGACCCTGACCCTCTGGGATCCCGCGGACGCCGGCTACGCCATGGCATCCCTGGCCACCAAGATCCTCAACGGTGAAAAGATCGAAGACGGCGTCAACCTCGGCGTCAAGGGATACGAATCCATGCACTTCTCCGAAGGCTCCACCAAGGTCCTCGAAGGCAACGGCTGGATCCAGATCACCAAGGACAACGTCGACTCCCTCGGCTTCTAACCGATTCACCGCACATGACCACCCGCGCGCCACGGCCTCGTCCCAATGAACGAGGCCGTGGCCGGGCCACCCCAGCGCGTGCACTGACGCTCGCGCACAAATAAACCTCCACGAGCGGGCGACAGCACCGCGCGGGGGAGGCCCCGGGTCGGCACCACGCGTCGGAAAGGACACCACATGGACACCCCAGTGCTGGCGGTACGACACGTCAGCAAATCCTTCGCGGGCGTGCGAGCCCTGGTCGACATTGACCTGGAGATCGCGCCCGGAGAAATCCACTGCCTGGCCGGGGAAAACGGGTCGGGCAAGTCCACGCTCATCAAGGTCATTTCGGGCGTGCACACCCCCGAACACGGGACGGTCTCGATTGACGGTCGCGACTTCACGCGCCTGACGCCGGCGGCCGCCATCGACGCGGGCGTGCGCGTCATCTACCAGGATTTCTCGATTTTCCCGAACCTCTCCGTCATGGAGAACATTGCGCTGGGCAGCGAAGTGGCCTCCGGGCGTCGCCTGGTGAACCGTTCCCGCATGCGTGAGGTCGCGCGCGAGGCCGTGGCGAAGATCGGCTTCGACGTGGACCTCGACGAGCTGGTCGGCAACCTGTCCGTGGCCGACAAGCAGCTCGTCGCCATCAGCCGCGCGCTCATGGGCGACGCGAAGCTCATCATCATGGACGAGCCGACGACCGCCCTCACGAAGAAGGAAGTTGCCGCCCTCTTCGACATCGTCCGTGACTTGCAATCGCGCGGCATCGCGATCCTCTTTGTGTCCCACAAGCTCGAAGAAGTCTTCGAGATCGCGCAGCGCTTCACCATCTTGCGCAGCGGCCACAAGGTCATCACCTGCCCGAAGGAGGAGCTCGACCGCGCGAGTTTCGCCCGCTACATGACGGGGCGCGACTTCGCGGAGGAGCGCTACCAGCCGGGCACCATTGACGAGGCCCCGGTCCTCCAGGTGGAGGGGGTGACGGTGAGCGGTGCCTTCGCCGACGCGTCCCTGAGCGTGAGGCCCGGAGAAATCCTGGGTATCACGGGACTGCTGGGGTCGGGCCGCACCGAGCTGGCCCTCTCCCTCTTCGGGATGCTGCCCCTCGACTCGGGTTGTATCCGCGTCAAGGGACAGGACGTCACGCTGCGCGGCGTGCGCGACGCAATCGAGGCCGGCATCGCCTACGTGCCCGAAGATCGCCTCACCGAAGGCCTATTCCTATCCCGCTCGATCAGCGAAAACATCACCATCTCCGAGATGGAGAACTTCACCAAGGTACTCGGCTTCATCTATAAGAAAGCCATTCGCGCCGAAGAACAGAAATGGGTGACGCGCCTCGAAGTCGTCACCCCCGACCCTGCCAACGCCGTCAACACCCTGTCGGGCGGCAACCAGCAAAAGGTCGTCCTCGCCAAGTGGCTGGCCACCAAACCCTCCGTTCTCATCCTCAACGGCCCCACCGTCGGCGTCGACATCGGCTCCAAGTTCACGATCCACTCGATCCTGCGCGAACTCGCCTCCCAAGGCATGGCCGTCATCATCATCTCCGACGACATCGCCGAAGTACTCACCAACTGCTCGACGATCGCCATCATGCGCGCCGGACACCTCAGCGAAGCCATGAGCCCCGACACCCTCACCGAGGCCGAGCTGACCCGGCTCCTGTCCGAGGACCGCGCCCCGGCCTCGTCCACCGAAGGGGGAGAGAACTAATGCCCCGACTCATCACGAAAGTCCTCCACGCCAACGAATTCTGGGTCTTCCTGGTCATCGCAGCGCTGAGCCTGGTCATCCAGGCGCGCTCCGGGCAGTTCTTCACGGCGAACAACCTGGTCGACCTGGCCGGCGCGATGGTCGTCCCCGGCCTCTTCGCCGTCGCCGCGCACCTCGTCCTCGTCTCCGGCGGCATCGACGTGTCCTTCCCGGCGCTGGCCTCCCTGGCGGTCTACGTGACCACAAGGGTCCTAGTAGACAACGGGTGGAACGGCCCGGTCATTGTGCCCTTCCTGATCGCCGCCGGCCTCGGCGCGCTTCTGGGTGCCTTCAACGGCGTCTTCACCTCCAGGCTCACCGTGCCGACGCTGATCATCACCCTGGGCACGGCCAACGTCTTCAACGGCGTCATGCAAGGCGCACTCAAATCCGTGCAGATCAACACGATCCCCGCCTCCATGCGCGCCTTCGGGTCATCCTCCCTGTTCGTCGCCCGCAACGAAAGCTCCGGCCTGCAGTCCTCCATGCCCGTGTCCTTCCTGATCCTCGTCGCGGTCG
>ERZ773246.283-NODE-283-length-22513-cov-67.9424_pt1 | contig 22513 bp, 29 predicted proteins | sample MGYA00580519_ERZ773246 | MGnify/ENA primary metagenome ERZ773246 (study PRJEB29015, sample SAMEA2738153) | human oral metagenome | biome: human oral; feature: human-associated habitat; material: saliva | place: China | collected 2246 ...
GGGAAGGCGGCACCAAACCTACCGCCAAACGCTCATCGAAAGGAAAGAACAATGAGCACAGCAATCGTATCCGCAGAACACATCAACGTCATCCTCGAAGCGGCCACACGAGACGCCGACGAAGAAGGGTTCGAGTGGTTCGCGCAGGGCAAGTGGTGGACATTCACCCGCGAGAACCGCGACCGGATCGGACAACTCATGCTCGACGCAAACCTCGACGCCTACGGACGCCGCTACCTCGAACCTACTGAGGTCTACGTCTACTCCTACTCGATCCCCGTCCGCATCTACGAGCCCATCGAAGTACTCAAAGCGATCGACGGCTACGAGTACCAATGCAGCGTTGACGCCAGCTGGGACACGCACCCGATCCACCTCATGATGCAACAGCTCCGCAAGCGCGTTATCGCCTGGCTTGACGGATACGACGCCGCCGAATGGCTCATCTAACCCCGGCCACCCCCACCCCACACGGGGTGGGGGACGCCCCCGGGCACCCTCAGCACGCCCGGGGGAGGTGTCCTGCCACGCGGCAGGACACCGGTCAGGTCAGGTGGACGCAAACGTGCATGCCCTCAGCTATCCTCAGCGCACATGCAGCTCATCAAGCAAGGAGGCCAAGAATGAGCACCCACCATAAGCCCGCAGCCGTCCCCATACGCCACGCAGCGCCCGCCCTCATCCCCGCCACCATCACCGGATGGGTGACCCTACCCGAAATACGCCCCATCATCACGCTCACCGCCGCCGTAATAGCGGCCGTGAGCATCTACACATGGACACAGACACGCCCCTGGGGACCACGAGCACGAACCGCAGCCCACGCGGCCAGTCGAGCACTCAGCTGGGGCCTCTCATGTGCAGGCTACATCCTCCGCTTCGTTGGACTCATCATCCGAGCAATCCTCTGGGCAGCCTCACTCCTGGCCTTCCTCTCCATCGTCGGCTACGCACTAGGACTGTGCGGAGATGGGAACCGTCGCTACCGATAACCCTGTACAGCAAATGCAGCATGTGCAGCACCCGGACGCGCAAATCCCGGACAAACAAGGAAGGCCCCCACTACCCAAGCCGGGTGGTGGGGGCCTTCCTTGTTTGTCAGGCCTCGACTGGCGATACCACTCCGATTCCGGGGTCGAAGTCCCAGTGGTAGCTAGAGCCGTCGCAGTTTGCGAGCCAGTAGTTGAACTCTGAGTCGAGGCTGAGGAGGAAGCCTCGACGAATCATCTTGATGATCCACTTGAAGTCGTCGAGCTCGACAACCTCACGCGAGGTCGGGTAGATGTGGACTGTCATCGGGTCTAAGCCTTCGCCGTCGACGCGGGCGACTTCGCGCCCGTTGTAAGCGATAGCGACGAAGAACCCCTCCATGGGGCGGGCGGGGCCGCTGAATGTCCAGCCGGGGCAGCCGGGGATATCGACGATGTCGCAGCTAGTCCATGCCTTGTTAGCGGCTGCGTTGAACGCTTGGGTGGCGGCGTAGAGGTCCATGGTTTCTGTCTCCTTCGTTGAGGTTCGGGGGGCTGTTCCCTCCCAATGACTCAACTATACATCATGAGCAATGTATAGTGCAAGCTGAATTGATGTGATGCACGCTACTTGCGCAAGTCGGTGCGTGCGCCCTGACCGGGCCGCGAGGCGAGCCACGCGTCGATTGTCTCGGGTGCCCAGCCGCGCAGCGGCCCTGACGGGGTCGTGATGATGACGTCCGCCTCCGGCATGAGGTCTTTGAGGATGTAGGAGCGGACGGTCGCAACTGCGAGGCCGGTGCGCTCTGCGACGGCGGCAGTGCCGAGGTACTCGGTAGGCATGGGCAGTCCTTATCAGTCGTAGGGTGAAACGATCTCGACGGGGATGTCGTCGTCACTGAGTAACTGAAAAGCGCGCCCGACGCAGGCGCGATATGCAGCGATTGGAAGGCGCTGCGCCCATCGCGTGTGCTGCTCATAGTCGGCCTGGGTTGCGTAGGCAATCAGCGCGGTTGGCAGGCTGCGGACCGTCTCGTCCTGGTCCTCAATGGGAGCGAGAAGCTCATCGAGACACTCGAGCGCAGTGTCCTCCAGTGCGCCGAGGGCCATGTGGACGCCGAGGGGGTCGCGAGGCTTGCTTTTGCCGATCTCCCAGGAACGGATGACGCCTTCGTTGACGTCAAGGATCTCGGCGAGGTCTGCGCGCGAGAGTCCGAGCGCTTCGCGTCGGCAGCGCAGTCCGATGGGGGTCAGTGGTTCGGGCAATTGTCCTCCTATGGGTTGGCCCCCGCGCCGTCGGTTTCGGGCGCGGGGGCCTTGGTTTGCTGGTCAGTCCTCAGCCAGCCAGGCGTTCGTCTCGGCGACGTACTGGGCGACGGCGGCGGCGACCTCGGGGGCGGGGGTGCGCTCGGCGGGGCCGCGGTAGCCACCCCAGATTTCGGCGGGCCACTCGACGCGGGGGATGTACCGCTCGACGAGCGGCCATTCCTGGGTGCGCTCGGTCGAGGCGCTGCCACCCGGAAGGGAGGAGTCGAAGATCAGCAAGCTAATCTTGATCTCGTCCTGGTAATCGCCGTAGATAACGGCGCGGGCACCGTTGTCGAGGTTGGCTGCAATGAGGGCGCCGTCGCCGTCGAAACGCTCTGCCTTGGTCCAAGTCGTGGTGGGCATGATGTTGTCTCCTTCGTTGAGGTTCGGGGGGCTGTTCCCTCCCGATGACTCAACTATACATCACGTCCGATCTATTGTCTAGGCAAGAATCCTTATCGGAGAGGCATTGTAATATGTTGTACATCACATACATTTGTGTTACCGTGTAGATGTCAGATATTTCAACTGGGAATTGATCATTCTTCCTTCGGGAAGTAAACCCGCACCCCTCGGGGTGTGTCACCGAAACATCTGACTCTCAATTCTGAGAGAGTAACCATAGTGGCGCGGCCGGGAGTCAACACCCCCCGGCCGCGCCACCTCATTATCGCCACCCCCCTACGGCATGGGCACAAGCAGCGCGAGCGCGACCCCCGCAGCAATCGAGGTAGCAAACCGACTGACGAACATCTGCCAGCTTTCCTGCACGAAGAAGGTGCGCACGCCGATCACCAGAGCGAAGAGAATGCCCGTAAGCATCATGCTCCACGCCAGCAGCGAGTACAGCTCGCTATAGCTCACGGTGCCCGACGTCGAGGCCGTCACGACAGCGGCCAGCCCGAACGGGACAAAGCCGACGACAGCGACGCGCGCAGTCTGACGGAGCGTGAGGCGCAGAAACCTCGACAAGCCAGCAGCCCGCACGCGAGCGGGCGAAATGGTTGCGTTCATTGATCCGATTTCCTTCCTTGGGTAACGAACCTGTCAAACTCGATTGTACGGACGCCATGCACATTTGCGTCCCGGCCTCGGGGTGTCAGAACCGGCCGATTCTGACACCCCGCCACCAGGAGTGGCGATCGCCGCGACACGCCGCGCCAAAAACCCCTGCCAAAACCCCTAGCGCACCAAAACGCGGCGCGTAGGATTTTGGCATGAGTAATACGGGTTACGCTCGCGTCAGTACCGACGATCAGGACCCCGCAGCGCAGATCGACGCACTGCGGGCCGCTGGGTGCGACCCTATTTTCGTGGAGCACGCCAGCGGCGGGACTATGGAGCGCCCCGAATGGCAGGCGTGCAACCGCGGATTGGGGAGGGGGGATACCCTCACGGTCGTTCGCATAGACCGCCTCGGGCGATCCCTCACAGACCTCGTGAGCACCCTCGATGACCTCGCAGCGCGCGGCGTACATTTTCGTAGTCTCACGGAGGGGATCGACACCTCAACACCCCTGGGGAGGATGTTTTACCAGCTCGCAGCGGCGTTCGCCGAGTACGAGCGCGCCCTCATCAGGGAGCGCACGTGCGCCGGCATCGACGCCGCCCGCGCCGCCGGCCGGCGAATCGGCCGGCCGCCGGCACTCACGAACGAACAGCGCGAATTTGCGCGCCGGCTGCGCACACAGGGCGAGGGTGTGGCCACAATCGCCCGAGTTCTAGACGTGTCCCCATCGACGATTAGGCGCGCTCTCACGGCGTCATAGTCATCGAGGGCCGCGCGGAATTTCCCCTGCATCGACCGGAGAGAACGGCTGCCCGCCGTTGTGCTCGGCTTCGGAGCGGCGCAGCTGCGCTTCTAGCGCAGCGATCACCCAGGCAGTCATCGAGCGTGTCCCTGTCGTCGCCGCCGTGTGCCACCAGGCCGCGCGAATTTGCCCGAGCAATTCCTTATCAATGCGGATCGACAGGCGCGCCATTTCAGCAGCAGGCGGCGGCGTCGGAGCGGCCGCGCGAGCAGGAGGCGCAGCAGGCGCGACCGGAGGAGGGGCGATCACGGCGGCAGGCCCCGCACTTAGGGCAGACTTTTTGCGAGCGGGACGTGCAGTCACAGGAGATCACCGCCCGCCGCGAGAAGCACAGACAGGTGCGCATCGTAGATGCCCGCGAGGGTTGAGCCGCCCGGCCATTCATCGAGGCCCAGCCCCGACTCTGCACAGTCCGAAATAGCTACCGCGTCAGGGATAGCAGGGTCAAGTAGACGCAGGCCGCGCTCACGGCACGCGGCCGCGAGTTCTTCACCCCAATGCGCGCCCTGGCGAGTGCGGGCGCGGTGCTGATTAATCAGCACGCCAAGGACTGCCACAGACGGGTTGTAGTACGCTCGCACAGCCTCGACGGTATTCAGCAGGTGAGCAAGGCCGGTCGCTGAATACAGGCGCGACTGGCTAACAATGAGAATCCCGTCCGACGCCGAAAAGGCATTGACCGTGAGCGTGTCGAGCGACGGCGCACAGTCGATAAGGCAGAGGTCGAAAGAGTCAGAGACCGTCGCAAGCGCCTCGCGCAGGCGCATTTCGCGCCCCGGACCACTCGTAATGAGCTCATTGCGCACCAGGGCGAGTGCATCAGAGCCAGACGGCGCAAGATACGCCCCCTCCCAGGATGTGGAGGTCACGACCTCATCGAGCGTCAGGGGCGACGCCGTAGACAGGACATCAGCCATGCCCGCATCACCCTCAGTACCATCGACCATAGAGTCGGTGAGATTCCCCTGGGGATCAAGATCAACGACGAGAACGCGCAGCCCGCGCAGGCTCGCAGCGCGCGCAAGGTGATACGTGGTCGTCGTCTTACCGACGCCACCCTTCTGGTTCGTAATAGCAATCGTCAACATGAGAATGGTCCTTTCATCAGTAGCTAAGTTGGAGGGTGTTACGCCCGGCGAGCTCGGATGAGTCGCACCCAAGGCGAGATGCGCGGCCAGCGCTGTAACCTGCGTTGCGAGTGTCATCATTGAGATCAAGGTGATCCCCAGGGACAAGATCTAGGGCTTCCGCCCACTCATCAAGGCGCGCTGTCCGAGATCGCACGACCAGCGCCCGAGAGGACGCAGGGGAAGCATCCTCCTCAGCGATCGCCTCCGCCCGCGCATCACGAACTGCGACGGCCACCCCCGCACCAAACCCCGTGATAAACCCATCACGAAGCCGCCTGCGGTGAGCCGTCTTGCTGCGTCGATACCGCCCAGCGTTCGCGCGCCGCCACGCGACCCAACCGGTCGCCGCATACGCTGTCAGCGTCATCGCCAACGGCATGAACCACTCCAGGTCCGACCTGAACCCAGCCACATGCACCAGAATGTGTGGACGGCCGCGAACCCTCCGATAATCCTTGTAGTACGCGAACAGGCCCGCCGCGTCCGCGACACCAGCGATCGCCATACATGTTGCAAGTGACGGCGTCGACGGCCCTCCATCGACCATGAGCTCGCGTACCTCAATGTCCTCACACTCCGCCCCTTCCACGTCCAACGACGTGATCGAGTGGCGTGCCATGAGGATAGATGCCCGCGTCATCGCGATCTCGCGCTCAGAAGGTGAAGCGGCGGGGTCATCAGCCAAGGCAAGAAGTTGCCGCACCTGCTCACGCAGCTTGTCAGACACAGCCAATACCCCCTCAATCCTCAAGTGGGGCGTAGGAAATCAGGACCGAGCACGCCTCATCAAGGCGAGCCAAGAGCGAGTCGATCGCTTCCGTATGCTCACGAATCGCCGGTGCAACCACAGACGCGCTCACCTCATCAAGGGATGCGAGATCCCGTTCCAGACGATCACGATCACGATCCAAGGCACCACGAAGGTGAAAGAGATCAGCGTCGGTCAAAACAGACACATCAGAAGCATCGAGAGAGTAAGAGAACATCACAAAGACCTTTCATTGAAAACAGAGGAAAAACGAGATATTTGCAGCGATACCAGCAAATGCAGCATGTACAGCACCGCCCAGAAGCAGAGACAGTCCTACTCACGCCTCACGGGTGAAATCGGCGGCCTCGATCGCCCGGCGCAAGGCATCCTCGGGAGGGGCCGCATAACGCTGCGTTGTCGCCACGCTCGCATGCCCCAACAGTCGTTGGACCGCCAGAAGATCCCGCTCGGCCGAATACGCGGACGTCGCGAACCGATGCCGTAGCGTGTGGAGTGTCCACCCATCCCGTAACACGACGGCCGCGAGCTTAGAGACGTGCGCGCCCGAAAGATGCCCGCCGTACTTCGACGGGAAGCACCAGCCGCCCCCACCGCTACACGCTGCCACCACAGCTCTTGCCAGCCAATCAGCGAGAGGCACCCGACGAACACGCCCGCCCTTCCCTGCCACCATGAGGGATACCCCAGTCCCGTCATCGAGGACATCCCGACCATGGACGGCAGCAATTTCCGAGGCTCGCAGACCCGCACATGCCCCCAGGCATAGGATGAGCCGGGTACGCCGGTCAGCGACCTCAACGGCCTCATGCAGTACATCGAGCGGCACCGGACGCGGAGCGCCAGGACGCCTGGGTACCACGGGTAGCCACTCCGCAGGTGAACCACCCTTCGGATACAGCCACCGATAGAAGAGGCGCAAGGACTCGTAGTACCCATGCCGAGTCTCGGCAGCCCACCGCTGACGCCCCAAGTACCGCATGAGCATGTCCGTATCCACGTCCCGAGGCGATACCACATCAAGGCCGCGAGCGACTTGCCGCACGTGCCGGATGCGCGTCTCGACTGTGCGCTCACTGCGACCACCCGCCCGCAGATACAGCTCCCACCGATCCAGAGCAGCCGCCCACTCGGCCGGTACCGACTTCGTTAAAATGTGATCCTTGTCCATATCCACCAAGGATGAGTGCCCGCGACGGCGCGAACTGGCGAACAAGTCCAAAATCTCCGAAACCATACAGCAAATGCAGCATGTGCAGCGACACCAGCAAATACAGCATAGACAACCACTGCCCGGAGGTCGCAGGTTCAAATCCTGTCCCCGCTACCACCACAGACCCGGTCCCGTGAGGGGCCGGGTCTCGTCGTATCTGAGCGGTCCCGGCGGGCACGTATGGCGCGGGCACCCACCCGCCCAACCCGTCAGGGGTAGGCATGAGGGCATCAACGGGGATGCCAAAGTGGGCTGCAAGTAGCGCCAGTTCTTCTGCGCTCCACTTTGCCTTGTCATAGAGGCGGTTTGAGATCGACTGCGGCAGGGTTCCAAGGAGGGTGCCGACGCTCGCTCTAGAAAGCCCGTGTGTCATGAAGTACTGCGAAAGAGTGAGGCTCACGGCTCCATTGAAGGTGAGCTGTGTGAGGGCACCATCCATCGAATGATCAAGCATGCAACAAGTGTCACAGATGAAAGAAAAGATTGCAAGTGTAAAAGCTTGCTTACATCTGAAATGTGTCATAGTCTTGATGTATGAAAGAAAATCTTTCGCATGAGTCGCAAATGCTCACCGCCAAGGAGGCGGCGGCATTGCTTCCCGGGATGACCTATGCACGGCTGATGCGTCTCGCTAAGCAGGGTGAAATTCCCTCGATTCAGTACGGAACGGGCGCGCGTCGGTTCTTTCGCGTTGTAGATCTTGCCGAGTATGCACGTGCGTCAGGTGTCGAGTTATCCGATCCGATCGCACAGGCGCGAGATATCCCGATTCCTGGTTTGGGTCGAGCTGGGCGGTGATGTAGGTGTCGATCATGGCGATGACATGGGCGTGGGGACTGACTGACCTTGACCAGTCCCAGACTCTCGTCCTGCTTGCGCTCGCTGATGCCGCGAACGATGAGGGCGTGTGCTGGCCTTCCCAGGCAGAGATCGGCCGTAAGGCCCGCCTGAAGGACAGGGCTGTGCGCAACCAGATTCGGTCACTGGAGGCAGCAGGGCTCTTGTCGGTGTCGCGGCGTGCGACTCCGCAAGGCCGGAAAACGAATGTCTATCGCCTCAACATCGGGTGCGACTTTTCGTTGCAATCAAAGCAACCGGCACGAAATGCCGGTTGGGTTGAAGGTTCCGAGCCGGAGCCTGTGGATAACCCGACTTTTCGTTGCAATCAAAGCAACCGGCACGAAATGCCGGTTGGGTACCCAACCGGCACCGTGATGCCGGTTGCAACCGGCACCGTGATGCCGGTTGCTTCTATATACCAAACCCCCAATATTCAAACCCCCAACCCTACCCAACCCTCCCCGGCCCTCAAGGAAGTGCCAGGATCAGGTCAGGTTGGGTCCGGTCAGGGCTTTGAAGCTACAACACGATCTCGCCACGAAAAGCAAGCGCCGAGCTCCGCGACCCGTGAGGATGTGGGTGCCCTCATCGGCTCGTGCCTGCCTGAGTGGATGCAGGCCATGGACCGAACGGGCACTCGCCAGGTCGCAGCGATGCTCGCTGAGCGGATCGCTGCGGGGTGGACACCCGCCCAGATTCGCGGCCTCATGGGCGAAAAGCCCGCCAATGGCGTGCGCCGCATGAGTTCCCTCGTGGCCTACCGGCTCGACGAAAACGTGGGCGTTGCCGACGCGCCCCAAGTCCGCACGGCTGCCGCGCGCCAGGCACAAGCAGCCGCGATCGACGCCGCGCGCCAGGCACAAGCAGCCGCGATCGACGCCGCCGCCGAAGCTGCCAAAACCCCCGAAGAACGCGCCCGAGAAGCGGCTCACAAGCGGATGTGGGAACACATGAGCGCCACACATCCACAGGCCAGCAAGGCCGAACTCGTTGGCCTCGTGCGCGAGGCCATGAACCAGGTAAACGACCTCTCAGACGTACGTAGCGCCTGAACTCATCACCTCACCGCGACATTCAAAACCTCAGACAAAAACCACACAGAAAGGTTCGAAATCATGACTACCCACACGTTTGTCGGTAATCTCACCGCTGATCCTGAGTTCCGTCCCGCTTCGGATGGGCGCGCGAGTGTCCACTTGCGGGTTGCGTGCTCGGAGCGCTACTACAGCATCAAGGCGCGGGAGTGGCGCTCCAAGGACCCGACTTTTTGGGATGCCTATGCCTGGGGCGATCGCGCTGAGGCCGTTGCGGTAGCGGGCTTTCGTAAGGGCAACCCCGTTGTGCTCGTGGGCGAGCTCGTCGCTAACTCCTGGATGGATGAATCTGGGCAGACACGTCACCGCACGACGGTCGCGATTGAGGCTGTTGGTCTCAATGTCGCGATCCCGCGCCGCAAGGGCGCTTCCGCTCCGGCCACGCCGACACCGCCTGAATGGTCTGAGGCCCAGGACCCACAGCCCGACGGCGAGGACCTTCCGGGCGTGATTGATGCGGCTGCGGAGGCAGGACTGTGAGCCTGCCGTCAACGCCTCCGACGGGGGAGAGGGTCGCGGGGATACCCGCGCCCCCTCACCGTGATTCCGATCCCGACCCGACCGTATCCCCGCCCACCACTGTCGAGACCACTTCCCCCGAGGGGGACGTGAGCGAGACTGAGGAGAAGAGCTCGCGGCGGCGTCGACTGCCGTGGGAGGTAGCAACCCCCTCACGTCGACAGCGCGTGGCGCGCGCTGTCGTGATTGCATCGGTAGGGTTCTTCGCATTCGTAGGCGTGTGGCGCGTGTTCGTTGCTCCAACGCGAGCCCCCGAGGCCCAGGCTCCCGTAGAGCTACCCCAGTCGTGGGGGGTCGATACGACGGCCGCCGCGTCGGTGGCCGAGCGCGTTGCTCGCGATTACGTGTCGGTGGGTGATGGAACTGCCCGCACGGCCGCGTTGTCGCAGACATGGGCGAGCGCCGGTAGCGCCGGGTGGGACGGCGCGGGCAAGCTCTCGGTTACCGATTCGTACGTCGCTTCCACCACCGTTGAGGGCGAACGCGTCAACGTCTTGGTAGCCGTCGAGGTCGCTACCCCGCCAGAGGCGAAGACGCAGACACAAGGGTGGGTGGGGGTCTTGGTACCGATCGCCAACCCGACCACGACCCCATCGGTGGCCGGGCCCCCGGCACTGGTGGGACTCCCGGCGGCTCCGACATCGAGCAACACCGCGATCGCCCACGAAACCGATCAAGAGCTCACGGACACCACCCGCGCCGACATCGAAGCGTTTGTACGTGCGTGGCCGGGCGGGGACGTTGATGCCCTGGTCGCTCCCGGTGGCACGGTGGATGCCCCCGCCCTGACTGGGGCCAGCGCGAAAGTCACTTCCTGGCGCGTCTATGCCGGAACCTCCGAGAGCCGACAGGGAACGATGAGCGTTGCCTGGAAGCTCGGAGACGCAACCCTCACAAGCCAATACACCGTGACGATCGTGCCGGTGAAATCCCACGACGCCACGCGCTGGCAAATCTTCTCAATCACCACAACCAACTAAGGAGACTCTCATGTTCGCTGGACTCAAAGAATGGACCCTCACGGGCGCAGGCAACATCTTCGTCATCATTCTCGCGGTAGGCGGCCTGTACTTTTGGGCATCTGATCGCCACGGCAAACTCGCGGTATACATTCTGTCAGGGGCGGTTGTCGCCGCGATCATCTTCAACTACGACACCGTGTTCACATTCTTGACGAACCTGGCAGGCAGGATCTTCAATGACTGAGGCACGCATTCATACGCGGAGCTTTGAGTTTCCGCGCAAGCTCTACCAGATTGGCCCGATGGGCCTCAAAGACGGCCTTGAGGTCGACTTCCTCAAAATCGGTGGGCTCTTTCTTGTGGCCTGGTTCGCGGCTCTCACTCTCCTGTTTGGTCTGCCCACGCAGGTCACGTTTCCCCTGTACGTGACCATCCCCGTGGTCATCGTGTACTGGGGGTTCACGCCCGACCCCAAACATGCGCGCCGCCGCCGCCTGGTGGCTTGGATGCTCGCTGCTCGCTACGCCCTGGTTGGCCACATCCCGATTGTGGCCGGGAGGCGAGTGGGAGAACGCGGTGGCGTTCTCACTCCCCGTGAGCGCATCGACGTGGCCGCCTGGTGGCGTACCCGAATTCTCCACAAGGACGACGAACACCTGTGGGAATCATCGACAAAGGGCTCACGCCGCCCCTTCCCGGCAGGCCAGCCGATCGCACCACAGGTAGTGGTGCGCCTGTACAGCTTCGAACACATGCAGACAGTTAGGAAGCGTCATGTTTGACTCGCTCAAACGGGCCGTCGGCCTGTATCCCCAGATGGGGCGCGAATTCCCGACATATCGGGCGATCGCTGACGGCATCATCGTTACCGCTGATCGTGCGACGGTCTGGATGGAAATCACGCCCGCGTCGACGCAAACGGCGTCAGCAGGTGAGCTCGACGACCAGGTCATGAGCGCGATCGCCCAAGCGCAAGGAGCACTTGCTGATTATGAGTGCCAGCTCAAAATCGTGTGGGGTGCGATCACATCGGACACCTACCGAGAGGACGCCCCGACCTTCACGCGGCCACAGGCCATGGCATGGGCACAGGCGCGCGCTGACTCTATCGACGCTTGGGAACTGCCCGAACGCCACGTGTTCATCGGGGTGGATGTGGAAGACCGCACCACGCCCGCAGCGGTCGCCACGATCAACGCGGCAGCCGACTGGGTCAGTGGAAATCGCAACGCGATTCCCGTCAAGGAGCTGGAATTCCTCGACGGGAAGATGCGCTCAATTATCGGACGCATGACCGGCAAGCCATTCCAAGCCCTGCCCGTCCCAGCGGAAACCCTGGCCTGGCTGGTGGGCCGCGAGACCTTCCGAACGAGTGAAGCCAAGCCTCGCGAGGGCACGATCACCGGCGCGCCCCTGGCCAGGCTCGGGCGCGGCCGCGTCGTGCCTTTCCGGGATCACCTGCGCTTCTACGACGCCCAAGGTACAGAGGTGGCCTACACCGCGTGCCTCATGATCACCGAGTTTCCCGAGACCGTGGATACCCTGAGCAATGGGCAATGGCTCCTTGCGTTGTCAAACATCGCGCGACCCACGATGGACGGCGCACAATCCGTGCTCCCAGAAGCGTCCGTGAGGTTTAGCTTCATGAGCCAGGCTAGTGCCCTGAAACGCGTCGCCAAGACTCAGAAGAAGGCTAAGCATCAGCGCCGGGACGCCGAAGAATCTCACGTCGAGGAAGCCGACGAAGACATCTTGTTGGCCGAGGAAGAGATGCGCTCCCTCGGTCTGGAGATCAAGCGCGGCCGCACCTCCCTGGTGGAGGCATGGCCGATCCTCACGGTCACCGAAACCACGCTCGATGACCTCTACCTGGCCGTTGATGCCGTTGTCGAGGCATACGCGCAGGCCGGAATCACCGTGGACGTATGCGCCGACGAACAAGACGCAGCATGGCTATCTAGCCTGCCTGGTGACACGGTGCGCATCGAGGACATGAACCACGTCATGGACGCCACGGCATTCTTTGGATCATGGTTCTGGGGCGGATCCATCACCGGCGACCGCGAAGGGCCGGTAATCGGCTACACCACGGGCGCCACACGCTCCCTCGTCCATTTCCACCCCACCCAAGCGCCCCTGCGAGGCGACACAACCACCATCGCTCTCATCGGGCGAAGCGGGCGAGGAAAAACCACCGCCGCGCAGCTCATGGCACTAGACGCAGGAGCGGAGGGAGCATTCACGATCGTTTACGATTTCAAAGGCGACCTTAACAACGAATACGGCGGGCTAGTCGCAGCCGCCACCAGCATGGGTATCAATGCGCGCCGCATCGACATGTCGGCCCGCTATGCCGGTACCTGCGACCTCCTGGCCACAATGGACCCCGAGGACGCGCGCACGCATGCGCACAGCCAGCTCATGCTCCTGATTTCGGACAGCCTGCGGCTGGCGGCCCATCCTGTGCTCATGGAGCACATCGCCGCCCTCCTTGATTCCGGTGACGAACGATCGAGCCACCGGCTCATCGAACGTATGGAGGCAGGAGATGAAATTGCCCAGCGCGTGGCCCGCGAATTGCGGACCTATGAGGGAGATGCGATCGGCCGCATGATCATCGGCCAGCGCACAGAAGAAATGCTGACAGCAGAACCTGGCATTACGTTGATTCAGTTCCCCAAGCTCGACCTGCCACAAGTGGGCACCGCACCCGCCGAATGGACCACCACCCAGCGCGTGGGTGCGGCCGTGGCACGCGGGGCGCTTGCGTGGGTTATGACGGTGGCAAAAACGCAAGCTATGCGCGGCCTGCGCAAGCTCGTGGTCATTCCCGAAGCGCACCTTCTCACGGCAAACCAGGACGGTGCGACATTCCTTAACCAGATTGCGCGACTAGGGCGCGCTCTGGGCGTCTCGCTTGTGATTGATAGCCAAGATCCATCTTCGATTGCCGATCACGACGGAATCATGGAACAGATTGTAACCGCCTTCGTGTTCAGTCAAAGTACAGAGAAGCAGCAGGACGCCGCCGCGCGCCTACTTGGGTTGGAGCCCTCAGCCGACGTGCGAGCCATGATCGACAGCGTTTCTGTTGATCCCGCTAGCGGCGACGTGTGGCATGGACACTGCCTCATGCGTGACGCTCGCCGCCGCGTGGCCACCGTCCAAATCGCTATCCCCAACGATCGAGTGCGCCAAGCCCTCGACACCACGCCGCCTAGGAAGGAGACTCGACATGACCTCGACACCGCAGCGCGGGGCCGACACGGCCGAGACGACACCGCCGCCTAAACGCCGCTTGTTCGCCCTCGTGTGCGCAGCCCTGGCAGGACTGTTCATCGTGGCGGCCATGGGATACGGGATTGGGCGAATGACCGCACACACGCCAGCCCCCGCGCCCTCGCCAGCAGCGCAGGCGACCACCTCGCACGACGAAGCGGGCGCGCAAACGGCAGCGCGCGCCGCGTGGGACTACAGCCACGCCTCCTACAGGACGGCCGACACGGTACGCGACTACTGCGACACGCTCATCACCCGCCGTTTTGCCAGCACCTACGGGATGCAGCGTACGTGCGCCAATCCCGTCGACGCTCACGGAGACAGCCCGGGCACATTCATCGACATGGACACCGTGAGCTACACCGAAACCACGGCCGTGATCCGGATCCGCTACTTCGATGCCAAGCAGCAACGCCAAGAGGATAGATACACGATGATTTGGGAGGACGAATCATGGCGATTCGATACCGACGAATGGTGAAGACCGCTCGCCTGATTCTGGCGGCCCTGGTGGTTGCGATCGCTGTCATGTGGTCGGGATCGGCCGCATGGGCCGACGACGACACCGCACAGAGCGGGCAGTACGAGGTCGACGGCATCGGGAGCCTGATCACCGTCCCTGACCTCAAAGACAGCGACGCACCGACACTGTTCGAGACCTATCCCGTGTGGGCCTACCAGTGGGACTACGTTGACAAAAGCGGTGTCACCCAAATCCTGGATAACACCGTTGACCGCAACATCAACACGCTAGCCAACTCAACGTTCATGCAAGCGCAGTCCTGGACCCTCGCCGCTATCGCCATGAGCTGGCAGACCATGAGCTTCGACTCATACACGGCGCTTGGATCCCAGCTCACCGGCGCAATCGGCACTGTCTCCAACGCGTTCATCGGGTGGCTTTTGCCCTCTACGCTTGCCATCGGAGCACTGGTGGCATGGGCACGGGGATCCGCATCCCCGTCGCAGCTTGCCACCCAACTGGGATGCTGCCTGGCCGCTGGCGTCGTGGCGATTAGTCTTGCGACCACGCCCGAGCATTATGTCAACGGTATTAACGCATTTCGAGATGCGGGCACTCAGACGGCCGCAGCCGCAGCCATTGGTGCTAGCGACGGATTAACCGAGCCGATCGAGGCCGCTGCCCCGACCTTCACCGGAACTGACCAGAACAATGCCATGCGGCAAATGGGCGACGCTATCTGGCGTACCTTTGTCGTCACCCCCTGGTGTCAAGGCGAGTTCGGGAGCATCGAGGGCTGTAAGAAACACGGGGCCACCGTGCTGAGCAAACCCCTGTTTTCCGCCGATGCGCAGACCAGAAGCGCCTACCTGGACAGCTCGACATTCAAGAGCGCCGTAGGTGAAGACTCCGAAGCATACGCAACGATCACCGGCCACAACGCCCCTATCCGGCTTGCGACAGCTATCACCGCCTTAATCGCCGCCTTCATTTTCGCCGTCATGGTCCTGGTCCTGAACTGCCTTGTGGCCTTCAACCTCATGCTGGCTCTCATGATGCTGGTCATTGGAGGGCTCTTTGCCTGCCTGTGGGCAATCCCTGGCGCACCGCGCCAGTGGGCCAACAACTGGTTGACGCTGCTATTCAATTTCACGGTCATGAGCTTCCTCGTTCAGCTGGTTCTCACCATCGTTCTCACTGTCGCCATGGCCGCGATGAGGCTCACCTCATCCATGGGATGGTTCACCTCACTGATCCTGACAATCACAGCGATGATCGCTTCGCTCGTTCTCCTCGCCAACCTCAAACGCATCTTCCAAGCCAGCGATACAGGGCTCGCATCCAAGGCGCGAGGAGTCCTCGGGGCCGCGTTCGCCGTCCGATACCTGCTGCGAGGACTGGGGCGCAAACGCCCGCGCCCACGCGCCCCCAAGCAACCCCGCGACAAGCCGCAGGGAGCATCACTACCTGATGCGCCCGACGGAGGAATCGTGCGTCCACGCGGCATGGGTGGAGCCAACAAGCCGCGCCGTCTGGGGCCAGCTCCCACAGGTGGCACCACTGGTGCAACCGCAGCTCCCGCACCCGAGCACACCACCGAGCAAGCCGCACCCGAGCACACGCCCCGAGGCCGTTACACGCGAGCGAGCGGCCAGGTGCCCGCAGAGGCCAAGGCCCCCACGGAACGACAGAAGAAGCCAACGGGTGCGCCCACCGCTCCTGCGCGTACAACCACGACTCCCGCCCCCGAACGCGATAGCCGACTGGGACACGTTGACACCACCGCGATGCGGCCCCAAAACACCGGGCGTACTCTCCCACCGCGCACCTACCAGATGCCCCGCACAGGCAATGCGGGACGACCCGAATCGGCGCGCCCCGCGCCTCGCGTTGGATCAGGTGTTGGTAACGCACACCTGCGACGTAACGCGCCGCGTCGACGCACCATCGACGTGACCGCGAAGAGGGGAGCGCGCGCATGACGCCGAGCAAATGGGATGGGCTCCTCGACGGTGCCGGGGAGGACACGGACCGCCAGGCTTCCCCGGCACCCCGGCGTGGCCCTACCATCATCGCGCTGACGCTCCTTGTGCTGATCGTGGCGGGCGCGTCCGTCCTCGTATGGAGACAGTGGACTACCGCCCCCACGGCCGAGCCTGCGGCATCACCGTCAAGCGCACCAGCCGTGGATCCGACAACACCCCCCATGCCAGCACCTGCCACATCAGCACCGGGCACGGCCGAGACGCCAAGCGCCTCGCCAGACGTGTTCGCACCTGCCCGCAGCGCCGCAGAAGCATGGATGCGCGCATTCATGGACAACCGCGCGGCCGACACCCCGTGGGCCAGTATCGAGGAAGAGATCGCCCCCTACACCGCTAAGCCGTTGGCCGTGTATTTCGTGAACACGCCAGAGGCGCAAACCGCGGGCGTCACCCCCGGCACTCGGCTCGTGTCTGTCGATTTCTCGCAGATCGAGGAAGACCCAGCACACCCGTCCACATGGAGCGCCACCGTGAGCTACACGCGCACAGACAATACGACCGGGACCGGCCGCATCACCCTAGAGCCAGCCCAAGGAGGCTGGCGGGTCACGAGATGGAGCGCCCAATGAACGACAACGCGCGCGGAGCCCTCGCATTAGGTGCACGCCTCGTTAGCATCAAGGCGTGGGCGATCGGAGGACTGGTAGCGTTCATCGCCCTGATTTTCCTCATGGCACCCGCCGCTCTCGTGGCCCTGACAAACACCGGAACTGGGATGGGTGCGGCGGCAGCCACAGGCGTCAGTGACGCCGTACCAGCCGCCTACCGAGACGACATCCTCAAAGCCGGAAGCATATGTGAAGGAATATCACCCGCCCTGATTGCGGCACAAATTGCAGCCGAATCCAACTGGGACGAAAACGCCGGGTCGCACGCGGGCGCGCAGGGCATCAGTCAGTTCATGCCCGACACCTGGAATGGCGGCGCAGGAATGGACGGTGACGGCGACGGAAAAGCAGAGATAACTAATCCGCACGACGCTATCTACAGTCAAGGGCACTATATGTGCGCAAAACTCAAAGAAGTAGACGCGCTACTGTCCGCACAAAGTGTCACCGGAAACCGCATCGAATTAGCGCTCGCCGCGTACAACGCAGGCACAGGAGCCGTCGAAAATGCAGGTGGGATCCCCACCAACGGCGAAACCGAAAAATACGTGCCAAAGATCATGAACGCTATTCCCACGTACCAAGGAGCGGACGGAAGCCTGCTCCTCGCCTCCCAAAGCGGAATCGGAACCGGCGAAGTTGCAGACGCTATCGCATGGGCTCAATCAATAGCCAATGACGACTCGCACGGATACGTATGGGGAGCAGAAGGACCCGAACACTACGATTGTTCAGGATTTACCATGCAATTCATGGCACGCAGAGGAATTGCGCTCCCGCACCAAGCTGACTCGCAAGCCAGAATGGGACTCGAAATACCTGAATCCCAAGCAAAGCCCGGTGATCTCATTTTCTGGTCAACCAATGACGGACGCTCGTATTACCATACAGCGATCTACATCGGTAATGGTCAAATGATATCCGCCGACTCACCTGTGCAGGGAATCAATATTGAATCTATCTGGGGTCGCGATCAACACATAATATTTCGCACCTACACAACCAACTGAAAGGACCCTCATGGCTGACGCACGACGAGAATATAAGCCCTATCGAGACCAAATAACCCGCGCTCTCAGTGCTGATGTATCAGAGCGCTGCTACTACATTCTCAGATGGAAAAAACTCACCAGCGGAACCGCCCTCTACAAACTCATCGAAGAGGCCGTTGAACAAGCCTGGGGAGATGAATACGACGCCGCAGAACATATTCAAGTCCCCAAAGACTAAACCCCGCAACCATGAGTACTTACCCACTGCTGTCAAGCAGCATACTTCCTGCTTCCCTCCCCACTACCACCTCAAGAACCATGACAACCAAGATGACAACACAGTGACAATCTAGGTTGTCATCACACCCACCAAACCCCAAGGGGGAACCTGCCCTCCCGACGCTCGACCCCCCTCCCCCAACGACTCCGTGTTGTGAGAGGGGGGTCGAGCGTCGGGAGGGCAGGAAGAAAGAACGTGGGTGTGAAGTGAGAGGTTAAGAGTAGATGAGGTGGTAGTGGGGAGGGGAAAGTGGTTACGTATCGTTGGCAGCGCGGCAAGTCGGCAGTATAAGAGATGCAATAGGCAAAATACAGCAGACAAAGATGTGCACAGTGAGTGTTACATTAGTAAGCAGATGAACAGTTGTATGAATGCAAATAGTTCCGTTCAATCTCAGGAGGCACCATGCTAGTGAGCGAATCCGATCAACGAATCTTGTCGTTTCTCGCGAAGTTTCGCTTCGTTCCGGTTGAGATCATTCGCGCCGAGCTATTTGCGCATCAGCGCGCATCGTCGGTGAAGCCATATGTCTCACGTCGCTTGAAACATCTTCGTGACCTTGGGCTTGTGCAATCCGAGTACGTTCTCGGCAAATCGCAGGTTCATTCCCTCACCCAAGCGGGTGCAGAATTTATGGGCGTCGAAGGCGGATCGGGCGCGGGCGTCAAGCTCGCAGAATATGCGCACGACCGCGCATGTATCGACGCGTACCTCGCTTTGCTGCATAGAGGGGACAGGCCCGGTCTCATTACGGAGCGAGAGGCGCGAGCGCTCACAACAGACCCCGCAGAAAGTTCATACGCGATTGCGATTACACGCGCGAGTGGCAAAAGAGGAATCGCGTGGCCAGATATTGTTAGCGGTGAGCAAGGGAGCTACATCGGATATGAAGTTGAGTGGAGCTCCAAAAATAAACGGCGGCTCATCCATCTTATGCACGGATACGCATACTCAGCTAATTACCGTATCGGCGTGTATCTGACCACACCGGACTCACATCGCGTCGTCAGCGAAGCCGCACAAGAAGCCAACACGACATTAGAAGCCAGAGGAATGGGCAGACCTATCGCGGTCTATCCTCTCGCACACATCTTAAACAACGAGAGCGGACGGGAATCATGAGTGCGCCACGAATTCGATTCACTCGAAATGTCGTTCACACCGAAAAGCAGCAAGTTGCGCGATTCATTATCGGCGCGGCCGTGCTACTGAACCCCCTGACTGCGACAATTGCAGGCGCAATTGTCGCAGTGGGCCGAATCTACCGCGAGCATGTTCGCCCCTGGTGGATATGCGTCGCAGGCGCGCTAGCCACCGGTCTGGCGATCTGGATGGGCTGGGCCGCCACCTACGGCGACACCTACATCACCGCCCTACACGACCTGTGGAGCGCCTTTCTTCACCGTGAGAGCACCACCGGCGTGATCGTCGCTAACTGGCATGTATGGGCGATCGCCCAAGTGCCTTTCGCGGCATGCGCCGGAATCCTCGTCGCGGGCATCTACCTCGCCTACCGCCGACGCTTCGACGCCACCTGGCGCGAAGACGACGATGCGGCCGGGCCACGAGCTCGCACCAAACGCCCCGCCAGCGCCAAGCGCGTGCATCGTGCCAAGGCCAAGCAGCGCGAGGCCACCGCCACCGCCCCGGCCGCCGCGAGCGTGAGCGACCTCGACGTGGCGATCGGCGTCGACGAAGCCGCCCGGCCCGTCACCCTTGAAGCCATAGCCCTGCGCACGCACGGCATCGTTATTGGCCCAACCGGCGTCGGCAAAACCCAAGCCCTCGAACGGGTCATTTACGGGGTCACGGGTGCCCCGGCCGCCCGCGAGCTCCATTTACCCGCCGTCGTTATCGACATGAAAGCCGACCCCGGCCTCGCAGCCACCCTCGCCGCGATCGCCGCCCAGACCGGCCGCCAATTCCACCACGTCACCGCCGACGCCACGGGCACCAGCTACAACCCCCTAGCCGGACTCACCGCCGACGAAATGTCAGACGCCCTGTACGAAACGCTGTTCGCGGCCGACAAAAATGTCAACCTCCACTACGCAACCCTGTCACGACGCCTACTGCAACAGGCGTGCCGAGTCTGCGTCGACCTCGCCGACGCCCGCGTGGCCCGCGTCGGAGGCGGCACATGGACGATCAGCCTGGACGACGTAGCCGACCTCCTCAACCTCGACACCCTCCGCAGCGTCAATCCCTACCTATCCCCGTCCGTGGCCGCGTCGCTCACGCGCTACCTAGGAGACCTCGACGCCTCAAAAAACGAGGGCGACGTAGGCGACGTGAGAGACCGTGTCGCTGTCATCGTTGATACGGCCGCAGGTCGAGCCCTTGACGCCACAGGGTTCCAGTTAGAACAGGCGATACGTGCCGGGGACATCGTGTGCTTCTCCCTTGATGCCGCAGGGGCACCCCAAACGGCGCGCACTATCGGCACGCTGGCGGTGCAGGACTTGTGCGCGGCGTTCGGACGCCTCGCACGCGATGAATGGGGCAAGACCCACATGTGCCTAACCGTCCTCGACGAATTTAGCGCCCTGGGCACCCCCCGGGTCGCTGACCTGTACGCTCGCGCCAGATCAGCGGGCGGAGCCGTGCTACTCGCTACGCAAGACCTCGACGCCGACCTCGAAGCCGTTTCCCCGCAATTCGCGGCCAGCGTGCGCACCAACGCGAATGTGTGGCTAGTCCTACGGCAAACCAGGGGCGAGGCCGCCGACGCGATCGCCCGCGACATCGGCAGCCGCCTCGCCTGGAAAGAGACTGTCCAGGTAGAGGATGACTGGGATGCCCTCGGAGGCATGCACGCCGCCAGCGGCGTCGGCAGCCTCCGAGAAGTCGACGAATTCATCTTGCACCCCAACGACATCAAGTCACTACCGCAGGGCGGCGCATACCTCGTCGTGAAAGTCCCCTCTGGCACGATCAACGCCGCGACGGCCGACACCCGCATCGAGCGCGTCCACATCAACGCCCTGGATACCAATGAATGTACAGCAAATACAGCAATGCCAGCGAAACAAGCAAATGCAGCAAATCTGGCACATGTAGCACCCCAGCCCGTGCGCACCACACCCGTACCAGAGCCACAGCCCGCCACAACACCAGCGACAGACGCGCCCGAAGCATGGCCCGACGCCCCCGACTGGGCATGAGCATGCATCAGGAGGTGGCTTGCAGGTACCCGACAGGGCACCTGCAAGCCACACGCGCAACCAATCAACACGACCACGAGCGGCGGCGGCGGCGCCTCTGGTTGTCCACAGCGTCCCGACGGCGCGGCCGTCGGCTGTGGGCAACCAGGGGCTTGCTTGGGTGGGTGGTGGTGGCTGGGGGCTGCGCACCCAGTGTGGACGGCCGGACACCTTGGGGGGGTGTCCTGCCCGCCCACAATGGGCACGCCGCGCGATCGGGCGCGGACGCGGGCCCGACCACAGCATCGGGGCGCAATCAGTTGCGCCCCGGCTATGGACGGCCCCGCTCATGAAAGACGGGCTGGGCAGGCACCGGCCCCGTGCCGGGGCCGGGCGCTTCGCGGCCGTGGCAAAGACTGTGTGCGCGCCCCCGTCGAGGGGCCGCGCACACGGGTGGCTGGGTTAATCCCCTGTCTGGGTGCGCCCATCGTGGCCGTGTCGCACTCGCGCGTCAACTGAGCCCGCGCCCTGTCGCATGTTGTTGCCCACAGCGGCTTGCGCCGCTATGCGCAACAGACACGCGCCATGCCTGCGGGACATTTCAGTTGACCCACGGCGCGCCACGCCCCACCTAGGGGGCACCCCAGACAGGGGGAAGGCGGCACCAAACCTACCGCCAAACGCTCATCGAAAGGAAAGAACAATGATCAACAAGATCGCTCAACTCGGAGCCAAGGTCTACTACGCTATCAAGCACACCGAGCGATGCACAGTCGAAACGTCTATCGACGACATCCGCCTTACCGCCCACAACCTGCAATGCATGGTCCACTACATGCTCGCACATGAGGAGATGTACCAGACATTGCGCGACGCCTACTCTAAAGGCATCAAGTTCGCAGATATCCCCGACGAGGAGGGCGGCGGCTCCCCAGAGTTTAGCCTCTTTGATGAGCTGATGGAGCCGATCGACTACCCACTCGACTAAGATACGCCGCCCCCGCCCGCAAGGGCGGGGGCTACCCGCATGTGTTCGCCTCTGGTTGTCCACAGCGTCCCGACGGCGCGGCCGTCGGCTGTGGGCAACCA
>ERZ773246.286-NODE-286-length-22153-cov-5.37121_pt1 | contig 22153 bp, 19 predicted proteins | sample MGYA00580519_ERZ773246 | MGnify/ENA primary metagenome ERZ773246 (study PRJEB29015, sample SAMEA2738153) | human oral metagenome | biome: human oral; feature: human-associated habitat; material: saliva | place: China | collected 2246 ...
TTTATTTACAATATCATTATAACGCTTTCATTCTTTTTTTGCAAATTTTTTCTTATCTTGCGATTGAAAATGTCAAAATTTCTTTCACTCCTGCTTCCAGCAAGATTTGCTTAGCCAATTGCAAGGTTTTTCCAGTCGTATAAATATCATCAACCAGCAAAATTTTATCTGGTAAATCAACTCCATTCTTAATTTTAAAAGCCTGCTGCGTCTGCAGACGCTCCTCACGTGTCTTGCTAGACTGTGCTAGGGTGTCTTTTTTCTCTAAGATATTTCTATATGACAAGTTTGCAGCATCTAAAATCCCCTGCACTTGATTAAATCCTCTTACTTGAAATTTTTCGTTACTCACTGGAATCGGAACAATGGTATGCTCTCTAAACATTTTGACTGCTTTTTTAGTTGCTTTTGCAAATACAAAACGCAATGCATAGTCTCCCTGAAACTTGTATTGACTGAAATAATTCTTCATTGCTTCATTATAGGTAAATAGTGACTGATGCTGGACTTGATTCCCCTCTCCCTCCCATTTTTGGCAATCTGTACATAAATCTGATTTCCCATTGCGAAAACATCGAGGGCAATGCTCTTCAGATATGCATTCAAATTTTTGATAGCAAGTTGAGCAGCAGCTTGGTCCTTCTTCTTTTAATAGAAAAAGCTGTAAAAAACTACCTTTCTCCTTAATTTGCTCCTTACATAAAAGACACTCTGTCATAATCCCGCCTCCTTATTCATATCCCTCATTTCTCGAATTGCCTTTTCCATAGCAAGGGTAGTCCCATCATGAAAAAATAGCAACTGTCCCGTCGGTCTATCCATACTACGGCCAACTCGGCCTGAAATCTGAACCAGAGCACTACGACTGAACAGGCGATGATTGGCTTCCAAGACAAAAACATCTACACCAGGAAAGGTTACCCCACGCTCTAAGATAGTCGTTGTCACCAAAATAGTGATCTCCTTGCGACGAAACTGCTCGACAATCTCTAGACGATTTTCTGTTGTGGAGGCGACAAAAGCCAGCTTTTCATCCGGCAGAGCAATCTGCAAAGCCTGAGCAAAATCCTCTCCTCTTTGAATTTCTGCAGCAAATATCAAGAGAGGAAATTGAGTCTTTCTCTGTTTTTCTATATAGTTCAAAAGTTTAGGTGCTATTTTCTTCTTCTGAAGATGTTTTTGAAAATCAGATAACCAAACTTTCTGAGGGATGGTCAAGGGATTACCATGAAATCTTCTGGGAAGACTCAGGCGTTTCAGCTCACCCTTTTGAACTCTTTTATCCAGTTCATCCGTGGAAGTGGCTGTCAGAAAAATAGTTGTAGCATCCTCTTTAACTGAACGCTCTACAGCGTGATACAGTATGGGATTATCCACATAAGGAAAGGCGTCTACCTCATCCACAATCAGCAAATCAAATGCTTGATAAAATTTCAACAGCTGATGGGTGGTCGCAATCACCAAGGGGCTGCGAAAATAAGCTTCTGACTCCCCATGCAGAAGGGCTATTTCACAAGAAAAATCTTTTTTTAGGCGCCGATAAAGTTCTAAACAAACATCAATCCGCGGGCTGGCCAAGCAAACAGAACCCCCTCTGTCAATAACCCTTGCAAGCACTTGGTAAATCATTTCTGTTTTTCCAGCGCCAGTAACAGCATGCACTAACGTATTCTGACTTTTCTCTAGCGCATCAAGTAAGCCTTCAGAGACCTTCCCCTGAAACTCTGTCAGTTGCCCCTGCCATTTAAGCACCTCATTTTTAGGAAAATCCTCTTGGGGAAAATAGTAGAGTTTTTGGTCACTCCGTACCCGGCCCAAGATTAAGCATTCTCTACAATAATAAGCTCCAACCGGCAGTTGATTTTCTCGTTCAATCAAGCTGTTACAGCGTCCACATAGGAGCTTGCCTTTTTCTTCTCGGATACTGGGAATTGCTTTTGCTTGTGCTCGCAAGCTAGGCTCTAACTGACTTTCTGTAAATATCCGTCCTAAACAATCTTGTAACTCTAACATACTTATTTATTCGTAATTTTTTGGCAAAATTCATCTTTTTTTGTAAAATATAGTTATGGAATTTAAGACAATTAAAGAAGATGGCATGGTTCAAGAGGAAATTAAAAAATCCCGCTTTATCTGCCAAGTAAAAAGAGTTTACTCTGAGGAAGAGGCTCGCGCTTTTATAGCTGCTATAAAAAAAGAACATTACAAGGCCACTCATAACTGCTCTGCTTTTATCATTGGGGAAAAGAGTGATATAAAGCGAACTAGCGATGATGGTGAGCCCAGCGGAACAGCCGGAGTTCCTATGCTGGGAGTCCTAGAAAAGCACAATTTGACCAATCTTTGCGTTGTGGTTACTCGCTATTTTGGCGGTATTAAACTTGGAGCCGGCGGTCTGATTCGAGCTTATGCCGGCAGTGTTGCTCTGGCTATTAAGGAGATTGGGCTGGTTGAAATAAAAGAACAGGCTGGCCTGCGCTTAAAACTGTCTTACAGCCAATATCAGGATTTTGCGAATTTTTTGAAGGCGGAAAATCTTGCTGAATACGATACTGAATTTACAGATACTGTCTCCACTCTTCTTTTCGTTGACAAAGGTGAAAGAGAACTGCTTAAAGACAAACTGACTGAGTTTTTTAAGGGCAAATTGGAGATGATGGATCAAGGACTGCGCCAAGTAGAAGTCCCCTTGATGTTTTGACATAAAGAAAAGCTATGGCTCTCATAGCTTTTTTATATTTTACAAAGCTCTTATTTCATTTTATACTAATTCTATTAAATTATATTGAGGTATGTATTCTATGTCACGTATTTATCAAAACATTACAGAACTAATTGGGCAAACTCCCATCGTCAAATTGAACAACTTGGTCCCAGAAGGAGCTGCTGAGGTTTATGTGAAGTTAGAGGCTTTCAATCCTGGATCTTCTGTTAAAGACCGGATTGCTCTCAGCATGATTGAGGCGGCTGAACGCGATGGCCTTATTAAGCCTGGCGATACCATCGTTGAAGCAACTAGTGGAAATACCGGTATTGGCCTTTCATGGGTTGGAGCAGCTAAAGGTTACAAGGTTGTCATTGTTATGCCAGAAACCATGAGTGTAGAGCGCCGCAAAATTATCCAAGCTTATGGTGCTGAGTTAGTCTTGACTCCAGGTAGCGAAGGAATGAAAGGTGCCATTGCAAAAGCACAAGAAATCGCGAAAGAACGAAATGGCTGGCTGCCACTGCAGTTTAACAATCCGGCCAATCCAGAGGTTCACGAACGAACAACAGGAGCAGAAATTATCGCTGCTTTCGGTGAAACTGGACTGGATGCCTTTGTAGGCGGTGTCGGAACTGGCGGAACTATTTCCGGTGTATCTCACGCTCTCAAAAAAGTTAATCCGGACATCCAAATCTACGCAGTCGAAGCAGACGAATCTGCTATCCTTTCTGGTGAGAAGCCAGGCCCTCACAAAATCCAAGGACTTTCAGCTGGATTCATTCCAGAGACCTTGGATACAGAAGCCTACAACGGTATTGTCCGCGTAACTTCTGATCAAGCACTGGAATTCGGACGCTATATTGGCGGTCAGGAAGGCTTCTTAGTGGGGATTTCATCTGCCGCTGCTATTTTCGCAGCTATTGAAGTAGCGAAAAAACTAGGATCTGGTAAGAAAGTTCTTGCTCTGGCTCCTGATAACGGCGAACGCTACCTGTCTACCGCTCTATACGAATTTGATGCTTAGTATTTTTTGAAAACATGTCCATTTCAATTCAGCACTCGGCTATGATTTGAATGGCAATTCTATCTAAACAAAATATCCTGTTCTCTTATTGAACAGGATATTTTTTAAGCTTCTTCTTTTAAAAATTTTTTTGCCTCTTTGATCCAGATAGGCAGCTGTCTACCTAAAGGCTCAAAACCAATTTTACAGCGGTCGTTTGAGAAGCGGTGGCGTCTAGGGAGGCGGTGCTTTTCTTCTTCCAGGGTCCGCATGGACAGACTGGACTTCCCAGAAAATTCATCATAATCCACAACCTGAACCAAGACTTGCTGGCCAACCTTTACACTATCATGGATATTTTCAATATAACCCGGACGAATTTCTGAGATATGAATCAGACCAATCGTTCCGTTTTCCAGCTCAACAAAAGCTCCATAAGGCTGTATCCCTGTGATTTTGCCTTTTAATTTATCACCGATTTTCATCAGTCTTCAACCTCAATCGTTTCAATCACAACATCTTCCACCGGCTTGTCCATAGCCCCCGTCTCAATAGCTGCAATCTTGTCCAAAACTTGGTAGGACGCTTCATCAGCCAGCTGACCAAAGACAGTGTGGCGCCGATCCAAATGCGGTGTTCCTCCCTGACTGGCATAGACTTCAGCGATAGCTTCAGGCCAGCCGCCTCGGCTCAATTCCTTAGCTGAATAAGGAAGATTTTTATTTTGAACAATGAAAAATTGACTGCCGTTAGTATTCGGTCCAGCGTTTGCCATGGAAAGAGCCCCTCGAATATTGTACAATTCTGGTGAAAACTCATCTTCAAATTTCTCACCATAGATAGACTGACCGCCCATACCGGTACCAGTAGGATCACCACCCTGAATCATAAAGTCCTGAATAATGCGGTGGAAAATCACACCGTCATAATATCCATCTTTAGCAAGGGCAATAAAGTTAGCGACTGTTTTTGGTGCCTGTTCTGGAAACAGCTGAACTTTCATGTCACCATGATTAGTCTTGATAGTCGCTTTTGGACCTTCTGCTGCTGCAAGTTCTACTTGTGGAAAATGTAATTCTTTTTCTACCATACCTAACTCCTCTAAGGCGGCAAAAATACCGTCTTCTTCTACTGTTTTTGTAATATAATCTGCTCTTTTTCGCAGTTCTTCATGGGAAACGCCCATGGCAATGCCAATCCCGGCATAGTCAAACAATTCCAGATCATTGAGTCCGTCGCCAAAAACCATGACATTTTCAGGTTTGAAGCCCAGATGCTCGACAACCTTGGAAACTCCGGCTGCCTTGGAACCTTCTGTCGGCACGACATCTGACGAATGAGGATGCCAGCGAACCAAACGCAGATGCTCCGCTAACGCCTCTGGCAACTGCAGGCCATCTCCTCTATCCTCAAAAGTCCAAAGCTGATAAATATCCTTGTCTAAATGAAAGTCTGGATTTACAGGCAAATCTGGATAAACCACATCAATGGCCTCTGAAATCAGAGAATTTCGATTGGACAAGGCTGCTCCATGGCTGCCGACCAAACCATATTCAATTCCTTCCTCCCGAGCCCAAGCAATATAGGATGTCACTCTATCAGCAGGGATAACCGTCCGAGAAATCACCTTCCCTTTGCTGCCTTCGACATAGGCTCCGTTCAAGGTAACGAAAAAGTCTGGCTGCAAAGCTCTCAGCTCCGGCACGATACCAAACATTCCTCGTCCAGACGCAATACCCGTTAAAATTCCTTTGTCTTTCAACTGCTTGAAAACTGTCTGGATAGAGTCTGGGATAAAACCTGTATCCTTGACTCGCAGGGTATCATCTATATCGAAAAAGACAATTTTTATCTTTTTAGCCTTATACTTTAATTTTGCGTCCATATCGCCCCTTGTCCAATCTTAATCTTTTCTATTATACCATTAAAAGTCTTCTTGTGGGACAAGATGGTGTTGAAAAGCATAAACAACTGCCTGAGTACGGTCGCTCACCTCCAATTTGGACAGGATATTGGAGACATGAGTCTTGACCGTTTTGAGGGAAATGAAGAGCTCATCTGCAATCCGTTGATTTTCATAACCCTTGGCCAAAAGCCCTAAAATATCACGCTCACGAGCTGTCAAATCCTCATGGAGTTCGATATGGTTACGATGGTACTCCACTTTCTTGCTGACCTCTGTTTCAATGGCAAATTCTCCCTTGGCCACTTTTTTGACGGCACGGAGAATTTCTTCAGCACTGGAAGTCTTAAGCATATAGCCGTGAGCCCCTGCATCCAGAACAGGATAAATTTTTTCATTATCTAGATAAGAAGTCAAAATCAGAATCTTTGCTTCCGGCCACTCCTTTAAAATGGCCAGTGTCGCTTCAATCCCATTCATCTCAGGCATGACGATATCCATGATAATCACATCCGGACGACTTGCCAAAGCCTTCTCCACACCTTCTTTGCCATTAACTGCTTCGGATACCTCTGCTATATCCTCTTGCAGTTCCAGATAACTTTTCAATCCCAATCTGACCATCTGATGGTCATCCACTAACAATATCTTCATGATCTTCTCCTTCTAGTAAAGGTATCGTGATTTCAATAGAAAGGCCTTTTCTGGGGGCTGTTAAAAGCTTAAAAGTGCCCGCCATATCCCGCACACGGTCTTCCATATTTTTCAAGCCGTAACTGAGTTCATCCTGAGCCAGCGGATCAAAACCGACGCCATTATCAGATACCTTTATTTTAAGCTCATTTGGCGCCTGATAGAGGTAAATATCCAGTCGACTGGCTTGGGCGTGCCGCAGTGTGTTGTTGATAATTTCCTGCATGATTCTGAAGACGTGCTCCTCCATCTGTTTGGGTAGATGCCCAACCTGATGATTGAAGTGAACATCAATGTCGCTTTTATCAGTCAGCTCCCTGATAATCACATCCATCCCTTCGACCAGAGTCTTATTTTCCAACTCTGTAGGTCGCAGGTGGAGCAGGAGAATCCGCAAATCCTTCTGGGCAGTTTCCAGAATATCGGCAATCCCCTTAAGCTGCTTTTGCAGTTTTTCTCCATCAAGCCGTTCTACATTTCCAGCTACTCCTGACAGAATCATATTGGCTGCAAATAATTCCTGACTGACAGTATCATGCAAATCGCGCGCAATCCGTCGCCGTTCTTTTTCGATAATTTTTTCTTCTGTCTGCAGGGTTTGGTTTTCAGACTTCTGGAGATTCTCTGTCAGACGGTGCAGCCTCCTCTCGAGCTGATGCAGAGAGCGATCCAGCTCGGGTTGGTCTGTCGGCTCCAGCCTCCGTCCATCCAGCAAACGCCGAAGATTTTTTTGCACATGGGCTACCGACAGATATTGGATCAAGCGGGCCGCTATCACAATCAGAATGGTCAGTGATAAACCGATAATCACAACAAAGAAAACAAAAGACTGCAACAACTCCAAATCATCAAAGAGCTCCTGCCAAGTAAAATCAAAAATATTGAAAATATAATGGAAGATGATAAATAAGACAAAGAAAGTATAGAGGAGAATGAGAAAATAATTTGATTTCTTCACTTTCTGACAACCTCCACATTTCCTAAGAAGCTGACGAGGACAATCTTCACTGTCTTATTGGCTCGTTTATAGTCTGGTGTCGTCAGCGAAATGGTTTCGTTGCGTAGCTTACGAGATGGATGATGCAGAAAGTTCAGCTCCCCGTAAAGAGTATTGATTTGCAGCTGAATTTCCACATCCAGCGGCACAATAATCTTGGTATCACCAAAACCCTTTCGAATGACAATGACATTATCATGGTTGACCAAAATCACATCTTCCAAATGAATGGTGTCTTTCCCAACAATGCGCAAGAGATTGATGTCGTGAAATTGACAGCTGTCCTTAGAAAAATGCTGCAGGTCCCCCAACCAGCGATTCTTCTCACTCTGAATTTCCACATCTTCTTCATAAACGAGATGGGTTTCTTGATTTTCCTTATATATATAAGGATAGGCCACAATCATCCCATAAACCAGCGCAAATAAAAGGGCAGCAATGACATAGGGATTGAGCATAATAATGAAAAACAGCATAATCATGGAAGCGACCAGCAGAAAATTCCCTTTTTGCTTGCCGAAGTAATAATAGAGCAACAGCAAAAAAAGGACCAAGATAATGACAACACGTGAAAAATCAGCTGCCAACATGGTAACCAATGCCATGGATAATAAGACTGTTTCAACAAAGACAAATAATTGAACCTTCCACATAGCCGTTTCCTTTCTCTACCTTCCTATTTTAACAAAATTAGACCAAAAATCCTCCGTCCAAGGCATGAAATGGGGAAATTTGTCCAGCAACAAAGAAAAAACCATCCGTTTTAAGCTGAAAAACTTAAAATGGATGGTTTATTAATCAACCATCAGATGAGCTGGAACTAGTTCCATGTCCGCTATCTTCAGACGATGAGCTACTCTTTGAGCTGCTGCTAGATGATGATGACGAGCTAGATGACGATGGTGTTGTTGCTTCTGTCACGTAAAGAGTGATTTTTTCATTAGATTTGAGGTCAATTGTCTGACCTGCCGCTGGTGACTGGGAAGTTACCAAGTCTGCCTGAGTCGAAGTGACTGAACGGTCAACAACTCGCTCAATTCGGGAAGAAGAAATTCCCATTTGAATCAAGTAAGAACGTGCATTAGCGTAGGTATACTGCATGCTGCCAAAGTCAGGCATGGATACACTAGTTACTTCTTTGGCTACTGTCAGCTTGATCTTATGATTAGAAGTCAAATCATAAGTCGAACCAGCTGCCGGAGACTGGCGAATCACCTGACCTGGCTCGTACTCGTCCGATTCTTCCTCAACAATCTCAATCAATTTTTCAGAAACATTGTAGTTTGTTTTCAGATTTTCAACTACGGCTGATTTTGCTTGTCCGACATAATCTTCCATCACAAAGGTCTTGGGTCCCTTGGAGATAATCAGGTCAATCTTGCTGCCTTCGCGGCGCTGACTGTTGGCCTGTGGATCGGTTTTAATGACTTTGCCAGATTCGACATTGTCGCTGTATTCTTCCTTTTCCTCTCCAACAACCAGCTTCTTAGCTTCAATTGCGGAGCGAGCCTCTGCCACAGTCTGACCAGAAACATCTGGCACGCTGGTATTGGATGGGCTATTATAAAGAAGGACAACAAAAGCCGCCAAAACCAATAAGACTGCAAAGAAAAGTACTTTGTAACGCGTTCTCAACCGACGTTTCTTTGGAACTTTCTTAACCGCATCAGCTGTCTCTTCCTTAACTTCATCCGCTTCCGTTTTAGCCGGAGTTGGCTTAACAGGTGGAACTGCTGGCTGCGGTACAGGTGAGATTTTTGGTAAGGTCTTGGTGTCTGCTTTCGCTACATCATCAAAGACTAATTTCTTTTCATTGCGGCGCTCGTAGGATAAGCTGCTGGACAAGTCAACATACATCTCTGCAACCGACTGATAGCGATCCGTCAGTTTTTTGGCTGTTGCCTTAATGACGACATTTTCCAAGGCCTGAGGCACATTAGGATTTTCAGAAATAATGGATGGCAGCGGCTTTTGGAAATGCTGCAGGGCAATCGTAACGGCACTATCTCCATCATAAGGGATATGACCAGTCAGCATCTCATAAAAAATAATCCCCATCGCATAAATATCGCTCTGAACAGTTGCTTTAGAGCCACGTGCCTGCTCAGGCGATAGATAATGAACCGAGCCCAGCATTGAGTTAGTCTGAGTCAGACTTGTCTCCGCAAAGGCCACCGCAATTCCAAAGTCTGTTACCTTGGCATTGCCATCTGGGGTCAAGAGGACATTTTGTGGTTTCAGGTCACGATGGACAATACCGCGTGTATGCGCTAAGCGCATTGCCAGCAAGATTTGTCCCATGATTCTGACTGCTTCTTCATTTGAAATCGGAGAATTCTCTTTGATATAGCGCTTGAGGTCAAGACCTGCCACGTATTCCATAGCCAGATACTGCTGGCCATCTTCTTCCCCAATATCAGTAATCCGAACGATGTGCGGATGGTCCAAGTCAGCCATTGCCTTGGCTTCTCGCTGGAAGCGCGCGACAGCGATAGGATCTGTCTGGTAATTGGTCCTAAGAACCTTTACCGCAACTTCCTCACCATCCAAAATCAAGTCCTTGGCCAAATAGACATCTGCCATGCCTCCGCGGCCAATCTGCTTGATGATTTTATATCGCCCGGCAAAGATTTTGCCGATTTGAATCATGCCTTATCCTCCTTGTCAAAGCGAACCAGAGCAACTGTGATGTTATCCAGTCCTCCAGCATTGTTGGCAAAGCGAATTAAGGTTTCTGTTTTTTCAGACAGGCTGATGTCGCTGGTGACAATGTCACAAATTTCACTGTCTGAAATCATATTGGTCAGACCGTCACTGTTGAGCAGAAGATAGTCACCATCTTCCAAGGTAATCATGCCATAGTCAGGCTGCACTTCGTCTTTTTGACCAATAGACTGGGTAATGATATTCTTCTGCGGATGACGCTCTGCTTCTTCTGGAGTAATCTGTCCAGCTTTCAACAAAGCATTAACAAGTGAGTGATCATTAGTTAACTGACGGTATTCATCACCGCGAATCAAGCCAATACGAGAATCGCCGATATGGGCATAGATGGCTTGATTATCAATGATAGCCAAGGCTTCCAAAGTCGTTCCCATACCCTTGTATTCTTCATCTTGACCAAATTGATGAATGCGCTGATTTTCCTCTTCCAAGTGCTCCGCAAACCATTCACGCACCTGATTCACCGAATCAATCTGTGTATCAACCCAGGCAGCTCCTAAGTCTGTCACAGCCATTTCGCTGGCAATGTTTCCCGCTCTGTGACCGCCCATACCATCTGCCAAGATGATAAGGGTCTTGCCCGCCCGATTCACAAAAAGATTGGCATAATCTTGGTTATTTGTACGCTTTTGACCAACATCTGTTAATAATGAAATTTCCATACTGTCAGTTTCCTCCTCTTATTCCGATATCTTCCTAAATTGACTGATAAAAAATCCGTCGCTTTCATATAATTCCGGCGTAATTAAGATACAGCCGTCTTTGACGATATCTTTTCTTTCATGGTCTAATAAGACTTGCTCAAAATTCGGATGACTGGCCAGAAATTTCTCGACAACCTCAAAATTCTCTTTGGCCATAATCGTGCAAGTACTATAAGTTATTATACCACCTTTACGTAGACTTTGACAAACGCTGTCTAGTATATCCAGCTGAATTTTTTGTAAATTCTCAAAATCTGCATTTTCTTTATTATATTTTATATCCGGTTTGCGGCGAATTAAGCCAATACCAGAGCAAGGAGCATCCACCAAGATTTTATCGAAAGCATCTGGGCCAAAAGTCTCAAATACCTTGGTCGCGTCCAGCTTTTTAGTGGTGATTTTATCTGCCAAGCCCAGTCTTTCTGCATTTTCTTCTACGAGCTCTAACTTATGATCGTAGAGGTCCAAGGCTGTAATGTGGCCGCTCGTCAGATAGGAAGCCATGTGGACAGTCTTGCCCCCCGGTGCACTGCAGGCATCCAAAATCTCCTCCTCTCCTTGGATGTCCAGAGTTGGAGCCACAAGCTGGCTAGACTCATCCTGAATCGTAATCGCTCCGCTTTCAAAGAGCTGATGCCCAGCAAAATGCCCCTGTTTCTTAACCAAGGCTGACGGAGATAAAAGAGAGTCCTCAGCTCCTAAAAGCTGGCGAAGCTCTGCCTTGCGCGACATATCCGTCACGCGAATGCTGGCCTTACTACGAACAAAGAGACTGGCAAAGATAGCTAGAGCTCTTTCTTCGCCAAACTCTTCTATCAGGTCTTTGACCAGCCAGACCGGCAGAGAATACTGAATCGAATAGCGCTTGTTTTTGCGCTTGATTGTTTCAAAATCAGCCACACCCTCACGCTCAATCCTACGTAACAAGGCATTGGCAAATTTTTCGCTGCCTCGTTTACGTATTTTCGCAATCTCAACAGCCTCATGAACAGCTGCATGCTGAGGGATTTTGTCCAGATAGAGCATCTGGTACAGACTGAGCATAAGCAGAATGTAGAGCCAGTTATCTAATTTATCCCTATCCTCAATCAGATGGGAAAGATACCATTCCAGAGTGATTTTCCGAGCAACTGTGCCGTAAACCAGCTCTGTTACCAGACCTTTATCTGCTTGACTCAGCGGACTTTGACTCAGAGCTCGGTTTAAGGCTATATTGGAATAGGCTCCTTCTTCAAAAACTTCTTCCAAAATTTCCAAGGCCTGCCAACGGGCCGTTTTATGCTTACTTTCCAAAAGTATCTCCTATGGACAGGCTGCGGCCCAGTCCATTCAAAAAATCAACGATAGCCATCTTGGGCTTGCCAGCAGGCTGAACTGTCTTCAGCGAGAGAGCTCCCTGACCAGCTGCGACCACCAGTTCTTTTTTACTAATAGATAATATCCGTCCCGGCTGACCGCTGCCAGCTGCCATATCTGCTTCGTAAATCTTAAAACGTTGCCCTTGCAGCAAGGTATGAGCTACTGGCCAAGGATACATGCCACGAATTTGATTGAAAATTTGGCGGTTTGTTTTGCTCCAGTCTATCCGCTCTTCTTCTGGATTGATATTCGGAGAAAAAGTGACCTGGCTTGGATCCTGCGGCTGAGGAATAATCTGCCCTGCCCTATAAGCTGGCAGCACATCCAATAACAGATCTCGACCGATAAGCGCCAATTTTTCAAAGAGAGTTCCAACATTGTCTGTCTCTTCAATCTGCACCGCTCTGCTGGCTATCATGTCTCCAGCATCCATTTCCTTGACCATTTCCATAATCGTAACACCCGCTTGCTCATCGCCATTGATCAGAGCATAGTGAATGGGCGCACCACCTCGGTATTTAGGCAGCAAGGAGGCATGAACATTCACCGCAAAGTCAACACTGTCCAGCAAGCAGCTAGGCAAAAACTGCCCAAAAGCAGCTGTGACAATACCATCTGCTTCTAAGTTCATCAACTCCTCTAAATCCGAGCTTTGAGCCAGCTTTTCCGGTTGATAAACTTGCAGCCCGTATTCCAAGGCCAGCTCTTTTACTGGAGTCATGCGAATCTCTCTTTTACGGCCGACGGCACGGTCCGGCTGCGTCACCACTGCTAACACTTCGTATTGACCGCTGTCCAACAATCCTTTTAGGACAGTCGCTGAGAAGTCCGGTGTTCCCATAAATATTATTTTCATCATTTTAAACTATTGATTCCTTCTTTGTTCCTTCCCTTATTATATCAGAAGTCGCCTGCAACTACCTTAATCTCGGCTAAAAAGCTTTACATGAAATTTTGTGGTTCATTATCAATTGTCAGGCGTAAATCTTTATTGTCCCGATTTTGTGTCCAGTCCAAGACTTGATTTAGCGTCGCCTGCAGCTTGTCCTCAAAGCGATATTTGAGCAGAATCTGATAATGATAGAGATTGTGGGTACGGGCAATGGGCTTCGGCGTTGGACCCAAGATTTGCACTTTTTCTGACAGACCGCTCCGCAGAACATCCATAACCTCATAGGCTTTTCGCACTGCTGTCTCTTCATCCTTATGCGACAGGGTTAGACCGACTGTAAAGTAATAAGGCGGATAGCCCAGCTGCCGGCGGATTCCCATTTCATAAGCATAAAAGCCCTCGTAATCCTGCTGCTTGGCAAATTCAATGGCATAATGATGAGGATTATAGGACTGGATAAAGACCTGGCCAGCCTTTTCTGCCCGACCAGCCCGGCCCGCCACCTGAGTCAGCAGCTGGAAAGTTCGCTCTGAAGAGCGAAAGTCCGGCAGATTAAGAGCAGTATCTGCATTGAGAACACCAACTAGCGTCACGTTTGGAAAATCCAATCCCTTGGCAATCATCTGGGTGCCTAAGAGAATATCTGCCTGCCCCTGACCAAAGCTTTCTAAAATGGCTTCATGACTGCCTTTCTTACGGGTCGTATCTACATCCATCCGCAAAATGCGAGCCTGTGGAAAGAGCTGAATCAACTCATCATAAGCTTTCTGCGTCCCAGTACCATAATAGCGAATGCTGCGGCTGGCACAGTTAGGACAACTCTGAGGAATATTCTTAGTAAAACCACAGTAGTGGCAGTTCATGGTCTTAGTGTCCATATGCAGGGTCAGAGAAATATCACAGTTGGGACAGCTGTCAACGGTCCCACATTCCCGACACATAACAAAGCTGGAATACCCCCGCCTGTTGAGCATGAGAACCGTCTGCTCTCCCTTATCCAGACGATCTTGAATAGCCTCTAGCAGGACTGGGGTGAAATTACTGGCCTCATGCTGCCCTATATAATCCCGAAAATCCACCACTTCCACTTGAGGAATCTGCGCCAGCGGATTTGCACGCTTGCTGAGCAGCTGAAAATCATAGACTCCACGGCTTGCTCGAGCACGGCTCTCCAAGCTCGGAGTTGCCGAACCTAACACTAAGACAGCTTGATTATACTGAGCTCGCAGGAGAGCCACCTCTCTAGCATGATAGCGAGGATTAGAATCCTGCTTGTAGGAGGACTCATGCTCTTCATCAATGATAATGGCTCCAATATTTGTCAAGGGAGCAAAAATAGCTGAACGCGCGCCGACAACGACCTGGGCAGCTCCTCGCTCCACCTTGCGCCACTCATCATATTTCTCACCGTCAGACAGACCTGAATGCAAAATAGCAACTTGATCGCCAAATCTAGAAATAAAGCGATCTGTAACCTGCGGAGTCAGAGAAATCTCTGGAACCAGCATGATAGCGGTCTTGCCCTGGGCCAATGCCTCTGCGATGACCTGCAGGTAAACTTCGGTCTTCCCGCTGCCTGTAACTCCTTCTAAGAGAACTGGCTGAGAATGACTCTGACCAATTTTCTGAGTGATTGCCGCAACCGCTGCGGCTTGTTCATCATTTAAGGTCAGACTTTGTTGCTGCCGCTCCTTTTGGAAATAAGCAGCAGAACGGCTGATTTCTCTATCTTCTATGTTAATTAGATTTTCTTTGATAAAGTAATTAATAATATCGCGCGAAAAGTTTTCTCGCAAATTAGCCAAGTGCTGGCTGTCCTGCTGCTCCAGCAAGACTTCTTTTAATGCTTGTTTTTTCTTAGCTTGTCGGGGAAGGTCATGATTTTGCAGAGCGGTATGATTGACCTGATACCATTTCTCAGTCTTAATATGCTTCTTGTCCGTCGCCTGATACTCCAGTCGAATGCGGCCAGTCTGGGTCAGTCGCATCAGCTTGGCCTGACTTTTCTTGTCCAAATCAGAAAAGCGAAGGCTGTCCTCCTGACCAAAGATAGCTGAGCGTTCCTCATCATTCAGCAAGCCTGTCGGATAGAGTAGTTTATCATAGCTGGAGTTGAGAAGACTAGGCAGCATAGCCTTTAAAAGGGTAATCTTATAGGAAAAGACTGTCTTGCGCAGCTCATCCGCCAGCCAGAGCTGTTCCTGATTCAGCACGGGACTGAAATCAAGGACTTCCGCAATCTCCTTCAGCTCTTCTTGGTCTCCTGTCTCATCAAAACCAACCACAATCCCTTGAATCAGGCGATTTCCCTGCCCAAAAGGAACATGGACCCGCATGCCAGCTGTCAGCATCCCTACAAACTCTTCTGGAATAGCATAGCTATAGGGCTTGTCCGTCTGCATCAGAGGAACATCCACAATAATCTTTGCCACCTTCATATTCTCACCCCACTTTCCTCAACATCGTCACAGAAAAAATAAGATTGAGCATCCCCAACCTTAAATCTTCTCACCTTCTTCTTTTTCTTTAGCGATTTGCTCTTTAATCTTGCGTTCTTCTTCTTCTTTACGCAGGCGCTCTTCTTCTGCCCGACGGCGAACTGCCTCACGCTTGCCTTCTGGATCTGGATGGATAACGACATTGCCGGATTCAATTTCTTCCAAAGCACGAAGAGTGGATTTGACAGACTTGAATTCCTGCGTAGCGGGAGCTCCAGCTTCAAGCTCATGAGCGCGCTTAGCTTCTAAAATAACCAAGGAATATTTTGACGGAACCTTGTCCAACAAAGTGTCAATAGACGGTTTTAACATCATAATTTTCTACCTAATTTCTAACTTTCTATCGAATAATCGTTTCATTTTTTGGAAGCATGTCCTGATAACGGCCGATAACACGGTCTACTCGGAAATGCTCTGCTTCAATCACGCGCTTGACACGGTCGGCAGCCAGCGGCACCTGATCATTGACAATGGCATAATCATACTCGCGCATGAGGGCAATTTCTTCTTTAGCCTTTTCTATGCGCTGAGCGATAATCTCAGCACTATCTGTCCCACGGCCGACCAAGCGGTCTTTGAGTTCTTCTAAGTCTGGAGGAGTCAAAAAAATAAAGACGGCATCTGGAACTTTTTTCTTGACTTGTAAAGCTCCCTGAACCTCAATCTCTAGGAAGACATCAATTCCTTTATCCAGCGTTTCATTGACATAAGTCAGAGGCGTACCGTAGTAGTTTCCTACATACTCTGCGTACTCCAGCATCTGGCCCTGACGAATCAGCTCTTCAAACTCCTCACGAGTGCGGAAGAAATAGTCAACTCCATCCACTTCGCCTGGACGCTGAGGACGAGTCGTCATGGATACCGAGTACTGAAATTGGTTATCAGTGCTTTCAAAAATTTCTCGTCTAACAGTCCCTTTTCCTACACCAGAGGGACCAGAAAAGACGATTAGTAAGCCTCGTTCCGTCATCATGTCTCCTTCACAGTCTTTCTATCTAGTGTAACAAAATTAGGCTGATATTTCAAGAGGATAGGAAGAAATGTATGTGTCTAGAGTTTTGAGAAAATAGAAAAATAATCAAGCAATCATACGGAAAACAAAATAGACCAGCAAATAATTCAAGAAAAAAGCAATCTGTTACCAGACTGCATTTCTTCTTTATTTTGCGTAGTCAACGGCTCGCATCTCACGGATGACCGTTACCTTGATATTGCCCGGATATTCCAAGTTGTTTTCGATTTTTTCACGAACATCGTGAGCCAAAATCGTAATCTTGTCATCCTTAATCTTGTCCGGCTGAACCATAATCCGGATTTCCCGGCCGGCTTGTAAAGCAAAGCTGTTCTTGACTCCCTTGAAGCTATTGGCGATTTCTTCCAAATCTTGGAGACGCTTGATATAGCTTTCCAGAGATTCACTGCGGGCACCTGGTCGAGCAGCACTGAGTGCGTCTGCTGCAGCTACGATAACAGCAATGACACTTTCTGCTTCCACATCTCCGTGGTGGCTGGCAATCGTATTAACAACAACTGGATGCTCCTTGTACTTACGAGCCAGTTCTGTTCCGATTTCCACGTGGCTGCCTTCAACCTCACGGTCAATAGACTTACCAATATCATGGAGGAATCCAGCACGGCGGGCTAAATTGGCATTTTCACCAAGCTCAGCAGCGATGATACCGGAAAGCTTGGCAACCTCAATAGAGTGCCGCAGGACGTTCTGACCATAAGATGTGCGGAACTGCAAGCGACCCATGATTTTCATCAAATCAGGATGCAGGTTAGGAGCTCCGATTTCATAAGCAGCGGCTTCCCCGTACTCACGGATGCGATTGTCAATTTCCAGACGATTCTTCTCAACCAACTCCTCGATGCGAGCTGGATGAATGCGACCATCTTTCAAGAGTGCTTCCATGGTCATACGAGCAATCTCCCGGCGAATCGGATCAAAACCTGAGAGAGTAACTACTTCAGGCGTATCATCAATGATGACATCAATACCAGTCAGGCTTTCAAAAGTCCGGATATTGCGACCTTCACGACCAATAATCCGCCCCTTCATACTGTCATCTGGCAGATGTACCGTTGAGTTGGTTTGCTCGGCGACATAATCACCGGCAATACGCTGCATGGCTTGGACCAAGATATTCTTCGCAACCTTGTCAGACCGCTCTTTGATATCTTGCTCCGCATCCCGAATCCTAGTCGCAATCTCTTTAGAAAGCTTGTCCTCGGTCTGCGTCAAAATAATATCACGCGCTTCTGTCTGCGATAGCGAAGCAACTCGCTCCAGCTCTGCCGCCTTCTGCTTTTCAAGTTCCGCTACTTGTTCTTCACGCGCATCAATGTGTTTAGATTTATCTGAGAGACTTTGTTCTTTTTGCTCCAAAGCCTTTTCTTTGTTGCTTAAATTATCGTCTTTGCGGTCAAGGGTAGAAGCGCGCTCTGTCAAGCGGCTTTCGATTTGTTTCAACTCTTGACGTTCAGACTTAAATTCTGCATCAACTTGTTCACGATATTTTCTGGCTTCTTCTTTTGCCTCCAAAAGTGCTTCTTTTTTAAGCGAACTTGTTTCCCGCTTGGCTTCTTTGACAATCAAATCAGCTTCGCGTTCAGCTTGTCCGCGTAAATTGGTTGCTTCTTGTTCAGCATTTAAAAGAGTAAGCTCTGCAGCTTCTTTAGATGATTTCATCTTAGCCGAGACACTTACATATCCAATCACTAAACCAATGATGGCAGCAAAAACAGACATAATTATAGGAAATAGGTCCATGTTTTTACTCCAAATCTATTTAATTGTTGAATTCAAAATTCCATACTATTCTATCACAAATCCAAAAAATTCACAAACCTATTTTTTGAAATTCAAGAAAGCTTTTGTCCAATTTTTACCGACTAAATTTTCAAAGTTTGTAGAAGCCTGAGCACCAAAACTTTTTCAAACCATAAGCACAATTATTCAAATTTTTCATTTTTCTAAAACTTAAACTTTATTCCCAAATAAAAAATTTTTATGCTATAATCAGAGAAAGAAAAGGAGTATATGAGACAGGCTTTTTCTTCGCTAACAAGACAAATCTATGGCTTGATATCACTAGAAAAACCTTCTCGCACTCGCTACATTGTAAAGGAGAAACCATGTCTAAAGAAGTTATCGTTGAAAGCTTTGAGCTGGATCACACCATTGTCAAAGCACCTTATGTCCGCCTTATCGGAGAAGAAACTGGCCCTAAAGGCGACATCATTTCCAATTTTGATATCCGCTTGGTTCAGCCTAACGAAGATTCCATTCCAACTGCCGGCCTGCATACCATCGAGCATTTGCTAGCCATGCTGATTCGCAAGCGCATTGATGGTATGATTGACTGCTCGCCTTTTGGCTGCCGCACCGGTTTTCACATGATTATGTGGGGCCAACACAGTTCTAACCAGATTGCTCAGGTCATCAAATCCTGTCTGGAAGAAATTGCTGAAACAACTAGCTGGGAAGATGTCCCTGGAACAACCATTGAATCCTGCGGAAACTACAAGGATCACAGCCTCTTCTCAGCCAAAGAATGGGCTAAACTTATTCTCAGCCAAGGAATCTCAGATGATGCCTTTGAACGCCATGTGATTTAAAACAATAAAAAGTTCTCGAAGTCGAGAACTTTTTTTGTGCATGTATAATGAAATCCATCAACAAACTAGAAATCAAGTGAGTCAGCATGACCCGGTCCATTTCCGACGAAGTATCCAGTCTTACAGTTGATACTGAAGAGATAGGTGCCGTCTGGTTTGAAGAGGTTGTAGTAGCCGTTTCCTTTGATAATATTAACACGTTCTAGAATATAGTTATCACCAGAAATATAGCCACGCTCACGAGAAGTTTGCAAAATCTTCTCCAAAATGCCAGGATTGAAAGTCCAAGCCGGATTGTTGACATCATCAATAGCCGCTTGGTTATAAGGGACACGACTGAGGTCTCTCTGCAGATTTACTCCGTTGCTAGGAAGACCATAGCCAGAGTAAGAGCTGGAAGCTCCTGAACCAGAAGCAGACGAGCTTGAACCGCCACTTGTACCTGCACTAGAGCCTCCCTGATCAGTAGCAGGAGCTGGTGTTGGCACCTGTTGGCTACGTCCTTGGGCAATCGCTGCCTTTAGAACTTCATCGAGCTTAGCATTGCCACTTGATACATCTGAGAAAGTCGCATTTGTATTGGCCTTGGCTTCCTTATTCAAGACACCGTCAGTGATCGCTCCGCCATCAAACTGTGAATTGACACTTTGGATAGCCGAAATCTGCTTGACCAAGGAATCATACTTGCTCTTGGCTGCATCATAGTCTTTGCTGCCTTTTAGCTTTTCAAGTAAGGTTTTTAATTTTTCCAAGTCACCAAATTTACTGTTTTTGACAGCTGTTTGATTGCTATCTGTGAAGAATGCAGCATACTCATCATTAAAGGCCTTCAAATTCTTGGCAGTATTATCTGAGCTAGAGGAAGACGAACTCTTTTTGCTGGACTGCGATGTTGAAGAGCTGGAGCTTGTTACGGTCTTGTGCCCCCAATTATGCCCCAGAGCAAAGTAAAGCCCTGTGCCCGCTACAGCAATCCCTAAAAGTCCTAAAACTGGATAAAGGAAAGCTTTTTTCTTGTAGAAAGGTGTCTTAGGAACCTGTAATTCCTTTTCATCAAGCGGTTCTGGAATAGGACCGTAAGATGTCTTTTGAACGGGAGCGGCAGGAACTGCATCTTCCTGCTCTGAGCGTTGACTGCGAGAACCTAAGGGATTTGGAGCTGCTTCTGGCTCACTCGCTGTCTCAGTGCTTGTCAACTGAGCTGTTGGAATCTCCTGTTCACTTTCAACCTCTTGCCGTCTTTCTTTGATGAAGTCGGTCAAATCAGAAGAGGCTTGCTCAGCCTGAGCCGCTTCCTGCTCCTGCAGCTTTCTGATTTTCTGGGTTTCAAATTTTCCTGCTTCGATTTCCTGACGGTGCTGCTTGATATACTTATCCAGCACATTGTCACTTTCATTCACACCGGCTTCCAGCTCCTCTTTTTTACGAGTGGCTTGTCCGACTGTCATTTCCTTGGCCTCTTCAAAATCAAGGACCGACTCTTTCTTTTCTTCTTCCGGTGAGTAGTTTTCTTCTTTCGTCACGGCAAATCCTTTCTAATCTAACTGACGTTTGACCCGCTGGCCAAAATACTGATATAAATCAACTTTTAAAGTTCCATTATAAAGTTTGCGTTTTTTATCGGCCTGACTGCCATATTTGCTTTCAAAAGCTTCATCGCTAGTCAGGATAAACTTGCTCCAGGTTTTGAGCGGAGCAAAGGTTTCTCCCATCTCCTGATAAAGACGAGTCACAGCCTCATCATCTAGGAGGCGCTCCCCGTATGGCGGATTAGAGATAATCACACCATTAATCTTATCTGTATGCAAATCCTGCAGACGCATCTGCTTAAAGTGAATCTGCTCTGCTACTCCTGCTTGCTCAGCGTTTTTTCGAGCTAGTTCTACCATACGGCCATCGATATCCGAGCCAGAAATATCCAGCTGAATGGTCTGATCAATCTGACTGAGTGCAGTCGAGCGAGCCTGTGCTACCAGGTCTTTATTCACCCAATTCCAGTCTTCAAAGGCAAAGGAACGATGGAGTCCCGGCGCCATCTTCATCCCGATCATAGCAGCTTCGATACAAAAAGTACCAGATCCGCAAGTCGGATCTATCAAAGGCTTATCTGGATACCAATTAGACAGGAGTAAAATAGCTGCTGCCATATTCTCCTTAATCGGTGCACCGCCCTTATCTGCCCGATAGCCACGTTTGAAGAGGCTAGATCCTGTCGTATCAATCATGACTGTCACAACATCTTTTAGAATAGAAACCTCTATCCTAAACTCAGCTCCATTTTCCTGCAAAGGAACTCCTTCCGGACGAGCATAATGCTTCTGCAGCTTCTTGACAACTGCCTTTTTAGAAATAGCCTGAACACTAGGCTCATTGTGAAGTTTTGACTTGACGCATTTAGCCTTGGCAATAGGAAATTTAGCTCCCAGCGGTAGATAATTCTCCCAATCCAGAGCAAAAACTCCCTGAAAGAGCTCTTCAAAAGTCTTGGCTGGAAAACTGCCAACTACAATCTTAATCCGATCGGCCGCGCGCAACCAGAGATTGGTTTGAATAATGGTACTGACATCACCCTCAAAGCGAACCCGGCCATTTTCGACCTGACAATCAAGTCCCAGCTCTCTGATTTCACGGCCGACGACAGCTTCTAGCCCTGCCGCTGCGGTCGCAATTAAATTAAATTTTTCTTTCATCTCGGCTTTAAAATGGATTCCAATCTATACAAACAAAGGGAGTGAGACAAAAATCGTGATTTCGTCACATCGATTTTCCTCACTCTCCCTTTTTAAATTTTGGGCTGAGAAGGTTTCGCTGCCATTTGTCAATTAACTCATTACTTGAAATGCCCATCAGGCAGATGAAGCAACAGCTAGTTGAACTTGGCAGAGAATAGAGCGCTCAGCCACTCTCTTGCTATTCTATTATAAAATTTAAAGAGGACAGGACTTGCCGTCCCAGCCTCAGCCTATATGCAATTTTCTGTAAGCCATGTTTTGTTCCGGAAATGACTAGGTACCATTTCCTTCGATAATCATCTGTCTACTGTTTCCAGTCA
>ERZ773246.287-NODE-287-length-22150-cov-12.906_pt1 | contig 22150 bp, 10 predicted proteins | sample MGYA00580519_ERZ773246 | MGnify/ENA primary metagenome ERZ773246 (study PRJEB29015, sample SAMEA2738153) | human oral metagenome | biome: human oral; feature: human-associated habitat; material: saliva | place: China | collected 2246 ...
CCCCTCACATACGGGACTTCCTGGACGTCATCGCGCGAACTGACCGGTAACGACCGTTTCTGACACCCCACCGCCAGGCGCGACGATCACCGCGACACGCCGCGCCAAAAACCCCTACCAAAACCCCTAGTGCACCAAAACCTGGCACGTAGGATTTTGATATGAGCACCACCGGATACGCCCGCGTCAGCACCGACGATCAAGACCCCGCCGCGCAGATCGACGCGCTCAAGGCCGAAGGATGCGACCCTATTTTCGTGGAGTGCGCCAGCGGCGCGACCATGCAGCGCCCCGAATGGCACGCCTGAAATAAACAGCTTGGGGGGTGGAACACAGTTCCACCCCCCAAGCCTTGGTTTAGCTAGTTGTCTTCAGCCCCTGGGGGCTCGCCTGCCATTTAGGGCAGCGAGTCGGGTTGCCAGTGCTGAGCCTAGCGGCGTCAGTTGTTCAGCTCGCGTTCGGCGCGCACCTGGCGGGTAGCGGCCACCAGGTTTTCCAGCGAAGCCTTGGTTTCGGCGTAGCCACGAGTCTTTAGACCACAGTCGGGGTTAACCCACAGGCGAGAAACCGGTACGGCGTCGGCAGCTAGGCCGATCAGCTGTGCCAGCTCTTCCTTGCCGGGCACGCGCGGGGCGTGAATGTCCCACACACCAGGGCCAATGCCGTGGTCGAAACCAGCCTCAGCCAGCTCTGGGACAACCTCCATCTTGGAGCGGGCTGCCTCAATGGAGGTCACATCCGCATCCAGGCCCTTGATAGCGTCAATGATCTGGCCAAACTCGGAGTAGCACAGGTGCGTGTGGATCTGGGTGTCCGGGCGCACGCAGGAGGTGGCCAGGCGGAAGGAACCCACCGACCAGTCCAGGTAGTCGGCGTGACGCTCAGCGTCCAGGGGCAGCAGCTCACGCAGAGCCGGCTCATCCACCTGGATGGCGGCAATGCCGGCAGCTTCCAGGTCGCTAACCTCGTCGCGCAGCGCTAAACCAATCTGGTCAGCAATTTCGCCCAGAGGTAGGTCATTACGCGGGAAAGACCAGGCAATGATAGTTACGGGGCCGGTGAGCATACCCTTGACCGGCTTTTCGGTTAGTGACTGGGCGTAGCTGGTCCAGCCCACAGTCATGGCGGCCGGACGCGACACGTCACCCCACAGGATCGAGGGACGGGTGCAACGCGAACCATAGGACTGCACCCAGCCGTTGCGGGTGGCTGCGAAGCCATCAAGCAGCTCAGCGAAGTACTGCACCATGTCGTTACGCTCAGCCTCACCGTGCACCAGCACATCTAGGCCCAGCTCTTCCTGCAGCTTGATTACCGCAGCGATTTCTTCACGCATACGCTCCTGGTAGTCGGCGTCAGAAAGCTCGCCGCGTGCGTTGGCGGCGCGGGCCTTACGAATCTCAGTGGTCTGCGGGAAAGAACCAATAGTGGTGGTGGGTAGCGGAGGCAGGTGCAGGCGCTGGGCCTGGGCGGCTTCACGCTCTAGGTAGGGTTCACGGGCGCGGTCGGCGTCGGTTAGGGCGGCGGTGCGGCTGCGGACCTCAGGGCGTACCACGCCGGGGGCGGCGGCGCGCTGCTCTAGGACGCGGGTCGCCTCGGCTACCTCGCCGTCGATGGCCTCCCAACCCTCATCTAGGCCGCGAGCCAGAGTAACTACTTCCTGCACCTTCTGGTCGGCGAAAGCCAACCAGGCGTGCAGGTTTTCGTTCAGCGTGGGGTCATCCCAGGTTTCCAGGGCGGTGTCGTGAGGCACGTGCTGGAGCGAGTTGGAGGTAGCCACAGCCACCTTGGCGGCGCCCAGGGCTTGGGCGGCGGTTAGGGTCTGGCGTAGAGCAGCCAGGTCGGCGCGCCAAATGTAGCGGCCGTCCACAGCCCCAACCACCAGGGTCACCCCAGACAGGTCGGCGTCCTTAGGTAGCTTGCCGCGCAGGGTGTCAACGTGGATGGCTTCCACGCCGGTCTTAGCTAGGGCGCCTACAGCCTGGGAGGCGTCCCCATAGGGGGTGGTCACCAGGATTTGGGGGCGGTTAGTGGCTTTAGCCAGGCGCTCATACACGCCCACAGCCAGCTTGGCCAGCTCAGCGCGGGGGTGGGAGAGGTTGTCTGAGGTCAGGGCCGGCTCGTCCAGCTGCACCCAGGGGGCGCCAGCCTCGTGTAGGGAAGCTAGGGCCTGCTCATAGGCGGCCACGGCCTCATCAAGGCGGGTGAGTGGGTCAAAGTCGGGGGTGGCCGGGTCAGCCTTAGCTAGTGCCAGGTAGGTCAGCGGGCCCACCAACACCGGGCGGGTCACGTAGCCCCACTGACGGGCCTGCACGAACTTACGGGTGACGGCGTCGTCGGCAAAACGCAGCGCAGTGTCAGGGCCAATCTCGGGGACCAAGTAGTGGTAGTTAGTGTCAAACCACTTAGTCATCTCCTCGGGGCCCACCTTTTCATCCCCACGGGCCAGGGCGAAGTAGAGGTCTAGACCCTCACGGCCGGCAAAACGCGGGGGGATAGCACCCAGCAAAATGGTGGCGTCTAGCACCTGGTCGTAAAAAGAAGGCGCGTCAGCCAGGGAGGCGTCAGAGGCGTCCAAACCCAGCTCAACTAGGCGCGCCAGGTTCTCCTGGCGTAGCTTGCTGGCGGCTTCAAGCAGCTCAGCCTCACTGCTGCGCCCGGCCCAGTAGGCCTCCAGGGCTCGCTTTAGCTGACGCTGACGGCCAATGCGCGGATAGGCCAAGATAGTGGCGGTGGGGAACTGCTTAGTTGCAGCGGACATGGGTGTTCTCCTTGATTTTCTTGGATTAGCGCGCACAAAAGTAGACGCACGCTAGTGGGTAGCTAATGGTTGACGGTTACGGATTAACGACGACGGCGCTGGTTTAGCGCGCAAGTAGAGGGGAGTGGTGCGCGGTAGGCTCCACACCCATTAGAGACAAAATGTCTAGTACCGGCTTGGCCTTGTTGAAGGTGTATAGGTGCACGCCAGGGGCACCCGCATCCAAAACTGAATGGATCAGTTTGGAACCGAAGGCGGCGCCGAAAGCGTCACGCTGTTCTTGGTGCTGGTAGCCGGCCAAAGTGGACAGCAGCTGCTCGGGCACCTCAATGCCGGTTAGGTCTTGGACGCGGCGCAGACGCGCCGGGTCAGTGGCCGGCAAAATACCGGGAACAATCGGGATATGTACGCCGGCGCGGCGGGCGCGCTCCACGAAGGAGGCGTACACCTCTGCATTCCAAAACAGCTGGGTGATGGCGAAAGAAGCGCCGGCAGCCTGCTTAACTAGCAGCCGCTCCACCTCCTGGGCGGGGGTGGTGCCAGCCGCCGGGTTACCAGCCGGGAAGGCGGCCACCGCAATGGTTAGGGGCTTAAAAGCTGAGCGCAACGCCTCACCAGGGTGGGCGTCGCAGCGGCGCTGTTCAACCGTGCGGATCAGGTGGATTAGCTCAGTGGCACTGGCGACGCCGTCAGGGCCGGGCTCCCAACTGATTTCGCCTGCTGGGGGGTCACCACGCAGAGCCAGGAAGGTACGTACCCCAGAGTCCAGGTAGTCATAAACCGTGGAAACCACTTCAGCGGTGGAGTTACCCACGCAGGTCAGGTGGGCGATGGGCTGGATGGGGGTGTCGGCCACCAGGCGGTGCACGGTGGCGCGGGCGTTTGAGCGGTCCTTGCCACCAGCCCCGTAGGTGACAGACATGAAGTCGGGGCGCACTTGCAGCAGCTGATCCACTGTCTGCCAGAAGGGGGCCTCCAGGGAGGGTTTGCGCGGAGGCATAACCTCAAAGGAGAGCAAGGTGGGCTCGTGGTCGTGGGTACAGGGGCAGGCGTAAATGTCGTTAGAGAAAGGCACTATGAAACTTTCGTGTTTGTGACCGTGCCTTCGCATAAGTGCATTGCGCTGGTTATGGCGCTTAGTGGCTGCACTGGAGTAGCTACAGACATACCTGTAGTTATGGTGAGACTAATGAATATGGTTTAGTGCGAAGGAATGGTCAGTGAATGGCGGACAACAGTGTCAGCTGCACATTCGAGCACGAATCGATCCACATACGCACATGCGTTGGGGGAATTCGAATTTGGTCCAAACACTCATAGTGGTTTGATGCTAACACATCTGAGCGGTTGTGCAATCACCAGTTTGTCAGGTGGACAAAATTGAGACTGCGCTGAGGGGCGTGTTGAGGGATGCAACGAAGGCAGCGCTGAAGGCTGCGAAGGGCGCACCAAAGGGTGACAAAGCACAAAAATGCCCTGATAGATTGCTAACTAAATACCTAGGTTTTATGGGGAAGGCTCCCCATCGCGCTAGGGTGAAGGCTAGACCTAGGGTGTTTGTTGCCCTGCTTGCGCCCTCAAAGCGCGCTGGCAGCAACATAAAACCTACAAATCCCCGGCCCTACCAGGCTGAACAATGGCCGGCAGTGAGAGTCTCGCGAGCTCTGGCTGCCAGCTCCAAAATTTTCAGTGAGGTTAAAAATTGAAGCTGCCCAAGTTGGTTCGCTCCAAGCGCCAAGACGCCGATAGCTCTGCCCGTACACGTTTACGCGCAGGCATGGGAGCCCGCATTAAACTTCGCAACCTCATCGGTGCGGCCACCGCCGTAGCTACTGCCTCCGTGGTGGCCCTGGCAGTAGCCCACCCCGGCATTGTTTCCAAAGAAGTAAACCTCAACGACGGCGGCGTGTGGGTAACCAACCAGGACATGCGCCTGGTTGGGCACCTGTCTTACCAAGCCCAAGCCCTCGACGGGCGCGTACGCACCGACTCCACTAACTTTGATGTACGCCAAAACGGCGCCACAGTGTTTGTATCCAACACTGATGGCGGCTCTTTTACTCGCGTAGACCCTGCCCGCGTGGCCCTAAAAGAATCCATTAAATTTGCTGGCGCCGACCAAATCCAGATGGGTGGCTCACGTATCGGCTACGCGGATGCTAAAACCGGCAAAGTGTGGCTAGCTGACGCCAGCCAGGCCGCCAGCTTCAACCCCGCCACCGCTTCCCCAGTGGTGACCGACATGCCCGGCGCGGTGCTAAGTATCGGTAGCGACGGCGTCGCCCACGTAGTAAGCCTAAAAACCGGCAAAATTAAGACCCTCACCCCCGCCGGTGAGCAGCTAGACGTAAGCGAAACCAAACTGCCCAAACTCGCCAACAACGCCAAATTGCAGGTCAGTGCGGTAGGCAAGCAGGCAGTGGTACTAGATACCAAAAACAACACGCTGGTACTGCCCAGCGGGGAGACCGTCCACCTAAACGGCACCGACCTGCAGCTACAAGAAGCTGGCCCGGAAGCTAAAGACGTGCTGGTAGGCGCACGCGGCTCACTGCTGCGAGTAAACCTGGATGACAAAAAAGTCACCACCGTTAAAGCCAAAACCGCCCAGGGTTCCCCCTCGCGCCCGGTGCTGCATCGAGGCTGCGTCTACGCGGCCTGGAGCGGGCAAGGTAGCTTCCTACGTGACTGCCCCGGCACCAAAAATGACCTGGCCCGTAAAGTTTCCACATTGAACCAGGCCAGCCAGGCAGTATTTCGTACCAACCGCGACGTGATCGTACTCAACGACGTTAAAACCGGTGGGCTGTGGCTACCCGATAAAGACATGGTTGAGGTAAAGGGCTGGGAAGAGGTCAAATCCAAGCTGGAAAATGAGGATCAGGAAGACGACTCCAACCAGCGTGACCAAAACGCCCCCAAAGAACACAAAGACGAAAACCACCCGCCCAAAGCCAATAACGACGAGTACGGCGTGCGCGCAGGTGGCACCGCCTACCTGCCGGTAATCAACAACGACACTGATGAAGACGCTGACGTGCTCACTGCCGCCCCGCTCAGCCAGCCCAGCTGGGGGAATGTGGCCCCGGTGCGTGACGGCGCCGCCCTGCAGGTGCGGGTAGATGCCGGCGCCACTGGTTCGAGCACCTTCACCTATGAGCTCAGTGACGGACGCGCCAGCGCCCAAGCTAATGTGCAGCTGACCGTGCACCCCGACTCGGTAAACGAAGCCCCCAAGCAAACCAACCGCTCTGTGCTAACCTTGGCCACCGGCGCGCAGGGGCAGATTAACGTCTCTAACGACTGGCTAGACCCAGATGGGGACCAGATCTACATCAAGAGCGTGCAGGCGCCGTCCACCATGAACGTCACTTGGCGCGCTGACGGCACTATCACCATTAAAGACACCGGCACTTCCCCCGGGGATGTAAGTCTGAAAGTTATTTTCTCTGATGGGCGCGCTGACGGCGAAGGCAGCCTGAACGTGACCGTTAAGGCCCCGGGTAACCTGGACCCCATCACTAACGGTGACCACCTGGTCACCCCGGTGGGTGTATCCGCGCAGCTAACCCCTATGGATAATGACTCTGACCCTAACGGCGGCAGCCTGCGTTTAACCCAGGTGGATGAAGCCCCCGCCGGCTTGTCGGTAACCAGTGACCTACCTACCGGGGTGCTTACCTTTACTCCCACTGCAGAAGGTACCTACTACCTGAACTATCAGGTTTCTAACGGCCCCAAGACTGCCTCAGGCTTTATTAGGGTTGACGCCATTAAGAGCGCAGAAAAATCTGTGCCAATTGTGCAAGACGACGTCACTTCCCTGCCTGAGGGCGGCTCGGCCTTGGTGGGCGCATTGGATAACGACACTGACCCCACCGGGGGCGTGTTGTCAGTCCAGTCAGTTAAAACCCCTGACGGCTCCCCGCTGGTGGCCGCAGTTTTGGAACACCGGATCGTGAAAATCACGGCTCCCGGTGGTCTAAGCGAGCCGGCCACCTTGACCTACACCGCCGTCAACCAGTCTGGCGCCACCCAGGGCACTATCCGGGTAGTGCCCACCCCGGCAACTGACATGACTAAACCTCCGGAGCTAAACGACGACAACCTGGTGGTGCGCGTTGGTGACGTGGGTAGTATCTCGGTGCTAAACAATGACCGCTCCCCGGGCGGGCTTAAGCTCACCGTACAGCCTGACCTGCAAAGCTCAGTGTCAGCCAACCTGGGTAAAGCTTTTGTCTCTGACAATGTGGTGCGTTTCCGCGCCGCTAACCAGCCTGGCTCAGGCAAGCTCATTTACACGGTGCGCGACGCCTCCGGGAACGTAGCCAGTGCCAGCGTGAACCTGACGGTGGTGGGCTCTGATCCTGAAAACGACACCGCCCCCCACCCGCAAGATGTGCAGGCACGCGCCGTGGCGGGGGAGAAGGTAACTATTCCTATCCCGCTGCAGGGTATTGACGCTGAAGGTGACTCGGTGAGCTTGACGGGCATCGCCACCTCACCCACCTTGGGTAGCGCCGAAGTTACCGGCAACTACCTGACCTACACCGCCGCTAATGGCGCAGCCGGCACGGATGTGTTTAGCTATACCGTCACCGACCGCCTGGGCCGCAGCGCTAACGGCCAAGTCAAGGTGGGTGTAAGCGCCATAGCTGGCACCAATCAGCAGCCGGTGGCGATATCTGACTCGGTGCGGGTACGCCCAGGCGTGAAAGTCTCAGTACCGGTACTGTCTAACGACCTTGACCCCGATGGGGACCCGCTGTCACTAGTGGCTGATAATGTGCGCAGCAGCGACGACTCAATTGAGGTCCGTGCTGAGCGCTCTCGCGTAGTGTTCAAGGCCCCCGAAAAGCCTGGCACCTATTCACTGCAATATGGGGTCAGCGACGGCCACTCTGAGCCGGTGATTGGTTTGGTCACCGTAGTGGTTTCGCCCGACGCCGCGCTGGTTGCGCCCATTGCGCGCGACGACGAGGTTAGCGTTGAGCAGGTACGCGCCGCCCAGGGCGCCGTGAAGGTGTCTGTGCTTGATAACGATGAAGACCCCGACGGCGATATTGAATCTGACCGCGTCACCAGCTCTGACCCGGGCGTGAAAGTTTCGGGTAAAGACCTGCTAATTGAGCCGGCCACGCAGGGGCGCTACGTGCTCTACACGGTTAGTGACAATGACTCCCTGTCTGCTTCAGCTGTGGTGTGGGTGCCTGGCAACCAGGTAACTAACCCTGAGCTGAATGTGTCTAAGACTCCTATCCATGTTAAGGCCGGCACTAAAACTCCTATCGCGCTAAAGAATTATGTGCGCGTGCGTAGTGGCCGCAGCGCTAGTGTGCCGAAAGATGGGCAGGCTAGCGCCTCCGCCGGTTGGGATGGCTCAACGCTAGTTAAAGACTCTGCCACCTTGGAGTTTGGGGCTAAAGCTGACTATTCAGGTCCCTCCTCAATCACGGTTACGGTAACTGACGGCAGTGACGATAAGGCCCTGTCTGCCACGCTTACGATCCCGCTGATTGTGGATCCGGGCGCCGCTAACCGTCCCCCGCAGGTGCGTCCCACCGCCATTGAGGTGGCTGTGGGTGGCCAAAGCGTCAGTGCGGATATGAGCAGTTGGGTTAGCGACCCTGACGGCGATGATCCTGCCTCCATGACCTACACGGTTTCGGGGGCTAGCAATGGAATCCAAGTTAGCGTTGATGGCCACACCCTAAAGGTGCAGGCTGGCGCCGGGGCTAAGCGTGGCAACAGCGCTAACTTGGCGCTGACTGTGCGCGACGCCAAGGGGGCCAGCACTAAATCGGTAATTCCGGTTAGTGTCACCGGCGCTAAAGAGCCACTGGTGCAGCTAAGCCAAGCCCAGGTCAGTGTAGATGCAGGTAAATCCACCACGGTTGACGTGGCCAACTATGCCACCAACCCCTTTACTGACACCCCGATTCACCTGGTGGGTTCGCCTAGCTCCAGCGACGGTATTACCGTGCGGGCCTCGGGCACGTCCCTGACCATTAGCGCCCGAGATGGACTGCATGGCACCTACAACATCTCCTACCGGGTGGGCGATAAAACTAACGATGCTGAACGTGAAGTTTCGGGCACCATTGCGGTGAGTGTGCGCGGCTTACCTGACGCCCCCAGTGGGGTTATCGCCACCTCTAATGGGGCCGGCTCGGTGACGGTTTCTTTCACCGCCGGGGCTTCTAACGGCGCTGACATCACTAACTTCACTGTTCACGACACAGTGCAGGGCGACCTGCTTGACTGTGGCGTGGTCACCAGCTGCATTATGGCCGGTCGCACCCCGGGAGTTACCCACTCCTTCTATGTGGTGGCCCATAACGCGGTGGGTCAGTCCCCGCGTTCTAATACCGCCAGTGTGCAAGTAAGTGTGGTGCCGACGGCGCCCGGAGCCCCCGTTGGTAAGGCTGGTGACGGCAGCGCTAGTTTCACGTGGAACAGGCCTAACTCGCCCGGTTCACGTGTCACCGGTTACGTAATTACGCTCTCCCCAGGTGGGGCCAGCCAGAACGTAACCGAACCTAAGGCTACCTTTACGGGTCTGACCAACGGCACGCCCTATACGGCTACCGTGCGCGCGGTTAATGCTCAAGGTGCCAGTCAGGAATCAGCTGCTAGCCAGCCGGTGACTCCCTATGGCAAGCCGGGCCCGCCCACTAATTTGACGGCAGTTAAACAGGGCCAGGGCTCAGGTGGTACCACCAGGGTACTGGTGTCGTGGAATCCGCCTTCTGACACTGGTGGGCTGCCGATTTCTCACTACCTCCTTTCCTACTCCGATACCCCTACAGCCTCTAGTGCCATAGTGATTTATGGGTTAAGTAAGCCCTATGAAATTGATGCAAGCGTAGACAGGACCGTGAAATTCGCAGTCAGGGCGGTAACTCGCGGCGGCACCTCTGAGGAAGTCTCATACACTATGAAGCTGGAGGGTAAAGTATCTGCTCCTTCAGTGTCTGCGGCCCCCAAGGCTACTGGCGCCGATAATGCGGTGAACTTCACGGCTACCAGCGGTGATAAAAATGCTCAGCTGGAATGGTCAACCGATCAGAACACCTGGCAGTCGGTAGCCAATAAAACAGGTAACGGCTTAACTAACGGTAAAGAATCCACTATTTATGTGCGCGCCTGTAACTCTTCAGGTAAGTGCTCTGAAGGGGTAGTGGCCGGTAAGGTGACGCCTTTTGGCGCCCCAATCTCGCCCACTTTGGCCTGCACTCGCCCTGAGGCCACTAAGGTCAGCTGCCAAGTTGGCCCCGCTAACGGCAATGGACGCACCGCCACCAGTTCGGCTTATATTAGCGATTCTGGCAGCTACACCAATAAGCAGGAGCCGCCGGCAAGCGGCGGCACTGTGGAATTCCAAAATGGGGTTGAAGCAGGTAAAGAAGTAAAAATCTGCACCAGTTCCAAGCAGGTAACCAGCGAGGCCGGCACCCGCGAATCTGAACCGCGCTGCCAAAGCCTAGCGGCGCCGTCGGCGGCAGAACCCAAGCCAGCCAACAACTACCAGGGCTTTGTGGACCGTTCCCAGGTAGTAAACGGCAGCTGCGGCAGCACCAGCCCCAACTGCTACCGCTATGGCGTCAAGCTGTGGGACTGGAAGGATGGCAGCACCGCTAAGTGCACCATTACCTGGGCGGGTAAAACCTACTCGATTAACGCTGATGCCGGTAAAGAAGAAAAACGCTACACCTCATTTGTAGGCGGAGTGACTCTATATGTCGCCACCAGCATTACCCCGGCGGAAGAAAAAGAAGATAACGCCGCCTTGCAATGCGAGTCAGGCACACACCAATAAACCAGCTTCGCAGCTATAAAGCTGCCCCGTATATAAGCGTCAGCGAAAAGTTTTGAAAGGAATAACCCATGTCGCTCACCCAGGCTAACGCCGCCCAGTTTGCTGATCTATTTAACAAAATGGTGCTTAACGTAGGGCAGGCCTTGCTGGGCAAAGAGCAGGTAATTCGCCTGGCGGTCACCACCATGCTGGCTGAGGGGCACCTGCTGCTCGAAGACGCCCCGGGCACCGGCAAAACCGCCCTGGCCCGCGCCCTGGCGGCCACCATCCAAGGCACCCACTCGCGTATCCAGTTCACCCCTGACCTGCTACCCAGCGACATCACCGGGGTAACCATTTACGATCAGCGCAGCGGCCAGTGGGAATTCCACAAGGGCCCGGTATTTGCCTCTATCGTGCTGGCCGATGAGATCAACCGTGCCAGCCCCAAAACCCAGTCGGCGCTGCTGGAGGTCATGGAAGAGTCGCAAATTACCGTGGACGGCAAAACCCACTCCACCGGGCGCCCCTTCATGGTTATCGCCACCCAAAACCCCATTGAACAGGCCGGTACTTACCCACTGCCCGAAGCTCAGCTGGACCGTTTCTTGATGAAAACCTCCGTGGGCTACCCCGAGCGTGGGGCCATGGCTCAGGTACTAGCTGACTCAGCTAACCCCGACCGCTCCGCTAAACTGTCGGCCGTGGTTTCCTCCGCTGTGGTCACCCAGCTGGCGGATGTAGCCGGAACTAACTATGTCGACGGCGCCGTACTGGACTACATTGCGGCCCTAGCTGAAGCCACCCGCCTACACCAGCAGGTGCGCGTGGGGGTCTCTACCCGTGGCGCTATCGCTATGACCCGCGTGGTGCGCGTATGGGCTGCCGCTCAGGGGCGCAACTACGTAATTCCCGACGACGTCAGGGAGCTGGCCTCAGTGGTGTGGGCTCACCGTCTGGTGCTGGATGTGGATGCCCAGTTCTCCGGCGCCAGCGCCGAAGGTGTTATTGAGCAGATTCTGGCTTCTGTCCCCGCGCCCACCGCACACAGCTAAACCATGGCCGCTAAAACTAGCTCTACGTCCCCACGCGGCGGCGTCGACTTAAACCCTGGCGCAAAGGGCCAAAAACCCACTGGCTGGTCTCGCCTGCGCACCCGCGCTACCCAGGTGCTCACCCCCCTGTGGTGGGGCGTGGCCGCAGTGGCGCTAAGCGCGCTAGGCCTAGCCCTGCTAACGCATTGGGTGGAGCTGGCGGTGATTGGCCTAGTACTAGGCGTACTGGCCCTACTATCCCCGCTAAGCGCCCTGGGCCTGGGTAAACACAACATCAACCTGTATGTGCAAAACGAGCGGGTGGTGGTGGGCGATAACGCCTACGGCGAGCTACAAGCCACCAACGCCGGCACCCGGCGTACCCGCAAAGCCGTGATGGAACTACCGGTAGGTAAATCCACCGCCGACGTGCTGGTGCCCTCCCTGCGCGCCGGCCAGATGATTAGCCAACCCCTGGCTATCCCCACCGCCCGACGCGGCCTGGTGCCAATCGGCCCAGTGCGCAGTGTTAACGGTGACGGGCTGGGCCTAGTGCGCCGCGAGCGCCGCTGGAGTCAGCGCATTGAGCTGTATGTGCATCCGCGTACGGTGGCTTTGGAAAGTGAAGCCATTGGTTTCATTAAGGATATTGAGGGCGCTACGATCCGGGATTTGTCTAGCTCGGATGTGTCTTTTCATACTTTGCGTGAGTATGCGCCCGGCGATGATCGGCGCAATATTCACTGGAAGTCTACGGCTCACACCGGCAAGTTGATGGTGCGTCAGTTTGAGGAGACGCGCCGGGCTCACCTGTTGGTGGTGTTGGATACGCGGGCGGCGTCTTGGGCTAGTGAGGCTGAGTTTGAGGTGGCTGTCTCGGCGGCGGCGTCGCTGATTGTGGCCACGATTAAGGCTAGCCGTGAGGTTACTTTGGTGACTCAGGCGGGGGTGCCGGCGCTGCCTAACCCTAAGCGGGCTTTGGATGCGTTGAGCCTGGTGGAGATGGATGGGCGCGCCGCTGACTTGCCGGAGTTGACTAAGGAGGCGGTGGCGGCTTGTCCGGGTGCCTCGGTGGCGGTGTTGATTACTGGTTCAGGGGCTGATTTGGAGCTAATTGAGCGTGCTTGGGTGCGTCTGCCGGTGTCGGCGCGTTCTTATGTGTTGCGGGTGAGCCCGGGGCGGGCGGGGCGTAACCGTTTGGGGGCAATGGATTTGCTGCACTTGGGGGCGCTTAGTGAGCTTCCGGCATTATTGCGAAAGGCGGCGCTATGAGTGTTGATGGGCTTGAGACGGTTGGTTCTAAACACCGGGCTTTTAACTGGCTGGGGCTGGTTGCTTTTACGCTGCTGATGTTGGCTGCCAGTGTTAGCCATGGGGCGGTGTTTGGGGACTGGTCTGGCTATATTGCGGCCATGGGCGGCACTTTGCTGGCTGTGGTGGTTACTGGCGTCGCTTATGTGTTGGGGTTGCGGCGGCTGGAAACTATTTTGGCCCTGGTGATTGCCTACCTGTTGGGTGGGGCTTTGGCTTTACCGAATTTGGCTAGCGCTAAGGTGTTTCCGTCTTTGCAGATGGTGCAAACCCTGGTGTTGGGGGCGGTGACTAGTTGGCGTGACTTGCTGACTTTGGCGCCGCCGGCTAACGCCTATGCGGGTATTACGGTGGTGCCGTATTTGAGTGCCATGGTGTGTGCTGGCCTGGGTGCCTCGATTGTGTTGCGTCACCAGCGCGGCCAGTTGTGGGCGCTGGTTCCAGCTGCGCTGATGTTTGCTGTAGGGGCATTGTTTGGTGGTTTTGAGGCTCCCTATGGGCGCGATAGTGCGTTGGTGGGAGTGCTGGTGGCGCTGTTGTGGGCGGCTTGGGCGGTTAATAAGCGTCACGGCCGGGGCCAGCGCGGGCTGATTGCTTTGGGGGCGGGGCGGCTGCGTCGTCGAGCCCGCCTGGGCACGCTGCTGATGCTGGCTTGCGCTATGGCTGCGGGGGTGGTGCTGGGTCCGCAGGTGACGGGGGCTAATAACCGTGAGGTTTTGCGTAGCTATGTGACGCCGCCGCTGAATATTGCCGAGTATCAGGCTCCGCTTACGCGCCTGCACTACTGGGTGGATACTCAAAAAGACACCACTTTGTTTACGGTTTCGGGGCTGCAAAATGGTGAGCGTATCCGTGTCGCCACCATGGACGCCTATGACGGAAACGTTATGCGAGTTGGGACGTCAGACAACGGTGAGGGTTTTAAGCGGGTTGGGGCCCAGGTTGATACGCGCGTATTACCTAAAGGCGCTAAAACCCATAACCTGACTTTCACTATGGTTGATTACCAGGGTAACTGGTTGCCAGGTGGGGGACAGGTGCGTAGCTTCACCCCGCTTAAAGGCCAGGGATTAACCCAGGATCTGTTCTATTCATCCAATCTGGGTGCCCTGCTTAGCACCCGTACCCTGGTTAAAGGCGATAGTTACAGCGTAAATGTGGTTACTGTACCTACATATTCGGATGCTCAGTTAGCTAAGCGTAGCTTTGGGAAGGTAAAAAATGGCACAGACACTAATGTGCCAGCTGTGGTGGCTACGCGGCTGCGTGAGTTTGTGGGTAACGCTAACAGCCCGCTGGGGCGTGTGCGCGCAATGGCCACTAAATACCATGATGAGGGCTACTACTCTGACGGCTCAGACTCGATGGCGCGCCCCGGTCACCGCACCGCCCGCATTGATGAGCTGCTAGAACCCAACTACTACATGGTGGGTGATGACGAGCAGTACGCCGTGGCTATGGCGCTTATGGCCCGCCAGGCTGGTTACCCGGCCCGCGTGGTGCTGGGTTTCTACCCTGAGCACTACTCCAAGGGCACGTTAGAGGTTAAGGGCACTATGGCGCACGCCTGGGTGGAGGTTAACTTCGACGGCGACTGGGTGGCTTTTGACCCCACCCCGCCGCGTGACAAGAAACTGGTTAACCCCAAGCCGCAGCCCAAGCCCAAGCCGCGTCCGCAGGTGTTGCAGGCACCGCCGCCTCCGCAGGAGCAAGCTGACCTGACCCCGGATGTGTCTGACGACCGTGACACTAAGAAAAAGCATGGCTTTGACTGGGCCCACTACCTGCTGCTGGTGGGGCAGGGGCTGGGTGTGGCCGCTTTGGTTAGCTCCCCGTTTGCGCTGATTTTGGCGCTTAAAGCGGTGCGTGGGCGCCGACGTCGTAACCGCGACGAGCTCGGTAGCGCCCTGGGGGCCTGGGCGGAGCTGGAAGACTGGATGCGCGACTATGGCATCAAGCTGCCCACTAACGCCACCCGCACCCAGATGGCACGCTACCTGGATATTGCGCTGGCTGATTATGATGCCGCCGCCGCCCAGGTGGCCCAGGCTAAACGCGCCAAGCAACAGGCTAAACGTAACGCCCAGGCGCTGGGTGGGCAGGTTGATTTGGCGCCTAAACTGCGTGGCGCCGAGGCCATTGCGGCCGCTAACGCCGCTGGTGGCGACGGCGTCGCTAACGACGGCGCCCACGGCTTGGCAGGTGGCGCTCAGTTTGCAGGTGGTCAAGTCCCTGGCGGCGCAGGTAGCGGTGCTCTGGCGGCGCCCCTGTACGTGCCTGTAAAGGGACGCCAAAAGCGCCGTCGTCACCCCATTAAGGCCCTTAAAGCCAAGTGGGCCCGCGCTCGCGAACGTTCCCAGCGCCTAGCGCAGGCACGAACCGACGCGCTAGAGCCGGTCTTTGGCTCTAACTTCCCGCCAGGCTCGGTGCGTAACTTTGCGTTGTCAGTCAACGCGGTAGCTTTCGGCCAGTCGGAGCAGGTGAGCCTAACTACCGTTGATGGCTCCCAAAACCCCGCCAAACTGCCAGATCCCCAGGGAGTTGGGCACGAAAGTGGCTACGAAGCACCCCAAGTGGGTCGTAAGCAACGCAAGGGGCGCTTTGCAGATAAACAAAAGTCTAAAAAACGTTCAAATAACGCCAATCTGGAGCTAACTGAGCAGCAGCTTTCAGCTGATTCCCAGGAACCCTTATGGCTAGAGATGCAAAATCTTAAACAGCACCTTGGTGCCAGTAGGCGACGCACGCGTCGATGGCTAGCTGCGGTATCTCCAGTTTCATTAGGGATGCGTGTGCCGCAGTGGCTGCAGACCATGCGCGCTAACTTCAGGAGAAAGAAATGAGCCTAAATAGTCGCCCGGCCCCGGTCCCCGCGCATTTGCAGGGGACTCGGCTTGCTGCGCTTTGGCCCAGGGTATTTGCGCGTCTAATTGACTCGCTTATCTTTTCTCTAGTCATTGGCGGCGGCAGCGGGGCCGTAATGTTTTTTGGTGCTGGCAACCAATCTAACCGCACCCCTTTTTGGATTAGCCTAGGTGTATCAATCGCGGTAACTGTGCTGCTATGTATTGGTTACCTGGTGGCTTTGATGCGTAGTGGGCAAACCCCGGGTTTGCGGATGCTGGGTTTAGCTTGGGCTGGTTTTAAAAACAGTGGCCCGCCGCGTGGGGCAGCTTTCAACAAGCTAGCCTTGCAGCTAGGGGTGTCCCTAGTTACTGCCGGGATTGGCAACCTAGTTATTTACGCCCTTAGCCGCGACCACCTAAACCGGTTTTGGTTTGACCGCGCTAGCGGCGTGATTGTGCTTAATGTGCGCCAAGGCGTAAACCCGGTACGGCTGCAAAGCAACCCACTGACTCTTCCCAACCAGCCTTTCGCTCCCCAAACCGGGCCTGGGGTGGGGGATATGGATGAGTTTGGGCTGCACCCGCAGCTGCCTGGAGTGCAGGCGGCGGCGCACCTGGCTCAAAATTCTTTCGCCGCGCAGGTACCTGGGCCAAATGGTGCTTTCAACCCCGGCGCTGGGGTTCCTGGTGGTGCAGGGCCGGCTAACGGCGCCCCTGGCATGGCTGGCGGCGTCGTAGCTAATGGCGCGCTCAGCTCCGCCTCGGCCCCCAGCAGCGCCAGTGCCAACTTTGCTGGCGCCAATCAAAGCGGCGGCTTTGGCGCCAACCCAGCTAACCAGCCCCAGCTAACCAGCCCCGGCCCTGAAGGCGGCCAACGTGACAGCGACGGGGTAATCACCTCCCTGGACTGGAACCTGCAAGCTCCCGCCCAAACCGCTCCCGGTACCAGCGCGCCCAGCTCCACCCAGACGCTAGGCAACAGCTACGACGAAACCATTGTTCCCAGCGCCAACACTGAAGTTGGTATGGAGCCGGTGCTCTCTAGCAACTTCCAGGCTCCCGCCCAAACCGCTCCCACTGCCAGCGCCCCCAGCTCTGGCCAGCTGCAAGTGCCAAATAAGCCTTTTAGCGGCCCCATCCCGGTGGTAGTTCCCGACGAATTAATGGGGGAGGCAACCGCCGCCCAAGAAACCGGCCAGGTGGATATAAGCGGCACAGATTGGGATGAACACGTCACTATCGCTAAAACCAGCGTAGGTAAGTGTTTGCGCCTAGACACCGGCGACGTCATTAACGTGACCAGCGCCGTGGTGTTGGGGCGCAACCCGGTTCCCGCAGGTATGTGGGCGCAAGCTGACGTGGTGCCTGTGGCTGACCCCAACTTTTCTATCTCCAAAACTCACTTGGCGGTGCGCGTCGATGGACAGTACATGTTTGTCACCGATCTAGGCTCAACCAACGGCACCAGTGTGGTTGCCCCTGACGGAAGTCGCACACATGTACTTGCTGGGGCTATGGTTCCAGTTGCTAAGGGATATTCAATTGTTTTCGGCGACCGCCGCCTGGAGGTTGAGTGATGCGCACACGCATCGCGGTCAAATACGCCGCAGGGACTGATGTGGGATTAGTGCGTCAACACAACGAAGACGCCTACCTAGCTTCCGGCCCAGTATTTTTAGTGGCTGACGGTATGGGGGGACACAAGGCAGGCGACGTCGCCGCCGCCACCGCCCTGGCAGCCTTCTCCGAGCTAACCCAGGACCATCTGGTTGAGCCCTCCCAGCTGCAAAAAGCAGTTAAACGCGCGGCCCGTGCAGTCAATGGCCTGCCGGGAGTGCCCGCGCCTGGCTCCACCTTGACCGGCTTGGTGCTTAGTGAAAATGGGGCTATGCCGTGCGTGCGCGTACTCAATATTGGCGATTCGCGCACCTACTACCAAAGCAAGCACGGCTTTGAGCAAATCACTAAAGACCACTCACAGGTGCAAGAGCAGATTGATGCCGGGCTCATCTCTGCCGAACAAGCCCAGCACCTGCCTGGTCGTAATGTAATTACGCGCGCGTTAGGGGCCGGTTGCGGCCCGCGTGTACGCGCCGACTATTTTGTCTTGCCTGCACGTGTGGGAGACCGCTACATCATCTGTTCAGATGGGCTTTCTTCCATGGTTACCGACACTCTCATTGAGGCTACCGCAGCTGTGGTTAGTGAGCCTGAGGGTGTGGTTGATGCGCTGGTGAAAGCCGCGAGGAACGCAGGCGGTCGGGATAATATCTCGGTGATCGTGGTGGATATTGCGGCCGCATATCCGCCTTGGGAGGATGACGATCTAACCCACCAGAACCTGCCTGGCACGCAGGGTTGGGACTATGATCCGGATGCTCCCACCCTGGATAGGTCGCTGCCGTGGCGTGGCGGCAATGAGGTTGCTAGTGAGCAATGGTCATGGATGTTCAAGGACAATGAATGAATACTCAAGTTAATTGGTACGCAGGTACCACTCTCAGTGCGGTCAGCGAGAGCGGATTCGTTGCCCTAGAGGGGCCCAACGATCTGTTGCTCGACCTGTGGCGCGAGCTTGAAGATGGTGCTAATTTGCAGCGTCTGCTGCAGGTGCTGGCGGGTTACTACAACAACAACGTCTTCCACCTGCCTGACTTTGTGGCTGGTGTCTTCTCCGACGGCGCCGTCCACCTGGCCCTGCGTGGTTCTATCACCGCTGAGGTCACTCAGGTTAATGGTTTCGTGCGCACTGTTTCGGCGCTTAACCCCATTGCTTGGGAGGAAGTACGTCTTGACGACGTCGCCGCCCTGGTAATTCAGGCTCACGGAGCTGGTACTGAGGCTCTACCTTTACGTAGCGGGGTTACCCGCGCCTCCATGCTGCACTGGCAGCTACGTGAGGTTAACCGCCTGGTGGGAGCCGTCAAAAGTCAAGCCTACAGCGGTTACAGTTCAAACTCGGCAGCCAGCGGAGTCAGCGCAGCCAGCGCGCCGACGACGCGGTCGGCACAGTCTGTAGCTTCGGCTTACTCCGGCTACAGCGCCGGCAGTGCCGCCTCGGTTTACAGCCCCGCCTCGGTGGTGCCCAGCGCCGCTGAAGCTTCAGCGGCCCGTAGCCTGCTGGAGGACACTCCTATCAGCGAGGTCAGCTCCCAGCCGGTAGCCGGCCTGCTGCCTAGCGTGCCCTCCCCGGAGGCTGACGCCGCTGAGGCTAGTGCCGCCACTCCGGTTAGTGCGCTTAGCGAGCCTAGCCCGCAGTTGCCGTCTGCTCCCAGTCCGGCTGCGCCCAGTGTGGAACTACTGTCCGCACCCAGCCCGCAGCTACCGGCCGTGCCCGCACCCAACCCGGTGGCAGCTAGTGCCTCACTGGCAGCTGAGCTGATGCCTGGCCAAAACCCGGATCTATCGATCGCCACCGCTAGCCCGGCTGCACCCAGCCCAGCTAGCTTCAGCCCCGCTGCCCCCAGCCCGGTAGCCCAAACCCCGGCCACTGAGCATTTTGAGGCGGTCAGCTCGGCGCCGTCGTCGGCTCCTAGCGGTGCGCACGCCGCCCCGGTAGCTGCTGACCTGCCTAGCCAGGCCAGCTCTGCTACTTCAGCCGCTTCAGCTGAGGTCAATGCCCCCACTAGCTTGCTGGATGTGCCCGCTGACGTCGCCCCGGTGCCGGCCCCGGCTGCCCCAAGTGCGGAAATCAGCGAGGCTGCTCCTAGCCCAGAGCCTGTTAGCGCTCCGGCTCAACCCAAGGTTTCCAGGGCTGCTGCAGCTTTGGCCGCTATGCTGGGCGGCTCAAACGCCGCCAAGAACCAGGCTCCGGCACCGGCGGCTTACAGCGCCCCGGTAGCTCCGCCGGCCAACTACCGTATGGATGACGCCCCGGCTACGGTCCCCACTGAGATTGTGCCCGCCGCCCCGGCTGAGCCTGGCGCTAACTTCCAGGAGCCGGCGGCTTACAGCGCCCCGGCTGTGCCTAGCGCCCCGCTAGCAGCTCCTAGTGCTCCGGTGGTGGCGCCCAGTGCCCCTCTGGCTGCTCCTAGCGCCCCGGCGAGCTCTGGTGAATTGGTTATTCCTGACGCTCGCGCTGCCCGCGCTACGGCTGCCCCGGCGGCCCCCAGCGCACCTCAGAGCCAGCAAAACCCCGAAGACCAGTACTTTGGCCACCTCTACGGCCAAACCATTGGGGTGGATGTAGAAAACGCCGCTGTGCGTGAACTGCGCGATGATGAGGCCTCAGGCCTGGAGTTCAACTTTGAACAAGGCGAAGGCTTGGACTTCTCACGCCGAAAGGGGGAGAAAAAAGCGGAACCCACCGGACCTATCCAGGGTATCAACGAGGGCAACCCCTTTAGCTCCTCCCCTTTTGGTGGTGACCCCGCCACTGCGGGGTCGGATCCGGTTCCCAATCCCCGAACCCAATCCGCTGAGCTCCCGCTAGAGGCACAAGCCACCCAGATCAACCCCGTAGGTAATGCGGTGCCATTACCCGGTGTGCAGGCCCCCACCGGCGCACTGGACGTGGCCCCCGGTACCCCCTGGACGCACGATGGTTACACCATCGCTGTCCCTACCGGTGGTGTGCAGGCACCGCCGCCGCCTGTAGCTGACAGCGCTAACGCCGATAGCGATGGCCCTGAAGTACTGGCAATTAACTGCGTCAACGGTCACCCCAACCCGGTGCATGCCAGCTCCTGCCGCATCTGCGGTGGGACACTAAACGGCAAGATTGTCCACGTAAAGCGCCCCAGCCTGGGCACTTTGGTGGCCTCCACCGGTGGGTCAGTAACCTTAGACGCCGACGTCATTGTGGGCCGCCTGCCCAAGGCTGCACCCGGAACTGCGGTGCACTTGATGGCGGTGGCTAGCCCCACCAAGTCCATTTCCAAGTCCCACTGCCGCATCAACATTGATGATTGGGAGCTGAACTTGGAGGATCTGAACTCCACTAACGGCACCTACCTGCTGCGTGAAGGCCAGTTGCCGCGTCGCCTGGGCGGCGGCCAGCGTGAACTGCTGCGTTACGGCGACCGGATTGACCTGGGTGACGGTGTAGTTCTGTCTGTGGAGCCCTGATGGCTGCTCGGCTGCGTGAACCTGTAGGCCCGCACCTGGAGGGGGCGGAGTTTATCCGCTTCCTCGGTGCGGGTGGTTTCGCGGACGTTTTTCTTTACCGCCAAGAGATGCCTCGGCGTGAAGTTGCGGTTAAAGTAATCCGTTCGGGGGCCAGCGCAGCCCAAAAACAAAAATTCCAGGCCGAATCTGACCTGATGGCCAAATTCGGGGCGCACCCGGCGGTGCTTTCACTGTACGCCGCCGGGCGTCTGCGCGATGGGCGTGCTTACCTCACCATGGAGTATTGCCCCCCGCCTCACCTGGGCAAACGCTTTTCTACTACTTCACCAATGCGGGTGGAGCAGGCTTTAGAGATCACCATTAAGATTGCTGGCGCTGTGGAAACTATCCACCGTGCCGGCTATCTGCACCGCGACATTAAACCGGCCAATATTTTGCTTACCGCCTTTGGCCACCCGGTTTTGACTGACTTTGGTATTGCTATCAGTCAAGACACTCCCGCCGATCAGGTTGATTCGGCGTTTTCTCCCTACTGGGCGCCGCCTGAGCAGCAGCTTAACCGGCCTTTGACGCCCGCTTCTGACGTCTATTCACTAGCTGCCACCACCTACACCATGCTGGCGGGCAGGCCTCCGCATGTGGATATGACCCCGGGTGCGCACAATGACCCGGCCTCTATTCTTAAACGCCTACACCACGGCTCTATCGCCCCCATTGGTCGCAATGACGTGCCTGCCGCGCTAGAGCGGGTACTGTTTACCGCCATGTCTAAGCGTCCCTCGGATCGTTTTGCTTCGGCGATGGCGTTCGCGCGGGCTTTGCGTCAAATCCAGTCTTCTTTAGGCCTGCCGCTAACCAATATTGATGTGTGGGAGGACCAGCCCGTAATTACTGCTGATGGCAGCGACGACGACGCCACCCGGCTGCGTCCGGTAGTGTCCATTTCTCCCGAAAACACTGGCCGCACCGCCGACACCAACGCCCGTATCAACACTGCCGGCGCCAATAGCTGGGGCGATTCGCTCGGCTCAGGCAGCCACTCGGGCACTTTCTACCCCAACGCCCACCAGTCTCCAGCTGACGCACGCACTTTTACCGGTAACACTTCTGGTTTTAACCGCAACACAACCCTGGGCTCTGCGGCCAGTCCCGGCGCCAATACCGGTTCTGGTTATGGCACGGGCTATCCGGCCTTGTCAGGCGTGACCGGTCCAGGAACTGTCCCAGGCGGTCCCTTCAACCCCCAAACCGGCGCCCCAGCTGCGGCGGGAGCGGGCGACGTCGGCCCCCAAAGCGGCGGCGTCGGCCAAAACGGCCTGGCGGGCAGCGCAAA
>ERZ773246.289-NODE-289-length-21948-cov-4.34143_pt1 | contig 21948 bp, 20 predicted proteins | sample MGYA00580519_ERZ773246 | MGnify/ENA primary metagenome ERZ773246 (study PRJEB29015, sample SAMEA2738153) | human oral metagenome | biome: human oral; feature: human-associated habitat; material: saliva | place: China | collected 2246 ...
AATTTTTCAAAAAATTTTATGAAAGTAATAAAAAACTAATGAATATCATATATACAAAATCAAAATGTCTTAACAATAAGAAAGGCCAATGCACAGCCAACAAAATATATTATGACGGTTTATGTCAAACATATTGCACTAACCAACACGCAGCCAAACAAGTAGCCGGAATATGCATGCGATCACATGGGCGCATGAAAGCAAAAGACAATAACATTCTAAAATAAGGAGGTGAAACAATGGCTAAAACAACATATACCGACTGGGAAGCAGAAGAAAAGATTTTACTGTTACAAGGTTGGGCGCGCAACGGTTTAACCAATGAACAGATTGCTAGCAATATGGATATTGTTGTTTCTACCTTATGGGAATGGCGTAAGAAATCATCGAAAATATCGAACGCCTTAAAAATAGGCAAGGAAGAAGCAGATTTACAAGTGGAAAATGCATTACATAAAGCAGCATTAGAGGGTAACACAACGGCTATGATTTTCTGGCTTAAAAATCGAAAACCGGAAAATTGGCGCGATAAGATACAACAAGAAATCACAACCGAAAGCGCCGTTAAGTTGGTTATTGATAACAATGAATTGAGTAGTGATACAGATGAGTAAAACAAATCTGTTTCGCGATGTAATACGGCCAACGCCTAAACAAAAAGAATTCTTGCGGGCAGTAAAGAGTAACATTTATACGCTATATGGTGGCGCTGCTGGTGGTGGTAAATCGTATATACTCCGTTGGGGTTTGATATGGCTTTTAATTGATTGGTTCATTAGAACAGGAATTAAAGGCATACGCGTTGGGTTATTCTGTGAGGATTATCCAAGTTTAGATGATCGTCAAATATCCAAAATCAAAATGGAGTTTCCGGAATGGTTAGGAAGCTATAAAGAAAGTAACCATGAATTCACATTAAATGATGAACTAGGCGGCGGCGTGATATGTTTCCGTAATCTAGATAAACCTAGTAAATATCTTTCTAGTGAATTTGCTGCTATAGCTATTGATGAATTAACCTTGAATAGTCGCGACGTGTTCGATTTCTTACGTATGCGGCTTCGTTGGCCTGGTATAAACGATACTAAATTAATCGCAGCAACTAACCCGGGCGGTAAGGGTCATATGTGGGTTAAAGATTTATTCGTTGATAGAAACTTTACAAAGGAAATGCAACCATTCGCGGATAAGATTGCATATATCCAAGCAAGGGCAAGCGATAACCCGCATCTATCACAGAATTATATTGATGCACTTAACACATTGCCAGAAAAACTACGTAAAGCGTATTTAGAAGGCGATTGGAATATATTCGAAGGTCAAGTGTTTACAGAATTCCGCACGGATAAGCATGTAATAGAACCGTTTGAAATACCGCATCATTGGCAACGATATCGTTCAATGGACTGGGGATATACGAAACCATATGCAGTATATTCTTATGCGGTTGATTATGACGACGTATTATATATTACTGGTGAATATTACGGGTGTAAGCCGGGTATGCCGGATACTGGTACACAGGAAACGGCGCGGGAAGTTGCACAAAAGATAGAACACTTGAAAGACTATCAAGGTGTAGCAGACCCCGCTATATGGCAACGAACAGGGCATGACGGGCCAACGATTGCGGAAATATTCGCAACGGAAGGCGTGTATTGGGTGCGTGCTGATAATGATAGACAAGCCGGACTTATGCAAGTGCATCAACGACTTAAAGAAGGAAAGCTAAAGATATTTAGTAATTGCGTACATCTAATACGCACCTTACCAGCTTTAACATACGATAAGGTAAAAGTGGAAGATGTAGATACAAAACAAGAAGATCATGCATACGATGCGGTGCGTTATATGTGTATGGCAAGACCGGTTAAATCAGTTAAACCAGATAAGCCATTTAATGACGGTTATAGATATGTTGACGATAGCGAAGGAGAAATAAGCGCATGGGGCGTATGAGTGAAAGGGCGTTACGTGATTACGCCTTTAGAGTTTTAAAATCGGAATACGGCGAACGCGAAGAAAAGGGCGTTATTATTCCGGCGAAATATACAGATGCACAGTTGGCGGAATTTGCTAAAGCGATGCCGCAATGGCAGCTAGAGCAAATGTACGATATGATATATGGTTCTGAAATGGTGGAGTAATGAACATAGAACAAACTACTTTTGATATATACGAAGCAAAACAAAACGTAAAAAGTGCATTAGCTGCCACGTCAGAATGGCGCAAGGCTGCTACCGAAGATTTTGCATTTATGCAAGGTAAGCAATGGCAAGACGGCGATTTAAAGAAAATGCGCGAAGCTGCACGGCCAGCAATTACGATTAATAGAATTAGAGCGGTTATTAATCTCTTATGCGGTTATGCGTCGCAGAATGAAACAGAACCGGATTTCTTACCACGTAGTGAAGAAGATGATAGAATAAGCCGCGTTGCGAAAGGTATTACAAAATACTGTTTAGACCGTGCGAACTATCAACGTAATAAGGGTAAATGTTTCCGTGATAAGATTATTTGCGGTTTAGCCAATTACTGGGTAAGTTATGAATTTGACTATACGAAGTTAGACGGCACTATTCAAATTGAACGTGTTTCACCGTTTGATGCTTTCATAGATCCGGAATGCAAGAAAGACGATTTAAGCGACGCGCAATATGTTGGCCGTTATAGTTGGGAAAGCACGGCGAAACTAAAGCAAGTATATCCGGATAAGATTAACGAAATTGATGCGCTTAAACATAAATACGATGATACCGAACAAGAAGCCGGCATAGTTGAAACGGTAGACGGTGAGGCGTTATGGTACAACAACAATTACAATAAAATTCGTGTAGTGCAGTACTGGTATAAAGAATACGGCAAAAGAAACGTATTCATGACAAAAGAGGGGTTAATTGATGAAGCTAACCCGCTATTTGTTGTGTTAATGGCTACAGGCAAGAAGCCTACAAGTATTCCAGATACTAAAATCAGATATGCAACGTTCGCCGATGATGTACTACTTGAAGAAGGCGAAAGCCCATATAAACACGGTAAATTCCCGTTAGTGCGTGAATATTGCTATTATACTGGCGAATTAGTCGATGAGGGACTGGAACCAGCTGGCGTAGTGCGTGATCTTAAAGATGCTCAACGTGAAAAGAATAAAAACCGAAGCCAACGCATGCATGTTGTCAACCAACAGTCTTTAGGCGTGAAATTCTGGCAAGGTCAATTCACAGAACAACTTAAACAGACAATTAAGAAGGAAAGCACGAAACCGGGCGCAAATATATTCTTACCGCCTGGCGTATCATTCACAGACGGCACGCCGGCAATGGATAGCTCTATTAATCTAACTTTGGAGCAACAATCAGACAATGACTTTTATTCAATTAGTGGTATAACTCCGGAAAGCCTTTCCGGTAGCATTGGTTCTATGAGTGGCAAGGCAATCGACTTGCGGCAATCCGTAACAACCGTACAAACGGCGGATATATTCGCGCAAGCAAAAGAGGCGGAGTTACAAATTGTTAAAATCTTATGGGGTGAGAAGAACGCACCGGGTTTAATTCCGCAGTTCTATAATGAAGCAAAAGCGATGCGCATTATGGGCGACGACGGTCAAAAAGAATTTGTACAGATTAAACCGGGTTTAAATCAACCTATGCAAGAACAGATTTTAACCGATGCACTAGGGCAACCGATGCACGACGAAGAAGGCAATCCGATTAAACAAGTGCTTTATGATCTATCCGCCTTTGATTTTGATATCGTAATTACTACGAGCCAAGCAAGCGCAACGGCAAGACGTGCTAACCTTTACCAATTATTGGAAGCTAAGAAATCCGGCGTTGATATTCCTATGGATATCATTCTTGACTTTATGGACTTCCCAGAAAAAGAAACAGTTAAGAAACGCATGCAAGAAGCAGTAGAAAAGCCAGCACTACCAGAATTGCGTGTTAGTGGCAGCTTAGATGATATGCCAGCGGAAGCATTGAGTATGTACTTGCAAACGCTAGGCGTACAGATTTCACCACAACAAATTATGGCGGAACGGTTAGCCTTGAAAGGCAAACAACCAAACATTCAAAATGCACCGCCAATTTTACCGCCTATGAACGATTTAGGCGCTATGTAATATAAACTATCAACACAATAATAAACGCTCCGTACAGGGGCGTTTTTATACATTTCGCCCTAAGTAACGGCGTTAAAAGGCTTGCTTATACATTATCGCCCGGCAACGGCGTTAAACTGCCATATTCTTATATTCGTCCGGCAATGACGTTAAAAGGCATAAGGGGTATTTGATATGAAAGACGAATTAGTAAACATCGAAGAAGTTGGTTTCACACCGGAAGATTTAGAAAACGCGGGCGTTGAACTGGAAACAACCGAAGAAACGGATACACAGGAAACTGTAACAGATGAACCCTCTACAACTGATACAATTGAAAGTGATGTGAATGATGCGGAAGTAGAACCGGAAACGCCGAACACAAACGAAGAAACGGAAGAAACACATGCGAACGATCACAACTTAAAGGCAGCACTTGCACAGGAACGCGCAAGACGTAAAGCGGCCGAGGAACGCGCTAGACAATACGAAGCACAACAACGGCCAATTACATTGCCAGATGAAGAAGTATCAAATATTCGCGACTTTGTACGCCGTGAAGCATTGAAACGCTTTAATATCACGGCGGAAGATTTAGAAAGTCTTATGTTTGAAGATGTACAGAAGTATAACGATTTCATTCGTTTCGAAGCCAATGCAGAATACACAATTACTAATCAGCAAATGGCAGTACATCAACAAAGACAAACAAATCTCAATTTCGTAAATGAAATCAAATCATTGCCGAACTTTGGGGAATTATATCAACGTGGTTTAGAAAAGCTAAACGGAATGACGATGCGCGATGCGCAACCGATTAATGATGCTTTTTATCGTGTTGATATTGGCGAAGGTACAGAAGCCGATTTTGAAACTATTAGAAAGTTTGTTACAGAATTGCAAAATGAACGGGCGACAAATACCGAAGTTCCAAACAACCCTTTACAAGTTGCGGCGACGTTGCCAAAAGCTGGCGCGTTAAATGGTGGCGTTCCTACACCTAACAAGGTAACGGAAGAAGATATTTTGAAAGCGTATAGTACGGGCAACCTTGATACATTGCCGGACGATGTACGCAAGTATTTTGACGAATTATAAGAGGTAAAACATGGCAGACCAAAGAACACAAGTTAATATTCCTACGGCTTTAGTTCCTAAAGTATGGGCTAAAAAAGTATGGCATGAAGGTTTAAAAGATAGTTATTTTGATAAGTTTACGGCGTTGGACGGCTCGAATGCAGTCCACAAAAATAAAGATTTAGAAAACGTAAAGGGTGATAGCGTTGTATTCGGCTTAATGATGAACCTTAGCGGTCAAGGCGTTGAAGGCAACCAAAGAAAATTAACAGGCGCAGAAGAAGGCTTGAACATTTACGACTTCACAGTTCAAACTCAATTAGTACGTAATGCGGTTTCTCGTTATGAAGCAGATGACCAAAAAGCACAATATGATATGTTAAAAGAAATTAAAGGTTTATTGAAACAATGGCTTTCTGATTGGTTTGATAACAAATTAATTTCCGAACTTTCTTATAGTCCTTCTAGTGATGCAACATTATATGCAAGTGCTGCCGGTACACAAGCAAGCATTACGGCAAATGATAAATTGACTACAACTATTATTTCCCGTGCTAAACGAAAAGCAATGATGCATGCGCCTAAAGTACAACCGATTAAAGTTGACGGTATGGATAAATACATTATGCTCGTTCACCCGTGGGCGGCACGTGATTTAAAAGATGATCCAAAATGGTTGGCGGCGCAACAAAATGCAAATGTACGCGGTTCTAAAAACCCTATTTTCACAGGTTCTTTAGGCGAATATGACGGCGTTATTTTGTATGAATACGAACGCGTAATATCCGACTCTACAGGGGCATCTAGCGCAAGCGTAAGCCATAACTTATTGTTGGGCAAACAGGCGGCATGCTTTGCGGTTACTCGACCAGCTAAACATATTGAACAAACAGACGATTACGGCAACATCGCTGGCAATGGTATTGCATTCTATGGTGCAGTTAAGAAAACTAAATTCAATAACCAAGACTACGGCGTTATTAATGTAATGACTGGTGGCGCAGCAGAACGCTAATTATAATAGGCGGGGTAATACCCGCCTTTATTCTTATATGGGGTGAATATGAACGTAAAACAAATAGTAAATAGGGCGTTCATGCAGATAGGCGATACATCACAGGAACAATATACTCCGTACCATTTGTTAGAGTATTACAACGAAGGCAATCACCTATTGAACGCTTTAATTAGCCAATATTGCCCTAGCCTTGCAACTGCCACATACGAAGATAGAGGAACGGGGCGCATCGTGCTTCCGTTTCAATGTATTGGAGTATTGAAGGTACAAGCAGATAATGCGGAAGTGCAAGGGTATCATGTATTGAATTTACAAACGGTGGTGTTTGATGCAGATCACGAGCAGAAAATAACCGTTGATTATATAAAGACTGCTGGCTATAAAACGCTAGATGATGAAAGCGGATTACCGGCAGAATTAGAAACATTGTTAGTTGATTACATCGTATATCGCATAATGAACATGGATATAACCGGTATTACTGGCAATATGGTTAGTGCGTTGCAATCAATTAATGAAGGTTTAGGTAATAATGAAAGTGTAATTGCGGAAGGGTATTGGAACTATGGTTGTAAGAGAACTGATTACTCTAGTTAATGTAGAGTCAAACGAAATACTAGATGAACAGTTGGAATATATCCAGTACATCAACGCAGCTATTGACTGGCTAACAACCATTCTAGTTAGCATTAAAGACCGTGAAGTAGTTAAGAATACGGATATACCTAACCTAAAAGGTGTACCGTCCAATTTTATGGGGTTCGTTCCTAAGAGTGGTTATCCTATCCGCATCATAAACGGAACGTTTGAAACCTATGACGGTGAAACGGTTAAGCAAGTGTTTTATAGCGTGCGTAAAAACCACGTTGACGAAATGGACGATACTATACCGTTTTCCGAATTCTTTCATAGCTATCTAGTGCAGTTAGTATCTTTTATGGTTAAAAAGAAATCACTCATGACTGATTACGCTGCCTATGATAAGCAGTTCATAGACTACATCACGGAACAAATTAAGGTGGCACGGGGTATAGTGTAATGGGCGTTAAACAAGTAGCTATGACAAATGGCTTCAGATTGGGCCTTGATTGGAGCAACCCGCCGGAAAATATCGACGTGCAAGCCTTAACACAGGCTAGACAATGCGAATTCGATAGAACGGATAACGCACTCTGTACCGTTCCGGGCGTTCGTATTATGTATGATTTCGGGCAACCAGTCGAAACCTTGTATTATGACGTATACCGTAATAAGTGGTACTTTTCTAGTGGCCGTAATTTGTATGAAACTGATTTCAGTACACATAAATTACTAGGTACATTAAACGGTACGAATGAGCCTAAGTATCATGCGTTTGGCGGTGATATTCTCATAGCAAGCGGTGATAAGTTGCAAGCCGTTTCTGGCGCTGGTAAGTTATTCACTATTGAAAGTCCTGTATGTGATATTGTTTCAAGTCATTCGGGGCGTGTGTTGATTGCATCGACTAATTCGCATCGGTTGAACTGGTCAGCCGTAGGCGACTATAACGCATGGAACCACAACAATAACGATGCATCAAGCGCGCAATATGTAGACGTTGGCTATAAAGACCAAGGCAGCATTATTGCCGTTGATTTCTTATCACGTGCAATTATCGTATATAAGGAATACGGGCGCGTGTACCAAGTAATCGGTACGCCGAACGGTCAAAACCTAACTGTATACCCTTTATCCTCTACTGGTTACTGTAGCGGTGCAACGATAAGCGTTGATGATCGTAGCTATTATTTAGGTAATCAAGGGTTCATGTCTTTTATGCCTACTAATACCTATGCAGAAATACAACCGTTTGAAAGTGGCTTGAATATTAATTCATATCTATTAAAGTACATAACAAAAGATTGCGATGTATGGCATATATCCAGCCGTAAGCAAATTTGGATAAAGCCATATAACGGCGATACGGTCTTTATATATCACTACTTGCCACGTTATGAGGACGGGCGCGGAGTTTTTACATCAAGAAAATTCACGCACAATATCAATGATGCGGTGAACGTGGATAAAGAAGTATACGTAGCCTACGGCAATAAAATTGGTATTCTTGATGAAACGATAGATACCGATGATGATGTACAAATTCAAACATCAATCGTAAGCGGTAATAGGCTTGCAACAAGGCAGTTCATATTAATCATGAACTACAACTTTGTAACGCATAACCTAATACCCGGCTATGGTACTATTGGCATTTCTAATAAAAAACCTAAGCCGATTGAATTCGCAAGTAAAGCGGTTAAAACCTACTATGCTAATTTCAAGACCTACGATTATAAAGCGTTGATGAATGTTAATGAATATACGAAGGCGTATAAAATCGGTGGTGGTGCTAATCGTAATGTACAATTCAAAATCAATGTTCAAAAGGGCGCTATTTCGTTACGCCAGTTAGATTATACGTATGAAGAGGTTTAAACATGGCATATAAAGAAAAATACCCTTTGGATATTACGCCACAGGGTGATACAGTTCCGGAAAGTATCAAAAAGAACCGTGATGAACTGTTAAATATTGCGCAACAAATGGAACTAAAAGCCGGCGGTGGTGGTACTGGCGGCGGTGGTGGTCTACGCAACCGCGTATTAAGTGGTAAGGTAAGCAATGGCGAATTTTCCTTCTTAACCGGCGATAACTTAAGCGTAATGATTGACGGCAGTCAAACGCCTGTTCTTGTTTCATTTGCGGACGGCTTCAACGATTATGGCGCGGTTGATTATATCCAAACAATTAACCGTAAGCAAAGCGCATGGAGCCTACCGGCTAACAGTACATCATATTTATATATTGAACGTTCCGCATCTGGTGGTTTAACGTATGGCAGTACAACACTTGAACCGTTGCGCCAGCCTAATGCACCGGCAGCGGCTACGGATAAAATGTATTACAACACTACAAACGAAAAAATGAACGTGTACACCGGCACGTACTGGAAAAACATTTTACGCGTGGTGGTGGCTATTGTAGTAACAGATGCAACGCGTGTTAAGTCGATTAAGTATTATGATCCATACTTAAACACGGCAACCGATGCCGTAATCGGCAAGCGCACGGTAGACGGTAAAGACTATATGCTAACTGACATTCTTAATAAAATGGCGGAAGCTATTAAAAAGATTGCTGGTGATGCTAACTTTACCAACAACCCAGGCCGTACATTAACGGCAATCGCTAATACTGTAAATGGTTTGAGTAGTGTTTATTATCGTAAAACCGATACAGTAGCAGAAGCAACGCATGCGGCTCGTGCGGATAATGCGACAAATGCGGCAACGGCTGATATCGCAACGCAAAACGTTAAAAAGTCCGGTGATACTATGACGGGTACGTTAAAAGTTCCGGGCCTTACTGGTAATTCTATTGATTTAGATTATTACGCTAAAAATAGTATTGGCTATAGTGGTTTTACATTCGGTGAATGCAACCAGTACAGTATATGGGGTTCCAAATATTGGGGAACCGGCGCTATGTTCTCATGGAATACAGGCGATGCCCGTGTATTAGGCTCTCAACTTTATTTTGCTAACACTAATGCGGCGTTTATTCGGTTTGATAATAATTCAAACATGGCTACAGAATGGCAACGTATCGCAACATTTGAAAATAATAATACGCTAACATTCCCAAATGGCGCTAAGTTAAAGGTGGAATAATATGCCTAATCTAGTACTGTATAAGAACAGCCAAATATATCGTTTCGGACTGCACGAAGAAAAAAGCGTAACGCGTGGTAAGTATATAACCGTTCCGTTTAAAGGGCGTGATTATTATGCGCGTTATGGCGATGCATCAACACCGCTGAAAATCGAAAAAGACGGCCGAACATATTCCATTCAATATAATCCGATTGAATTCGTTTCGTTTTCATGGGGCAGAAACGGTAGGCGTAACGGTGAATATAAGGAAAACGTATTTTTGCCGAAAGGGCAATACCAAATTACTTATACATATACTCAAAAAAAGAGTGGCAATAAAGCAGGCGAAACTATCAATACAACGGAAACAACTAGCGAAGTTTTTAATGTAAGTACCAGCCGTGAAGCAGAGATAACGATTGAATATAACCAAGAAGGCGTTATTCATAGAATATGGGTTACCATTCCGGATACGTACAACGGATATCAATGCAAGTTATACGGCGATATCACTTTTACAATCGAACGAATAGGGGAATAACAATGCAGCTTAATAGCTTAGAACATATGATAAAAGACTATGAACGGCGCACGGGCGAGCGTATCAGCCTTGAAGGTTTTTATTTCGATGAAAACAACAATTATAAAGACAAATACAATTACTATTTTAAATGGTTCCCTAATGCGGGTTTCTTATTCTGGAGTATCAACGAACATGAGGGCGAACGGTATTTTACTATCTGGCAAACATACGGTGATATGAAAGTAATAGGCAAGTATATTGTTGAAGTGATGAAGTTGAATGATCTTGATGTAATTGTAACGGCAACACATCGCAGCGTGCGCGGTTTTATTAAAAAGTGGAACATGGAACGTGTTCCAACTATGGACTATTCCTATAATGGTTTTGATTACAAAGTTTTGAAAACGGTGCGTAAACACCTTGAAGCGACTTTGTAGAAAGGAAAAGCATGTTCACTTTTAACTTGCAACTATTTGGCGGAGGCGGTAAAAAGTCGAAGGTAAGCAGCATTGATGCTAAACTACCGGGAGCAACGGCCGACGAAAAGCAACTGTTACAAGGTCAGATGAATTGGATAAATAGCACCAATCAAAGCGCCAACACCTTACAAGGTATGGGCGATAGGGCCTTAAACAACGTGATAACGCCAGAATATGGCAGCATGTATAATGCGTATTTAGGCGCTAACCGTGGCAATCAGAATGCACTGGCGGCATTACAAAACCAAGTAACAACTGCCGGCGCTAAGAATGTAACGGATAACACCAGATACGCAAATCAACTTGCAGCAAGCGTTGATACTATGAACAACGGCGCAAGCCAATTGGCTAATGAATATAACGGCGCATTACTCAAAAATCAAAGCGCAATGAATAGCATTACAAACGGCCAACTACCTACGGCTTATGCAGATGCTAGACGTCAAGCACTCAACAATGATTTACAGGCAACTGTAGGCAATGCGGTTTCTGGGTTAGCAAGTCGCGGTATTGTGAATTCATCTATCACAGATAGTACATTGAATGATATTAGCAAGAACGCATCGAATACACTTGCGGCGCAATATTCAAATGATTTAGGCCAAGCGGCAGCACTTAACACGCAAGCACTTAATAATAATTTAAGTGGCATCGGTGCAAAAATGGGGTTATGGGGTAATACCTATAACAACCAACAAAACGGCATTATCAATCAAGCTAACTTGTTAAATCAAGGATACGCAAATCAAATGAATAACGCCGGCACCGCAGCGGGGTTAGTAGGTCAACGCGAAGGGTTAGCGCAAAACCCTATTAATACCGGCGCAACAACACAAAGCGCAGCTATTCAACCGGCTAAGGATTACTACTCTATGAGCCAGTTGAATAATGCGGATCAAGAAGATTTACTTACTAAATTTATGCAATTACGCTACGGCCTAGCACAACCAGCACAAACAATGGTTAAGCAAGGTTCTGGCGGTTTCTTTGGAGGACTTATGAAAGGTTTTTGTTTTGTAGCGGGTACTGAAATTGCAACACCAGAAGGTGGCAAGGTTATTGAAACGTTTGTAAATGGTGATACTGTTATCACTTTGGGTGCGGTTAATGATGTAATTGCATTGCACGACATGGGCGAAAAAGAAACACATCGCCTTGAAACTGTATCTTTCGGCGTAACAACCACAGGCACGGAAAAGGTATTAACTCCGGAAGGCTTGAAATTAGTTAGTGAGCTGGTAGTTGGCGATGTTATTATGACGGTTAACGCTTATGAACCCGTTACATTCAGCGAAGCAACTGGCAATACTGAGCAAGTATACGAATTGCAATGTACTGGTGATAATATGTTCTACGCTAACGGTATTATGGCAGAAGGTATCAACGAAGATGAATTGAAAGCTATTGCCGAAGCACCAGAAGAAACACCGGAAGCAACACCGGAAGAAAAGCCGGAAAAGAAAACTACTAAAAAATCTAAGAAAGACAAAGCAGTAGAGGAAGCAACAGAAGAAGTTGAGAAAGTAGAGGAGTAACGCTATGGGCGTAATCTATGTAAAAGACTTTGAACCATGGGCGGCACTGGGCGAACTAGCCGGGCAATACTTTTCGCATCGCTTAGGCGCATTGCAAAATAACAAAATGGCTAAGGGTTACCAATCCATGCTAGGCGGTGGCGGTGGTGGCGGGGAACAAGACCCAAACACTCCGCAAATCATGGATAACAATAACCGTATGGCTGGAATGGGTATGCAACAACCTAATAGCGCGGGGCAAATCAATCAATTACTGGCTAACTCTAATAACCCTATTGCCAATAATTTAATGCAAAAAAATAACGTTGGCTTATGGGGCGGGCAAAACCCAGCGGCACCAGCGCAACCAATGCAAGCGAACACAGATGCACCGGCACCAACGCCGATTAATGATGCACGCTTTACTGGTTATGCTAATGCGCCAAGTCCTATGATGCAACAACAGGCACAGCAACCACAGGCGCCACAACAACCGCCACAAACGGGGTTATGGAATTTCCAAAACCTAAACAATACTGGTATTAATACAGGGGTACCGCAATCATATCAAGAAATGATGCAACAAAGGGCGAACAACCCTTTTCATGGGGCGCCCAAATTGGTAGAAAATGGTAATACCAACGAGGATAAAGCGCCGGGCCAATATTCCATACCAGATAAAGCAACCGTAACAAGTGAAGCACGTAAAAGACTAGGGGCGAATACACTCGCCCTAGTTAAAGCGGGTTTTGATTTCAAGACTGCCCAAAGCCTTGCAAGTGATCAGTATCAAAATGATGTAAGTACAATGTACGCGCAACAAGTGAACGAGTACCAAGAAAAGGTACTTGAACCGATGCGCCAACAAATCATGAACAATCTTGTGTTTACACAGGATAAAGAAGGCAATCCGGTTGTAGATACCTATAACACAAAACGGGTTAAAGGTTTGGCGCCAGCCGTAGCAAGATATAACTATCTAGCCGGTAAAGTAGGCGCTGGCACTATTGATATGAATAACTTGAATTCTATTGCAGCACTTGATAAACCGGACTATAAATTTAGTTCTGCACAAAACGGCCACATTGTACGGTACAACATGGGCGACGGTACTATTCAAGATATGGGCGGTTATGGCAAAGTTGAAACAAAACAATTTGCGAACGGCCAAGTTATCGTTATGACTCCGGACGGTCAAATGAAAAATATCGGTAATTTCGGTGCGAAGAATATCAAGGTTATGCCGGACGGAAAAACGTATATTGTTGGTACAGACGGCAGCATGAAGTATGTAGGTACTCACGTTAAACCGGCAACGGCTACACAAACAGGCACAAGCGGATACAATGCGCAAGTATTAAGAACTTTATCCGCGCAGCATACCGCATGGGTAAAAGCTAACCCAGATAAGACGGAAACGGAAAGTCCGTATTATGGGCAATTACAAAGTGCATTAAGTGGTGCGCCTACTGCTGGCGGTGCAACTCCGGGAACACCTACGGTAAAACGTGAGCCAACATATTCAAGCGAAGAACAAGCAGCAGTATCTAAGCGAATGAACGAACTATCAGCGCAAGGCTGGACGGACGAACAAATAGCGGCGGAACTTGATGCGGCCGGATACGGCAAGTATAAATCGTGGTTAAAATCATATTAATAAAAGGGGTAAGCTATGGGTGCGTTTGATGATATTACAGGCCAATACGGCAAGGCAGCTGGAAACGGTAACGCCTTTGAAGATATTACAACCGAATACGGTTATGAAGTAGGCAACGCGCCCAAGCCTACTTTTTGGGATAGCGTTAAAAATAATGCCGAATATGTTGCTAATGGCGTAAAAAACAATATTGAATGGATTGATAAAACCGGCAAGGAAATCAATGACAATGTAGGCAATACATTAACAAATTGGAAAGATGATGTATTAAACAAATCAAATAATCTAGGTAATGAGTATTCTAAAAGTGCTGCTTATGCCATTGAAGCTAATGGTGATAATTTTTCAGCGTTTGACGATAATGGCGGCTTTATAGATGAACATGCAACACCGGGCCTAAATAAAGCAAGGGTAGAAACATACAATGCCGCAGTTGGCAAGCCGGCTGGATATCTAGCTATTACGCCGTATGTACCGCCAAATGTCAGAGTGGTTGCGGGTGCGTTGGCCGCGCCTACGATTATTGCTGATGCTGCCGAAATGTACGATGCCAATGCAACGGCAGAAAACGAAGGAACGGCACCGGACGGGATATTAGGGAATAAATATGTTGCTACGGCAAAAAACGTTTTAGTAGATCCGATTGCGGAACCGGTTGGGCGTTTAGTTGATAATCCGGGCGAGTTCGCAAAAAATATTGCCATGAACCCTACCAACTTATGGGACGATGTGTTTTTACCGGTTGGCATGGTTAAAGGCGTAACACCTAAAAAGGTATCTGGCGCAATCGGTGAACGTGTAGGGCGTGTTAGTGAACATATTAAAGAAAAAGCCTCTAATGCATTTGAAGATATTGGGGAACGCTTCAGAAAAGAAGAACCAAGCATGCAAGAAGGGGTTATGTATAATGCGTTTGAAGATGTACCAATACCGGAAGAAACAACAGTTGAACCGCGTGCATATTCAGAAGATGCATTGAGTGGCCAAGCCTATGAAGGTGAAACAGGGAATATTCAAGCAGATATATATAACCGATATCGCCAGAATGGTTTGAGCGATGTAGAAGCGGCTGCCATGACTGGTAATATTGGCGCCGAAAGTAATTTTAGTACTACTGTTACAAGTGGCGACGGCTACGGTTCCCGTGGCTTAGTTCAATTTACTGGGGATAGATTGAACGGCGAAAATGGTTTATTGAAATTTGCGGAGCGTAAGGGATTAGATCCGTGGGATTGGCGTACGCAAGTTGATTTCAGCGTATGGGAATTACACAATACAGAAAGCGCAGCACTTGAAGCAATGCGCGCAAGACCAGATGCAACACCGGGGGAAATGGCCCGTATCGTTCGTGAGAAGTACGAGCGACCAGATCCAGCAGTAGCACATGATGAAATACGTGCGGAAATTGCAGAAAATACATTCAAAGGCAATTATGGCAAATATGAAAATGGGCCACGTAATGTATCATTCAAAGATGAAACGTTAAACCCTAATCATAAAAGTTATGATGAACCGTTTCGAGATGAGTTCATAGAACGGGAAATGTCAAAAACCGAAGAACCTCATGCCGATTTAAACAGTTTGGTAGAAAATACCGATAAAAATTTAGTTAAAAACGAAGATTTAGGTATAAACTATCAAGGCGAAGGCGAAACGGCCCGTACAGGCGAAATAAACGAATTTCGTTCAGAAAACCGCATGAATACTGAATTTGTAGAGGGTGAAAAACCTAGAATTCAAGAAAATGCGATTGAAAACGATGTAAATAGTAAATTCAGATACGAAGAAGATGCGCCAAACGTAAGTTTGAGAAATGCTATTGATGAATTGCCATTAAAAGCACGCGAAACAATCGTAAACGAATTAAAAGACGTTGTGAAACATGATGCATCTGAAACACGATTTACGGAATTAGAAAATAAAGTTAATTCTAATACGGAAATTTTAAAAGACTTGAACCGGGCAACAAAGCCGGATATTCCGAAAACTGAACTTGATGCGGTAAAAGTCAAATTATCAGAAGCCTTAGAAGTACCAGTTGAAAAACTGAACCATGAATATATGGAACGCGTTCGTACGGATCGCGCTGCTGAACTTATTGCAGATACGCAAGAACTAAAAACGCTAAAAGCGGAACCGGCAGAAGGTGGCGTGAGTACATACGCGCAGCAACCTAGCCAACTACTTGAACACGCAACGCATGAACAAGTACACGAAGCCGTTGTAAAAGCCTTTGACGGTAACGAAGCTATGGCAAATCGTTATTTGGAAAGTAAAGGCGTTACACCTACTGAACCATTACAATATAGCGTAAAGGGCAAGGATACACCGCATACTGGCGTTGATGAAGTAGAACGATTAGGGCGAAGCGTAACGCGTAAGGAAATCATAGATGCAGTTAATACCTTATTTAATCAACGTGTTAAAAGTGGCCGTTTAGGTAAAAAAAGCGTTGGCGGTTGGTATAACCCGAAAACCGATGTAATTCGTAGCGGTGATTATGGCGATTTTAGAGTAATCATGCATGAGTTGGGGCATTATGTGGATAACTATTTTAAATTCAGTAATGAACCACGCTTTAATACCGAATTTAATCGTGTAGTACAAGACCGCTTCGGGAAAGCCTACAATAAGTTAGGCATGGACGGCATACGCGGTGAAGGTTATGCGGAATTCTTCCACGATTACGTAAGCGATCGCGCGAAAGCTAAACGAGAATTCCCGGAATTTTATAAGCATTTCACGGAAGCGATTGCGAAAGAACCGGAATTAAACGGCATCACAAATAAACTTTCTCAACTGGTTCATGAGTGGCACCGTCAAGGCGGGGCGGAACGTATCAAGGGTAGTATTTCGTTTGAAGGTAAAGACAAGGTAAGCCAAGCTATTGATGCGGTTAAACGTGGTGAAACGCGCGACGTTATCAAGAAAGCAATGGGCGACGTTTACACTAAGTTAGTTGATGAATTAAACCCGTTAAAGGATTTAGTCGAACAAGTCGAACGTGAAACAGGCGAAAAGATTTCGTTTGATGATAACCCGTATATGCAAGCATGGCTTGCGCGTGGTTGGGTTGGTAAAGCGGAGGCGCTAATTGAACACGGCGCGCCAGAATACAAAATACCAGCATTTAAAGATATTCTTAAGGATATCGGGAAGAATGAACATAAAGATTTTTCCGCATATTTGGTAGCTTTACATGATTTAGACCTACACAAAAACAAACAGAAAGCGACGTTTGAATACACCGAAGATGCTGCCGTATTAGGTAGGCACGCCGGAAATGAACGTTTCCAAAAGGCAGCTAAAGAAATCTATAAATATCAAGATTATCTATTGGCAATGCTAGTTAAAGAAGGTTTATTGACGGCGAAAGCGTATCATACAATGCGTAAAATGTACCCGCATTATATTCCGTTCTTCCGTGATATGTCAGACGTAGGAATGCAATCGTTCTTATCCGGTGGCAAGGGCTTTATTGATGTATCTAGTCCGGTTAAACGGTTAAAAGGTAGTACGCGCGATATTATAGATCCGTTAGAAAGTATCATTAAAAATACATTCCAATTCTATAACGCAGTAGAACGCAATCACGTTGGCCGTACATTTGCAAAACTTGCCGATAAACAAGGCGTAGGGCAAATAGTGGAACGCGTGAAAGGTGATAAAGCGAAAACGGATAATACGTTTAACGTATGGGAAAACGGCGAAAAAGTAACGTACGAAACAACACCGGAACTTATCGAAACTATGCGTATGTTGGATAAAGAACAATCTAGCATGATTATGAAGATTTTATCTTATCCGGCAAATTGGTTGCGCGCTGGTGCTACGTTATCGCCAGAATTTATCTTGCGAAATCCTGTACGCGATATGATAGGCGCAGCGATTTATTCTAAACATGGTTTCATTCCTATTGTTGATACTTTCAAGGGGTTATCTTTATACCTAAAGAAAGGGCAAACGTATTGGGAATATAAAAAATCCGGTGCAGCACATGCGGCAATGGTATCGTTAGACCGCGACTATTTAGGCGGTCAATTACGCGATATTATGAAGCGTGAAAGTAAATTCACGAAACTAATTAAAAATCCTATCGAAGCATTACGCGCTATGAGTGAAGCAACAGAAATGGCAACACGATTGGCGGAATATGACAATGCAAGAAAGGGTTATACCGGGGTAAGTAATCGCCTATTTGGTAAAGAAAGAAAGCCGTTATCAGCACGAGAAGCAGCATTAGAAAGCCGTGATATTACGCTAGATTTCAGCCGTAGAGGTACAAACACAAAGAAAGCTAACCAAGTAATAGCCTTCTTCAATGCTACAATTCAAGGCGCCGACAAAATGGCCCGTGCGTTTAAAGAAGATCCGCGCGGTATGACGGTTAAAACTATGCTTTATATTACGTTACCTAGTGTGTTGTTGTGGTACATGAATAAAGATGATGAGCGATATCAAGAGTTGCCTCAATGGGAAAAGGATACATTCTGGATAATTCCGGGTAAAGAAAACATGTATAAAATACCTAAACCTTTTGAGGCGGGCATCTTATTTGGTACTGCATTTGAACGCATGTTGCAGTACATGGACGATAAAAAGAACGACCGTAAAGGCGTAGGCTTTAAAGGCTTTGGTGAGCGTGTATTTGATAGTTTCGCGCCAAGTTTCATGCCTACGGCTATGATACCTATAGTTGAAGCAACAACCAATTATTCACTATTTAGACAACGAAATATTATTCCGCAATCTCAAGAGAATTTACCAGCACGCCTACAGTACGGCGCTAATACCAGCGAAGTTGCAAAATTTGTAGGTGATAAAATAAACGTTTCTCCGTATATTGTAGATAACACAATAAGAGGGTACGGCGGCGGACTTGCTGGGTTGGGTTTAAGCGCGATTGATGCGGCATCTGGTGCAAAAGAAAATAACACCGCTAAAAAGTGGTATGAAGCGCCAGGGTTAAGAGGGTTTACCGCGGCACCTTATCAATCATCTAATAGCGTACAACGTGTTTATGATGATTATAAAGAACAAGAGAAATTGCATAATGAGTTTAAACTCACGGGGCAACGCCCAGAAGGGTACGATGCTAAAGAGTTTGCAAAACTCAAAAATGCAAGTGATAGCCTTAAAAACTTAAACAAAGCATCTAAGGCTATCATTAATAACGAACGCATGAGCGGTGAACAAAAGAGGGAACAACTAGATAAAATTAATATGCGAAAGGCCAATATAGCGCGTAGCGTGTATGGCTTAGGTAAGGTTAAATGAGGAGCAAGTATGGATCATTTCACTAGGTTTTTTGTTGAGGGTTGGAACTCTTTAACAGATAGTTTTTTGTTAAAAATTTTTCTAAGTGGCGCCGGTGCGCTGGGTATGTGGCTAATTCATATAAAACACGTTCAGATATTGGGCGTGTTTATTTTATTGGTATTCGTTGACTTGTTTACGAAATGGGCGGCAATCGCTTATAGAATGTTGATTGATGAATACGGCTATAAGGTCGAAGAAATCGCCGTTTGGGAAAAGTACCGTGCAATACCGCTTGCGTTTGATAAAGGCTTGATTTCTAGCCGATTTATGCGAAAAGGTTTTGTGTTTAAAGTGGCGACGTATGTCGCCACTACACTAGCCGCCTTTTTATTCGATGAAATGAGCGGTCAAAAGCAATTCGCAGTATCGCTTGTTTGGTTGTATCTGGGTTCCTGTGAATTCCTATCTATTATGGAGAACCTACGCGACGGCGGAAATGCTATGCTAGGTAAATTCTTAGATTTAGTTAAAACCAAAATTGAAAACAAAGTTAAATTATAGGGGGGTACCATGCGAGGTATTGATGTAAGCGAAAATAACGGTGTAGTTGATTGGGGCGCGGTCAAGGCGAATGGCTTTGATTTTGCGATTATACGCATCGGATATGGACGCGGTAATTTAGATAGTGAATTCTATAACAACGTAAACGGCGCAATTAACGCCGGTTTGGCTATTGGCATTTACCATTATTCCTACGCTATGAATGAAGAACATGCAGCAGAAGAAGCGGAATTCGTATTAAATACACTCAATGATGCCGGCTTAACTGTTGACAAGTTGCCTATGGGCATATGGTTTGACATGGAAGATGCGGACGATTACAAGGCAGACCGTGGCATGCCAACAGACCAAGAATTAACAAATGTTTGTAGCGTGTTCATCAATAAATTATGGCAAGCTGGGTATGTTAATACTGGTTTGTATGCTAGTTATGACTGGCTAGTAAATGTATTAGATATTAGTCAATTAGGCGGTTGCGCTATCTGGTGCGCACAACTTAATAGCCAATGCGATTATGACGGCGCTAATTTATGGCAATATACATTTACCGAAAACATCGAGGGCAAGGAATTTGATGCGGATTTAGTATTGAATTGGCCTATATTGAATTGGCCTATTTAGTAGGGGGTAATTATGGATACTATCATTCAATTATTAAGGCGATATGCGCCAATTATCACCGTAGCAGCACTTATGCTTCTGGTGGTGGTTGCTGGCTTATTTTGTTACAAGGTAGCTTATACAAAGAAATTGCAAGAGCCTGTTATCTTAAATCAAGCAATAGTGAAGAACCCGCAGAAACTGGCGGATACATTAAAAATCACGCCAAAGGCAGCGGAAGCAGTTGTTTCCTATAAGGAAAGTACTGAACCGGTAGCGACGTATTACACAAAAGCGCCAACACTACATGATGCGGCTGTAATTACTAAGAACGCTATTAAAGATAAACCTCCGGATATTCCAAAGGAAGCTATAGAAAAAAGCGATAGAACCGCGGTAGTAGAAAACACCGATGAAAATAAAGTTGATGTGTACAAAATCAATCTTAATAAGGCACATCGCATAGTTGGTGGTATTACAGTATTAGAAACGGGTAAAGTATACGAAACGGTAGGTTATCAAGCTGGCGACTTTCAAGGTTTAGCGCATTTTGACGGGAAGCATTTCAAAGGGGCCAGCGCTTTATATACATTCGCGAAATGGTAGGTGATCTGATTATCTCCGCGCCGTACGGTTTACGGTATATTGTGTTTAATCAAAGAGGTATAACAAGATGAAAACATTTACATTTGAAGGCAAAACTCATATGTTCGCGGAAGAAGTAGAACCAAAGAAAGACGGTTTATATACCGCAACACTCACAGACCATAACAACGTACGTTGTGAAATGTGGTTTGTAAATGGCGAATTGAAACGCCTTGTTGAATTAGATTAATAAGAAAGGGGTACCATAAGCGGTACCCCTCTTTTTTTGTTTGACGTCAAAAATACGGCAAAAATTCCATGTAAAACTATATAATTTTGTGGATAGAGTTTTAAAATTTATGTTGTGGCCAATTAGTTAAATCCTATAATATGTTGTTTCGTGGATAAAAAACATCATATACGATATAATAAATGAGATATAACAAATTGCCTATAAAACGCCTTGTTTAAAGTATATTTGTATTTCAACGGCAAAAATACGGCAAAAATAATTAACCAAAAATATTGGCAACTTTATCGGCTGCCTTTAGTCGCATATCATCTGAAAAATGAACGTATGTTTTTAATACGGTTTGTAGGCTATCACCTAATAGGGCGGATACTGTTTTAATGTCTACACCGTTTGATAATAATTTAGTGGCGTATGTATGGCGTAGATCATGAATGGAGTTATTAGGTAAGAAACTTTTCATTATTTGTGATGCGCCCCAGCTACTACTAATCCTATTATTAAAAAGGCGTTCTGTTTGACATGTTTTTTTGTATTCTTTTAAAACGCTTGTTAATACTGGAGGAATAGGTAGTTGCCTATAACTATTTTTTGATTTAAGCGGCTTTAATGCGTATTTATTGTAATCAATCGCGCCGAATTGCTA
>ERZ773246.295-NODE-295-length-21579-cov-53.4887_pt1 | contig 21579 bp, 18 predicted proteins | sample MGYA00580519_ERZ773246 | MGnify/ENA primary metagenome ERZ773246 (study PRJEB29015, sample SAMEA2738153) | human oral metagenome | biome: human oral; feature: human-associated habitat; material: saliva | place: China | collected 2246 ...
TTTCAGACGGCCTTTTCTTGCTTTACGTTTTAACTGTAAAGCTTCGCTCCTTTTTTGACGAACTCAATCGCTTTTTCTTCCATGCCTTGCCGTTGTGCTTTTTGTTTGTCGGCGTAGTCGCGTACTTCCTGCGTGATTTTCATCGAGCAGAATTTTGGGCCGCACATCGAGCAGAAGTGGGCGATTTTCGCGCCTTCGGCGGGCAGGGTTTCGTCGTGGAAGCTCTCGGCGCGTTCGGGGTCGAGGCTTAAGCGGAATTGGTCGCGCCAGCGGAATTCGAAACGCGCCTTGCTTAGGGCGTTGTCGCGCAACTGTGCGCCCGGCCAGCCTTTGGCGAGGTCGGCGGCATGGGCGGCGAGTTTGTAGGTGATGATGCCGGTGCGCACGTCTTCTTTGTCGGGCAGGCCGAGATGCTCTTTCGGGGTAACGTAGCAGAGCATGGCTGTGCCGTACCAGCCGATATTGGTCGCGCCTATGCCAGAGGTAATGTGGTCGTAACCGGGGGCGATGTCGGTAACGAGTGGGCCGAGGGTGTAGAAAGGCGCTTCAAAGCAGTGTTGCAGCTCTTCGGTCATGTTTTCTTTGACGCGTTGCAACGGTACATGGCCGGGGCCTTCGATCATGACTTGGACGTCGTGTTCCCACGCTTTGGCGGTCAATTCGCCCAAGGTGTGCAGTTCGGCGAATTGGGATTCATCGTTGGCATCGGCAATGCAGCCGGGACGCAGACCGTCGCCGAGGCTGAACGATACGTCGTAGGCTTTCATGATTTCGCAAATTTCATCGAAATGTGTGTAGAGGAAGTTTTCCTGATGATGGGCAAGGCACCATTTCGCCATGATGGAGCCGCCGCGCGATACGATGCCGGTCAGGCGGTTGGCGGTCATCGGTACATAACGCAGCAATACGCCTGCGTGCAGGGTGAAGTAGTCCACGCCTTGTTCTGCCTGCTCGATTAAGGTGTCACGCACCAAATCCCAAGTCAGGTCTTCGGCGATGCCGCCGGTTTTTTCCAAGGCCTGGTAAATCGGCACGGTACCGATGGGGACGGGCGCGTTGCGGATAATCCATTCGCGCGTTTCGTGGATGTGCGCGCCTGTGGATAAGTCCATAATCGTGTCCGCGCCCCAACGCAGCGACCACACCATTTTTTCGACTTCTTCGGTCAGGCTGGAAGTGACGGCGGAGTTGCCCAAGTTGCCGTTGATTTTGACGCGGAAGTTGCGGCCGATAATCATCGGTTCGAGTTCGGGATGGTTGATGTTGGCAGGGATAATCGCGCGTCCGGCGGCGATTTCTTGGCGCACAAATTCGGGCGTGATTTGGTCGGGGTGGGTTGGGATATTCGCGCCGAAACTTTGCCCTGCGTGTTGTTTCAAGAGCTTGGCGTATTCAGGCCGTCTGAAAAGTTCGTCCAGTTTCATGCGTTCGCGTATGGCGACAAACTCCATTTCGGGCGTAATAATGCCTTGGCGCGCGTAGTGAAGCTGGGTTACATTGCGGCCGGCTTTGGCGCGGCGCGGACGGGTAATTTGGTTGAAGCGCAGATGGGCGGTTTTTGGATCGTGTGCGCGTTCAGTGCCGTATTCGCTGGAAAGCTTGGGCAGGATTTCGGTATCGCCGCGTTCATCCAGCCATGCGGTACGGACGTGCGGCAGCCCTTGTTTCAAGTCGATGTGTGCCGCCGGATCGCCGTATGCGCCGCTGGTGTCGTACACCGGAATAGGCGGATTGGCTTCCGTACCTTGCGCCGAGTAGGTGTCGTCTTGACGGATTTCGCGCAAAGGCACACGGATGTCGGCGCGGCTGCCTGGGATATAGACGCGGTCGGAATTGGGATATTGGAAGCGGATGCCGATGTCTTCGCTCAAGTCGGAAAGACGGCGCGCCTCATCGCCGGTTTTTTTAGCGGTAGTCATAAAAATTGCTCCTGTTTCTCAGTTATGAAATGGAAACAGGAGCATTGCTTTTTTTCAGACGGCCTTGTGGATAGCTTCAATCAACCGTTTAAAATCACATTTGCCGAAACTCCCCACGCAGGTATTATCCTGTTCGGGTGTAAAGGGTATTTCTCAGCCGCTCGGTTTGAAAGCAGCACCCCTGTTTCTTTATTAACGAAAATTAAACCATGCGGATGGTTTTTTGTAAAGCGGCGTTTTTCGCATTTTCTGTCAAAAATGCTTGACAGCGATTCCGTCTTTCCGTATAGTTACAACTTCTGACGCGGGATGGAGCAGCATGGTAGCTCGTCGGGCTCATAACCCGAAGGTCGTAGGTTCGAATCCTGCTCCCGCAACCACATACTAAAAAGACCGCTTGTATAGCGGTCTTTTTTCATGTCTATATCGTCCAATAAAGTCCAAAAATCTTATTAATTTCAATCTGTTGTATTTTTGCGATTATTTCCACCATTCAATTTAGTCTAGCAGTGTCTGCTAGAGTCCAAAACTGTTGTTGGTACATTTGTTGGTACATTTCCTTTGCTACCATTTTTGTACTAACACGAAATCAGAAAGGTATAGAAATGAACGCACTTTCAGAAGCGAAAATTCGTCACGCTGAAATTCCAACCTCAATTACAAAATTATCAGATGGCCAAGGCTTAGTGCTATTACTGCATCCAAACGGCAGTAAATACTGGCGATTCAATTATCGCTTCGATAAAAAGCAGAAGACTCTTGCTATTGGGAAATATCCTGATATTTCTCTGAAAGAAGCTCGTGCAGAACGTGAACTGTTGCGTAAAAGTTTGAGAGAAGGAAAAGACCCAGCTAACCTTAAAAAACAATCTGAGGAGAATATAGAAGCTCCAACTACCTTTGCTCAAGTGGCTAAGGAGTGGTGGGCGGCTGAAGCAACAAGATGGACATCTAAACATGCGAGAACCGTTTGGCACTCTTTGGAGGTGGATGTGTTACCTGAAATCGGTAACGAGGACATAACTTTGCTTGAAACACCTAGATTATTGTCAGTTATTAAGGCTGTCGAAGCTCGTGATGTAAATGATACGGCCATTCGTGTATTACAGCGAATTAAATGTGTTTTCAATTATGCCATGCAAACAGGGCTGATAAAAATTAATCCTGCTTTACCTCTAACGGGTGTAATTCGTAGAAAAAAAGAAGTTCACAGATTAGCGTTACCACAAAATGATTTACCAGAGTTCTTTCAGAAGCTGGGAGAAATGCAGATGGCTGAATATCTACGAATTGCAATGAAATTACAGATTATCTGGTTTGTGCGCCCTAATGAATTACGTTTTGCGAAATGGGAAGAAATCAATTTTGATAGGCGAGAATGGCACATTCCTGCCGAAAAGATGAAAATGCGCAGACCTCATATTGTGCCTCTGTCTAATTGGGCAATCGAATTACTTTTAGAATTGAAGGAGATTACCGGAAGAAGTCCCTATTTATTTTTCGGAGCATGGGACAGTATGAAGCCAATTAGTGAAAATACGATTAGCTATATTATGGCTCGGATGGGCTATAAGGGAAAAGCAGTTCCCCATGGATTTCGATCTCTTGCAACAGATGTATTAAATGAAAATGGATTTGATGCTGATATAGTTGAACGACAATTGGCTCACGTTGAAGCCAATAAGATACGTCGGGCATATCATCGTACAGAATACTTGGATCAACGCCATGAAATGATGGAATGGTACAGTAACTGGATAAGACAATTTGATAGAAAGGGTTAGTGATTAGTGCAGGAAATACGATAAATTATTGTTGGATTAAGTATTTTTATATTTAATAACTAGCTAATCAGTTGTTTTAAGGTAATACTATGTGTTACATTTCTAGTATAGAGAAAAAAGATGTATACCATCGCTGAAACTGAAACATTTAAAAATAAAGCTGCTAAACTTTTAAAAGAAGACGAACGTCTATTTTTCTTTGCCCAGCTTTCTCAAAATCCGTATGCAGGAGATGTTATTCCTAATGGTGGTGGTTTACGGAAAATTCGTGTAGCTCGACAAGGTGGTGGGAAAAGTGGTGGCTATCGGGTCATTTACTTCAACATCTTGGTAGATGGTTTGATTGTCTGTTTGGATATTTATGCAAAGAATGACAAAGAGAATTTAAAGCCGTCTGAATTGAAAAGTTTAAAAGGACAGAGACATGACTCCTGAAAATTGGAATATTCCTGAAATCGTACAGGCTGTTATTGATGATGACCCAGATGCAGTTCAAATTCAAGATAGCTTGAAGCAATCTTTAAATGAATTAAGGCAAGGTAAGTTTGCTCGGTGTACATCAGTAGAAGCTCTTTCTACAGTGCAGACACGCCAAAAAACTGGTTTATCGCAAGAAAAATTTGCTGCGGCATTGGGTATTTCATCTAGTACCCTTAAATCCTGGGAACAAGGTACGCGTAAACCAAGTGGGGCAGCAGGAGCTTTACTGAAACTTTTAGATAAGCATCCTAATTTGATTAGCGAACTGGGTTAGTTTCTATTCTTTCTGAATAATGATATATAAGTCCCTGCTACTCATATGGGTAGCAGGTTTTTTTTTATGTTTGCGTCAGTACATATCTAAAGCGGTAAAGCAATTAATGACTTAATGCAGTAATTATACTAACGATAAAATAGAGATACTCTGTCTTTATTTTACAACGAGTTAGCCCTACCTAATTATTCCTTTCAGAATAAACAAGAAGCTATCCCCCTATCCATGTAATTGTATGTTATATTTACTAGTCATGTAGAGAACATACTTCTCAAATTTAAAAACAAAGAATGAAAAATTTAAAATATTCCCAGCTTTTTTAGGCTGATTCAATTCATGGTCGAGGGAAAATTAATGACCAAAAGTACGTTAGATATTACCAATACAGCCATTTCTGGTGGCATATTTGAAACTGTAAGTCGTTATGGAGATGCAGGAGCAGAATTCCTAAAAGGTTTACGCGGTATTGATGCGCAAACTGGTCAAAAATTTGACCGAAGTTTATTGGATATTAACAATTACAAAATAAATCCAAATGATGTTGAAAGGAATATTAAACAACAAGCTGGTTTTTCAGCAGAAATTAGTAGTGTCTCAAAAAGAAATGCTCAAGCCATCATTGATGGCAAAGCAAACCGATTCGTACGTAGCGAAGATTTAGCAAAATACGGAAAAAACAATACAATTGTAGATATTGTAGAGCTACTTGATGGCAAAGAACTATCAACTGCTCAAATGAAGTTTGTTAGTCATCCTGATGAATTATTGAAAAAAATTGCTCGAGGAGAAGGTGGAGGGAAAAACGATTATTCACGATATTTGGCTGTAGACCGGTTAGAAGTTCCTACTGAGCAAGTAGAAATAATGAAAGCCACCTGCCGCGAACAAGCGAATAATTTAAAAGAGCAAGCTCAAGCATTACGTGAGAAAGGTAACTTACCATTAGCAGATAAATTTGAAAAACAGGCTGAAAATTACAGACAGCTAGAACATAAAATTGCAGACTCAGGTTTAACAACCGAAGAAGCTGTAAGATATCGCCTTGATCCAAATTTCGGAACAATAAAAGACATAGCTAAGGTAAGTCATCAAGCAGGTCTAGAAGGGGCAAAATTGGGTGCTGCGATTGGAGGCTCTATTTCAGCTGTAAGTAACGTAATTGCTGTATGGTCTGGAGATAAAAAATTAGGTGATGCAGTAGTTGATACGGCAAAGAGTACTTTGACTTCAGCAGGAGTTGGTTATGGTTCAGCATTTGCAGGATCTGCGATTAAAAGCTATATGCAGCAATCAGAACGTACTGTATTGCGCCAACTTTCTGCAACTGGATTACCTGGAACTATTGTCTCCGTCTGTTTAGCAGTCGGTAAATCAGCGACTCGTTTTGCAAAAAATGAAATAACTGGTACTGAGCTAGCAAAGGAAATGGGGGCAACTGCCGCAGGTATGCTCTCGACAAGCGCATGTACTATGCTTGGACAAATAGCAATTCCTATTCCTGTATTAGGTGGCTTGATTGGTAGCATGGTAGGTTATGCAATTACTAATTCCTTGTATTATGGATTTTTTAATGCCTTAAAAGAGGCGGAACAATCAGCAGAACGACGAAGGTTAATCGAAATTCAATGCGCTGCTGCTTCTGCAATAGCACGACAGTATGAAATCGGTTTAAAAGAATTATTTGCATCAAAGGTCGCACAATTAGATCAAGAGAGTAATGACCTATTTCAATTATTAGAAAAAGATGATGTTTCAGCCGATGAATTATGTAAAAGTATGAATAAATTTGCTGATTTACTTGGAAAAAAAATTAGCATCAACTCGATGACAGAACTGGATTCTGTCATGCTTTCTCAAAACGTCTTAGTCATTTAGGAGATAGATATGTTTTTAAATCAACTTCCGACCCGGTTACATAAAGCATTGTTTTTAGAATTGGCAATGCTTGTGATGATGGCTTCACAAGATGATGATGCCTCAGAACAAATATCTGAATTTACACCAGATGAAGTTTTAAAAAAATTTCTAGCTAGTATCAGTTCAAAAGAAGCAGAAATGTTGCAAGAGTATCAAAATGAGCTCTTTAAATCATCTAAAAATGATGCCGATTTTAATAGTGACTTTATAGAACTTTCTTTAAATCAGTATTATAGATCCTTTGATTCCAGTTTAAATACATCACTTTCCTATGCTCCGGAACCTGATGAATTGCATGCAGGTGATGATTCTAAGAGAAAAGATGCTAGCCTTAGTCAATTGTTGGATCATTTAAATATATCCCATGATTCTAAAAAAAGATTTCCCACATTTTGTTTGGTTTTAGTTGATGCAATTGACGATGTTTTAGGCAAATATGCCAATGATGCTGATATCAAACAAGAAGTCATGCAATATCTTATTTCCAATGGAGAAGATATTCTGACTCTAACACCGACAAAGATTAGAGCAAGCATGGCATCATTGCCGCAAATTAAACAGGAAATCCTACAAAAAGCAGTTCAAACAGTGTTTGCGTGGAAAGTAGCAATTGGATTAACCTTATCCGAACGAGAAAAGAAAATTATCCTATGTGAATTAATTGGAGCGGCATATAGCAGCGGTGCATTTGAGACAGAAGAGAAACAACTGATTAATACGATTTGCCAGGTTTGTTCTTTTGATAGTGAATATATAGAAGAATTTGACACGGTAATGTCAACTCTTTTCAAAGCTAATAAAGAATTAGCTGAATTAATTAATGAATAAGGAGAAAGATAATGGCAATTCCTTTAATTATTGGTGTCGGCCTTGCTGCTGCAGGTTTATATAAAGGTGGTAAAGCTATTGTAGATAACAATGAAGCTAATAGTGTAATTGACAATGCCAATGAGATTGTTAATAAAGCACAAAAAGCCTTGGAAAATTCACGCATTAATTGTGAAAAATCCTTACAAGATTTGGGCCAGAAAAAAATTGATACCCTGACTACAAGTGTTCAAAATTTTCTTTCTATATTTAGCCAAATCAAAAATGTCGATTTTCAACATGATGGTAATTTAGGAAATTTAAACTTAAACGACTTCAGTACTATTGTATTGAAAAACATGGAAAAACAGGTCTCTTTCGTTGCAAGTGCTGGAATGGGAGCTGGTACAGGCTTAGCTGGCGGAGCATTAACCGCATTTGGCGCGTACAGTGGTACGATGGCATTGGCTACTGCAGGTACAGGAACGGCGATTGGTAGCCTGAGTGGGGCTGCTGCCACTAATGCAACTTTAGCATGGTTAGGCGGAGGAACACTTGCTTCAGGTGGTATGGGCGTTGCTGGAGGTATGATGGCATTGGGGGCATTAACAACCGGACCAGCACTACTCATTGCAGGATGGTACATGGGTTCAAAAGCAGAAAGTAAATTGAATGATGCTTATAGCAACCTTGAAGAGGCAAGAAAATTCCGTGCGGATACAGATGCGGCAATTGCTTTGACTGATGGTATTAACGAAGTAGCAAAACGTGCTATTTCTATCTTATCTACATTACGTACTCATTCTCGTCGTAACTTAAAACGCTTGCAAAGTATCATTGATGGGCAAGGTATTGATTACTCTAAGTATTCAGATGATGCAAAACTAATTGTAATGAAGAATGTAAAATTGATTCAGTTAATAAAAGTAGTTTTGGATACTCCGATCTTGGATGAGCAAGGTAATTTGTTAGGTGATGCAGATAGCAACTTACTGGAGCTGCATAATCAGATTCAAAGTGCTTTCCCAAAACAAGTAGAAGCATAAATAGCAAAAACTAGGCTGCTTTCAATTGAGGCAGCCTAGTTTGTATGAGTTTTTAACTATGCCGCATCAACTTTCACCTTTTCCCTGTTCCGCTTGTGGTCAATGTTGTCGTCGCGTAAATCTAAGTGAACAAACCATATTCCTTGATCGAGGTGATGGCATTTGCCAATATTTAGATGAAGAAACCAACTTGTGTACGATATACGAAAATCGACCTGAAGTATGTCGTGTAGAAGACTATTATAAAAAATATCTAATTCGTGATATTTCTTGGGAAAAATTTGTTCAAATGAATCTCGAGTTTTGTGAAAAATGGCAGAAAGAAAAATAAGATCAAAACATAAGGTTATTTATAAAAAATCCATTAATAACTAGCTCATGTGCTATTCAAAAATTTCAATTCTTGAGCAGAATACAAAATTTACCCCATGAATTCTTTCCTAAACAACGATCATATCCTTTAAAGCTGTAATAATTCTTACGTATGATGGCTTATTTTTGCCCAATCAAATGACTGTATGGACAACATAAACCCTGCTACCCACAATGGGATAGCAGGGTTTGTTATGCCTGTATCAGCAATTAAGCACCAACAATATCTAAAGCTGGTAAATTGTTAACGATTTTCTGCGTTTCCAAGCTGACGGTAATGACACGCAGGAGCAGTTCGAGAGGGTAGCGCGGGTTGTGCATGGTATCTGCCGCCCAGTCGTTGGCGTCATTGGTGATGTCAGATTTTTTGTCGGTGGTTACGGCCTGGCGTTCCATCACCCATTCGACGGCGGATTTGCCGTTTACGATGTAGTCGTAGGCGGCTTCGGGGATGTTTTCCACGGTGATTTTGCCGTTATAGACGATGCGGGTTTTGTCGTCTTTTTTGGCGAACTTCATTTTTTGCACGCGAAAATCTTCGTCTTTGCCGCCGATGATTTTTTGCGCGGTGGCGGTTAAGCTTTTCAGGCTGCCTGAAAAGGTGATGCCTGTATATATCGGCACGGTTTCGTAGTTCAGGTGCAAGGCTGCCAAATCGCGCCCAGCCTTGCTGAATGCGGCAAAATCGGCGTAGGTTTTCATGCGCGGGATGCGTGGTAGCTGTTTGCTTAAATTGTCAGCGTAACGTTCGCGGTATTCTTCGCTGTGCAACAGGCCGTAGATGTAATAGAAGATGTCTTCTTTGCCAATTTGGGCGGCATCGGCGGCGTAATACGGCTCGCGGAAATGCGCCAGCGCATCGTCGGTGATAGCAGAGCGGCGGACGAGCTTTTTCTGTGCAGGCTGCTTTTCAGATGGCATGTCAGTGGCGAACAGGTCTTGATTTTTCATTATGCTTCCTCCGTTTCGTAGAGGAACATTGGGAAGCATTGCGCGTCGCCAATCAGATGCAGGTCGGGCAAGGTGTTCGTCATCAGTACGGAGAAGCCTTTGCTGCCCGTTACCGTCAGGCAGATAGTCAGGTTCTCTATGCTGCCTGTTGTTGTCGGCAGTATAATTTCGTTCGTTCGTTCGTTCGTTCGTTCGTTCGTTCGTTCGTTCGTTCGTTCGTTCGTTCGTTCGTTCGTTCGGCTGTTTCTATGCCGTCTGAAAATTCATATACGTCCAAGGGGAAGCACTGCCCTTTGGAAATCATCTCTAAATCGGGAATTTCACTGCTGATTAGGGCGGAAAACTCTTTGGTCGAGCCCCGTCCGGTTACGGAAATGACTTGATTAGCGACCTGAAAATTTGGAAAAATCTTCGGTATCTGAAGAGTTCTCTCTATCCATTGTTTATCGAAATATAAATGTTGTTTTGTAAAAGGACGGTAGAGCGCATTCATAATATAGTCATTTTTATATTCTGATTTTTTACGTCTTTTCAAATCGTTTTGAAGATTTACGGTCCAACTGATTTTTGTGTCATCAGTATCAACGACCCCAGTTAGGTCAATATTCTTTTCTTGATTTGGATATTGTAAGTTGATCTTATCAACTTCAAGGTTATAAAAGCCGATGGTGTTTTTCATATTCCGTTCCAATTCGGCTATTGAATAGTTGTAAACCCAAGCATCACGATTCGTTTTAACGCCGTTTGAATAGTTTTCAAATACCACCAACGCATCCTTATCCTTCTTATCCCCCAAACTGATGTAATTATCAAAATTCGGGTCGCGCTGGTTGAGCCAGTCGTTAAATTCGTCGGGGATGATTTCCTGCCAACCCTGCCGTTCGGCAATGCCGTTGATGCTGCCGAGTTCGGCAATGGTTTCCAGCTTCTGTTCGCGGGTCAGGTAGTCGCCGATGTCGTGGAAGTAAATCTGTCCTTGTTTCTTCGCCTGCGGGTTTTTGACAAGTATGGAAATAGCAATCGGCGCACGACTGCCCGAGCCGAAAATTTTGCCGCCCTCTTTGCGCGAACGTTCGCCTGATGTGCGTTGGTTGCCGCGCAGGTGGAAGATATACAGGCTCGAAAATTCTTCTGCCAAACATTTGCGCAATCCGTCTGCGGTATTGGCTTCTACCCAGCCTGCATTGGTTACGAAGCCGATAACTCCCTGCTCCCCGATGCGGTCGGATGCCCAGCGGATGGCACGGATGTAGCTGTCGTATAGGGCATTTTTTAATGTGGCATTGGAGTGTTCGGCGTAGGTTTGGCGGATGCGTGCGTCCAGATGCGGGTATTCGATGTTGGCATTATTGTCGTTGGCGGATTCCTGCCCTGCGGAATAGGGCGGATTTCCGATAATGACACGGATGTCCAAGGCTTTCTGCCGTTTGCGGCGTGCGCTGTTGTCCACCAGCATTTCGTCCAGCATGTCGCCTTTCTCGTACATTTGGAAGGTGTCGGTCAGGCAGATGCCTTCAAAGGGAACGTAGGGAACGTCGTCTGAAACATTGCCGTCAATGTTGCCTGCCAGTATGCCGTGGTAGGCGGATTCGATGTTGATAGCGGCGATGTAGTAGGCGAGCAAGACGATTTCGTTGGCGTGGATTTCGCTTTGGTATTTTTCAGGCAGCCTGTCGTGCGGGATGATGCCACTTTGCAGCAGGCGGGTGATGAAGGTGCCTGTGCCGGTGAAGGGGTCGAGGATATGCACGCCTTTGTCTTGCAGGCTGCTTTTGAATTCGTGCTGTAAGACGTCTTCCACGCTTTTGATGATGAAATCGACGACTTCGACGGGCGTGTAAACGATGCCGAGCCGTTCTGTCATGCGCGGGAAGGCGTTGCGGAAGAATTTGTCGTAAAGTTCCACGACGATTTTTTGTTTGCCTTCGGCGGTTTCGATGCCGCTGGCACGCAGGTGGACGGAGTCGTAGAAGGATTGCAGGGTGTTGCGCTCTTTGTGGAGATTTTTCTGCTGCAATAAATCCAGCACTTTCTGCATGGCGCGGCTCATGGGGTTGTGTTCGGCGAAGCTGTAATCGGAAAATAGTGCGTCGAACACCGGTTTGGTAATCATGTGCTGTGCCAGCATTTCGACGATTTCTTCGTCGCTGATGGCGTTATTGAGGTCATCGCGCAGTTCGGCAGCAAAGGCCTCGAAGGCTGTGCGCTCTGTTTCATTGACAGGGTTTTCCAGAATGGCGTTGATGCTGTCGATATGGGTACGAGCAATTTTGGCAATGTCGTCTGCCCAGTCTTCCCAATGGTGGCGGTTGCCACATTTTTTGACAATTTTTGCGTAGAGGGCGCGTTCGATTTCGCCGATTTCGAATTGGAAGCTTTCTTGTACTGGCGTGGGTGTGGTGGGGCTGCCTATGCTGTAGCTAGCCTTGGTTTCGCGTAAGGTTTGGTCTTTTTTGCTGCTTCGTTTGATTTTCGGGACGATTTTGTCGGCAATGGCGATAACTTCCATTTTCTGGGTGTCTTTGCCGTTGAACTCCAACTTGTTAATCATGGCATCGAAGCGGTCATCGTGTGCACGTAGGGCATTGAGTACCTGCCAGACAACTCGGTAGTTTTCATTTTTGTCTAATGCGTCTTCGGCTTCTACACCTGCTGGGATAACGACGGGCAGGATGACGTAGCCCTGTTTTTTGCCTTCGGCACGGCGCATGACGCGGCCGACCGACTGCACGACATCAACTTGGGAGTTGCGAGGAGTAAGGAATAACACGGCATCTAGTGCAGGCACGTCCACGCCTTCAGACAGGCAGCGGACATTGGAGAGGATGCGGCAGGTATTTTCGGGTAGCCCTTCGGGTGCTTTTAGCCATTGTAGCTTACTCTCTTTTTCACCTGCGTTCATACCGCCGTCCACATGTTCGGCTTGACAGGTCATGGCCAGTTGCGGTGGCAGTTTCAAATCGGGATTTTGTTTGAGCAAGGCAGTACGTTCTGCCTGCTGGTATTCTTCAATCACGGTTTGGAACATTTCGGCAATTAGTTTTGAACTGACTTTGTGTTTGTTGCCTTTGTATTCTTTCTCAATGACTTGGCAGAAGGCAACGGCACGTCGCATTGGATTGTACAGTGCACCTTCTTCGCCACTTAGTCCGTATTTTGAAAGTGCTTTCCAGCAGCCTACAATTTTGGCGGCATCATCGACTTTGAGTTCGTTGTTGCCGTCAGTGAGTAGGTTTTGGATGCGGCGTTGGATATGACTTTCTTCAATGGCTAAGACAATAACTTTATAATCGACCAATAGGCCGTCTGAAACGGCTTGGGAGAATGTTAGAACGAAAAACTCTTTGCCGAAATGGGTTTCGTCATCCATAGAATACAAAACCACGCCTTCGGTTGTTTTAGCGGCTTCTCCATAGATACGCGGAGTAGCAGTCATATACAGCCGTTTTGCGCCTTTGATGTAGTCAGCATCGTGTATGCGGACAAAAGCGGATTCGTCTTCTCCATCAAACGTTGCGCCGGTAGTGCGGTGTGCTTCATCGCAAATGATTAAATCAAACTCAGGCAGATTATGTTGTGACTGAGCTTGGTGAATCACGTCAATGGAATGATAAGTGGAATAAACAACAGTCATGGTTTGCTGTTTATTTTTTTGCTCTACCACGTGTACTGCGTTTGCAAGACTTTTGGCATTAGTTGTTGCTGGAAATTGTAAATCGCTAAGATTGGCTAGGACGCTATCTTCATTGTGTTTTTTGCCTACATCGCTATCTGAACAAACAGCAAAGTTAATCAATGGTGTTTCTGTGTCTTGATTCCATTCGCGTAAGGTTTGGCTCAACAATGATAAGCTTGGTACTAGGAAGAGTACCCGCTTGCCTTTACCAGCCATTTTTTCAGCGATTTTCAGCGCAGTAAACGTTTTACCCGTACCACAAGCCATAATCAGCTTACCGCGTGTTTCTCCTCCATTAAATCGGGTTTCAACACTTTTTAAAGCACTTTGTTGATGTGGGCGTAAGCCTTTTTTTGCTTTTAATACAGGTTTATCTTTGATTTGAAATTGCGACCAATCAATTTGGCTGTTTTCTAGATCTTCCAAATTGATAACTGAAACAGGGATTTGTTGATTGGTTAAAGCCTCTCTTGCATTTTTGGACCATTTATTTGTAGTAGTCACAATATAGCGATGGGTAAACCATTGCTTACCTGAAGCAGTAAAGAAGCTGTCGATATCATTCTTTTGAATGCTGTAGTCAGCAGAATAATTTTTGCATTGTACAGCGTGAAATTCGCCTGTATTGCTCGTTAAGACTAAATCAATACCTGCATCTGTTTTGTTTTCTAAACCAAGTGAAGCACCATGCTCCTCAATCCATTGAGCGTAAGTTTGTACGTTTGAATATTGGCTTTTGTAATAAGGCTCAAACTGAAAGAATTTAATAATGAGATTCTCAAAAGAAGTGCCTTTATCACGTTGGCTCAGTGTAGCTTTTTCAAACTGCTCTAGTAAGGTGCTTAATGCTGACATAATTGGTTTCCCGTACGGTAAAATTTCAAACATTATAGTTGATAATAAAATGCTTTTTTTATACGACTATCAAATCCTCTATTCTAGTCGTAAAACATGGGCTAAGATTATCTCGTGTCATTTTCCAGTCTTCACTATATAGCTCACTACCTAACTTAAGGCTTCCTCTGCCAAAGCGTTGGGTTAAATCATCCCAACACATCATCATGGCTTTGCTTCTTATGGTGTTTTCTGAATGCCAAAAGTCCAGTTGCTCAACTGTTTCATTCTCTATACCAGACAATTCTACACCACACTTTTTGTAGTTATAGCCTGCACGGTATATGTGTTTTAAAAGATGTTGAGCAAGTCTGTTTAATTCCATCGTATCAGAGCTGCCTTTTGCGAGAGCCATGATACGGTAATTGGAATATTGTGGCTCTTCTTTAAATCGGTTTGTGTGGATAAACACGGCAATTGTATTTGCTAAGGTATGTTCCTTGCGTAATGCCTCTGCTGCTGCTGAAACATGATGTGTAAGTGCTGAACTGAGGGTATCTATATCTTGAACGGGCTTTCCAAAGCTACGGCTACGAATGAGTTGTTTTTTAACAGGTGAGATGGGTTCAAATTCCACACATGGAATACCTTGCATTTCCCTCTGTATTCTTTCAACAGTAACGCCGTATCTTGCTCTCAGTGTCTGTGTATCAGCCTTAATGAAATCATAGGCCGTCTGAATATTCTGTTGGGCTAAATGAGCTGATAATTTTCTCCCAATTCCCCAGATTTCAGATACCGGTTCGCTGCGTAAGGCACGGGTTTGAATTTCTGCTGACCAATCATCCCAGACTACTACACCATTGAAATGCCTAGGATAGCGTTTTGCAAGATGATTTGAAAACTTGGCTAATGTCTTTGTGGGGGCAATACCAACACATGTAGGTATGCCGACCCATTGCAAGACACGCTCTTTAATTTCTAAGCCACTCTGCGCAAGCCGATTCAATCCTCGCATATCAGCAAAACATTCATCTATCGAATAAACTTCGATTTCTGGCACTAGCGAGGCAATTGTATCCATCATTCTTCGTGATAAATCAGCATATAGCTCGTAATTTGACGAATATGCTTTCAAATATCCTTGTCGGACCAAATGCCTTATCTGAAAATAAGGTACTCCCATTTTGATGCCTAGTGCTTTTGCCTCACGTGAGCGTGCCACCACACAGCCATCATTATTGGACAACACCACAATTGGCACATTTTTTAAATCAGGCCGGAAAACCCTTTCACATGAACAATAAAAGCTGTTTCCATCAATAAGGGCATACATTACTTGCCTGTCCTAACATCTTTTAAAACAAACGTTACGACACCTACAATGCTCCAGTTATCCCCCTCTTTGGGAATGAAATTAGGATATTCTCCTGAAGCATTTTCAGAATGAAGTTCAAAACCTGTTTTAGTTTTAACCAATCTCTTAATCGTGAATTCATTACCTAAATCAGCCATGACAATATCACCATGTTTGAATGGAACAGAACGGTCTATAACTAGAATATCATCTTTATTTATTCCTGCATCAAGCATGGATAGTCCACCGCTTCGTACTGCAAATGTTGCAGAGGGATTACTAACCAGGTATTCATTAAAATTGAGTGTATCCTCAATATAACTTTGAGCAGGGGAAGGGAAGCCGGCTGGAATTCTCTCTACACCTAGCGGGATTGAAATATCAGAATGAGAAGTGTCTATTGGCATTGCATCTAGTGGTAAGCATGTGCTACGAGGAATCTCATCAGACAATGCTTCAATCATCTCATTTACGCGTGCTTCAATAATGACAGGGATTCTTTTGACTATTGTTTCTATTCCAGTCTTCTTACGTCCTGCACCTTTCCTAGCTCCACCATGTGTTCCTAGATTTTTACTCATAAACAAGCCATCTTGATTAAAGTTACAGATTTCAAGATAGCTTGTTTTTATCATGGTGTAAAGTAAGATTTTATTGAGCTTATCCGATTAGTGAAATGTATCCAAGGTGTTTTTCCGTAGGTTCATTAAGGGGGGTAAAAAATAACCTTCTTCCCTTGATTTGTTCCATTCTATTCGTTCATTCATCACTATAAGATAGGATGATACTGAATTCTGAACTACACCAACTGATATTATTATCATCTAACCGAGCTTTATTTAGAATTTAATATCGATTTTTATAGCTGATAGTCCCTTTTCTTCTCATTTCTTCCAAAGCACGGCTTCTTTCTGGATTCTGGGTATAAAGATGCGTTCTCTTTCGTCCTCTTGGGATAGTTCGGTCTGCATTACCTAAAGGAACATGACCTGTATTAAAGGCCCGCATGTGTTTAGGTAAATATTTCTGTTGTTGCAAATCCGACTGTGTTTCCTTAGCAAGGTAATAGCAAATCTGTCTGAGTTTATTGATATTATCATGATCCGAATATCCAATGACCAGACCCAAGATATACCGTTCATTCTCTATATCTTCAGATTGCCATGTGTTTTCATTCATACGAGCCAAATTAGAACTGTATGCTCGTCCTATACCTTTTGTAATCACATTTTCCCAATAACGACAAATACTATTTGCATAAGTGATGTCATTTTGTACCCTCTGTCCATTAAAGAATAAAACCATATGACAATGCCAACCTGTCAAAGGTGCATACTCTATTTTGCTGATATAGGTAATGTAATGTTCAAACAGTTTGTTCTTACGGATATTGTTACGAAACTTAGTTAGCCAAAATCTCAGGTCAAAATAACCATACTTATCAGTAAACTCTTTTTTGACATAGAAATCTACTCTGATAGGTAGAATCTTGGAGTATGAAGAAAATAAATTACTAATCAATGAGTTGATTGCAATTTCATGGTCTTTGTTAAATACATAATCTTTACTGAAGAAATCAGGATGTGGTTGATTCAATTTGAGGTGTTCTGACTGAATTTTAGGAAGAATGGGTCTTGTGTTATGCATATTGGTTTGTCCTTTGTGATTTAGGTTAAGTAGGTATCAACCTGAGCTATCGCTTTACTGTTATTAATACTAATAATTCAATAACATTTAAAAACCTAAAATCACATGATGAAAACTCATTGATTTTTCGTGGTTTAAAAAACGAAAAAGGTCGATATAGTTGCTAAATCGGAAAAATCGTGGAGGTACACAGTTATTTCTATTCATATCTTTTACCTAAACAAAAAAATGAATCTATTTGTTTTAAAAAAGCACTATGCGATTGTGCATAGTGCTTTTTTAAATTAGGTATTAGCTGCTTTCTCCGCAATCTTTTCAGTCAAAGTAATGGCAGATTGAGAACTTTCCCGTACCGAAATGGCGGTTTTTTCAGGGTAGAACTCTTCAACAATCGCTACGCTGTCTTCCTCATTTTCTTCAAATGCTCCCGCAGCAAAACCGTGTCGAGCGGCTTCATCTAAAGCTTCCTGCTTAAAACCAGCTTGAATACGCTCTTCGTAGGTTTTATGAGCTTCATTGATAGCTTGATTCAGAGTCATTCCTTCCCGGATGACCAAATCCACATAGTAAATTGGTGTACGAAAAGACATCGTGGTTGATTTGCTACGTAGCTTGAGCTCTAGAGGTAGAGTGGACAGTTTCTTGCCTGATAAAGCAGAGAAATAATGCAGTCGAGATGCCAATGTACGAATGCTGTTAAACCCTGTGGTTCTGAAGATAAAACTACCCACTTCATCATCCTCACCGATTCGTACATTCAGACGACCATAAGGTTTGCATTGACCATTTGCACCTATCGGGCAGGAATTGGGACTAGGGCAGTATTCTGATTTAACCCCTTCAGGAGTGGTACGCTTACAGGATTCACCATTACCAACACAGATCGGGCGACCTGTTTGTCGGTCAAACAAACTGTATTGGGCACGTAAATTTAAATCGGGGTCATCAAAAAGCAGCATTACCGGGATGGAACGGAGCTTTTCATTGGCTTTACGCAGTTGTTCATTAATCGGATGTGGTATCCATTTGCCATGCTTTTGTACTTGGGTAGTAATGGTAAACTCATCATCTTTAACGGGTACATTTTTACCGTTCTTCTCTTCGACTTTACCAATGCTGATACGACCAATGACAGGCGGTGTTAATGCGAGTCCTTTTAACATAGTGATTCCTTTTTGAATAAAAACAGACGACCGTCAGGCCGTCTGTTGGTTTATGCAGTTTTATTACTGAGTAAGAAGCGGCGATTGCCAGCTTTCAGGATTTGGTATTGAAGAGCCAAATCAGGGTTTTCAGCAGCCATACGTTTACTATCTAAAACCATGCTGTCCTTGCTACGTTTATAGCTGATCGAGCCATTTCGAAACCTTGCGTGAGCAGCTGTACCTATTGCCTGAATCAACCGTTGCTGCATTTTGGCTTCGTCTGCATGGATAGACTTCAGTAGTTGCCGGGTTTCTTGTAAGTCATCAAACACATGATTCAAATCTGCATCAGCAGTTAAATCAACAACCTCACCGTCATCATTTGGAAATAGACAACGGAGAGCCTGCTCTGCTGACATAGAGCCATCAGCTGGTGGAGCGATATCGTTTTCAACGTAATACCAAAACTGACGCTCCAGCTTAATTAGGTTTTCAATCATAGTTTCATCACGTTCAATACGATGAATCTGCAAATCTTGGCCACAAATTAGAACAGCCACATCAGCAGCCTGTTTGCCAGTTACCGCTAATTGATGCATAACCTGAACTTGAACATAGTCAGGTATGCCGTTTTTCCATAGTTTTGCCCCATTCATTCCTGCAGTTTTACACTCCAAGATTTGTACGTCAGTGTTGCCGACAATTTCACGGTCAAGATTAGCCAGCATAAAGGGAATAGTTGGATGCTGAAGTACGGCATTAACCCGACGTACCTTATTGCCAGTACGTTTACTGTAATGTTTAGCAACAATTGGTTCTAAGATAGTTCCCCAATAAACAGGCTGGGTATCATCCTCAATATCAATCTGTGGCAACATTTCCCCTCGGCCTGTTTTTTCCATCCACAGTGCCAAAGGGGATTTGTAGGGATTTAACCCAATTGCAGCTGCTGCATCAGAACCGCCAATACCCGATTGACGAACAGCAAGCCATTTATCACGTTCCATCTGTTTGGTTTCTACCAAACGGAGGGGTTTAGCATGATGAGAAGTTTTGGTTTGAGCTACCAAAGTATTCATTTAAAAATTCCTTTCTATACAAAAATAAAGCCCCTGTATCCTTTGGGATACAAGGGCTTTATTAGTTTGATTTAAGGTAAAAGAGAGGTCAACTGAACAACAGACGACTTATGCGACCAGTTCAAGAGCATGGTCTAAAGCGCGTTGTTTAAGAGCGGCACCTTGACCAAACCATGCACTATCTAAACGATATTCGTTAGAGCGAGCACGTCGTTCATGGTCTACATACTCAGTTATAGCACATAACAAACCCCACGCGGTATCTTTGGTAGCGCTGACTTGCATCCCACGACCATGACCGTTGTACAGGTCTTGAACCTTAGCTAGAGCGCGTTCATTAGTTAAGCCTGCACCTGTTTTGAGATTGTCAGAGTTACAGAGTACCCGCATAAAGAAATGCATGGCTTCATGGTTTTTGATTTTACGTTCTGACAGCATTTTCATGCGGTACATAAACGAATCCCAGCCAGTTATTGCCATGCCTAATCTGCGTTTAACATCTTCAGCATCAAAGTTTGTACTATGTGGTACTTTAATCGAGGTAGAAGTACCATTTAAAGCAACCGCAAGCGTATTGGCACAAACTACACGGATAGTTGTCGGTGTGGCGGTTGTAGCCAGAGTACCATCACATGACGTAGCCAAGAGAAGATAGCCTTTAACCACATCATCGCCTTTTAAAACAGCTTCCTTCCCTGTTCGTGCTAGAGCCCAAAACTTGCGTCCTGATTTTAAGACACCTGCCGTTTCCAACTCATAGCCTGCCTGCTCGGTTAAATCACGATAGAACTCTAAAACCTCCTGTGGTTGCACTACCTGATAACGTTTGCTTACCACAGACAAGGGTTGCTTGTTATCAGAACGAAACAGAACCTTGTGATCCTCAAAAGGCATAATTAGGGACTGGTGACCCAACTCAGGCATCTCAACATCATAACGGACTGTTGATTCCTGGATTCTCCAATCCATCCCTGCAGCCTTTGCCCATACTTCGATAGGTTGTTTCTCAGGCAAATGATTGCCTAAGTTGTGCCATGGTGCCTTGCCTGTATAGGCCATTGTTTGGATATCATGAGCCATGATGCCCCCTTAATTGAATTCTGTGTCACAGTCTAAGCAGCGATAAAGGTCTAAAACAGAACCATCTAACTGTTCCCCAACCTTGCTACCAGCAATACTGCCTGAAACTGAACCTACCAAACCACCAAACAAAGCTCCAGCAATCGAGCCAGTTATTAAGCCAACTGGCCCGAATGCTGCGCCTACCACAGCACCAGTTTCTGCACCAGTCCAAGCTCCTGAAACCCCCAAAACTCCTCCACTGACAGCTCCAATACGTGCGCCAACGGTTTTACCGATCTGACGCTCAATGACATTGTGTGAGTTACAATTCGGACATTGGATTGACATATAAAACTCCTTGATATAACAATAGAAAAAAGCAGCTATGTAGGCTGCTTGGTTATTTCAAGTTAGTAATATATGGTTGAAAAAAAATAGAATAGAGAGATTATTATGGATAGTAATTTACGTCAGGTAAATGAGTTTATTAAAGTTATAGAACTAGTAGATGATTCAAATAAAGAAAGTGAAATAATACAAAGTATTGAAGACTTAAATATACCCCTATATTTTAAAGTAGGTAATAGAGCTTCTAGAGAGAAGATGGATATATATATCAAGAGAATGGCTCCTATTGATATATATTTAAGGCATATTAAAAATAAAAAATCTCCCAAAGATAGTAGTTATACCTTACCTAAAATTAGTATTTCTAGTCTGAATCTTTTCAAAAAAGAGACACCATTCGAATACAGGTTTTTAAATCAATTAAGTTTAATTAAATCAGTTCTTTTTCAAGACTATGGAGTAGGATTTACTTTTAGTAATCTGAATCTTAATAATTTAGATTATCCCAAGCTGGATACGCCGATGATGATTGCTGTTTGTGGACAACCTGTAAATATACATGAATACCAATTCAATGATGAGTTAAAGCAGGATTATGAAGAATTTGAAAAATATTTAAAGAAAGAGGCTGAGACTGGGCAAACGGAATTTTATTCATCAGTAACTTCGTATTTCTTTGAAAAAAATCTCGAAGATATATTAATAGATAGCTTTGAAAATGAAGTTTCTGAGGCGGATACAAAAGATTTTATTAAAAGGACAGGATTGTCACCACAAATAATTACTAAGTTTTTTAATTCTAAGAAGGAGCAGCCAAATTCACTCCCAATGGTACTAGATAAAATCAAAGTAGAAGCTGAAATTAAAAACTTTTATACAAA
>ERZ773246.315-NODE-315-length-20590-cov-31.5805_pt1 | contig 20590 bp, 18 predicted proteins | sample MGYA00580519_ERZ773246 | MGnify/ENA primary metagenome ERZ773246 (study PRJEB29015, sample SAMEA2738153) | human oral metagenome | biome: human oral; feature: human-associated habitat; material: saliva | place: China | collected 2246 ...
TGCGCTACATCAAGCCGCAGTTCGTGCACGTGTTCGTGGACGGCAAGATGGTTGATCAGGGCGGCCCCGAGCTGGCTGACCGCCTGGAGGAAGAGGGCTACGTCTCTTACGTGGGTAAGAAGTAACCTGCTTTCCGTCACCGGATTCGACAAGAAAGATTGAACTATGACTGAGACTGTGCAGGGTCGTGTTCCTCAGGAAGATATTGAGGAAGCCCTCAAGGAGGTCATTGACCCGGAGCTCGGCGTCAACATTGTTGACCTCGGCCTGCTCTACGGTCTGCGCTGGGATGAGGACGGTACCCTCATCCTGGATCTGACCCTCACCACCGCAGCCTGCCCGCTGCAGGAAGTGATTGAGGAGCAGGTGCAGGCCAACCTGGAGAACGTGGTGGATTCCTGGCGCGTGAACTGGGTCTGGATGCCGCCGTGGGGTCCGGAGCGTATCACCGAGGACGGCCGCGACATGATGCGCGCGCTGGGCTTCAACATCTAAGCTCCTAGACGCTGAATAGACACCCGCCGGGTGCGGAGAGCATAGACTCTCCGCACCCGGCGGGTGTTTTCGCGTGCGTTAGGGGCTTTGACCGTGCATCATGATGAAGCTATATTGAGAAGGATATTGTTAACCATATTTCCATAGGAGGGGATATGCATATTCTGGAAGAGATTCGCGAGGTTGCGGTCAGCAAGAATGTGAATTTTCTGATTGGCTCAGGCTGCTCGGTGGGAGCGATTGATCAGATGGGCTCATATTGGGAGAAAGCATGGGATAGAAAAACTAAAAAAGATACCGGAGGAAATTCGATTTATCCATCTTGTTGCAGGAAAGGTGAATATTGTAATGATTGTAAGCAAAAGGGGAATGATCTACTCATAGAAGATGTCAAGAGGGTGAGTAAGATGATTCTTGGTCACCTTTCAGATGGGAAATCTGCGCATATGAGTTTTACACAGGAGAAAAAAGATAAAATTAAATCTGTTTCTGACTCGTATACTTCATTTCTGAGAGAAGTTATTAATCTGATGAATAGGATGAACTCTCGCCAGAATCCCCGAAATATTAACATATTTACAACCAATTATGATTTGTTTATTGAACATGCATTGGATACTCTCTCTCAATCTGAGACATTTGTTATTAATGATGGTGCGCGGGGATACTTCAAGTGGGTTCTGGACAGTTCAAATTTTAATCGAACTGTTTCTTACCGAGGTCCGTCCAATAATTTTGTAGATGAGATTCCTAGTATTTCGCTTATTAAGCCTCATGGTTCAGTTAATTGGGAAAGAACAACGAATGAGGAGATAGAGATCAAGCCTTTTATTGTCAGGCGTCATGTTGTGGTTAGCCCTGATGGCCATGAATCTCGAGAGACGTTTGAGGAAAACTATTTTCATGATATGTTGAGGATTTTTCAAACGGAACTGGATAAACCGCAAAGTGTTCTGTTTGTTATTGGATTTTCGTTTCAGGATAAGCATATTGCTAAGATGATGCAGCGCGCGTTGCGAAATAAAGAGCTGAATGTCTATGTATTTTGTTACTCAAATAATACTGAAGGCACTATTCGTGAAAACCTGAAGTGTGGTTCTAATGATATTAAAAACCTAAAGTTTATTCGGCCAGGGGATATTCAATCAGATGGGCCCATGGGAAAACAGGAAAGTGGTTTAACGCTAGGGGTTGTTACGAATATCCTAAAGTCTGGAGGTAATTAAATGGATAAGTATATAGGTATTGTTATTTCTGTCGATTCCGCTATTGCAGAGGTTGCCATGTATGACATGGTGAATGATGCCAATATTTTGTGGGAAGGGCAGGTTCTTCCTGGTCCTAAGGTTGGTTCATTTATATCCATTCTCCAGGGTAATGTCAGAATTATTGCTAAGGTCATTTCAGAAAAAATTATTGATCAGCAGAATTCTATTGGTAGTAAAGAATTTGATAACCGGTATTCCAAGGATTCTATTAATAGGGTTATCAAGGCTAAGAGCATTGGTACTGTAAAGGGTGGTAATTTTCAGGTAACTTCTCGATATGTTCCTATGGTCGGCAATAAAGTATCTTGGATTAGCCAGGATGATTATGCTGCAATGTATGCCTTGGGGGAGAATGTCCCTTCACTCCGTATTGGTGAAGACCTTCTAGGTGATCAGGAAGTTAATATCCCGATTAATCGTATTTTCGCTTCACATGTTGGTGTTTTTGGAAACACTGGTAGTGGTAAATCAAATACCCTGCATCGCTTATATTTCAATCTTTTTAAATCAGAGTATGCGAGAGGCGTACTAGAGAATTCAAAATTTATTGTTATTGATTTCAATGGCGAGTACTCGCACCATGATTCGTTTGGTGTTCCTTCTGAGTATAAGACTGTATACCGCCTGTCTACAAGATCAAATAGCTCAGATAAGATTCCTATAAATGATGAGTATATCTTTGATTCAGAGATTCTCTCTATGCTTTTTGACGCCCGTCCTGCAACTCAGGTGCCATTTATAAACAGTACTCTAAAATCTTACAATGAGAAGAAAGGGGATTGGGGTGCGTATGCCAAGTTCATTACTGGAACTCTTCTGAAACTTCTGGTGAGCAGAGATGCATCTCGTGGCGATGCCTTGAGCGAGTGGATTGATTTATATAAAAAATTTATTGACGTTAAGGGATGTTGTCTCGATAATATAGAATCTGTTGGAGCATTTAATTATAGGGTGCATAATACTCAGATATATTTTAATCATGGCGACCCGATAGAAAATCACAGGGAATATATCTACAACATTGTTCTCGATGATTTATCTGAAGCATTGTCGAAATCAGACCCTATTAGGCGAATTCGCTATATAATTAAATTTTCTTATTTGCATACTACCACTTTTGGGCAAGTTCAGAAGGAGCATCTAGACCCTCTTATGAAGAGGGTAGATGTTGCTTTAAAGGACCTGGATAAAATTATTGAAGTAAGACAAGATTGCCAACGGGATACCTGTAGTCTTTTTATTGTGGACTTGCTAAATGCGAATCAGAGTATTAAGCGCATCATACCTATGTTATTTGCAAAGATGATGTATGGTGAACAAAAAGATAAAAAAGGTAGTGGGGCAACATCTCATCTTATTATTGATGAAGCGCATAATATCTTGAATGCCAATTCGGGTGAGCTAGGAGACCATTGGAGAGATTATCGACTTGACGTGTTTGAAGAAATTATCAAGGAAGGTAGAAAATTTGGCTTCTACCTAACACTTTCTAGTCAGCGGCCAGCAGATATATCACCAACAATTATTTCTCAGATTCATAACTATTTTATTCACCGGCTTGTTAACGAGCTTGACCTGCGAATGATTGAAAGAACAATGCCAACGCTGGACAGGGCATCATTTGACGTAATCCCAACCTTGGGTAAGGGTGAATGCGTCGTTACGGGAACTGCATTTTCGTTGCCTGTCTTCACCGTTGTTGATTGGGTTGAGTCGGACCCCAGACCTCACAGCGATGACCTGGTTCTTACTGATTTATGGATAGAAGCTGAACGCGAGGCTGCTCTGAAAAAAGCTGAATGTTACTCTGACAACATGTATATGTCTAAGCAGGGTATCTATAACCAGCTCACCAGTGAATTTGAGAAGTTCAGCCCCGAGGCGGCCCAGTACGCTGTGGACAACGTGAAGGCTGACTGGAACGCAAATGCCCTGGAGAAGGCTAAGAGCTACCAGAAGACGATGAACATGTCTCCCGAGGCAATTCGTTCTCAGCTGACTTCTTCGGTTGAAGGATTCACCGAGGAAGAGGCCGATTACGCAGTCTCCCATCTGAACTAATTCAACAGATAATTTAGAAGCCGCCCGGTGCGTGGATGCAGTATCCACACACCGGGCGGCTTTGTTATGCTCCGAGACGCTATTCGCCGCGGCCAGACAGGTTACTCGTTCAGGCCCAGAAGCTCCAGCGAGTGCTCGTACTTGATGTGCAGGCAGGAGCGGGTCGGCTCGGCCAGCTTTGCCAGACGGTGCGGGTCCAGGTTGTCCATGATGTCGGCGCGCTTCACCAGGCGGGCCAAATCGTTGGCGCGCACGCGTCCCAGGTACGAAACGCGCGACTCACCGGGGCGGCGGGTCAGCGCCTCGACGGCGTCCACGATCTGAGGGGAGAAGTAGCGAGCCAGGTAGGGCAGCGACACTCCGGTATCTTCCACCGTGTCATGCAGCAGGGCGACAATCTGTACCTCCGCCTTCAGCTCTTCCAGGGAAGTGTCGGGAGAGGTCGAGGATGCCATCTCAGAAACGAGCTTGCGTGCCCCCAGGGCAACACGACGAGGGTGAGAGATGTAAGGCCAGCCGTTGCGGTCCGTCTGTCCCTCATGCGCCTTATCAGCGATGCTGTCTGCCAGGCGAATCATCTCTTTGTAGTAGCTATTCGTCACGAGAACCTCCGTTGGTTACGACTCGATCAATTGACGCTACCGGCTATATAAACCGAGGTATAGATAGCTGGTACCCCTACTGTACGGCACCCTGTCAAATACCACCAGAGAAACGCCATAAGAGCGCGTAAATACGTAAATATGACGGGCTAGCCGGGAGAATCGGGAAGCTTATCGCCCGCACCTGACGTTGGGTATCATTCCAGGGAAGATGCGCTCGAGGGCGGGAGGCGCTGTGCGCGAAATTTGCGAGCGCTCGGGAGCGAACGCGGGCGCGGGTTCGGAGGGACCAACCGGGCGCCGGCTCAGTCCCGCTCGGTAGGCCCCCGCGACGGGGGAAGGCGACCCGCTCTTTCGTCTCAGCAGCCGACCAAAAAATTCCAAACTTTTTTCGGAAGATTTGTTCGCCGAAACCGCCCAATACAACGAACGTTTAGACCCGTTTGGACCTCACCGATAGCAGCTCATCAAACGAAAAAAACGCGCGATTCGGAGAGGTGCTCCGGGGCACTAAAAACCCCCTTTTTTCCCCGGAAATAAGCGCTAAACTTGGGGTAACCAAACATCGGAGAACACCATGGCAGAGCTCTACGAGCGCTTCGTCGCCCTGTATCCCTACCCCCACGAGCGAATCCGCCACGGCGCCCCACGAGCCGAACTCAACCGGCGATACCTCGAACACCTCTACGAGGGCAAGAATAAGGGAATAACCCCCATCGTGGTTGCCCTTGACTCCACCCTGCTCGGGACCATTGAGAACAACGTATCCATGCGCACCTCAACACCCGTCGGGGAGATTACCGCTGACACGATTCAGCAGTACGCGGTTGAGCTCCTCGTGGCCCAGCACGAACACCTGCGACAGGTTGGCGTGGAACGGGCCGCGCACGAGGCTTTCCGGAGCCTCAACGAGACCACCTACCTGAACGTCTACCGGCACCTCATGGATCACGGTGAGCTCAGCGAGGAAGACCTCAACGCACCGCTGGACGCGGAATACCCCTTCGAGCTGACCGCCGGGGTCCTCAATGAGAAGGTCAAGGCCACCGATATCGAGCGGGCCTCCGAACTTCTCATCGTGGACATGCCGGTTCGGGTTGCTTCCGACGTCTTCGCGTACTTCCCCTTCGGCGGCTGGGACGTCAGCCCCGCCCCCGAAACCATGCTGGCCATCGCCCGCTACTGGCTGGAACGCGACGACGCCTACCCGGCGGTCATCGCGGCCGAATTCATCGAGTTCTACACGCCGGTTCCCGTGACCACCCGCCGCGATGCCGAGATTCTGGCGGTCGAGCACACGATGGTCTCCTCGGCAATGCCGGTGCGCGTCTACCGCGGCTTCGACAAGCTCGTGGAGGCGCTCTACGGCCAGCACGACTGGTACCTGTGGTGGGAGCAGCTCCCGGCGGCAGTGGTCGTCGAGACGCCCTAAAGGCGGCTGAACTCAACCCGGGGTAAAAGCGTAAGGGCGGGGTGACTCTTCACCCCGCCCTTACTCTCTGCGCGGGTTTACCGTGCGTCACCGCCCCAGTCCGCTTATTTCAGCTCGTCCACACGACGCGCCCGCAAAGCCCGAGCGGTCGCCGTCGCGTAATCCACCGCCTGCACCACCCAGGGAATCAGTAGGCGCCAATACATGCGGCGCGGAAGGTCACGCGCCACCGCCGCCCGCTGCAGGGTACCCCAGCGGTCCACGAGCGCCGGGATGGAACGAATCATGAGGGCAATCAGCAACCCCAGACGCTCGGGCGAAAGACCCATAAAACGCAGGGGCGAGCACAGCCGCACAAAACCGTCAATCAGAACCGGCAGGGGAGTACTCACCAGCAGAGTACGGGAAGCGTAGAAGGCTGTCAGCATGGTCGCGATGGCATCCGCACCGGAAGCGTATTGGCCCGTCAGCACGTAGTAGGCGGCCATAATCAGCAGCAATAGCGCCAGCGTTCGGACTACCAGCCACAGCTGGGAGGCGGACACCCCGGCCCACAGCGCGCACAGCGTGGCCGCGGCCAAAGCCACCAGCGCCACCTGCCAGCCGGTCACCGCCAGCACAATGAACAACCCAAAGAAAAGCGTTCCCTTGAGCCACAGCGGTGCCCGATGCACCGGCGTGTTCAGCGGCTGATAGAAACCCACCAGCAGGGTGCCGGGGTTGAAGCCGGACCCCCGGGAGGCGGGGCGAGGATTCATACGAGGGTTCGCGCGCGGCGTGTTAGCGCTCATGCGTGCCTCCCGCTGAATCCGTACCTTCGGCTACCCCCTCATTCGGGAACCCTTCGGCACACCACAGCCGGTACCGCTGCACCATCTGCGCCGCATCCCCCCGAGCGAGCAGGCACCCGTCGTGAATGATTACGGCTTCATCGCAGGAGGCCGCCAAATCCAGATCGTGAGTGCTGAGCACCAGCATCTGGTCCAAGGACTCCAGGTGCTTCAGCAACCGCGCCCGGTTCCGCAGATCCAGCAGGGTAGTCGGCTCATCCAGCAGAAGGATCTGCGGGCCAGCCGCAAGAACGCTGGTGAGGGCCACAAGCTGCTTTTCGCCTCCCGAGAGGGTGAAGACGCTCTGGTTCTCCAGCCGCTCGAGGCCGCGCTCGCGCAGGAGCTCACGAACCCGCTCGCGGCGCTGCTCGCCGTTGAGCGCGGTTCCCTCAATGACTGCGGCGCGGCGCAGGCTCAGGTCAATATCTTCTGCGACGGTGGGCATGATGAGCTGCGCCTCCGGCTGGGCGAAGAGCATCCCCACGCCCTCGAAAGCGTCCTGCGAGCCGATATCGTTGGAGCCGCGGCTCGGCGCCTGTAGGGTGTCCACGCCGTTGACGCGCACAATGCCCTCGTCCGGGTGGGTGAGCCCGTTAAAAAGCCCCAGCAAGGTCGATTTGCCGCTACCGTTGAGGCCCAGCACTGCGGTGCGCTTCGCGGTGAAGCGCAGGCTCACGCTCTTGAGGATACGGCGATGCCCGCCTTCGGGCAGTTCGGTGAAAACACTCACCGACTCGAGCTCGAGGGCGGGCATGCTGGTGGAGGCGCTATCCGCCTGCTCGCCCTGCACGGTCTGCGGTGTACTCTGGCGCGGGGAGCGGCGGAAAAACATAGCTTCCTCTCGGGTGGTTTGGAGGCGTCTCTAACGCTGGGTGGAAGTCAGGGACGGGAAGGCGCGGCGCACCGACAAACCGACCAGAACCGCGATGACGGACTTCACCAGATCCCAGGGGACGAATACCATGGCCGCGTTGAACGCGGCGATAAAACTCATGTGGGCGTTCACCATCATACCGGCGATGCCGCAGGCGGTCAGAACCACAAAACCGCAGAAGTTTGCCAGCAGGGCCATGAGGAAAGTGGCGCCAACCGAGCGGGTGTTACGGGTGAACAGGTAGGCGAGGGTACCGGCAATGGCGGCGAAGGGCAAGAAGCCCAGCAGGTAGCCGGCACTCGGGGATGCGAGCGAACCCAGGCCCGCGCCGCCCCTCGCGAAGATGGGCAGGCCGGCGAAGCCAACCAGCAGGTACAGCGCCACGGCGGCGGTGGCGCGCTTGCCGCCGAGCACCTGGGCGGTGATGTAAATACCGAGGGTCTGGAAGGTGAAGGGGACGGCGATGCCGCCGAGGCTCATGGCGGGCATGATGGCCAGGGCGGCGATGAGGGCCGCGAAGACGGCAATGAGGGAGAGGTCGGTGGCGACCGAGCTGCGGGCGGCGTCGTTGCGGCGCGGCGTGGATTCGCGCGTGGGTTCGGACATCGGCGTGCACTCCTTTGGGTACGGATTTGGTGGGTCGGCTCGGGGGCCGGAGGGATCGGTTCGCACGGCGTCGTTGCGCGGCGTGAAACGCCCTGCAGAATATTACCATTGAACAGTGTTCGATAGGTATCCTACACCCGTCACCACAGAAATAAAAGCAAACCCACATGCACGCACGGCATCCCTGCACTAAAATTGATGGGGTGCTCGCCCGGTGGTTCTCCTCTCGGGAACCGGCTCGGAGCACCAACACCACACGCAGACCGTCCCACCCGAAAGACACCTATGATTGCCGTACAGAACCTTGAACTGCGCGCCGGCGCGCGCCTGCTGATGGAAGACGTCACCTTCCGCATCGACAAGGGCGACAAGATCGGCCTGGTGGGCCGCAACGGCGCCGGCAAGACCACCATGACCAAGGTGCTGGCCGGACTCACCCTGCCTGCGGACGGCACCGTCACCCGCAGCGGCGAGATTGGCTACCTGCCGCAGGACCCCAAGGTGGACGACATGAGCCAGCTGGCCCGCGACCGCATCCTCTCGGCTCGCGGCCTGGATGGCGTGGCCCGCAAGATGCGTCAGGCCCAGGAAGACATGGCCAGCGAGGACGAGGCGGTGCGCGCTAAGGGCCTGCGCCGCTACGACCGCCTCGAGGCAGAGTTTATCGCCGGCGGTGGGTACGCCGCTGAGTCTGAGGCCGCGGTCATCACCTCCAACCTGGACCTGCCCGAGCGCGTGCTCTCCCAGCCGCTTTCGACCCTTTCGGGCGGTCAGCGTCGCCGCGTGGAGCTGGCTCGCATCCTCTTCTCTAACGCGGACACCATGCTGCTGGACGAGCCGACCAACCACCTGGATGCCGACTCGATCATGTGGCTGCGGGACTTCCTCAAGAACTTCTCGGGTGGCCTGCTGGTCATCAGCCACGACGTGGACCTCATGGAGCTCGTCGTCAACCGCGTCTTTTACCTTGACGCCAACCGCTGCGTGATTGACCAGTACAACATGGGCTGGAAGAACTACCTGGCTCAGCGCGAGCAGGACGAGCACCGCCGCAAGCGCGAGCGCGCTAACGCCCAGAAGAAGGCGAGCGCCCTCATGGAGCAGGCGAACAAGATGCGAGCCAAGGCCACGAAGGCCGCTGCCGCCCAGCAGATGATTAAGCGTGCCGAGAAGCTTCTGCGCGGCCTGGAGGAGGAGCGCCAGGTGGATAAGGTGGCGGCAATCCGTTTCCCGGATCCGGCTCCCTGCGGCAAGACTCCACTCTCGGCCGAGGGCCTGTCGAAGTCTTACGGCTCGCTCGAGATTTTTACGGGCGTTGACCTGGCCATCGACCGCGGCTCCCGCGTGGTGGTGCTGGGCCTGAACGGTGCGGGTAAAACCACGTTGCTGCGCATGCTTGCCGGCACGACGAAGCCCGATACCGGCGAGGTCATCTACGGCCACGGCGTCAAGCTGGGTTATTTCGCTCAGGAGCACGAGATTCTGGACGGCGACCGCACCGTATTCGAGAACATGAAGTCCGCGGCGCCCGACCTGGACGACACGCGAGTGCGCACGATTTTGGGTTCCTTCCTCTTCTCGGGGGATGACGTGGATAAGCCGGCCGGTGTGCTCTCCGGTGGCGAGAAGACCCGTCTCGCCCTGGCGACGCTCGTGGCCTCGAGTGCGAACGTGCTGCTGCTGGATGAGCCGACCAACAACCTCGACCCGGCCTCCCGCGAGGAGATTTTGCATGCGCTGAAGGCGTATCAGGGGGCAATCGTCATGGTTTCGCACGATGAGGGTGCGGTGGAGGCGCTCAACCCCGAGCGTGTGCTGCTTCTGCCGGATGCGGTGGAGGACCTCTGGTCGAAGGAATACCAGGACCTCATCTCGCTGGCCTAAAAGCGTAATTCGTCAGCATAAAGGTAGGGGGCTCCGGCGCCGTATGGTGCCGGGGCCTCCTTCGTGTCTCTTCTGGAGTTACCTTCTCGAATATCGCGAAAAAATGTGACCCAGCCCTTGGGTTTGCATTGCTTTCTGGTCGTATGTGCCTATATTGCTCATTAGTGCATTGGGTTTGTGGGTGGTACCTTATGAATCACAGGTGCTATTTGACGAAAAAATGATGTTGCCTTGTGGGTTTTTAGATTTCAAAGAAACATCTTCGCCCAAGATATCCGAGTGTACGTGTGGGGTTTTTAAATTTTTCGTGTGTGCCTACTGACATTGTGGGATTTTCGGTAGAAACACAACATCCTTCGGGTATAGACTGGAGATGTTCCCGCTGATGCGAGGACGCACAAGCGAATCTAAAGCTCGTCACCATCGACGAGCTGACGCGGGGGAGAGGAAACTCCCGCCCGCTCATGAATGGAGAACACCAATGCACAACACTGAATTCGAGAAGTACCCCACCTCCGGCGAAGAGAACGTTGAGGTTGACGTCTTCTGGCCCATCCAGGACGCTTAGTCTCTTAGCCCGATAGGTTCGGGATGATTATTGCGAGGCACCCTGCCGCTTCCTAGTGAAGTGACGGGGTGCCTTCGTTTTCTGAATAGTCTATGCGATGCCCACGTATTGTGCCGCCGAGCCGGAGGCGGGACTGCTTTATCCTCGGGATGTGGGCTCGTGAAAAACCATCTGTGAGGCTGCGGTGCTACTTTGCGGCGTGGACGCCCAGTCCAAACGTCTGGAGTGGGTACTCCACAAATCCCATCATGGCTGCAGCGTACCATCCAATGTAGATGCTCAACGCGAGGGTTAGGCCCTTTTCGCGCACACTGCCGGCGTCCCCCAGGACAGGCAGTGCCATGTAGCCGCTCTTCTTCCACAGGGGCGAGGCCACCAGTGGTTTAATGACGATGGGGTAGAGGGGGAGTAGGCCGCGGGTGGTGAGCAGATCGCCGATGAGGTGAATCGTAGCGCCCACCGAGAAGGCCCAGGGGAGGAGCGTGAGTGAACCCGTCGTGTAGGCGGCATAGCCCAGCGCGATGGCGCCAATCCATCCCCCCGGGGCTCCCAGGACCCGCAGGGCCATGCCTCCCGAGAAAGCGGCCAGGAGGAGCGAGGCCCACGGGATGCCGTTGTAGCTAATGCTTGCGCTAAAGTACGCGATGGCCCAGAAGGCCACCAGGCCCAGGATGGAGTGGGTACCCTTGCGGTGACCGCCGCTTACGGTCCCCACAATGCGTGCCACCCACCGCGAAACGGGTGGGATGGAATTTGCGATACTGCCGTTGTGATGGTCAATGTCCGGTAGCATACCGGCCCCGGCGCACGCCAGGGTCGTGACAACGAGCGTGGGAGTATCCGGAACCTGCACAACTCCCGTCTCGACCAGGGCCAACCAGCCGGCGGCGGCGCTGACGGTGTGCGAGTATCCCATCATGGGGGTTGCCTCCTGGAGTGCTGGTGGGCGCTGGGGGTGCGTGGAGAGTGCCTCAACCTAAAGCTATTAGAACAAATATAGCATATATCGAAAGTAGTTTCGATTGAGGGGTGGTCCCTTCGCCGAGCCCTTTCCGCCGGCTACTCGGAGGGGTCCGCCATGGAGCCATCGAAGGGTAGCGTCTGCTTCCAGAACTCGCGCTCGCGCAGGTAGTTCTCCAACCAACCCACGTGCTCCGAGCAGGCCAGCCAAATCTTTCGGCGCTCGGGGGTGTGTACCTTGGGGTTGTTCCACAGTAGCTGGAACTCCGCCGCATGCCGGCACCCCTTACGCGAGCACTTCGCGTACTCGGGCTGCGCATCCTGCGAGAGCGAACCCAGAAGATCCATGATTCCCAATCCTTTCACGAACGGTACGGGCGCCTCCGCCGCGGAGGCACCATGAGCTAGTCTACGCGCGGGTGCGGTGCGTATAAAGGGGTGTTCTCGAGACGCGATAGGGTAGCGACGGGGGAGTGAGTGCGGTGTAGCCTGCGGCACCTCGAGCGTAAAACGCGGTAAAATAGGCTTCGACTGTCCATCCGTCCACACCCCGGCCGCGGAGCCGCTGCATCGGCGCCGACCGCGAGGGGTCGACTCACCAAGGAAGCTCATGAGCGAAAACACTCCCAAGACCGTCCTGGTCACCGGCGGTAACCGAGGCATCGGCTACGAAATCGCCAAGGAATTCCAGGCGTCGGGCCACAACGTCTGCATCACCTACCGCAGCGGCGAGGCTCCCGAAGAATTTTTCGCCGTCAAGGCGGATGTGCGCGACGCCGACAGCATTAACGAAGCCTTCAAGGCCATCGAGGCGGAATACGGCCCCGTTGAGGTGCTGGTTGCCAACGCCGGCATTACCCGCGACATGCTCCTGATGCGCATGAAGGAAGCCGACTTCACCGACGTGATTGACACGAACCTCACCGGCTCGTTCCGCGTGGTGCAGCGCGCCATCAAGGGTATGCTCAAGCTCAAGCGCGGCCGCATCATCCTCATCTCCTCCGTGGTGGGCCTGTACGGTTCGCCCGGCCAGGTCAACTACTCCGCCTCCAAGGCGGCACTGGTCGGCATGGCCCGCTCCATCACCCGCGAGCTGGGCGGCCGCAATATCACCGCGAACGTGGTGGCTCCGGGCTTCATCAACACCGCCATGACCGATGTTCTGCCCGAGGAAACCAAGAAGAACTACCTCGCCTCCATCCCGGCCGGCCGCTTCGCAGAGGCCGAGGAGGTTGCACGCGTGGTTCGCTGGCTCGCCTCCGACGAGGCAAACTACATCTCCGGCGCCGTCATCCCCGTGGACGGCGGCCTGGGCATGGGCCACTAAAACCCGCAAAGACTGCATCCCGGCGGGTGCGGCGGTACGACTACCGTCCGCCCGTCGCGCGGTCCGCCGCATTCGCCGCCTGCGTGCGCGGGCTGCACCACAAGACATCGACGTTGCACGCAACGTTAGACACCATCTTTGAACAACACAAAGGACGTACACCGAATGGCACAGCTGACCGGCAAGACCATCATCATCACCGGCTCCTCCCGAGGCGTCGGCGCAGACACCGCACAGATTCTCGCCGCCGAAGGCGCCAACATCGTCGTGAACTACCGTTCCAAGGCACCGCGCGCCAACAAGATCGTCAAGGCCATCGAAGAGGCCGGCGGCAAGGCCGTTGCCGTGCAGGCTGACGTGACCAAGGCCGAGGACCTGCAGACCCTCGTCAACACCGCCGTCGAGACCTTCGGCTCGCTGGACTACCTGATTCTGAACGCCTCGGGCGGCATGGAGACCGGCATAGGCGAGGACTACGCAATGCGCCTGAACCGCGACGCCCAGCTGAACCTGGCTCGCCTGGCCGCAGAGAAGATGCCCGAAGGCGGACGCATCGTCTTCGTGACCAGCCACCAGGCACACTTCATCCGCGAGGTTGAGACCATGGACGAGTACCAGCCCGTCGCAGAGTCCAAGCGCGCCGGCGAAGACGCCCTGATTGCCGAGATTCCCGCACTCTCCGAGAAGGGCATCTCCCTGGTCGTGGTCTCCGCCGACATGATCGAAGGCACCGTCACCGCAACCCTGCTCAACCGCCTGCACCCGGGCGCCATCGAGCAGCGCCGTGAGACCGCGGGCAAGCTCTACACCGTCAACGAGTTCGCCCACGAAATCGCGAAGATGGTTACCGCAGACGTCGAGACCGGCCACGTTGAGCTGGTCGGCGGCGCACGCGGCTTCATCGACTAAAGACTCCCGCCGCGGCGGCACCCAACGCAGGGGGACGCCGCGCACCTCCTCACCCGCGCCACCCGTCACCGGATGGTTCGGGGGAGCGAGGCATCACCCACCCGCCAATTCACTGGAAGAAGAACCATGAGCACCGTACTCAACCTGCAGAACGTTTCCGTCGTCCGCGGCGGCCGCAAGATCCTCAACGACGTTTCCTGGACCGTGAACGAAGGTGAACGCTGGGTCGTGCTGGGCCCCAACGGCGCCGGTAAGTCCACCCTGCTCTCCGTCGCGGCGGCCCGTCTGCACCCCACCAGCGGCGAGGTTGAGATTCTTGACGAGACCCTCGGCGCGGTCGACGTTTTCGAGCTGCGCCCGCGCATCGGCCTGTCCTCCGGCGCCTCCGCAACCCAGATTCCCGCCACCGAGAAGGTCTCCGACGTCGTTGTCACCGCCGCATACGCCGTTTCCGGCCGCTGGAACGAGGAATACGACGTCATGGACGACGAGCGCGCTACCGAGCTGCTGGCCGAGTGGGGCGTCGACACCCTTGCCGACCGCACCTTCGGCTCCCTCTCCGATGGCGAGCGCAAGCGCGCCCTCATCGCCCGCGCCCTCATGACCGACCCCGAACTGCTGCTGCTGGACGAGCCCGGCTCGGGCATGGACATTTCCGGCCGCGAGGACCTCGTGGAGCGACTGACCGCCCTGGCCGCTGACCCCTACGCACCGGCCACCGTGCTCATTACCCACCACCTCGAGGAGATTCCCTCCGGCTTCACCCACGCCCTGATGATTCGCGACGGCGGCGTGGTTGCGGCCGGCCCGATTCTCTCCACCATCACCGAGGCCAACCTCGCCGCAACCTACGACATGGACCTGGCCCTGACCGTGACCTCGTCGGGTCGCTTCTCGGCCTTCAAGCGCGCATGAGTCGAGGCCCCAAGCAGCTGACCGCCGAGCAGATTGCCGAGCGCGCCGAACGCGTCTACGCAATCGAGTCGGTCACGCCCCTGGATCAGGCCCCCGAGCAGCAGCTGCGGTACTACACGCAGCTGACCGATGTGAAGCTGCGTAGCGCCCTGGAACCGCAGTGGGGGATTTACATTGCCGAATCCTCCAAGGTGATTCGTCGGGCGCTCGCGGCCGGTCACCAGCCTGTCTCCTTCCTCATGAGCGAGAAATGGGCTGATGACCTGGCGGACGTCCTGCGGGAACACCCGGGCACCCCCGCCTACGTGGGTAGTGAGGAGCAGCTGGAGCAGGTGACCGGCTTTCACCTGCACCGCGGCGCCCTGGCGGCAATGGCCCGCCCGGCGCCTCAGCCCCTGCAGGAGTTGCTGAGCGGGGCGCGTCGCGTGGCCATTCTGGAAGACATCGTGGACCATACGAACGTGGGCGCGATTTTCCGTTCGGCGGCGGCCCTGGATGTGGATGCCGTGCTGGTCACCCCTCGATGCGCCGACCCGCTGTACCGCAGGTCGATTCGCGTGTCGATGGGTACCGTATTCCAGGTTCCGTGGGCCCGGCTGCAGTCCTGGCCTGCCGACCTGCAGACCCTGCACGAGCTGGGTTTCAGAAGCGCAGCCATGGCCCTGGAGGAGGATTCCCTGAGCCTGGATGAGCTGGCCGCCCGCGGCGATGAAAAGCTTGCGCTCATCCTGGGCACCGAGGGTCACGGTCTTTCGCCGCGCACCCTGGCGGCCTGCAACGATACCGTGATGATTCCCATGTCCCACGGCGTGGATTCGCTGAATGTGGCCGCGGCGAGCGCCGTCGCCTTCTGGGAGACGCGCCCGCGCTAGGGGCCGGTCGAACGCGGCGGGAAATCGCTACGTGATTGGCCGCGGCGCTGGGATTTAAACCCTAAAGGTGGTACCCTTAACGGGTTGTGCTCGCCCATGCGGGTGCAATGGTGATGCGCTCTCAAGTTTTCTCGACAGCCGCACATCGAAAAACCTACTCCATCTATATAAGGGCTACTGGCAAAATCCAGTAGCAGAAGAAGGTAATCAATGAAGGCAGAAATCCACCCGGACTACAACCTGGTTCTGTTCCGCGACCTCGCATCCGGCAAGGTCTTCCTGACCCGTTCCACCATGACCTCGGACAAGACCGAGAAGTGGGAAGACGGCAACGAGTACCCGATCGTCGAGGTTGAAATCTCGTCCGAGTCGCACCCGTTCTACACCGGTAAGCAGCGCATCATGGACTCCGCAGGTCGCGTCGAGCGCTTCAACGCACGCTTCGGCAACTTCGGCAAGAAGTAAATCTTCTGTCCCAGTTTTGCTTTTTAGCGAAATCAATGCCCCGTTCTCCTTGGCTTTCAAGGAGGCGGGGCATTGTGCGTTTTATGGTCAGAGCTGAAATCTTCGCCCAAACGTGAGGAAAGTTGTAATGTAAAACCTTTCGTTCGCCGGTGCGTAGACCAGCTGACGGCGTTACAATGAGTAAGTATTTTGCGAGCTGTGCATTTTCTGTGCCCTCCAGCGCCGCCCCGTATCGGCGGGTATTCTCCGGCTCTCTGCATTCTAGAGACTTCGCTGGATGCGCTGCGCACCTCGCGTATCACCACCTCAAACAAAGGACAACTTAATGAGCGACGCTCACTCTGAACCGTCGCAGAAGAAGAAATGGGTCAAGCGTATTCTGCTGATCCTGCTGATTCTTCTGCTGGTTATTACCCTCGGTATTGGTTTCTTTATTTGGCGTGCTGGCCACACCTGGGATAGCAAGACCGAGAAGTTTGACTCCATCACTAAGGTGGATGAAGACCTCAGCAAAATTAAGGAGCAGCTTGGCGAGGCTAAGAAGCTCAACGTGACGGAGCTGAAGGCTCCGACCGTCACCAACTCGGATACCGGCAAGAACGGCTCTGATGCTGCTGCGGCTCTTGCTGCGAACGCCAGCGAGCACGATAAGGACGGCGACGGTATCTTGGACAACGGATACAATTACGGCGTCATTAAGGGACCCGGTAAGAACATCCTGCTGCTCGGTAGCGATACCCGTACTGGCGCTGATGCAGCTCTGGTGAGTGGTTCCCGCGCGGACACCATTATGCTGATGCACATCCCGGCTGACGGCAAGGGCGTGTACATCATCTCGATTATGCGTGACACCTGGGTTAATATTCCCGGTTACGGCACGGCTAAGGTGAACGCGGCACTGAACTACGGCGGTGTTTCCCTGCAGGTTGCTACCATCGAAAACCTGGTTGGCGTCAAGATCGACCACGTGGCTGAAATTGAGTTTGAAGGATTCAAGTCTCTCGTGAATGCTATTGGCGGCGTGGATGTCCAGGTTCCCTTCGCATTCACCAGTAACGTCTGGACCTTTACGCCGGGTCTGATGCACCTGAACGGTAGTGGCGCTCTGAGCTTTGTTCGTGAACGTTACTCTTTCGCTGATGGTGACTACCAGCGTGTTCGTAACCAGCGTGCGTTCCTGCGCGGACTGTACAACACGATGAAGGCCAAGGGCGCGTTGAACAACGTGGCTTCCTTCCAGTCTGCCGTGGAGTCCGTCTCGGGATACGTACGCGTGGACCAAGGACTGAACGCAATGCAGATTGCTCAGCTTGCGGCTCCGGTGCTGACCAGCGGTGACACCTCGATGCACATGACGACCCTGCCGAACGCCGGCCCGGGTTGGTCGTACGATGGCCAGTCCATCGTTCTGGTTAACCAGGCGGCAAATGCTCAGCTGGCAAACGCGCTGCAGCACGATACGATGGATCAGTTCATGGCTACCTACGGCCAGGACTAGTATCCCTCCTCACCCGGTGCGGGTGCAGGAACGAGGGCGGCCCCTCATCGGAAGGTGAGGGGCCGCCCTCTGCTATACCCGAGCTGAACCGTTTCGTGGGTTTCCCGATAGTGCACCCACCGCGGATGGAGTGGAAGATTCTTCTGGAAAGTTGAACACACAAAGAGAGCGTCAGAGCCCGGCGGCGTGCCGTTCTCTGACGCTCTCTTAAAAGGGGGAGGACTACACCGAGGTGGTGGAGGAGTCCTGCGCGGATTCGTACTCCTCCTCATCCGCTTCCTCTTCGATGTACTCTTCGTCCTCGTACACGTCGTACTCGTCGACCTGGCGACCGAAGTAGAAGGCCACCGCAGCCACGGCACCACCCATGATCGCAATCAGGATACCGAGAATCGGGGTCCAGAGCATCGAAATCAGGCCGGCCAGCAGAACCGCCAGGCCAGCGCCCTTGACCAGGTTCAGCAGTCGCTCACGTTCCGAGGGCTCGTAGTACTCCTCTTCCTCCAGAGTGTACTCAATCACCGGCTTCTCGGTGGCCGGCTCATCAGCAGACGGCTCGGATGCTGAGGAGCCACCGGTCAGGGAGCTGATAAACCCGCGACGCTTCTTCGGCGCCTGAGCCGCTGTCTCGGCGCGGTGTCGCTCACCCTCGCTCGGCACGTAGGCTGCGGGCACCTCGTACTCTTCACCGGCCGGCAGCAGGGCCGGAACATTATTGGGCAGAGTCTCGTACCATTCCTGCGGAATGTCGACCGGGCGTGCAGCCTGAACGGTCAGCGACAGCTCCAGGGTGTTACCACGAATCGTACCCCAGGCGCTCGTGAGGCGATCGTGCTCAAAGGCATAGCGAATCACGGGGGCCAGCTGTTCAGACATCTGGGTGCTCAGGCGACCCACCAGCTTGCGATCGTGACGCACCTCCACGCTATCGACCACACGACCGTCGGAGGTCTTCAGCTGGTTAGCCTCCAGGGTCAGAATCACGCGACCCTCACCGCTGGGCGGCAAAATGCTGTGCAGGTATTCGGAGTGCTCCTTCTCGTCCAGAACCTTCATGGACGGTCCCTGGGGGAGCAGGGTGGCACGGGTGGGCGCATCGTTGAGGGGGAACAACGAACCGGGTGCGGACAGGGAGAGCACACCGGAGCTCTTCACACGCATGTCACCGTTCTCGGTGCGAACGGCCACGGCGGAGAGCTGCAGATGCGCAATCGGCTCGTACCCGGAGGCAACCACGCGGGTGATGGGCTCCCAATAGGCCGCCGAATCGGCAGCGCTCATGCGACCGACCTTGAACTCGTCAATATAGACGGCAATGCTATTCGGCTCGTAGGGGTTATCAGGCTCGGGGACGAGTCGCGCTTCACCGTACCAGATGCGTTCACGGTCGATGTGCAGTTCCTCAAAAACTTGGAGGGTTTCCGCTTCATAGTAATCGTCGGTGACAATTTCGACGCTACCGCGATCACCGAGTGCGTAGTCGACCACTGAAAACTCCTTCTGATCCGTGTCTAAATGAGCTGATACCTAGTCCATTCTCTCATGGTTTACGGGCGCACAGCTCACATATGCGGGTGACGTTTATCTGTCTTTTCTTCCGGCTCTCTTCCGGCCTACGCGGCGCGGCATCCCTTCCGGGCAACCTTCTTTCGCGCATCGCGCTGCGCCGGGACGCGCAAGACGCCGCTCGGCACATTCCCGGGAATCTACCGGGAGCGTGCCGAGCGGCGGTTCATCATTGCGGGACGCTATGGCCCGCATCCTAAGCGCAAGCGCTTAGCTTGGCTACTACTTAGCCTGCAGGGAGGCGTTGAAACGCTGAGCCACAATCGAACGGCGGCCGTGATCCTGAGCCTCCAGCACCAGGCGGCGCAGAGCCGAGGGAGCCTCGAGGTTCGCCTCCAGCCACTGCTGAGCCAGCTTGACCGACGGGTTGTCGTCCACGCCGAGGCCCTCGGTCGAGCCGATGTTGTACGGAGCCTTCGGGTACAGGCCGCGCACAATACGCGAGGCCATACCAATCGAACGGGACTCCCACACGCCCAGCAGGGCGTCAAAGTAGGGGCCGTAGTACTGCTCGCGCAGCTCCACCGGGCCTCGCACGTAACCATTAATGGTCGAGGCCAGAGCATCGTTCGACAGCGACTCGTCGTCCATGATGGTCTTGTACGCGGCAGCCTTGCGCTCGGCGTTCGGCAGAGCGGCCATTGCGTACGCGTAACCGTTCGAGGAAATCGAGGAAGGGCTGTACTTGGAGGCACGCTCCAGCTCCTCCACGGTGACCAGGTTGCGGCTTGCGAGCGCACCCAGGGCGCTCCAACCCAGGTTCTGGTCGTAGGGGATGCCGGTCGCATCGGCGATATCGCCGGTGGTGTCCTCGAACGCACCGCGGGCAATGTCGCGGCAGAGCTCCTCGCCCTTGGTGGCGTTGGTCGAGACCGAGATCAGGCCGCGCAACAGGATCAGCTGCTCGTCCGAACCGGGCTTAGCCTGGGCCAGGGCGGCGGAGAATGCGTCGTACAGGGCGTCGTAGAGGCGCTCGCGGCCGGTGGGTGCCGAGAAGGTTGCGATGGCGACCTGCGAGTTGTTGACCATGGTGCCCAGCAGGGATGCGCTGGGTTCCTTGGAGACATTGCGGACAACCGCATCCACGTAGGTGGTGACGGGCAGGCGGGCGTCGCGGACGTTCTCCCAGAGGGAGCCCCAGATGAGGCCGCGGGAGAGCGCGGATTCGAGGGTGGAGACGCCCTCGATGGCGGCCTGCAGGCCGTCTTCGTCGGTCAGGGCGACCTTGGCGTAGGTGTGGTCCTCTGCGTTGAGCATGAGCAGGTCTGCTTCGCCAACGAGCTTCTTCTGCTCGTCGGTGAGCTCCACACGGTACTCGGAGACGGGCTCTGCCGGGTACTCGAGGGAGAGCACGCCGGTGGAGATGAGCTTGCCGTCGGTCAGAGCGAAGGTTTCCAGCTTTACCACGTGGGGGCGGCCCAGACCTGCGGGCTGCTGTGCGGGCAGTTCCTGGGTGAG
>ERZ773246.319-NODE-319-length-20346-cov-18.2155_pt1 | contig 20346 bp, 14 predicted proteins | sample MGYA00580519_ERZ773246 | MGnify/ENA primary metagenome ERZ773246 (study PRJEB29015, sample SAMEA2738153) | human oral metagenome | biome: human oral; feature: human-associated habitat; material: saliva | place: China | collected 2246 ...
AAATATAGGGGCGCAGTTCGTGAAGCAAGAAAATCTACTGCTGTCTCTATCTTTACCAAAATAATTTTCCTGATAAAAAATAGACCCACTAAAGTCAGCTACATCCTTGTAGGTGGAGTCGCTGAAGTAAGCCTGCCCCCGATAGGTAGAACCGCTGAAATCGGCCCGACCCTGGTAGGTGGAGTCGCTGAAGTAAGCCTGCCTCCGATAGGTAGAACCGCTGAAGTAAGCCAGCCCCCGATAGGTGGAACCGCTAAAATTAGCCCACTGGTAGGTGGAACCGCTAAAATTAGCCCACTGGTAGGTGGAACCGCCGAAGTCAGCCCAGTCCTGGTAAGTGGAGCCGCAGAAGTCAGCCTCCTCCTGGTAGGTGGAACCGCCGAAGTCAGCCCGACCCTGATAGATGGAGCTGCGAAAGTGAGCCCACTGGTAGGTGGAATCGCCGAAGTCAGCCCAGTCCTGGTAAGTGGAATTGCGGAAGTCAGCCTCACCCCCGTAGGTGGAGTCGCGGAAGTTAGCACCTTTTTGGTAAGTGGAGCCGTAGAAGTGAGCCTCCTCCTGGTAGGTGGAGCCTCGGAAGTCAGCCCAGTCCTGGTAAGTGGAGCCGCGGAACGTAACAGATTTTGTGTAGTAAGAGTTCCTAAGATCTATTGAGTAGAAGAAGGTGCTTCCAGAGAAATCATATTCGAAGTCTGACCATATGCCTGGAGTGTTTGCATCCGGACCTTGTAAGCGGTCGTGAATTTCTTTAATAATACCGCGGCGAACATCTGCTTCAGCTTTTAACTCTGCTTTATCTGTATAGAATTTCTTTTGGTTATCTTTATAAACCCCATCAGATGTAGGGTTATCTTCATTTAGCTCATCATATCGAGTAGCAAGAGTGAATGGGGAACGAATATAGGCACAGAGGTTATTGATAATAACCTGTCCTTCTTTGAGTCTGTCCTCATATTTTCTTATAGACTCTTCTTCGAGCCATTCGTCCACGAGCCCAACAAGTGTATATACGCCACCCATACGAACAGGCGCTTTCTCATCGCCTAGCTGCTCTACCGCTTTAGTATATCGTTCTCGTCGTTCTGCTTTACGGTCCTTAAAAGCATTCGCTTCAAACTGCTCTTGTTGTTTTTCTAGCTGCTTCTCAAACTGGTCTTTCTGTTGGTCAAGAGTATCTTGTTGATGAATTCGAAGGTTCTCAGCTGCTTCACGGTCGTTATCATTTTTTCGGCGAGTCTCACCGAGCGCAATAAGACCAATAAGCCCGCCTGTTGCTAGAAGAATTGCTTGTCGGAGCGCCGCCGCCCCACCGGAATTAACGTTGCCTTCGGGTAGGCTCATAACAACAGGTAGCAGGAACGCATATGAGCCACCCACTATGCCACTAGAAAGAATACGCGAGTGGAACCAGCGAGGATCATTATCCTGTTTGAAGATGGGCCACAGAATCAGCACTATATATCCGAGTGAGAGGAACCCAAGACCCCAAGCAAAATAGAACTGTGCGAAATGCTCGGCACTAACAGCTGGGTTCCAACTCCACCAGTGGAGGACTTGAGGCATGAACCAGAATAAGGCTACCCACAGCGCTTCGATGATGAGGGTACTACCTACGATCTTATTAATTGGCCGGGATTTGAGCCAGCATACAAATTGCCCCTGTCTTTTCTCTTTCTGTGAAGTATCCGGCGTAGTGCCCTGTTCTAACGTAGCCTCTACATCTTCGTGTCCTTCTGGCATTAACTATCTATTCCTTATGAGTGAGTGGTGTGTTCCTTTTCTACACTACCGTAGATAAGCTCATCCATGCAGGAAATTTAGCTGCTAAGCGGCAGGGTAGTAACGTCCTTCCGGCAGGTTCGTAGCTCTTCGCTGAACCACTCCAACTTCTCCTGAAGCTCTCGCCGCTCTTGTGGGACCTGCGAGTCACGAAGAGAAGTTCGCGCCTTGTACACCTCCCGGAACTTTGTCGCAAGATAGTCTGCCTGTCCTGTAGATAGAAAACCGCATCCCAGAGGAAGACCGTCAGATCCGAGAGCTATAGAGTAACCGCTATCTTCAACCACAAAATTATTGCTGGACGAGCCAAATAACGTTGCCCGCGCATCCTTCTCAGCAACAAAACAGGGTGCGCTCTGAACAAACCGCGAAGGATACGGTTCCCCGAAAAAGTCGGTACCAAAATTCAGGGCACCGCAGAAAACAGACCCATACAGGGAAACCGCGCCCTCAAAGACAGAATCACTCACAAAAACTGAGCCTCGGTACAGCGAACCGTCGAACCCAGCCTCGCCCCGATAGGTAGAGCTATAGAATAAAGCCTCATCGTAGTAGAGAGACTGATCGAAGAAGACCGATCCACCATAAACAGAATCGTGGAAGGAAACCTCACCATAGTAAACAGACCAGCTGAAACGCGCCGAATCATGGTACGTAGATCCACTCCACTGAGCATCACCAAAATAGGTTGAGTTGTTGAAGAAAACCCAATCGTAATACGTAGAATCGCAAAAATAGGCGCTTCGTTCATAAGTAGAACCGCTGAACTCGGCGCTGTCGTAGTATGTGCACCCGCTGAAATCAACGGAATTCTGATACCAGGAATCCTTCATATCAACCGGGTAGAAGAAAACACTATTCGAGAAATCGTACTCAAACCCAGACCACGAGCCTTCTACATAATTCCTTCTGTCACCCTGAGGAAAATGGCGCAACCGGCGGTGAATTTCCTGCAAAGCCCGTTGACGAACCTTTGCTTCCGCCAAAAGCTCTGCTCTGTGTACGGAAAACTCTTGGTAGTTCTCTCGATAGCTGCCGTGAGGGCTGGGCTTATCCTGTGAGAGCTCATCGTACCGAAATGCAAGCTCGAAAGGGGTGCGGATGTAGGCGCAGAGAACATCTACGATGCGCTGGCCTTCCGTGTGCCGCTCTTCCGCCTGTAACGCTTGGTCGGCAAGGTATTCATCTGCCAGCGCCACGAGCGCGTGCACCGCGCCTAGCCGTGTGTAGGAGTGGGCAGAGTCAAGCAGCTCGACGGCTTTTAGGTAACGTTCCTGCCGTGAGGTTTTTAAAGTTGACGTATTATTCATGAGACTAGAAATTTTTTCGTGAGGGCTAGATATATACACTCCTACACTAATCTACAACCTCTTTATTTCATGGTGAATCTCAAAATCTTGAGATACAACCTAAGATTCCTTTTGTGTACACTTGACTTACTCGATGTCTGGACATGTGGCTGTGAGATCATCTTTCCTGCTATCCATCCACCCACATACGGATTGCAGGTCCTCTAGAGACATCTTTGGGAATGATGGTAGATTTTTTATAGAATCAAATATTTTATGGAATAGATAGTTAATTTCCTTTTTCTGTTCTCGGGTCACAGGGGTGCATGAAGTGGGTAATTTTGATGAATTTAGAATTATGTTATAAGGGCTATCTGTGCGGGCGTGAAAAGTATTGTTTTTAGCATTAAATAATGTAGTATATTGTACATATTCAAGATCTATCGCAAATAGAGGAGGCTCAACATTGTAGGTGGAAAATTCAAAATATGCAGATTTATGAAATATTGATCCATAAAAATTCACCCAACTATCATAAGTTGATGAACCGAACCTGACTTCCTTAGCATAAGTGGACATCCTAAAATCAGAACCTTTATGATATTTTGAATACCTGAAATTGGCATAACCAGTATACAGTGAGGAATTGAAGTAGGCATTACCGTGGTAGGTTGAATATTTAAAGTTAACTGAGCCAAGGTAGTATGAATCATTAAAATCTACACTATTTTTATACACTGACTCACCAAAATCAATAGAACCACAATAAAGTGATTTTCTAAATGATGCTTTTCTTTCGTAATTTGATTTTTTGAAATTTCCCCCACCGTAATATAGGGATTCGATAAAGTGTGCATAATTCATATAAGTAGAACCTTCAAAATTGACCTCTTTGTAGTATGAAGATCCACTAAAATCAACGCTTCCTCTGTATGTAGAGTAGCTGAAATTGGTTTCTTCTTTATATGTAGAGCTATTGAAGTTAATTGATTTATTATAGTGCGCCCCACTAAGGTCTACAGGGTAAAAGAAATTTATTCTTGAAAGATCGTAGTTAAAATCTGACCATGCTCCTCCAAGGTTCTCATTGTTACTATCCGGGGAGCTCTGTAGATGTTCGCGAATTTTTTGTATAATACTTATGCGAACAGCTTTTTCCGCCTTAAAACTTTCTTGATCTTCGTAAAAATTTTGGTGATATTTATCCTCCTGGTAACTTCCATTAGGATCATTTTGTGATAGCTCCTTATATTTTGACTCTAAAGTGAATGAAGAGCGTATGTAGGTGCATAGAACATTTATGATAACTTGACCTTCCTCAAGCCGCTTTTGATAATCTAAGTATTTTTCTTTAAGCCACTCGTCTATAAGGTCGGCAAGAGCATGAACTCCCCCTAGGCGAACGTGTGCGTTTTTGTCCCAAAGTTTTTCTACGCCATCTATATACTTTTTACGCCTATTATCCTGACGGATAGTGAAAGAATCTTCGGTAGATTTATGAATATTCTCTTCTAAGATTTTTATGCGAATTTTTTGGGAGTTAATGTATCTTTTTTGTTGCTTTAGATTTAACAGTAGCAACCCAAAAATTATGGCAAAGGTAATGCAGGTTATCGTAATCCGTAGAGATAATTGTGCCTGCACTGTAGAGAGTAGCATATCACCAGATAGATTCGACGTTGAGTATATCCATTCAGGCGCAATATATATACATAATAAACTGATTATCATTATAGTAGCTATGAGAAACAATATATGTGATCTTATAGATTTGTGACTGGTAGGAGTAGGGGTTTCCCTTACAGGGGTAGAACTTGTAGAGTTATATTTCTCTACCATAATATGGTGAGTTCCTAACGACTTGGTGATTTCTTTCTGCATTCTACCCTACCGTATCTTTCGGGTACGCCACAGGATTTTCTAGTTGCTGGTTAGTACATTCGTTGCCATCTCGTGAACAACAAACTTAGGGAGTCTCAGGGGTCATATGCTCCCAGAACCATGCATCCCAAGCAGCCTCTGTATCGCCAGAGGATGGGGTATCCGGTGCACTCATGGACGATCCGCTAACCCTTCACCAACTTGAGTTGCCGAATCTCGCCACACCAGTACATCCGTGAGGAAATTCCGAAGCCTTCCGCGCAATTCCTTGCGTTCACCTGCATCTCCGGTCTGGCGCATATCTTCTAGAATCTGCGAAAGTTCCTGCTCATGCTCGGCAAGATACTCCACTTCGGCAGAACTCATAAACCAGCAACCAAGCGGAAGCCCCGAAGCTTCAGCCTCCACACCAGCAAAAGTGTTCTGATCAGACCCAAAAATAGAAGCCATATCATCCTCGTTCGTGCCCGAAACGAAGAGCGGTTCTTGGGCGTAATCACATGCCCCCGCATCGACTGTCTGGGCATATATAGACCCCAGATAACGAACCATACCGCAGTATGAAGACCCGCTGAAATCGCTCTGGTCTGCATACACGGAAAAACCGAAATCCGCATTTCCTCGATAAACAGATTGGTGGAATATTGCCGCTCCGCCATAGAAAGAGTTCTCAAAAATAGCCTGTTGCCTATAATGCGAAGAACTGAAATCACAGCCCGCACGGTACATCGAGGCACTAAAATCGGCAGAACCGCTATACGAAGAATCGGTAAAACCCGCCCAACCATCAAAGACGGAACCCTTGAAGCTCGCCGTTTCACCGTAGGCGCTTCCCATAAAATCGTTAGCGCCGTGATAGAGCGAACCCGAAAAATCGGCATCCCCAGCGTAATACGAGCCGTTAAAAGCCGTGTCCTCATGGTAATTAGAGCGACACAACAGGGCACCCTGCGCGAAGAATGAGCCGCTAAACTGCACCCGTGAAAAATGCGTACACCCCGCAAAATTCGCGGTCTCACCCCAGAAAGTCCGCACAAAATCAACCGGGTAAAAGAACACACTACCCGAAAAATCATATGTAAACCCAGACCAGCTCCCCGGAACAACGCAATCGTGCTCTGGGTATCCATGAGGTAACTCCGCTACACCATCAGCCAAGGACCACCGCATACGGTCGCTGATCTTCTCGATAAGTGTCTGCCGAATATGCGCCTCCTCCCGGAAAACCGCACGGTCGGCGCTGAATTTCTCAGGCGAGTCAGCGTAAAATCCGGTTAGTTCCTCTCTGGTCAGCTCGTAGTAGTGCGAAGTGAGTTCAAAAGGGGAACGGATATAGGCGCAGAGAACATCTACGATGCGCTGGCCCTCCGTGCGCCGCTCTTCCTCCGAAAAGATTCATTGGCGAGGTATTCATCCGCTAACGCCACGAGTGCGTGCACCGCGCCCAGACGTGTGTACGAGTGCGCGGAGTCAAGCAATTCGACGGCTTTTAGGTAGCGTTCCTGCCGTGAAGTATTCAGGGTTTTCTCATCGCTAGCGGTCATGGCGGGTGGCTCCTTGCGTGGTGGTTGGGGCGTGCCCCTTCACCCTACCGCATCCTTGTTCGCCGCCTCCAGATTTCAGCCACTAAAAAGGCTCTTTATGCGAATCAAGAGGCGAAAAGTACGCTTTATTCGAATAAAGAGCCTTTTTACGCAAGACGCGCAAGAGATAGGGGAGAGAGCCCCTAAACCCCTACCTGCTGACGGTCTTGCTCCTGCAGCGGGATCGTCGTGATTTTCTCGCGCCAGGCGTGCAGTTCCTCAACGGTAGACTTCAGCCTGCCCGAAAGTTCCTTGGTCAGACCCAGCTTATCGGTGCTGCGCGCATCGTCGCCGTGAAGATGCTGGGTGATCTCCTGCAGCTCCCCGTTTTTATGCGCCAAATACTGCCGATACTCCACAGCCAGCGGCGGGCACTCACTCGGCAGCCCGGATGCACCGGTATCGATAGCGTAGCCCTGCCCCAGAGAGAAGACATTCTCTGTCGGTGCGAAGAACGAAATGTACTGCGCCCACGCCTCAACATTCATGAAAGCGGGCGCCGCGCCGGTAAAGACAGAACCCTGGAAGGTCACCGCATTACCATATACGGAACCCCTAAAGAGCGCCTTGTCGGCATACGTCGAGTTCTGGAACCCCGCCAGACCGTAGCACAGCGAGCTCGTGTAATTCGCCCACTTGCTGTACACCGAACCCTGAAAATCAGCCCAACCGTTATAAACAGACCGGCGGAAATACACATCGCCACCGTAACGGCAGTTATTGAAATGCACGTCGTCCGTGTAGACAGACCCGCTGAAATCCGCCCGATGATAGGTGCAGTCGCCAAAACTTGCCACCCGCGTGTACACGCAGTTATGGAAGTTCGCCTGATTATGATAAACGGAGTTGTTGAAGGTTACCGTGCCGCTGTATACGGAGTTATGGAAGTTCGCCTGATTATGGTACTCAGAACGGCTGAAATCTACCGCGCCAAGGTACGTTGAGTTACGGAACACAGCCCAGTTGCGGTACGTGGAATCCACGAAAGTTACCGCCTCATGGTACGTAGACCCGCTAAAGTTCGCCTGATCCAGGTACAGGTTGCCGCTAAAGTCTGCGGTGCTGCGGTATACGGAATCGTTCAACGATGCCGCGCCGTGGTACGAAGACCCACTAAAGTTTGCGTGCGCCAGATAGGTAGAACCGCGGAAATCCGCCCAGTTACGGTAGATTGTGCCGCTAAAATCGGCTTCGTACATGTAGGTGCACCCGCTGAAATCAGCGGTCTTATTGAAGAAGACTCGGCTGAACTCGATGGGGTAGAAGAAGGTGCTTCCCGAAAAATCGTATTCAAAGTTCGTCCACGGGCCGTCCTGGTATCCGCCCGCATCCGAGGGGGCGCGCAGACGGTCACGAATCTGCTGCATCAGGCCGAAACGCAGCTCAGCTTCTTCGCGCAGAGGGGCGCTCTTCGCGTGAAATGCGCCGTGCGTAAGCTCTAGGGCGTGCGGGTCAAAAATCGGCGGAGACTGAATGTACCCGCTGATCTTATTGACAATGCGCTGCCCCTCCTTATTGCGGTCTTCGTAGCTTAAAGTTTCGTCCTCAAGGCATTTATCGACGAGCGCAAGCAGGGTATAGAGACTTTTCTGCCGCGTTTTCGCCTGCTGATCCTCAAGCTGAGCGGTAGCTTGCTGGTAGATAGACTCACGTTCTGCACGTGTAACGCCAAAAATATCAACGCTTTTGTGGGCGACCGTCGCCACGCTTGGCCGGTTCCGGCGGGTGAATATGATGAGTGCGAGAACTGTGAGCACACCGCCGATCGCATACAGCACAAGTGAGAGAGTGGTTTGTTTGGTGAGGAATGGAATAATAATTGCGGCTATTACGCAGAGAATCGCGCATATAAGAATCGACCAGGCGATAGGTCTGGCAGTCCGCGGCTTAGAAGGTTCTAAAAGCGGCGGCTCTGTAATGCTTTGTATGCGTGACTCTGCGTTGAGGCGGTGGTCGTCCATGACGGGGCTCCTTGTGGCGAGTGGGTGTCTAATGCCGTACTTGTCGTAGAGCTAGTCTTCAGCAGGAATTTTACACCTTTAAGTTGAATCTGAGACACCCCACGCCACATAAACAGTGTTCCAATATTCCGTGACAAGGCGTTATTTTGGTAACACTGCACTTAACAGGCGATACTTTTACCCGCTCTTATGCGCTGTTACGCGCGAGAATATGCGGGGTGGATAAAATCCAGAAGCGAAGACCGTGTTCCTGTTCCCGATGTAATTTTTCGCTATCGCTTTGGTATCGCTGCGAAAAGTTTTGGACAGAGAGTGAGCACCCGACGGAAGAACGAACGTCGGGTGCTCACTAGGGAGGTGCTCTCACTGACACTGTGCGAGGGTCTGGAGGGGTCTACCCATCCCTCCGTACCGCGTGCATGTAAAACGTCAAGCACGCCACAAACTCAAGGGGCACGATCGTGAGCGTCCACAGCGCATCCAGCGCCAAGTTACCGCTCGTGAGCAGTCGGAACCACAGCGGAGAAACCGCCACACACAGTACCGCGCCTAAAGCATTGACGGACCGCACCAGCCCGGTGCCCATCCGAAAATTGAAGCACACGTTCGCAACAATATGCCCCAGCGCGTATACCAGAATGAACTGCCCCATCGGGTGGAACAGTATGTGGCTCCAGTCGCTAGTCAAATCGCCACTCACCAGAAGCGCGAAGAACGTCATCACATACGGGAGTACCATAAACAGAACGCGTACCGTGTACCCCACGGATGCCAACGTATGCCTGAAGGTAACCTCACCCGAGCCACGCTGCGGGATGCCGTGCGCACGCTCAACGCCGCCTAGGGCGGTGTACGCTCCCGCAGATGCTGCTCGTGTGCTCATGATTCCCCCAAAATATGGTTCGCAAGCATGTCTGGTGTATAGGTTGAGTTTCTATACTATGCCTTTGCGGCATTAAAAACCCTCATACTCAGGGATGATTTATCAAAACTTAATGTTCGTAAGCTAAATACAGCTCAGATATACACATGTTCAACCGAGGGTCTGAAGGCGTTATACCGGGGAAGAAGCACAAGTGTCTAGTAAATAAGGCATGACGTCACAGTCTGTAACAAATCGGCTGATTAGGCAGGTTTTTCTAGGACTAGAAGTGTCTGCAGTCCTTTGACGGGGTACACAGGCATTTAGTCCCAAACCGTGCCAGCCGGTAGTTTTCTGCCGTAGAGCCTGGTGTTTTCACAGGAGTGTACACAAAAGTCGGATGCGCCAGGATCGTACCCGGCGCATCCGACCTTAGACTGCGAGAAAGCGACCGCCTATTCGCGTGCTAACCTCTCGGGTTCAACGTCGTCCTTCGGCTGCTCGATGATTGACCGAGCCGAAGCAATAATCACGCTCAGAATAATATCTGCCATGATGAAGATATAGGCTCCGGCTGAAGAATCTTCACCCGACCAGCCAGCATAGACGATCGCCGTGACGATCAGCAGAATAATACCCAATCCGGCGCTAATTCCATTCAGGATGCGCATGCCCTTCGTAGACTTCGAGCGCACCGCGAAAATGCACGCCGCAATCTGCACGAGCATATACACTGCGCCGCCGTAGCCGAGCATCATGTTGAAGGTTCCGCCGCCACCAAAGCCGAAGCCATACATCACCAGGCATGCGGCAAGCAGAACGGTACGAATCGCGGTTACCGTAACAATGGTCTTGAGCTCGCGCGAACGTTTCTGCTCGGGGGTTTTCTCGGCACCTGCAGGCACTGCCCCTGTAGTTGCGGCTATCTGACCGCTTGCCGGTGCCCCGACCGATACCGCCGGGGTGTTCGCCGTAATGATCGGAATTGCGGATGCGGGCATGGTGTCTTCATACACCTTCTTAGTCCCGGTTTTCTCTGTGGAAGCCTGTGCCTCGGATGCGGCGGAGTCGGCAGGGGCACTAGACCCGCGCTCTGCCCGGGCGGCAGACATCGTATCGGCGATGGACGGGAATGCGCCCTGTTCCTGGGCCTGGGCAGGAAGCTGGCGGGTCCTCACGTCTTCCGCGTCGCCAGCCTCGTCAGCGTCCGGGCGCGAGATGGACTGCGGAATGTTATCGGCAGGTTCAGCCTCCAGTGCCTCCGCGTGTGCAGCGGCAGGTTCAGGAGCCTCAGAATCCTGTGGCTTCTCCGAAAGATACGAGCTTAGCGGGCCCTGCTCAGGTCGGCTCTGTACCGGCAGCTGACGGGTCTGAGTATTTTCGTGGTGAACAGCCTCGTCAGCGTCCGGGCGCGAAATGCTCTGGGGAAGCGCCTCCGCAGGGGTGTTCGTATCGATCTCAACGGCGGCGGGTTGAGCGTTCTCGGCCTCGGCAGGCTGGGGCTTTGAAATCTGTGAGCCCCACGGCGTGGACTGGGCAGCGTGAGCGCTCTCGGCAGAAGAATCCTCGGCAGATTTCTGAGCGGACTCTTGAGTCTTCGCGTCTTGCGGATCCTGCGCCGCCTGCGGGGTCTGGGCGGGCGCATCCGGCCCGGCATCCTGAGGGGGCAGCGAGTTTTGGGCAGGTGATTCTTCCTGCACGTGCTGCACAGTCGTCGAAGTCTGAGAGCGTCGAGGATTGCTGAAAGGCGCACCTCCCTGGTGGTGCGAATCCTGTATGCGCTCAGAGGTATGAGGATTCTTATCGCTCATCGTGTCTCCCTCGGATGCTGTGGCTGGTGTTAAAGTCTGTGGGCAGGTGTTGAGCCGGTGCGGGCGGGGTGGTTTTCCGCCTAGAAAATCCAGCGGGTGCTAGGCACCGGTAAGAGCTCAGCTAAGGCGCGGTCAGCGGTATGGCTAGGCTGCGAACTGGAATTTCGCGGGATAACCTCTGCAATAGTACCCAAAACGGGCACGAGTTGCCTAAACACCCCGGAAATATTGGGCTCTTTAAGGATAGCGAGAGATATCTCCAAGTCAGCGTACAACACGAAGTTACCTTGCACAACACCATATGTATAGTCGAGCTTGAGCCTGCAGTCGGATGCGCGGCAGGCACCCTTTTTCGGGTGTGTGTATAGCCCGGAAAACCCGGTGAATCTTTGCCCGCAGTACTGTAGTTATGAAACCGACGGCGGGTAGAAGAAGCTGAACACACCTAAAATAGATGCACTGTAAAGTAAATTATTATAGTCGCATCCACGCAAGAAACCCGTGCATGCCACCTGTGCGACACGCGTAAAGCACGCGAAATTCCCTTACAGGTGCTCAGCCAGCCGATCTTAACGCTGGCCAGGCGTTACGGTCTGCGGGGTGCGCTGTGTTTTGTTGCCCAGGCGCATCCACAGGTATTTGACACCCCATGCCACCCCGACCGCTACCGCGAAAGGCGCATACGCCTGCCAGTCTTGCCCGGCGAACCCGAGAATTAGGGCGCAGGCGCTTAGCGGGGCGTTCATCGACAGGCTCAGGAAAGTGACTGCGCCCAGCAGCCCGGCGGTCCCGAGAAGTTCTGATGCATGAAGCGCTCCCGCGCCCGGTTGAGGCTGAGTCAGCGTCGGGAATACGAGGATTAGAGTGCCTGTAAGCACGAAACCGCAGGCGGAACCCAAGGCTAACCCCGGTGTGAGCGTGCCTCCGTAGGCACCGTTGCGCAGGCTCGCCACCACCAGGATCGCTTTGGCTGCCAGCAGTGCGAGAGCATAGAGAAGCGCCTGGCTTAAGGTGGCCGTGTCAAGCCTGCTGGAGCTCGAAGATAAACCGGATGCGGCATCGAAAATATACTGGGTCAGCGGTCGGCCGTTCCCCAGAATCTCCGGCAGGAAAATCGAGGTCACCGCCACCAATACAAGTACCAGGGGAAGTCGCCAGAGCACGTTCCGATTCGTGGTCTTGCGGCTCTCTGCGCGTTGAGACGCCGCCCGGAACCACAGCGCCAGGGGAGTGATAGCCAGACCAAGAACAACCGCGAGCAGCAGCGATTCACCGGTGGTCTGCAGCTGCGGGACGGGGTAGGTGGGCGCATCCGGAATCACCAGATGCGCGGTGCAGGTTGCCACAAAAATCAGGATCGCACCCGTGAAAATATTGCGCAGCGACAGGGCTAAACCGAGAGCCTCAAACAGGAAAACAAAACCGCCCACCGGAACCTGATACATAGCCGCTAAACCCGCCGCCGCAGCCGAGGCTACCAGCACCGGGCGCACGGTCTGCGGGATGCGCATCAGATCCGCCAGACGCCCAGCAAACAGTGCGCCCAGCTCGCGCGGGGCAACCTCTTTACCCACCGGTGCACCCGCACCCACGGCCACAATCTGAGTGAGGCTGTGCAGGGTTTGCCGTAGAAATCCCGGGCGGCGCTCCTGCGGAGTTTCGCCGCAAATCTGCGCTTTAACAGACGCCAGCTTAGTGCGCCGCTGAAGTAAAAACCAGATGATAGAGACCGCCGCGCCCACCGCGATCAACACCAGCACACGTCGAACGGTATCGCTGTGATCCGTCACGATCGGATGCTCCGCCTCCGTATGCCCGAACGTGAGCTCCTGCATGATATCAAGGAGGTAGTGCAGAATAATCGCCCCGCCACCGGTGGCCGCGCCAATCAGCACGGTGCACAGCAGAAGGTGGGCACAGCGAATCAGACGTGTTTTCATCGTTTTACATTCTAGCCGCGAACCGCAGCCCTTTTTTGTACCGGAGTACATGCGGGGAACAGCCGGATCCGGTGTTGGATTGTATGCTAGATAACAAACCCTGTGGTGCGGGCGGCATGCGCCCCGCGACACGAACGAAGCAGACAGTAAGGATCGAAGATGACCGAACATATAGCATTCCTCGGCACCGGCTCCATGAACGGTTCCATCGCTGCCGGGCTCATCGCGGGCGGATACCCCGCAGAAGCTATCCGCGCCACCGTGCGCAGTAAAAACTCCATAGACCGCCTGCGCCATCAGTTAGGGCCTAACGGGCGAGACGCCGTCGTGATCGGGTGCGAGCTCAAGCCCGAAGCCAACCGTGAGGCGGTCAGCGGCGCATCCGTAGTGCTTCTGGGGGTTAAACCCTATGGAATCGTCGAGCTGGCGCGCGAAATTTCGCCCGCCCTCGCCCCGGATGCACTCGTCATTTCGGTGGCGGCAGGAGTCACCCTTGATACGCTGCAGAAGGCTCTTCCTGCGGGGCAGCCGGTTATCCGCTGCATGCCCAATACGCCCTCAAGCGTGGGTAAAGGCGTGCTGGCGATCTCTGTGAGTGAGGCAGTGACTGAGAAGCAGCTTGCGCTCGCCGAGAAGATCCTAGAGACCGTAGGCCTAGTAGTGCAGGTGCGAGAAGATCAGATGGATGCTGTCACCGCCGTTTCGGGATCCGGCCCCGCCTACGGGTTCCTGCTGGCGGAGACTATGGCGAGCGCCGGTGTGAAGCTCGGTCTGGATGAAGAGACCGCACAGAGGCTCGCATCCGCAACGATTGCGGGAGCAGGGTACCTGCTGGATAGTAACCCGGATGCCGCTGCCCTGCGTAAGGCTGTTACCAGCCCGAACGGAACCACTGAGCGCGCTATCAATACCTTTATTGACAAGGGACTTTTCGATCTCACTGAGGATGCTATGCGCGCCTGCGCCGCCCGCTCCGCCGAGCTGAGCGAACAGTACACGGCTGACTAGCCCCCGCCTCCTGCCTACCTCTCCCTACATAAAAAGAGCCTTTATTCAAATAAAGGCTCTTTTTATGACGAAGAAGGGGAAGACAGAACCTACGGGCGGGCCGCGAAACGCTCGATCAGATCCACCTGCCCCGAGACAATCAGAATATCCCGGGAATGGATGCGCGTTGCCGCATCCGCGTAGGTAAACTCTTCACCCGGAGACTTAATACCCACCACAGACACCCCGTATTTCGCGCGAATATCCGACTCGGCCAGGGTGAACCCGTGAGTCTCCTTCGGCGGGCGCATCTTAGCAATCGCGAAGTCGTCGTCGAATTCGATATAGTCCAGCATGCGCCCTGACACCAGGTGCGCGGCGCGGCGCCCCGCATCCGCCTCCGGGTAGACCACATGATGCGCGCCAATACGCTCTAGAATCTTGCCGTGTGAGGGGGTGATCGCCTTCGCCCAAATCCGCTCAACCCCCAGATCGACCAGGTTCGCGGTAATCAGCACGGAAGCCTCAATTGAGGTACCCACACCCACAACCGCAGACCCGAAATCGCTCGCGCCCAGCTGCCTGAGCGCGTCAATATCGCGAGCATCTGCCGAGACCACATGGGTGAGCACGCCCGTCCATTTCTGCGCAATTTCGGGGTCTTTCTCAATGGCGAGAACCTCTTTATTCTGGGCGTGAAGCTGGGCGGCGGTTGCCGAACCGAACCGTCCCAACCCAATAATCAGTACGGGGGCGTTATGGTTACTAGCCAATGACGGGCCTTTCTTCGGGGTACTTATACAGGCGGCGGCGAGACCTCAGCGCCAAACCGGTGGCCGCAGTAATGGTGCCGATTCGTCCAATAAACATGAGCAGGGAGAGCACATAGATGCCCGAGGGCGGCAGCTCCGTGGAGAGCCCATTTGATAGTCCGCAGGTTGCGTATGCGGAAATGACTTCAAAGAGCACGCGCACGAGTGGCTGGTCTGTTATCGCCAGCAGAACTCCGGTGCCCACAAGTACAATTCCGGTACTCATCATCGTCACCGAAATGGCGATGCGTAGCGCCGACACCGGGATAGTGCGCCCGAAAGTCATCACAAATTGGTCGCCGCGTGCCTCCGCAATAATTGCAAGCATAATCACGGCAATCGTGGTGACTTTCACGCCGCCTGCGGTAGATGCTGAGCCGCCGCCGATAAACATGAGCACATCGGTTATGAGGCCGGTAACCGGGCGAATATCGTTCATATCGACCAGGTTGAACCCGCCCGAGCGCGTCATGATGGAAGCGAAAATCGAGCTGAGAATCTTCTCACCCGCGCCGTAATTGCCGATAGTACGCGGATTTGCCCATTCGGCTATGCCCCAGAGCAGGGCACCCAGTGCGAACAGGATGCTCGTGGTTGTCACCGTGAGTTTGGTCGTTAGAGTCCAGTCGCGGGGCCGAAAGGGTTTCTGCTGAATCGTCATCAGCACGGGGAACCCGAGTGCCCCCAAGAACACGGCGATACTGACGGGTGCGAGCACGAAAAAATCGTGTCCATAGGGTACTAAGCCATCGGAATGCGGGGTGAACCCGGCGTTATTAAAGGACGAAATGGCGTAGAAAATACCGTGCCACAGGCTGGTGGGCAGATTCTCGCCAAGAAGTAGAAAACGCGGGGTAAGAACGAGGGCGATCGTCGATTCGATCCCGATTGAGGTATAAGCGACGGTACGAAGCACACTGCCGACCTCACCGAGCCGCCCGATACTGAGCTCTTCCTGCGCGATAAGTTTAGAGCGTAAACCCATTTTTCGCCCGATTGCCAGGGCAAGAAGCGAGGTCATGGTCAGCGCGCCTAAACCACCAATCTGACAAGCGAGCAGAATCATAACCTGCCCGAATACTGACCACTGGGCTGCTGTTGAAACGGTCGTCAAACCGGTCACGGTCACCGCACTGGTGGCGGTGAAGAACGCATGGTGAAATGGCGCAGGTTCGCCCGTGACCGAAGAAATCGGCAGGCTCAACGTTACGGTGAAGAAAACGATCACCAGAAAGAAGGATGCGATAGCGGTTCGTGAGGGTGAGGAGAAGACAGTCGTATCAATAAGGTTGCGCAGCTTCTCGTAGCTTCGGATGTCGAAGGGGTTGAAGCGGCGAGTAACCTCTTCCTGCTCATACATCATCGGCGATGTAGACGGAACCTTGCCGATAGCGGTGGAGATGCGACCCTCAGAAAAATCGCGCACCCGTTTGCGCTGATGCGCGCGCAGACGACGTAGATAGCGTCCCACGGGTGCCTCCTTTCCGATCGTGCGCAGAGTTTGGGCGGGGTACGGTCTTGGTGGGGATGTTTAGCTTTCTCTAGTGTATCGCCCAGGCATGCAGCTGAGCGGAACATCATAGGTATTTCTAGGGATAATGTTGGAACGGTTGTTGTGGTGCATGCACTGTGTGGGCGTGTATATGCCATAAACGATATATAGCTAGAACGGAATATTATGAGCATTTGGTAATATACGCGGAAAGCTTAGCGAAAAACCGCGTAGTTTCGGGCTAGAACCCATAAAACAGGTATCGAGCATACGCCGAAATATGTCATAATCGCTATATGCAATCAGACGTTTTTTCAGTGATCGCGGACCCCACCCGCCGCAATATCGTTCATCTTCTGGCTGAACAAACACGTACTGTTGGTGCCGTTGTTGAGCACTTGAACATGAGCCAACCCACTATTTCAAAGCACCTTAAGGTTCTACGTGAGGCACGGGCAGTCACCGTGCTGGTCGAGGGGCAGCGCCGCCTCTATTCGCTGAACCCTGAAGTATTTGACGAGATCACCGCCTGGGTTGCCGATATACAGGCGATTGCACACAGCACGAAGGAACAGCGGGAGTCACAGATTAAACAGGCTTCCGTGATTGAGGTTGTCGATGTTGTCGAGTCCTCAGGCGATGACACCGCGAAAACCGAAAAGACTGAAGAGCCCAGCGCCGAGGCCAAGACTGAGAAAACTGCGCACGCTGGCGAGTCTGAGACCAACGAGCAAAAACAGCAAGATACAGAGCAGCGCCCTAAAGCTACCGGTAAAACCACCGATGAAACCGCTGGTGAAGCTGCCACTGCCCATGCTCAAGACGTACAAGATCAAGATAAGACCTCGGATTCGGATGCGCCCGCCCAGCCTGTAGAATCCTCGTCTGTCGTTGAGCAGCCTGAGCCGACGCCTCAGGAACGTGTATCCAAGACCCTTTCGCAGCGCAAGCGTTTCGAGGCTTTCCCCGGTTCTACCGGTTCCGCGAACGCTGGCGTGAAGCCCGGAGCGAGCCTTTCGAGCGAGCGGGATGCCGAGAAGGTTTCTGGGCAGAAAGATCGCGATGGGCAGGGTGCTTCCCACGAGGCTGGCGCTCATGATTCGCACACTGAGGGCGAATCGTCTGCTAAGAAGAAGACGACGACCGCCGCGATTGCAAAACCCGCCATTTTTGATGATGAGGCACGTTCTGCCGAGAGCTCGGTGACCTCCGGTCTGGGGCCGAAGACCTCGACTAAATCCGCCGCGCGCATCGTGTCAAAACCCGCTCAGCAGGCGGCACCCGCCGCATCGGAAGAGGGCACAGAAACCGCTGGAACCGTTGAGGAAAACGAATTTATTCCCATGCGTCCTTTCACGCCTTCGGGGTCTTCCTATCAGGAGAAACCGCAGCAGTCCTATGGGTATGACGACGGAATTGATGACGGTCAGCAGGGGTTCTCGCCCGAGGCTCGCGGCTTTGTTCCCCGGTCAAAGTCGCAGGATAGGACCACCGCACAGGCGAAGCCGGAGGCAGTGAAGACCGACAAGGACGCGTCAGCTCAGAAGGACGCTGAATCGTCTGTGAAGAGCACCGAGTCGGCTAAGGCTCCCGCGCGTTCCGCGCGTTCGCACGATACGAAGCAGCCTCACATTGAAGCACAGACTCAAGAGCGCACGCACGTTTCAGGTGCTCAGCAGCCTGCCCAGCAATCCGAGGGTGCTAAGCCTGTGAAGCCGAACTCCGCCGAGTCTAAACAGACCTCTCACGCCGCGAAGGCCGAAGCGCAAAAGCCCGTGAAGGATGCTCACAAGAGTGCTCATGCAAAGCCTCAGAAACCCGAATCACCTTCGCCGCAGGCTCAAACCGCCGCGAAAACAGAATCGGCTCAGGCACAATCGGTCCGTGAAGAGGTTTCTGCCCCGAAGCCGGGTTCGGAACGGGCGGCGCAGGCGCATACCGGAAAACCCGGTGCGAAAACCGAAGCGCACACTGGTTCTCAAGAACCCCCAGCCCAGGCTGCGAAACCCGCCGAATCCCCGATGCAGGCGGCTGCATCCGAGAAGAAACCCGAGGATAAGCCCGCCGAAACCACGGCGACCAACGCACAAACCGCCACCCAGCCCGGCACATCTTCTACCGTGAGCTACGGCATCGACACTGCCGAAAAGAGCACGGAAAATGGGGAACGTGCGGTACAGGGTACTGCGCAGAAAAAGCAGACCGAGAAAGGTCAGGGGAACGCTGGCTCGCCCGATACCAAGGAACCGGCAAAACCCGCAACGGTTAGGTCTGCTAAAGGTACCGCCTCCACAGGCGCTGCAGCAAAAACTCAGGAGCCCGAGAAAAAACCGGCGGCTCAGGTGGAAGAGTCATCGTCAACCGCTCAGGAACCGCAAAAATCGGGTGCTGAAACCCCAGCAGAAGCCGCCCCTGCCGCCGCACAGAATATGACGCAGGCACAATCCGAAGAGGCTAAGGCAGTGGAAGCTAAACTCGCCGAGAATGCGCCGGTCAAATCAGATTCCGTGACCTTCACGGCGGTGCTGCCCGTCGTTACCCCGGAAATGAGTTCCGTGCAGGGTGCCCGTCCTCAAGAGGACGAAGAGGCAGCCGATGCCTCTGACAAGACGAAGAGCACGGCATCCGAAAAATCTGGTAAGAACGAGGAACTTCCGTACCAGACACAGACGGAATACACCTCAGCATTCGGCACTGCAGATACCCCGAAAGAACCCCCGCGCGGGCTGCTTTCACGCGTTTTCGGAAGGCGCCGGTAACATGGATATTTCACAGCATACGTCTCGTGGTGTTGTGCGGTATAGACCGCACGCGTGCACGACGGTTCTCATAGCATCCCACCTCTAACTCGTATAAACGGAGTTCTCATTGGCTATTCATCGCAAGATTCTGCGCTGGCTTGAGACCGAGCTCTTTGAAGGCAATATTCAGCTCGGTCAAAGCCTTCCTGACGATCAGCGGATTGCCCACGCCATCGGTGTGGGGCGTTCCCGAACCCGAGATGCACTCAAAACCCTTGAAGATATGGAATTGATGCGCCTGTACTCTGGGCGCGGTAAAGAGATCATTCCTTATCTCTATGAGGAACCGGCGGCTGCGGCCGCGGGACCCATTCGTCTGCACATGTCTACATCGCGTTACCCAACCCGCGATATGCTGCAGACCCGCATCCTGCTTGAGAGCTGGGCGGTATCTAATATTGACCCCGACAAGGTCTCATTTGATGAGGTTGATGAGGCCCTTGAGACGCTCCAAGACGATACTCTGAGTATTGGTGAGTTTCTTGACCAGCTTTTGACCTTCCACCACCGGCTGGTGCGTTTGGCGGGTAACGAACTGGTCGTGGGCTTGCTGGTTGCGATCCGCCAGTCTTCCTTCGATTCACTGCTGTCGCTTATGGGACGTTTGCCGCTGTGGAGCAGCACGATGACGCGCATCCGGGTGGAAAACCGTGCCATTGTAGATGCTGTCAAGGACGGCGATGCCCGCACCGCGCGCGAGCTAATTGCCCACCAGCTGCAAGAGCTATACTCCGAAGCTGGCATAGAACTGGATCAGGCGGCAAATACCCCGAACGGTATGCCTGCTGACCCCTCTGAGGACGACGAGGAGTTCCAAGAGGAGGAATACTCCGAGGAAAGCACTGATTCTTCCGAAGAGCCCGAATCCGACGCTGACGTGGAAGAACACGAGGAAGCGGAGCCTGAGCAGGATATCGACGAGAGTATTCCCGAATCAGAATATAAGGCTGAGCAGGAGAAATCTCCGGCCGCGCAGCTTCCAAAAATTATTCGTGAAGGAACCACCGTTTCACGCCGTCGTCAAGGGCGGGTGCGCGTGCCAACCCCGGTGGCCGTGGGCTTCGAGGAAGATGAGGCAGAAGAAACCGCATCCGCCGAGAACACGGGTGATACTCCCACGGCTGACATTCCCGAGCAGCAGGAAACCG
>ERZ773246.324-NODE-324-length-20088-cov-173.531_pt1 | contig 20088 bp, 10 predicted proteins | sample MGYA00580519_ERZ773246 | MGnify/ENA primary metagenome ERZ773246 (study PRJEB29015, sample SAMEA2738153) | human oral metagenome | biome: human oral; feature: human-associated habitat; material: saliva | place: China | collected 2246 ...
GGAGGCGCGCCGCGCCTGGGCAGCAACCCTGCAGGGCTTCGGCAACTAGGGTCTAACCGGAGTTCTAGCCGATAGGTAGTGCCCGGGGTGCCGGCTGATAGAGGCTGGCGCCCCGGGTTACTTGCCTAGATCAACGCCGAGAAGCCACATGTGTTTCGAAAAGCCACCATTATCGTGGCTTCTCGAAACACATGTGGCTTCTGCGTGTCTGCGGGGGTTATATTCGCGCCCCCACCAGATGCAGATGGAGGGCGCACCGGGTTCATGGATTTTCGATAGGTTAGTGCCTTTAATGCGGGTTAAAGACCCACGGCGAAGACACTAACCTATCGAAAACCTCTGTCTAAAAAGCAGACGGCCCCCGGATGCACCAGGTAGGCGGGAGCCGGTAATGACATAAGTTTTTCGGTAATGAGTTAGTGACTTTGGGCTGGGGTTTTAACCATTACCAAAGGCGCTAAGTCATGACTGAAATTGCTAAGTCATGACCGAATTTTCACCCGCATGAAGGTGGAGCCTCTGCAGAATTTGTGCCCTGGTTTAGCGTCTTCTGCCATGGTTTTTAACTACGACCAAAGACACTAGCCTATGGCACAATTTTTCGGCGCGGCACGGTAAAACAAAAACGGCCCCGGATGTACATGCATCCGGGGCCGCCTGCTGCGGTCATTTATATGTTGGGTCAGAGCTGGTTTACATGTCGGGCCAGTCGCGGTGCAACGAATACTCCGTATCCCCGTCACCGTTATCGTTCAGGTGCCAACGCTGACCGGTACGAATATCGGCCTTGCGCAGACGCGGGTTCGGGTTATCCGGCTTACCCATCGTCGGGTCGTTCTTGCAGCCCCACCTGGTGTCGTCGTAGCTGCAGTCACCTGCCACACGTCCCACATCAACCCACCACACACGAATCAGCAGCGGGTCACTGGTCGCCTGCGGGGTCACCATCATCATCTGCCATGGGCCACCGTCCACGCGGAAACGAGCTGTGTAGTGCACGGTCGCATACGCGTGGAAGTTACCAGACCGCTGGTAGGCGTAACTGGTATCCGTCTGCCTCGGACGCTCACGAGGGTAGGTGGTGACCGGTTTGCCCGCGGTGTAGTTGGTGGCGGTATCTCCGTTGCCGTACTCGATGACATAGGAGGAGGGCATGAGCTCAATTTCGACGTGTCCGGCGAGCATGTCTGCTTCGAGGCGGTAGGGGCCTCCGTCGTCGACGTAGAAGTTGATGTTGTCGCCTTTGTACACGTTGGGGTCGCCTTCTGCTCGGCCAGTGCCTGCGAGGTTGTTGTAGGACTGATGCAGGGTCGGCTTGCCGGGCTCTAGCGATTCTGCTGCGTGGAAGATTTCCTCCATGATTTCTTCGTAGGTCGGGCCGGTGGGACCTGGGCTGTCGGCACTGGTCAGGGTGCGGGTATCGTTGGGAATGCAACCAGCAGAAGAAGGACTATGTCTGCCTCCACCGTGGTCGACAGGAATTCCGTTTTCGTCTACGGTCATGTTTGTATATCCGACATGTCCTACTCGTCCGTCTGGTGTGGTGCAGTAGAAGTTGCTGGGATTATCTTTATTGTATGTAACATAAAATCCCTCACGCCGTTTTGTCGTATGCGTTTCGGGGGCAGTAGAAGAATTCTGAGCTTCATGGTTATTGCTAATAGGTCCACGATCTTCTTTGCCTACATTCTCAGACCTATCTTTAGATTTTGAGGTCCTCTTAGTTTGGCACACTTTAGCTACTCCACCTGAAGAGCAATCATTTGTATCCGTCGCAAATGATACGGTGGGTAGGGATATTAATTGTAGAGTGATTAATGAAGAGAAGATAGTTTTATATATATTTTTCATAATTAGTCTTCTACATTTTCGTAGTTCATAATTTCCCACTTAACACCATTATGCTTGAGTACGAACTTAAACGTATCATTGGTCTTATCCTCATTCACCCAGCTACGCGAACTACCGTCAGATTCAACATAAATCTCACGATCCCAGTGACGATACGCCTTCCAAAAATACGTCTCCCCATCCTCAGACCACGGTGCACCATCAGCCTCAAAATAGTCAACTCCACCAATAATCCAACCGCCGCTAGCGTAAAGATCCTCAACATCGGCATATGCCTGCAACTCATTTTTAAACTCCAACGATACAAACTGACGAGCCACGGAATAATCACCAGTTTCGGTGCCATAGTTAGCCCATTCAACCCACGCTTTAAGGGTCTTACGCATGCCTTCAACAGACTTCTCACGGTACCCATCTTCTGGCTCAGCAGGCTTGGGTACATTCTGTGCATTGCCGTACTTATCCGCAGGGCGATACTCCCCGTCGGGCGCCTTTGAGCCGCCCGAATAGCCTCGAACAGTAGACGGGGTAGCGCTCGCCGAGGGTGACTCAGATGCCGCCGCGGAAGCCAAAGCGGTCTCGCTCGGTGCGGCAGAGGCGGTGGCTGCCGCCTCGTTATTTGCCTGCTGGCCACACGCCGCAAGCAGGGCACCCAGGCCCACAAGTGCGCCGCTACCCAACAGGGTACGGCGATTAAAGATGGTCGAATCCATAGAAGATACGCTCCTATCATCGGTGACGGTGTGATATATGTGCATATCAGGCCATTATTGGTAGGTCAAGCTGACCACCGGAAGGAAAACAGCCCCGTAGTGCACCCGCTGAACGCATCAATGCGTTATGGAACACTACAGTTACCACTGTAGCGCATCTTTGTGTCTATTTGCATTGTTTTGAGTGCAATAGTATCTGAACGTCATTATTCGGACATATCAACGCTTTATGCATCAAATATCTCTGCGCCCGCAGAATTTGTGCCATGGTTTAGTGTCTTCGACCATGGTTTTTAACTACGACCAAAGACGCTAACCTATGGCACAAATCCGCAACTCATGACCGGATCCCCATCTGTGACAGGTGGGCGGGCGGGCTACACGGCGAGCGCATACATGTCGCGAAGGGCCTCTTCCGCCTCGTCGAGGGCGTATCCGCTCTGGCAGAGCGCGTCGCAGCCGTTACCGTAGCGGAGGCCAGCAAGGAACTCGCGGTCGGTCACCTCCGGCAGGTACACCATGAGGTATTCGCCGTTGTCAGTGAAGAAGTCGTCAATGTTGGCGGCGTCCTGACCGGAGTAGAAGGCGCGGAAGTCTTCGTCATTGTAGTAACCAACCGTGTACATGAGGGGCTCCTTTGGTCGCTCGGCGGAGTGGGTGAGAACGCGTCGTTGTTCTCTACCACCAAGGTACGGGGCGCCCCTGACAAGATAAGGGGCTGCACCACCCTGCGCCAGAAAAACACCAAAAAAATATTGGGTGACAAGGGGTTTTCTGGAGGCGCACTCCCCCGCCAAATTCCCCCCCCCCGCCGCACGGAAGATTAGGTGCGGACGGGCTTGCCTCCTGTGTGCCATCGCCCCGCCTCCCATACACCGGGCGGAAATTCAGTCATGAGTTACGGACTTCTGCCATGGTTTTTAACTACGACAGAAGTCACTAACCCATGGCCGAAAATCGGCGCTGTGCAGAGGGGGTAGATTACACGGCGGGTAGCTGGCTGTTTCGATAGGTTAGTGTCTTCGCCGTGGGTCTTTAACCCGTAGTGAAGACACTAACCTATCGAAAGTTCCCCCACCCCTTCCCCCGCTTAACGGCGAAAAGCCACATGTGTTTCGAGAAGCCACCAAAGAAGTGGCTTTTCGAAACACATGTGGCTTCTGGGCGGATTACCACGCTACATTCGGGTCTACTCGCCCCTCAGGAATGACGCGACCTTACCCCAGAAACCCTTCTGGTTTCCAGCGTTGCGGGTGCCCGTGGGGGTCGGCTGGAAAACCGGACGCTGCTGGCTCGGCGCATCCTGCTGATACGCCGGGTTCTGCTGGTACTGGGGAGGCGCCGGCTGGTACGGGTAGTTCGCCTGCGGGTGCTGCGGGTTCGGCTGGTAGCCCTGCGCCTGGTAACCCGGTGCCTGATAGTTCGGATCCTGATAGCCCTGCGCCTGGTACGCGCCTGCCTGAGGCTGAGTACCCGGGTGGTATTGCGCATCAGAGTGGTAGTGGGCATCGGGGCGGTACTGGGATTCTGCACGGTGCGGGGCGTCCGCGTGGCCGTGTGCCTGGTATCCCTGCGGGTTCGGGCGGTACTCAGGGGCCGGCTGAGGAGCCTGCTGGTACGCGGGTTCTGCCTGATGTGCCGCCGCCTGGTTCGCTGCGGGGTGCGGCGGGTTAGAGTATGCGGGGCGCGGGTTCGGCTGCTGCGGCTGGGCAGACGCCGGGCGCTGTGCGGGAGCCGGACGGGCCGCCGGAGCCGGGCGCGCCTCCTGAACGGGCTTCGCGGTAGGGGCAGGCGCCGCGGGCGCCGGACGCTCCGGGCTGGCCTGCTGTACACGCTGTCGCGGCTGGCCGATAGTAATCGACAGCTGCGCTCCAATAGGAATATCCGCCTGTTCTGCAAAGTCCTGAGCGGAATGTGCAGAGATAGCGATTACGAGCTGCTCCGGCCATTCAAGCGGCGGCTGCGCGTTCGGTGCCAGCTGCAGCTTGTCCAGTTCGCGCAGGTGCAGGGCGAGCACATCCACCATATAGCTGACGACAGCCAGGTTCGGCTGCTCCCCAAGGTCTTCCGGGTAGGCGAAGTGGTAGACGTAGGTGTTGATGGTCTGCCGCTTTTCCAAGGCTTGCGCAATCTTCCTGACGGAAGCACCGCCGCTGGTCAGGTCATCAAGGTCCGAGGGGATTTCGGCTCCTTCGGTAAATTGATGCTTCAATTCACGCGTGTAGTCCACAACCGAGCGGTGAGGCCACAGGATGCCGGGTCGGAATGCCATCTGCAGGCTGTTGTTGACAACGACTTCTTTCTGTTCTTTCCTCGTACCGGCACCGTCTTCGTGCTTGCGCGGCAGGGCGTAGGTGGTGAAGGAGCACGCGAAACTCTGTAGCTCCTCCTCTGCCGGTGAGGTGCTCAAGATGTATGCCTTGACGCGGTTCCAGGTTTCGCTGGCGCGGAGCTTGCTGATGAACGTGGACAGCTTCGTCATGAATACGTCAGCTTTGACGGTGGGTGCGTCGCCGGTAATCAGGTAGATACGCGCCGTGCCGTAGATTGAGGAGAGCGCAAAGTCCTTGTTCGGTTTGCCGAAGTTGGTACCCATGATGAGGTGGCAGGTGGGCGGGTTGACCGGCTCACCGTCGTAGAAGGGCGTGTAGTCGAAGCCCATGTCGATGACCTGGCAGGCTTCTGCGGCGGCGTGGATGCTGTCGAGGGTGAGCATCTCGTTGGTGGGCGTGCCGTCTGCGTTGTTGAAGGCGATGAAGACGGCTGCGTATGCGTTAGCGGCACTGTGCGGCTTGTCCAGGGCGAAGGTGTTGCATCGCGGGTGGTGTGCGGCGTACTGCTGCTGAATGTGTGATACGGCGCTGTTCGGCATGTTCACTCCTTGGGGTGTGGTTGTTTATCGGATTCGATTGTGTGGGTGTGTGATGTGTTTTACTGTACGCTATTGCCCTGACAGGCTAAGCGGGCAGGGGTGCTTTTTTCGCGATAAATCGCGATGAGGCGGCTGTACTCTCACCGGCGGGCGCGCGCTCAGCGGCGAGTTTGGCGGGCAGCGAGCATGGTGGCGGGTGGAGGGGCGGCGCATCCAACGCTGCGGGTGCGCCGCGCCCTGTGTTTTACCGGCGCTTGTTTTACCGGTGCTTTAGCCTGGCGGGCTACTTGCCGCGGCGGCGATTAAGCTCCCGGCCCCAGACCATCACAATGTCGATTCCGAGAACTCCGTACTCGTACTCATCGAGAGCGGCCTGAACTGCCTTGGTGTTCACCGCGAACCAGTCGTCGGGCAGCGAGTCGATCCACGATTCCCAGTCTGCGATGCGCCAGTTGTAGGTTCGTTCCATGAGGTCCACGAAATCGTCGCCTCCAAGTTCTTCGGGGAACTGGGAGTACCACAAGGAGTCCGACTCACTGTTCGGCCGTTCTTCTCGAAAATTAACGAACTGACGCCAGTTCTCCTTCGTGATGATGAAGGATTCTTCCCCGTCAGGCCCGAACTTTTCCACGGTGCCCACGTACGAATTGGTTTTAACGCGCGTCCAGAACGTCGGTACATCAATTTCGCCGCGCTTGACCAGGTCAGCCAGGTACTCGATACGGTCGTGCGGAGGGGCGATGGCGCCATCCGGGAGAGCGTCGCCGAAGGTCAGCAGGCGGCCGGCGCGGTAGTCGTCCATGTTGATGGTGTCCCAGGAGAAGCCGTTGATTTCTTCGTGCTGGTCAGGCTCCAGGCAGGGGTACCATTCGTTGTCGTACACCATCTGCAGGAGTTCGTTGGAGCGGTGTTCGCCTTCGTAGGCGAAGTCGTTCACCTGAATATTGCGAACGTATTCTTCCTGTTCTTCGTTCAGGTGGTACTGGCCGCCCTTGCGGCGGAAGTTGAGCTTCTTGGTTTCGGTTCCGTTCTTCAGGTTCGCCTTGTGGATGTTGACGGCCTGTTCAATCGTCTTCTGGCTCGGGTCCAGTACGTATGCGAGGCGAAGCTGCGTCTCGTACGGGGTGATGATGTTCAGGCTACGCAGCTTCTCTTCGTACCCCTTAGAATCCTTGTAGTACATATCTTCATCGATGAATTCAAGCTTTTCTTCAATGCTCATCGTTGGAATTTCATCATGCAACCTCTGAACCCTGTTGAAGGCCTCTTCATCTTGAGAGTTGACTTCTGCGTGTGCTTCAGCCTCCTTCAACGCCAATGCCATGTAGGTGTCGATGTTGAAACGTTCCGTGTACATCGGCTCCATGGCGTCGCAGCGTTCCTTGTTGATCTGGCGGCGCTTCTCTTCCAGAGCCTGGTAGTATTCGAGGTCGTCCAGGGTCTTCTGCTGCTCTTCGGGGGTGAGGCTGTTCCAGTACTCTTCCTCAGCAATACGGTCCTGCTCATCCTCATCAGGGGCAGGCTGCTGCGGCAGGCGCAGCGCGCCGGGGCGGCCGTACTGGCCGGTACCGAAGGCGTCCAGGGTGATGGCGCCGTGCTTCTCTTCGCGCAGCGGGTGGTCGCTGTTCAGCCATGCGCGGGCCTCACTGATGCTGATGGGCTTGGTCAGGCGGTACAGGCGCACTTCCTGGTTCAAATCGTCCAGGCGCAGCTTCTGACGGTCGTAGGAGGCGCGGGCTTCCTTCTCGTCCAGGTAGACGTAGATGTAGTCGCCGCATTCCTGCCACCAGGGTGCATCCAGACGCGGGTCATCCCAGATAAGTTCCTTACCGTCCTTACGCTTGTAGCGCGGGCGGCCCTTAGGAGGGTTGTTCACCTCCTTGCGTCCTCGGTTCACATGCACGAGGTAGCCGTACACGCCGGGTTCGCCTTCCAGCTCGTTCTTGAGGGTGATGTCAGTGTCCAGGTCCTCGATGACCCAGTGCTTCTCGTCGTTGAAGTAGGCGATTTCTTCGTCGGTCATGTTGTCGAAGAGGGTGCAGTCAAAGAGCATGCGCGGGTCGGTGAAGGATTCGTAAGGGGCCGCGTCACCGAATGCGTTGCTCACATAGCTGGGGAGGTCTTTGGGCATGCCCTGGCGGCGCCACTTATAGGGGTGGACGGTCAGGTCCTTCTCCCACGGGGTTTCGCCGGTGATGCCGGGGGCGCGGCGCTGCATGAGTTCGGCGGAGAGGTCCTTGCCGTTGACGACGACGCGGTGTGCCTTTTCGAGCCGCTCGTAGGAGTAGCGGGCGCGGGCGTTGCGTTCGGCGTGGTACTTCTTCTGGTAGGCCTTGTAACGGGCTTCGGCTTCAGGGCTACGTGCCATGGTGACGATCCTTTCTCGCGGGGTGCGCTGGGAGGCTGCGGTGCTCTCGGCGCGTGGGCTTCGGTGCTTCTGATTACAGAATAGGAGGGGCCCCTGACACGATAAGCGCAGCGGGATTTACCCGGGGGTAAGACACGGGCCACTTGCCCTCATGAACGGCGAAAAGCCACATGTGTTTCGAGAAGCCACCAAAGAAGTGGCTTTTCGAAACACATGTGGCTTCTGGGCGGAATACATCTGGGCGGATTACCGCGGGTTACTACCTCCGGCTACCAGGGAATAGGTGAATCCTCGTGGGTCTTCACCCCGTAGATAACCTTCGGCAAGATTTTCAGGCTAGCCCCGTTAGAAGAGTACTTCGCACTAAGAATCAAGCGGTTGACTGCTTTGTAGTGGTTCTTACCAACCTTAATCTTCTGGTTCTCACCGACGCGACGTTCTGCCTCGTTGTGGGTGCTCTTAGTTTCCACAACGCAGAAGGTCTTCTCTCCGTCATCGCTTTCAAGAACGTACGCCCAGTCGGGGTTGTACTTGCCGCTGGGGGTGTCGATCTTGAAGTTCGAGGGGAGCTTCATGAAGAACTTGACGGCGGAGCTTGATTCAAGCTTCTGCGCGAACTGGCGTTCCACGTCTGAATCCAGCACCAGGTAGTCGTAGTCCGTCTTTTCGGGCTGTGACACCTTGTAGAGCTTGTCCAGGGGGTAGTCGCTCAGGTCGCCGCGCAGCTGGTTGAAGACGTCATCGGTGGGGATGATGGGCATTGCCACACCTTCGGTGAGGTATTCGCCTCCCCCGCTGATGCTCTTCCAGAGGTTGTCGCTGTTTTCGTTCTGGTCGAGTGCAGCGTTGTAGCGCGGTTTGTATCCGGTTTTCTCCGTGTAGGTTTCGTCGTCTACGATACGCGGGCGGAAGACGGCGCTTGAGACAGCGACCTCTTCAACAACGCTCTGCAGGATCTTGCGGGCAGCCACAATGTACTCGCCCGGGTTCTTGATGAACGTGTCCAGGGTTTCGGATCCCTTGAGCACGTCGATGATGGTTTTGCGGGAGAGGTCGGTTGCTTTCTGCAGTTCCGCGACGATGTCCGGCAGGGGGTAGTGATGGTCCAGGTGTACCGAAGCGGGGCTTGCCTTTACTTCGCCCATGCCGGTTTTAACGCCTGAGCGTCGTATCTCAAGATTTGATTCTGCGATACGAATCTGCAGGGGCTGAATGTATTTTGCGGCTTCCTTGAGGCGGGTTACTGCGATGTCTGCAATATCCTTTGAGTCAAGGTGAACACGGTAGCTGGTGTCAACGGCGATGCGTTCCCAGAGCTCGCTGAAGAGCTCGTAGGGGAAGTTCGGGTTGAACTTTCGGGTGCCGCGTTTCTTCTCGTTTTCGACGAACTTGGTGATGGTCTGGTTGTTTACGAGAATCTGGATGATTTCGTCTTCGTAGGGTGCGTATTCTTCGGGCAGTCCGAGACTGAAATCGAGCTGATTCGGGGTGAACTGCTTGGTCGGTTCGCCGTCCTGCGTGAGCATTCTGTTCTTGACGAGGGCATCAAAAATTTCACCGGACTGAGCAACTCCGAGGGTCTGGCCTTCGGTTGCATTGTCGGTGTGGTTTGTGATGCCTGCAAAGTCGGTGCGGCGCACACGTCCGATGCTCACGCCGGCTTCGCGGTATTCGCGCTGCAGGGAGTCAGCGAAGTCGCGGTAGGACTCGTTGGCGATGACGGTCAGGCGTGCGAGATTCGGGTCAGAGATTCGCGTGAGGGTTCCGTTCTTGACGCTGACGGGCAGGCGCAGGCCGCGGCCGATGGTCTGGCGACGTTCCATCGCGGTGTTCATGGTGCGGAGCACGCAAATCTGGAAGATGTTGGGGTTGTCCCAGCCTTCGCGGAGTGCCGAGTGGCTGAAGATGAAGCGTACGGGTTCTTCGTGGCTGAGCAAGCGTTCTTTGTCCTGCATGATGAGCTCGTAGGCGTCGTCGTCTTCCTTCTTACCGGTGGAGTCCACGTATTCGCCCTGGGTCTGGCCGCGCTTGGCTTTGAGCTGTGCGAAGTAAGCACTGCGGGCAGTCAGGGGGTCGTGCGAGCAGAAGTTACTGATTCCGGTCATTTGCTCGAGGCGTTCGACTTCTTCAACGTAGATTTCATCGAACCAGCGGGCGAAGTCGCCGTTGGCGTCAAGGTTATTGGTTCCGTCGCCCAGGTAGCTGCGCACGCTATAGATGAAGAAGAGCGAAAGAACCTTAACGCCTTCCTTCTGCAGTATGTATTCCTTCTTGAGATGCTGACGAATGGTTTCACGAATCATGGCGCGGTGCACCTGGTCCATGTTTTCATCGCCGAGGGATTCGCCAGGACGGAGCAGGTTTTTACCTTCGATGGCACTCAGTTCAATGAAGGCATTTTCTTCCCCGTACTCCACACTGATGTGGTTGATGGCAATGTCACCATAGGCCTCATTTTTGGCTTTATTCGCCAAAGCTTCACCCTGTTTGAAGGGAATTTCTTTGCTTTTGATGCCACCCTGCTTAGTTATTGTGGCCAATTCTAGGATGGCTTTGAGGGGCCTCTTTTTCTCGTCAACAGAAGCAAAACGAATGTAAGGGGTAGTAGGCATGCCATCGATGAGGACTTCAGCGACGGAAATCTTCTTGACAAGGTTCTGTTGCATGGCGTCTACCGGGTCGAGGCGGTAGACGAGGTTGCGGACCTTATCGTGGGTAGCGCTGTAACGCAGGACAGCAAGGGGGTTAAGCTCTGAAATTGCGATGGTACTATTGTTGCTTTTCATGCGCTGCGGTTCGTCGAGGATGACGACGGGGCGGGTAGCACGAATGTAGTCGATGGGCGCCAGACCGTTGAGGCTATCGCGTTCCCGATAGATGATACGGTCATCTTTTTTGGTGGTGTTGAGTGCGCTGATAGTGGTGATGAGAACCTCGACGCCGATACCGGTTGCGAAGGAGTAGACCGCTTCGGGGGTGTCGCCCCTGTAGAAGGTTTCGCGGAGGGACACGCCGTGCTGCAGGTATAGGTTCTCAAAGTGCGAGCGCATGGAGTTGATGCTGGTCTTGACGCCTTCACGAATCGCTACGGAGGGTACGACAATAACGAACTTGGTGAACCCGTAGTTCTTGGCAAGTTCGAGGATGCTGCGCAGGTAGACGTAGGTTTTACCGGTGCCGGTTTCCATTTCGATGTCGTAGTGGGGTATACCATCTTCTACTATGAGCTCCGCACTATGCTCGAGGTAGTTGCTCTCCTGCACCTTAATGAGGTTGTTGAAAAGGGCTTCACGGTCGAGGTCGAGCTGGTTGTATACGACGCCGGCGGCGCGTGCTGCGAAAAGGGAGTCTTCTTCAGCGGCAGCACCTGCGGGGATGATGTTGCGGCTGGTTCCGGTGTGTTTCATCTGCCCTTCGAAGAGCGCCACGGTGGAGTCAATGGCACGCATCTGGTGCTTCTGTGAGGGGTCGAAGACGAAGCCTTTACGCTGGGGTGTGGGGCTGGTGGAGGGGCTTGCTGCGCCGCGGTATAAGGGGTTGGGTGTGGGGACCTGAGGGTCGGGGTGAGGCATGACAGTACTCTTTCGGGCAGGGGTCTTTCGGAGTTTGTTCGCTATAAGTGTGGTCGCTGAAGTGGTTCGGGGGTTGCGGGTTCTTGGGAGAACCCTCGGCGGCGGTGATTTGCGGTGTGTTTTCACCGCCGCCGGGTTGTTCTGCGGGGTCCGCGTGAGGAACCTATTCAGCTGTGCGCTGGTGCTTCTAGGCGAAGAGTACGTCTTCGCGGTTGATGCCGTGCTGCTTGGCGAGCTGCACCAGGTTCAGTTTGAGGCTGTCTACGTTGGCGTAGTTGTTCTCGTTGGAGAGCGCGTCTTCAATCATGAGCAGCTGGACGGGTTCGTAGCCGTAGATTTCGTGGAATTTGCTGATGGCCTTTTCCCAGTCTTCGAGGCTGGGGATGGTTGCAGCGTCTTCGGTGGGCGGGCGCGTGAATGCCAGCACGCCGGCCGCGATGGCGAAGAATTCCTTGTACCCGAAGGAGAAGGGGACGATGGTTTCGTCCAGGCGGTAGCCTGCTTTGAGCAGGAGCTCGAAGAGGACCTGGTGGGCTTCGGCGCCGGGCTTGAGGCTGTCGCCTAGCTCGTTGAAGAGCATGTCCAGGTTGTCGGCGCCGATGCTGCTGTCAATCTTCCAGCTCTTGAAGCAGCTCTCCCCCAGGGTGAAGGCACGGAAACCGGTATCGAGGGGGGTGTCCTCGGAGCGCTGGGCAATCTGCTCGGCGTATTCTTCGCGTACCTGCTGGCCCGCACGGCGAATGCGTTCGCGAGTAATCTCTGAAATTGTCGAGAATTTATTGCCCTCAGAACCCTTAGTGGATTTCACCCGTTCAGGAATCTGAATAGAAATAGTCCTCCTATTTTCGCCGTCCTGAGCATTAACAATCATTGCCGCATGAGCCAAGGATCCTGAACCAGCAAAGAAATCAATAATCAAATCGTTTCCAGAGGTAACCATGCGAATAAAATCTGCAAGAACAGTCTCGTCCTTGGGGTAGTCGAATACCTTTTCGCCCATTAAATCTTTAAGGCGTTTAGTTGCAGCTCGACCGTCCTGATACATAACACTGTAAAGTGCTTCAAACTCAGTGTCTTTTAGATACCTTTTTACCTTGGGAACAGTGGTTTCATCCGGGCCGAAATAAATCCCTCCTTGTTCTTGCTTCCTTTTGAATTCATTTTCCTGAAACCTCCAACCACCAGACGGCACCTTTACAGGCCTCCCCGTTACCGGGTGGAGCACTTCGTACTTGGGGCCTCCACCATTAGGCCACGAAATATTATCGCCAAAGTAGATGCCATTTTCATCCAGCGAGTTATAGTGCTTATGGCGCTTAGCTTCATCTCCGTCAGGAAGAGACTTATACCATTTACGAATTTCCTTAGTCTGGGTTTCAAAATCTCCGGGGTGCATCTTTTGAAGAACCTCTACCTTCTTATAGATTTCTTCAAGCCCCTTTTTCTTGACCCTCCAAACAATATTATTGCTCTTCAAATAAGACAGATTCCTTGCATAGCAAAGAATGTACTCATGGGACTGTGAAATGTACTTTGAATCATTCTTACGCCCAGCAGCCCACACGAAATCACCAATGAAATTATATTCACCAAAAATTTCATCGATAACCTGTCGAAGATGTGCTACCTCGCCACTGTCAATAGAAACGAAAATTGCTCCATCCTCAGCAAGCAGTTCACGAGCCAATACCAGGCGCGGGTACATCATGCTCAACCAGTTCGAGTGGAAAGCACCCGAAGTCGCCGCGTTCTTCTCAAAAGCCGTACCCGCCTTCAGCGCACCCTCAGCATCACGAGCACCAGTTTCAAACTCGTACTCACGCACTGTCTGCGCAAAACGATCAGAATACACAAAATCATGACCCGTGTTATACGGCGGATCGATGTACACCATCTTCACCTTGCCACGGTACGCCGCACGCAAAGCCTTCAGAGTCTCCAGGTTCTCACCCTCAATAAACACATTGCGGGTCGATTCCCAATCCACCGAATCCGAAAACTGCGGATGAATAGCAGCAGACGTCGGCAACTGCGCCACACGCTGCGCCTCACGCTTACCCGGCCAGGTCAAGCCAAACTTCTCAGCACCCCCCCCGCCAGATTCTCATCACCCAGAAGGTTCTGCAGAGCCTCCACATTCAGCTTGCCATCGGCAAAAACTTCCGGAGCCGAAACCTGCAACTGTTCCCACAACCGCACCCTCATATCCGGAGAAGACAACGGAACACTGCTGAATTCAGATACTTCACTCATCGTTGATAAGCCTTCCATCACATATGCCTCAAACCATAAAAACACGGCACCTACTCGCTGCCGCCCAGTCTCAACATTGACTAGCTGACCGTCACAGGAACAACTCTATCCCCATGCCAGAGCCCTAAAACTCTTCGATTCAGCACACTACAAAGATAGGCCAACACAAAGATTTCGGTTTGGGACATACCGTCTAAAATGTACCCTTCTAGTTTCCGACATAACCGCCACACTGTCCAACGAAACCATCAAAAAGGCGGCCCGGCATGGTCACCTATACCGAGCCGCCTTCCAACCCGCAAAGAGCCTACTTACTGCTCAACACGCCAACGAATCGTGAACAGGTCCTGAACCGAACTCGTCGCGTCCTTAGACTTCCTCATGCGATCCAGGGTGTCCTCCATGTACACATCAAAATCGGCAAGCCTCTGCTGCATCCTACGCTCCACTTCACTTACCTGCTTATTCAGCTTTCGAGCCTCCACACGCATCTGCATACGCTTCGACAGGTCAGCCTCACGCCTAGATGCAACAGCCAGCTGACGTTCCTTCCTCAGCAACTCCAGCTTCTCCGCTTCAGCCTCCGCACGAATATCCTGCGCACGAGCATCCTGAATCTGCCACAAATCCTCCAAGAAACGGCCATTACGCTCATTCACCTCAGTAGCCAGGCGTTCCATCTGCTCCTGAATCTGAGATTCCATACGATCCGCAAACATCAACCCCGCAATCGGGTGTTCACTCACGCAACGCAAAGACATCAAATCATTCACATCATCAGCAGACAGCGGCTCACCCGAATCAGTGAAACCACCAGCAACCAGATACGACTCCTGCACCAACTGACCCTCAACCGATGCCGTATAGGTCGCCTCACGCAGGCTCAACTCACCCGAAGTACCTACCAACGACTGCGCGTACTTCGAAGGACGCTCCGAAGCCGACACAGAGAACACCAGCTCACGCTGCGGAGTCTCACGGTTCAACGCCGAATCCACCACAAAACGACCCAGCGGCGAATCAAAACGATACTGGCGAGTGTGATTATCCGAATCCTCCTTGAGCGCATACGTGCCAGGGACAATATCGCCGTTCTCAGCATCATCATGAGCAGGCACTTCACGCAAAACAAAACGACGCGAATCATCCGCAAAATCAGCCAAGTCAGCCAGCTCGTGCTTCGTCAACTCCATCAGCAGACGCTCAAAAACACCCAACAGCTCACGCGAACCCTCATCGTAATGCTTGAGCTTATCCTGAACATTCGCGTCCAGGTTCTCAAACACCTTAGAGCTCGTCTCACGCATACCCTCAGCGATCAGTTCAGCATTCTCTTCCTCAAGCTCACGGAATGCCTCCTCAATCTCCTCAGCCGTCTTAGCATTCGCAAAAATAGCACCAATCTTCCTATCAAAATCAGCACCATAAGCGATAGCACCAAGAATCTCATTACTTGCGCCAAAAACACCCGTGAAAATCTGGAACTTATCAGTCAACAGAGACAGCACGCGCGATTCCGCCACATTCTCAGTGTTCAAGAAGTTAATCACCAAAACATCATGCTTCTGGCCATAACGATGAACACGACCAATACGCTGCTCCACACGCTGCGGGTTCCACGGCAAATCATAATTCACCAACAGGGAACAGAACTGCAGGTTAATACCCTCACCCGCAGCCTCCGTCGCAATCATAATGCGAGCCGAATTACGGAACTTATCAACCAGCGCCTTACGCGTATCAGCGGCCTGAACACCAGTCACAAGGTCACTACCCTCATGCTCCTTCAGCCACTCACGGTAAATCTTGCGCTGCTCCTTCGAGGCATTCGAACCATTGAACAGCACCAGCTCATCACCATAACCAGCCGTAGTCAGAACCTGCTTCAAGTAATCCTGAGTGCGGGTCGACTCCGTAAAAATAATGGCCTTCTCCGGAGCACCAATAGCACGCATACTCTCGAAGCCGCGTTCCAACGCCTCCAGCAACTTGTAGGCCTTCGCGTTCTCCCTAATAGACGCCGCAAACTTCGCCACACGCGACAATTCTGCGGACTCCTTACGAAGCTCCTCCATCTCATGCTCCGTCAGAACGCGGTCCGAGAAGCTATCCGAATCATCCGACAGCTTCAACAGCCATTCGTCATCCGAAGGGCCCCTATCCACGTCAGGCGTAGTGCACACAAAACTGGTGCTAGTAGGACCAGTAGCGGCGGAATCGGTGCCGGCAGAGTCGGTACCAAGAACCTCTGCACTATCAGCATCAGCCCCAACAGTCGCTAACGATCGAGAAGCCGCAGCAACCTCCTTCTCCGTCAAAACATCAGCCGAAGCAATACTCTTCAAACGCTTAGCCATAGAATCAAGAGTCGTCGCTGCCGCAAACGTCGAAGAACCCAAACGCTTAAACAGCTGGATAGTCATCAGACTACGCGCTGGCGACATACGCATAAACGTAGAGTTATGAACAAACGACTGCACCATCTCGTACAGCTGCTTCTCCTGCTCCGTCGGCTCAAACTTAAACGTCTCAGTACCACGGTTCGTGTAACGCACGTACAGGTTCACATCCTGACGCAGATGACGCTTCAACAGCATATTCAAACGTTCACGCAGATCTTCCATCGCCTCTTCGTAAGACAGCTCATCAGATACATTAGCGTAACGAGCACGGAAAGCCTTCAAGCTATCGAAGAACTCAGGATCAATCACAGACACCAAGCCATACAGCTCCTCCAGCTTATTGTGCAAAGGAGTAGCCGTCAACAGAAGAACCTTCTGCGCTGACTTAGCAACCTTAGAAGCCGCCAAAGCAGTCTTCGGCTGCTTCTTACCCGGCAAGTAGAAATTCCTCAGGTAGTGAGCTTCATCCAGCACCATCAGATTCCATGGCAACGAAGCCAGACGATTCTCAAAACTCTTCATGAACTGGTACGAGCAGACCAAGACAGACGGCTCACCCTGACGAGCCTCATCAATCACAGTCTTCGCATTCTTAGAATCAACCAGAGTTGCAGGAATCATAAACTTATCCCACAACTCCTGCTTCCACTGCTGACGCAACGACGCCGGCGCCACAATCAAAATATTGCGACGACGCTCAGACCAAAACTGAGTAATCACAATGCCAGCTTCAATGGTCTTACCCAGACCCACCTCATCAGCGAGGATAGCACCCTTCATATGGGGAGACTGCAAAGCAAAAAGAGCAGCATCAATCTGATGCGGCTTAGGCTCAACCTGCGCATCAAACAGCAGGCTCGTCAGCTTACCCAGCTCATTATCGGCATAGCTACGGCGCAACTCATGCGCATAAAACTTAGCCTGATAATCGTTAATGGTCATCACAACAGTACCTTTCGGATCGCCAGAAGCGGATAGAAAAAATGGATAGAAAACAGAAAATGTACGAAGCTTACAGCCCCATAGAGAAAGAAAAACAAACGCTAGACTCAGCTCTGAATCTAGAAGGATCAGGTCCAAACAGTCAGGGTTCAAACGGCCAGAGTGTAGATATCTCGAAGGGCCTCCTCAGCCTCATCCAAAGCGTAACCGCTCTGACACAACGCGGCACAAGAATCACAGAAACGAATCTGAGCAAGAGCATCACGCTTCGTCAGCTCAGGAAGCCGCTCCATCAGATACTCACCGTTCTCAGTGAAGAAATCGTCAATATTTGAGGCGTCCTGCCCTGCGTAGAACTCGCGAAAATCATCACCGGTGTAGTAACCGCTCAGATCCATGAGTATCTCTCCTTTGGTTCGCTCAGATAACAGACCCCATGGAGCTATGCCCTTGGTCCATACACTCAAAATATATGGAGCCCCTGACAAGATAAGCGTGAGAACACAGCTATTGCGATAAATTTGCAGCTATTACGGGAATACTTATTACCGTCTACACGCTCTACGCTCTGACTACCACCAAGCTGATTACTTCCCCGGCTAGTTGATTTCCCCCTAAGAGTGCGTCCTTAGAGGGTTATGCTCGTGACTCAAGAAATTTAGGAAACCGGACGTATAAGAATTGACCATACATAAACCTTTTCGTGTATGTGGCGGCAGCCCTTGCCGCTACACTCATTATGCCTAAGAGGAGAAAAACGCGTACGCCGGTTCGTCATCGCCGAGCCACTGGCTGTTTCGATAGGTTAGTGTCTTCGCCGTGGGTCTTTAACCCGTAGTGAAGACACTAACCTATCGAAAGTTCCCCCGCCCCTCCCCTAAACAGCGAGAAGCCACATGTGTTTCGAGAAGCCACCAAAGAAGTGGCTTTTCGAAACACATGTGGCTTCTCAACGTAAAGACCAGAAAATAGAAATCCGGCCCGTCTACTCCATCAAGAGTAGCGGGCCGAACGGTTAACTCAAGAGTACAAAAACCAGCACCCAAAAATCAACACATGAAGGATATTTCTAAAGAGCCTACGCTTCCGAGGGTTTCGCGCCGGTCAGGCGGTACGCCTTGTACACGCCCGTCACGTTACGGACCACGTTCAGCACATGCTCCAGCATGAAGCGGTCACCCAGCTCCAGGGCGAAGCGGTCCACCACGGTACGATCCTCCGAAGTATGCACGCGCGCATCCAGAATGTTCACGCCCGACTCAGAGATCGCGCGAATCAGGTCGCTCAGCAGGCCCTTACGGTCCAGCGCCTCCACCTGAATCTGCACACGGTACGTAGCGGTCGGCGAAGACGCCCACTCGACCGTCGTCACGCGCGGCTCCTCATCAGCGTTACGCATGTTCGGGCAGTCGCGGCGGTGCACCGAAATACCGTTGTAACGGGTCACAATGCCGATAATGTCATCCGGCGGGACCGGGGTGCAGCAGCGCGCAATCTTCGTCAGCACGCCCTCAGCGCCCGGAACAATCACGCCGTTATCGCCAATCGCCTTGCGAGTCGACTTCAGCAGCGTCTCGTCAAAGTCGCTGACCTCAACCTCGGGTGCCGGCTCGTCACCGCGGTGCACCTCAACCAGGGTGTCAATGACCTGCTTCGGCGCGATTTCGTGCTCACCAATCGCACGGTACAGCGACGCCACATCGTTCTTGTGCAGCAACTGAGCCACCTGAGTCATAATCTCCGGGCTCATCATCTTCTGCAGCGGCAGCTCACTGTTGCGCATACTCTTGGTGAGCATCTCGCGGCCGGCGAGCAGCGCCTCCATGCGGCGTTCCTTCGCGAAGTACTGGCGGATCTTCGTGCGAGCGCGCGAGGAACGAACGAACTTCAGCCAGTCCTCGCTGGGTCCGGCGTCTTCGTTCTTCGTGGTCATAATCTCCACGGTCGCGCCGGTGGGCAGGACCGTGTGCAGCGGCACCAGGCGGCCGTTGACCTTCGCGCCGACGGTGCGGTCGCCGACCTCACTGTGGATGGCGTAGGCGAAGTCCACGGGGGTGGAGCCGTTGGGCAGGGCGATTGCCTCACCGTTGGGGGTGAGTACAACGATTTCGTCGGTGTCGAGGGTGTCAGCGAGCGACTCGTAGAACTTCTCCGACTCCGGGTTGGAGTTCGAAATCTCGGCGATGGACTGCAGGATGCCGACGTTCATCATTGCCGAGGTCTGGGTGCCCGGCTCCTTTGGGTCCTTTGCGGGCGCGCCGCCACGAGCCGCGACCTTCTCGCCGCGCGACGCAGCCTTGTAGCGCCAGTGCGCAGCCACACCGTACTCGGCCTCTTCATGCATCTTGTAGGTGCGGATCTGAATCTCAAGCGGCAGGTTACCCGGACCGTACACGGTCAGGTGCAGCGACTGGTAGTTGTTGTTCTTCGGGTTCTTAATGTAGTCCTTGAAACGGCCGGTCATCGACGGCCACAGGGACAGCACGTGGCCGAGCACGGTGTAGCACTCCGCCTCTTCCTCAACCATGATGCGCACGGCGAGGATGTCGTTAATCTCGTCGAAGCTGCGGCCCTTCGTCTTCATCTTCTGATGAATCGAGTAGTAGTGCTTGGGGCGGCCCGTCACCGTCGCCTCAATACCGACCTGTGCCAGGCGCTCCTTAATCTTGGTGCGCGCCTCGTTCAGGAACTTTTCGAGCGCGGGGGTGCGTTCGCCGACCATGCGCACCATTTCGGCGTAAATCTCCGGGCTCATGGCGGCGAAGGACAGATCCTCCAGCTCCCACTTAATCGTGTTCAGGCCCAGGCGGTGCGCGAGCGGCGCGTAAATCTTCAGGGTCTCTTCTGCCTTCTTCGCGGCAGAAGCCTGCGGCACAAAACGCCAAGTACGCGCGTTGTGCAGGCGGTCGGCAAGCTTGATGAGCAGCACGCGAATGTCCTTGCTCATGGACAGCACGAGCTTGCGGATCGTCTCAATGGAGGCGTTCTCGCCGTAGGTCATCTTGTCCAGCTTGGTCACGCCGTCGACCAGGTAGGCGACCTCCTCGCCGAACTCTTCGGTGAGCTGCTCCATCGTGTAGTCGGTGTCTTCCACCGTGTCGTGCAGCAGGCCGGC
>ERZ773246.334-NODE-334-length-19696-cov-84.8189_pt1 | contig 19696 bp, 10 predicted proteins | sample MGYA00580519_ERZ773246 | MGnify/ENA primary metagenome ERZ773246 (study PRJEB29015, sample SAMEA2738153) | human oral metagenome | biome: human oral; feature: human-associated habitat; material: saliva | place: China | collected 2246 ...
TAGAAGCTGTATCTGAAGGGACTGCATCACTGATCTTTGCAGAAACTCCATTCTATGCTGAAATGGGTGGACAAGTTGCGGACCATGGTCAAATCTTGGATGCTGCAGGAAACGTCGTAGCGACAGTGACAGATGTTCAAAAAGCACCAAATGGACAACCACTTCATACTGTTGAAGTTCTTGCTCCTCTTGCCTTGAACCAAGAATACACCTTGGCGATCGATACCAATCGTCGTCATCGTGTCATGAAGAACCACACTGCGACTCACTTGCTCCATGCGGCTCTTCACAATATCCTTGGTAACCATGCAACCCAAGCAGGATCTCTCAACGAAGTAGAATTCCTTCGCTTTGACTTTACCCACTTCCAAGCCGTAACTCCTGAAGAATTGCGAGCTATTGAACAACAAGTCAATGAAAAGATTTGGGAAGCGATCGCAGTCGAAACAATTGAAACAGATATCGATACTGCTAAAGAAATGGGAGCCATGGCCCTCTTTGGTGAGAAATACGGTAAGGAAGTCCGTGTTGTCACTATTGGTGATTACTCTGTTGAGCTCTGTGGTGGTACTCACGTAGGTAACACTTCTGAAATTGGTCTCTTCAAGATTGTCAAAGAAGAAGGGATCGGATCAGGAACTCGTCGTATCTTGGCAGTGACTGGTAAGGAAGCCTTTGAAGCTTATCGTGAACAAGAAGATGCACTGAAAGCAGTCGCAGCAACCTTGAAAGCACCTCAACTCAAAGAAGTCCCTCACAAGGTGGAAGGTCTTCAAGAACAACTCCGTCAATTGCAAAAAGAAAATGCAGAATTGAAGGAAAAAGCAGCAGCAGCGGCAGCAGGTGATGTCTTCAAGAATGTTCAAGAAGCAAACGGACACCGTTACATTGCCAGCCAAGTTTCTGTATCAGATGCAGGTGCCCTTCGTACCTTTGCGGATAACTGGAAACAAAAAGACTACTCTGATGTGCTTGTCCTAGTTGCAGCTATCGGTGACAAAGTCAATGTTCTTGTAGCTAGCAAGACAAAAGATGTGCATGCAGGAAACCTTGTCAAAGAATTGGCTCCAATCGTCGATGGACGTGGTGGTGGTAAACCAGACATGGCCATGGCAGGAGGAAGCAACCAAGCCAAGATCCAAGAATTGTTGGATGCTGTAGCAGGTAAATTGTAATTATCGAAGAGGTTGGATGTTTGTTCAACCTCTTTTTTCAAAAAAGAAGCAGATCCAATTAGAAAAAGATTGCAACAAAAAAACCTTTCCGTCTGGAAAGGTTTCAGATTGAAGATAAAGTCTTCTGAAAAACTTTCCTTAGGTGAGTACGGACGTCAGCGAACTTCTACGAAGTTCCATGACTAATTCTTGAGACTAAGGTCTCAAGAATTCCGAGTGTCTGAGACTACTATGTCTCAGACACTTTTCTCACGGCGGAAAGTTTTTAATCTTTAAAAAATAAAAGTCATTTTTTGAAAATCATCTATCTGTTTTATGTAAAACAATAGGTTGTCTACATTTAAAAACCTTTCCAAACGGAAAGGTTTTTCTTCTTATAGTCCGTAATTGTAATCGTCATCCTGCATGGCTTCTACTTCACCGAGAAGGTAACCATTTCCGACTTGAGAGAAGAAGTCGTGGTTAGATGTACCGGTTGAGATTCCGTTCATAACGATTGGGTTGACGTCATCCGCTGAGTCTGGGAAGAGTGGATCTTGTCCCAAGTTCATGAGGGCTTTATTAGCATTGTAGCGAAGGAAGGTCTTGACTTCCTCTGTCCAGCCCACACCGTCATAGAGGCTCTCTGTATAGCCTTCTTCATTTTCATAGAGGGTATAGAGCAGGTCATACATCCATTCTTTGAGTTTTTCTTGTTCTTCTTCTGGTAATTCGTTAAATCCAAGTTGGAACTTGTAGCCGATATAGGTTCCGTGAACAGATTCGTCCCGAATGATCAACTTGATGATCTCAGCTACGTTGGCCAATTTGTTGTTTCCAAGATAGTAGAGAGGTGTGAAGAAACCAGAGTAGAAGAGGAAGGTCTCAAGGAAAACGCTGGCGACTTTCTTTTCAAGGGGAGTCCCATTGAGATAGATTTCGTTGATGATTTCTGCCTTCCTTTGAAGGAAAGGATTGGTGTTGGTCCATTCGAAAATCTCTTCGATTTCTGACTTGGTATTCAAAGTAGAAAAGATAGAAGAGTATGACTTAGCATGGACAGATTCCATAAATTGGATGTTGTTAAAGACAGCTTCTTCATGGGGAGTACGAATATCCGCACGAAGGGCTTGAACACCTGTTTCAGATTGCATGGTATCTAGAAGAGTTAATCCCCCAAAGACTTTACCAACTAGGTCTTTTTCTTTATTAGATAACTTTCTCCAGTCATCCAAGTCGTTTGACAAAGGGATACGTGTATCCAACCAGAATTGCTCTGTCAGTTTTTCCCAGGTCGATTTATCGATGACATCTTCGATCGCATTCCAGTTAATGGCTTTGTAGTATGTTTCCATTTGCATCACTTTCTTTTTCTATTCATTCAATCGTTACTATTCTACCATAAATTGATAGAATACCGCACAAAAAGTCGGCGAACCGACTTTTGATAGCTATCTAGGATAGCGGATTAGATGACACAGCTTTCACATTGGTTGGCGCCAACTTCTCCACCATCATCTGTAAAGGTACGGACGTAGTAGATAGACTTGATACCCTTGTTAAAGGCGTAGTTCCGAAGGATAGACAAGTCACGAGTGGTTTGTTTGTTTTCAGTTTTCCATTCGTAAAGACCCTTTGGAATATCGCTGCGCATAAAGAGAGTCAGTGAAAGACCTTGGTCTACATGCTCAGTTGCAGCAGCATAGACATCGATGACTTTTCGCATATCCATGTCGTAGGCAGAAGTGTAGTAAGGAATCGTTTCCGTTGACAATCCTGCTGCAGGGTAGTAGATCTTACCGATTTTCTTCTCTTGGCGTTCTTCAATCCGTTGTGTAATTGGGTGGATAGAAGCAGATACGTCATTGATGTAGCTGATAGATCCATTTGGTGCGACAGCTAGGCGGTTTTGGTGGTAAAGACCATCTGCTTGAACTTTAGCACGCAGTTCTGCCCAATCCTCAGCACTTGGGATAAAGATGTCTTTAAAGAGTTCTTTGACGCGATCAGATTTTGGTACAAATTCTCCAGTCGTGTACTTATCAAAGTAAGTACCGTTGGCATAGTCTGATTTTTCGAAGTTGTGGAAGGTAACACCACGTTCACGCGCAATGTTATTTGATTCTACGAGAGTCCAGTAGTTCATGAGCATGAAGTAGATACCTGTGAACTCAACAGACTCAGGTGATCCGTATTCAATCAATTGTTGCGCAAGGTAGCTGTGAAGTCCCATAGCTCCAAGTCCGAACGAATGCGCCAGTTTATTTCCGTGGTCAATAGTTGGAACGGCCACGATATGAGAGCTATCTGTAACGAAGGTCAAAGCACGAACCATGGCACGAATCGAACGTCCAAAATCAGGTGAAGTCATCATGTTAACCACGTTGGTTGAACCAAGGTTACATGAGACGTCTGTTCCCATTTGGACAAATTCTTGGGCATCGTTGATCAAGCTTGGTTCTTGAACTTGGAGGATCTCTGAACACAAGTTACTCATGATGATTTTCCCATCAACAGGGTTGGCCCGGTTAGCAGTATCGATGTTGACTACATATGGGTAGCCAGATTCTTGTTGCAATTTAGAAATTTCAGTTTCCAAATCACGTGCCTTAATTTTAGTCTTGCGGATATTTGGATTAGCAACCAACTCATCGTATTTTTCAGTGATGTCGATGTAGTTAAATGGTACTCCGTATTCACGTTCCACAGAGTATGGGCTGAAGAGGTACATTTCCTCATTCTTACGAGCCAATTCATAGAATTTGTCTGGTACGACTACCCCAAGTGAGAGAGTCTTAACCCGAACTTTTTCATCAGCATTTTCTTTCTTAGTAGAAAGGAAGGCGATGATGTCTGGGTGGAAGACGTTGAGGTAAACAACCCCAGCCCCTTGTCGTTGTCCCAATTGGTTAGAGTAAGAGAAGCTATCTTCAAAGAGTTTCATAACAGGTACGACCCCAGAAGCGGCTCCTTCATATCCTTTGATTGGTGCTCCAGCTTCACGAAGATTGCTGAGGGAAATCCCAACCCCACCACCGATACGTGAAAGTTGAAGGGCAGAGTTGATGGAACGTCCGATTGCATTCATATCATCGGTTACTTGGATCAAGAAACATGATACCAATTCCCCACGGCGGGCACGTCCAGCGTTTAAGAAAGAAGGAGTAGCTGGTTGGTAGCGTTGGTGGATAATTTCGTTTGCGATGTCTCGCGCGATAGCTTCATTTCCATCAGCAAAATAGAGAGCATTGAAAAAGACACGGTCTTCCATGCTTTCAAGATAGTATTCTCCATCATTTGTTTTCAAAGCGTATTGGTTATAGAATTTGTAGGCCGCCATGAAGGACTTGAATTGGAAGTTTTGGTCTTTGATAAATTGGGCCAATTCCTCTAAAAATTCAGGACGGTATTTCTCGATAAAAGCTCTCTCAATGTAATTGTGCTCGAGAAGGTACTGAATCTTGTCTGTAATCGAGTCAAAGGCTTTAGTATTTGGTACAACATTTTCTTTAAAGAATGCATCCAAAGCTTCTTTATCCTTATGAAGCATGATTTGGCCGTTTACTGGACGGTTGATTTCATTGTTAAGACGAAAATACGTCACATCTTCAAGAGATTTTAATCCCATAATAATCCTTTTCTAGTTCAAAAAAATGAAGAGGAGAAGTCCTCTCTTTCCAAGTAAAAAGTCTAGTGTTAGGTTGCTAACGCTAGACCCTATTTAAGCAAAATACTGTGTTTATTAAGAAAGTTTCTTCAACTTAGCTGGTTGAAAACCAGAAAATACTTCATCCGGTGTTTGAATAACTGGAGCAGCATTGAAGCCAAGGTTCTTAACATGCTCTACAAATTCTGGCTGTTCGTCTAAGTTAATTTCGCGGTATTCCACATGATTGCTATCGAGGAATCGCTTGGTCATTTTGCATTGAACACAATTATTTTTTGAATAAATGGTTACCATTTCTTTTCCGTTCTCCTATCGAAATATAAATCTGTAAACAGTATAAACAAAATCCAGCAACTTGTCAACAAAATAAAACTAAATATTGTGCAAAGAGATGAAATGGAGTTTTCAAAGCACAATATATTGTGGTGAGAGAAAAGTGTGAAAATCGAAGAAATGGGATAGGAATAGGCTTTAAAGCATCTTTAATTAGTTATAATTTTTTGGTGAATCAATATCCTGTGGTTCAGTTGCTTCTTTTCATTGAAAGCGGAGGAAAATGTTACTTATAATATAGTAGAAAATTGAAAAGATATTTTCTCTGTTCTTCAGGTGCTTCTTAAAATGTATCTAAATTGGGATTTTTCGCAGTCTTTTTCTGTAAGTCAGTGATAAAAATCTTGAAAAAAATTTCAAAAGATGATATAATACCAAATTGTAAGGGTTATCAAAAGGTAACTCAAAAACTATTTTTAAAAAGGAGAGTCAAACTATGGCTTCTAAAGATTTCCACATCGTGGCAGAAACAGGTATCCACGCACGTCCAGCAACTTTGTTGGTTCAAACTGCTAGCAAATTTGCATCAGACATCACTCTTGAATACAAAGGTAAATCAGTTAACTTGAAATCAATCATGGGTGTTATGAGCCTTGGTGTTGGTCAAGGAGCAGACGTTGTAATCTCTGCAGAAGGTGCTGACGCTGATGATGCTATCGCAGCTATCTCAGAAACAATGACTAAAGAAGGATTGGCTTAAAAATATGACAAAAATGCTAAAAGGAATTGCAGCATCTGACGGTGTTGCTGTTGCTAAGGCATATTTGCTCATTCAACCAGACTTATCATTTGAGACTGTTTCAGTCGAAGATACAAGTGCAGAAGAAGCTCGTTTGGATGCAGCTCTTGAAGCTTCACAAAACGAGCTTTCTCTTATTCGGGAGAATGCAGTAGCAAGCCTTGGTGAAGAAGCAGCGCAAGTTTTTGATGCGCATATGATGGTTCTTGCTGACCCTGAAATGATTGGTCAGATCAAAGAAACAATTCGTACGAAAAAAATCAATGCAGAAGCTGGCTTGAAAGAAGTCACTGACATGTTCATTGCGATCTTTGAAGGAATGGAAGACAATCCTTACATGCAAGAACGTGCAGCAGATATTCGTGACGTTACCAAACGTGTCCTTGCCAACTTGCTTGGTAAGAAATTGCCAAACCCTGCTTCTATCAATGAAGAAGCAATCGTGGTTGCGCATGACTTGACTCCATCTGATACAGCACAGTTGAACAAAAAGTATGTAAAAGCTTTTGTTACGAATATAGGTGGACGTACCAGTCACTCAGCTATCATGGCTCGTACACTTGAAATCGCAGCTGTTCTTGGTACAAATAACATCACAGAACTTGTCAAAGAAGGCGATGTTTTGGCTGTTTCAGGGATCACTGGTGAAGTAGTGATCAACCCTACTGAAGAACAAATTGCAGAGTTCAAAGCAGCTGGTGAAGCTTATGCTAAACAAAAAGCTGAATGGGCTCTCCTTAAAGATGCGAAAACAGTGACTGCTGATGGAAAACACTTCGAGTTGGCTGCTAACATCGGTACACCTAAAGACGTTGAAGGTGTAAACGATAATGGTGCAGAAGCTGTTGGTCTCTATCGTACAGAATTCTTGTACATGGATTCTCAAGACTTCCCAACAGAAGATGACCAATACGAAGCCTACAAAGCAGTTCTTGAAGGTATGAACGGTAAACCTGTTGTCGTTCGTACAATGGATATCGGTGGGGATAAAGAACTTCCTTACTTCGATCTTCCTAAAGAAATGAACCCATTCTTGGGTTACCGTGCTTTGCGTATCTCCATCTCTGAAACTGGTAACCAAATGTTCCGTACTCAATTACGTGCCTTGCTTCGTGCATCTGTTCACGGTAAATTGCGGATCATGTTCCCAATGGTTGCTTTGTTGACTGAGTTCCGTACAGCTAAGGGTATTCTTGAAGAAGAAAAGGCTAAATTGCTTGCTGAAGGTGTTGCTGTGGCAGATGATATCCAAGTAGGTATCATGATTGAAATCCCAGCTGCTGCAATGCTTGCGGACCAATTTGCTAAAGAAGTTGATTTCTTCTCAATCGGTACAAATGACTTGATCCAATACACAATGGCTGCTGACCGTATGAACGAACAAGTTTCATACCTTTACCAACCATATAACCCATCAATCCTTCGTTTGATTAACAATGTTATCAAAGCGGCTCACGCTGAAGGTAAATGGGCTGGTATGTGTGGTGAAATGGCCGGTGACCAAACTGCTGTTCCACTTCTTGTCGGAATGGGCTTGGATGAGTTCTCTATGTCAGCGACATCTGTCCTTCGTACACGTAGCTTGATGAAGAAACTCGACACAGCTAAAATGCAAGAATACGCTAACCGTGCTCTGACTGAATGTTCAACAATGGAAGAAGTTCTTGAACTTTCAAAAGAATACGTGAACGTAGACTAAGAGTCGATCAAGACTAAGACAAATTTGTCTTAGTCTTTTTTTACATTGTACATAAAAATGTTCATTTTATTCGTAATAAACTAGTTAGTAATAAAAATAGTGATTTAAATGTTCGGTTTTTTGTTTAATTTTCCTCGTATATATAGTATAATCGTAAGTAAGATTAGGAGGAAAGCGAAGGAATGAAGTAAAAGGTTCGGAAGAGAAAATGAAAGAACTTTTCCTGATAAATTTACATGATTTTCCTGGAATCAACTTGAAAATTAAGTGATTTTATAGTAAAATAAAAACAACTAGAAAACGCTTTCAAAAAAATAAAGAGGTGAGTATATGGATAGAAGCACAGACTTATGGACATTTGGAAGAGGGGATAATTTCCATCTTCAAGAGTACTTAGGAGCTCACAAGGAAACAAGGGGAGAACAAGAAGGCTTTACCTTCCGTGTTTGGGCTCCCAATGCTCAGGCGGTGGATCTGATTGGTGATTTCACTGATTGGGAAGCTCGTAAAATTCCAATGGTTCGTAATGAAGGAGGCGTCTGGGAAGTCTTCTGTTCCGATGCAAAAGAGGGAGATATATACAAGTATTTGGTGACTCGACAAAATGGTCATCAGGTGCAAAAAATCGATCCTCTAGCGTTATGGATGGAAAAGAGACCCAATACAGGATCTATTATTAAGACCATTCCAGAGAAAAACTGGAAAGATGGTCTCTGGAGAGCACGCCGTAAAAAACTTGGTTTTAAGGAACGACCTGTTAATATTTACGAGGTTCATGCAGGATCTTGGAAACGAAATGAGGATCACAGTTCCTACACCTTCAAACAACTAAAAGATGAACTCATTCCGTATCTGGTAGAGATGAACTACACCCACGTGGAATTTATGCCAGTGATGGCCCATCCATTGGGCTTGAGTTGGGGCTATCAGCTCATGGGATATTTTGCACTCGAGCAGACTTATGGTAGCCCAGAAGAGTTTCAAGACTTCGTGGAAGAATGCCACCTCAACAATATCGGAGTGATCGTGGATTGGGTACCAGGACATTTCATTATCAATGATGATGCCTTGGCTTATTATGATGGAACACCAACCTTTGAATACCAGGATGAACATCGTGCCCATAACTACGGATGGGGAGCCTTGAACTTCGATTTAGGGAAGAATCAAGTCCAGTCATTCTTGATTTCTAGTTTGAAGTTTTGGATTGATACCTATCATTTAGATGGGATTCGGGTCGATGCTGTGAGCAATATGCTCTATCTTGACTACGATAGTGGTCCATGGACACCAAATATTGATGGTGGAAACCTCAACTATGAAGGCGTTCATTTCCTTAGACGTTTGAATGCGATTATCAAGAACGAACACCCAGATGTCATGATGATTGCAGAAGAAAGTTCTGCTGGTCAAAAGATCACGGGTCCTGAAGAAGAAGGTGGACTTGGCTTTGACTATAAATGGAATATGGGTTGGATGAATGATATCCTTCGATTCTACGAAGAAGATCCCATCTACCGGAAATTTGACTTTAACCTGGTAACCTTTAGTTTCATGTATGCATTTTCTGAAAACTTCTTACTACCATTTTCACACGATGAAGTGGTGCATGGTAAGAAGAGTTTGATGCATAAGATGTGGGGAGATCGTTACAATCAATTTGCTGGACTCCGTAACCTCTTGACCTATCAGATCTGCCACCCTGGTAAGAAACTACTCTTCATGGGTTCAGAATTTGGTCAATTTTTGGAATGGAAGTCAGAAGAGCAACTGGAATGGGGCAATCTAGAGGATGAAATGAATGCGAAGATGCGTCGTTTCACTTCTCAGCTCAATCATTTCTACAAAGAACACAAAGAATTGTGGGAGATTGATGATAGCTTTGATGGCTTAGAGATTATAGATGCAGATAACCGGGATCAGAGCGTCTTGTCAATGGTTCGGAAAAATCGTAAGGGCGATCTTTTGGTGTGTGTGTTCAATATGGCACCAGTAGAACGCAAGGACTTTACGATTGGTGTGCCTATATCAGCGGTCTATGAAGAAATTTGGAATACAGAATTAGAAGAATGGGGAGGTGTCTGGAAAGAGCACAATCCGACAGTCCAGTCTCAAGATGGACTGTGGAAGGATTATGAACAAACCTTGACCTTTACTTTGCCGGCTTTAGGGGCTAGCATTTGGAAGGTGAAACGGAAGGTTCGCAAAACGAAATCTAAAACATCAGATAAAAAATGATGATCGGTTGACTCTAAGGGAGTCCAAGCTTTAAAAAGAGGAAGTAGTCAATGAAGAATGAAATGCTCGCTTTAATTCTTGCCGGAGGGCAAGGAACACGTCTTGGAAAATTAACCAAAAACATCGCGAAACCTGCGGTTCAATTTGGTGGGCGCTATCGGATTATCGATTTTGCTCTCTCAAACTGTGCCAACTCAGGAATTCACAATGTTGGTGTGATTACACAGTATCAACCACTTGCCCTTAACAGCCATATTGGGAATGGTTCCAGCTGGGGCTTGGATGGAATCAATACGGGTGTGTCTATTCTCCAACCTTATTCAGCTAGTGAAGGAAATCGGTGGTTCGAAGGAACTAGTCATGCCATTCTCCAAAACATCGACTATATCGATAGCATCAATCCGGAATATGTCTTGATTCTATCTGGGGACCACATCTACAAGATGGATTACGATGACATGCTTCAAGCACACAAGGATAATAACGCAAGCTTGACTGTTGCAGTCCTAGATGTACCTTTGAAGGAAGCAAGCCGTTTTGGAATCATGAATACAGATGCCAATAATCGGATTGTCGAATTTGAAGAAAAACCAGCTGAACCAAAATCAACTAAGGCTTCAATGGGGATTTACATCTTTGACTGGGCTCGTCTGCGCAATATGTTGGTTGCTGCTGAAAAGAGTGATATCGATATGTCAGACTTCGGTAAAAATGTCATTCCAACGTATCTAGAATCAGGCGAAAGTGTTTATGCTTATGAATTCAATGGTTATTGGAAAGACGTTGGTACGATTGAGTCTCTTTGGGAAGCCAATATGGAATATATCGATCCAAATAATGCCTTGGATAGTCGCGATCGTCACTGGAAAATCTATTCACGCAACCTTATTTCACCACCAAACTTCTTTGGAGAACATGGTCACATCGAAGATTCTCTTGTAGTCGATGGTTGTTTGGTAGACGGTACAGTCAAACACTCCATCTTATCAACAGAAGCTCAAGTTCGTGAAGGAGCTGTTGTTGAAGATGCTGTCGTGATGAGCAATGCCATTATCGGTAAAGGAGCTGTCGTAAAACGCGCGATCATCGGAGAAGGCGCAGTCATTGCAGAAGGTGTCGTGATTGATGGAACAGAGGAAGTACAAGTTGTCGGTTACAATGAAAAAGTGGGGGTAGCAACAGATGAAGATTGATAAATATTCAGCCATTTTAGGAAATACAGTTGGGTATCATGATATGTCCACTTTGACTAGCCATCGTCCGGTAGCATCCCTACCGTTTGATGGGAAATACCGCTTAATCGACTTCCCATTGTCTAGTCTTGCAAATGCTGGTATTCGTAGTGTTTTTGGGATTTTCCAACAAGAAAATATTAGTTCGGTCTTTGACCATATTCGTTCAGGTCGTGAGTGGGGCTTGTCTACTTTATTGAGCCACTATTACCTCGGAATCTATAATACTCCAGTTGAAAATACAACGGTAGGGCCAGAATACTACCAACAATTATTGACCTATTTGAAACGGTCTGGTTCTAATCAAACAGTTGCTTTGAACTGTGATGTATTAATGAATATTGACCTCAATCAGATTTTCCACCTTCATAATACCATTGATCGTCCGATTACAGTGGTTTATAAAAAGTTGCATCCGCAAGACATCTCAGAAGTCAATGCTGTCTTGAAAATTGATGAAACAGACCATGTTACAGAGCAAAAACTTTTTGATGGCAAGGATCCTGATGAAGTATACAACATGTCAACAGATGTCTTTATTGTGGATACTCCTTGGTTGATTGAAAAAATAGAAGAAGAAGCTAAGAAAGAATACCCACAAAAATTGCGCTATATCTTGCGTGATTTGGCGGTGGAATACAATGCTTTTGCTTTTGAATATACAGGCTACCTAGCAAATATTCACTCAGTTGAATCCTATTATCAAGCAAACTTGGATATGTTGGAAAACCAAAAATTCATGAAGCTCTTTTCACCAAATCAAAAGGTGTATACAAAAGTGAAGAATGAAGAGCCGACTTATTATTCCAAGACTTCAAATATCAAATCGTCCCAATTTGCTTCGGGTAGTATTGTAGAAGGAACCGTTGAACGCTCTGTTGTTTCACGCCGGGTACACCTTCATCAAGGTTCAGAAGTCCGTAGTAGTCTTCTTTTCCCTGGTGTTGTCATTCATGAAAATGCAATCGTCGAACATGCCATCCTGGATAAGGGGGCCGAAGTGGCTGCTGGTGTGACGATTCGTGGGACAGAAGAAGCACCTGTCGTGGTTAAAAAAGGAACGATTGTTACAGAGGATATTGTCTAATGAAACTATTATTTGTTGCAGCTGAAGGAGCACCGTTTTCTAAAACAGGTGGTTTGGGAGACGTTATTGGCGCTCTTCCTAAATCCTTAGCGAAAAGTGGTCATGATGTGCGCGTGATCCTCCCTTACTATGATATGGTAGAGGCTAAGTTTGGAGATCAAATTGAAGATGTCTTGCATTTTGAGACCAAGGTTGGCTGGAGAAGTCAATATGTTGGTGTGAAACGCATTGTGCGCGATGGCGTCACCTTTTACTTTATTGATAATCAACACTATTTCTTTAGAGGACATGTGTATGGTGACTTCGATGATGGCGAACGCTTTGCCTTCTTCCAGCTCGCGGCCTTAGAAACGATGGAACGAGTTGACTTCATTCCAGATGTTCTTCATGCCCATGATTACCATACGGCGATGATTCCTTTCTTGCTGAAGGAAAAATACCGTTGGATTCAAGCTTATCATGGAATTAAAACAGTATTGACCATCCATAATTTGGAATTCCAAGGTCAGTTCGACCCAGGAATGTTGTGGGATCTTTTCGGAGTTGGATTTGAACGCTATGCAGATGGAACGCTTCGGTGGAATGATTGCCTGAACTGGATGAAAGCTGGTATTCTATATGCTGACCGTGTAACAACCGTTTCTCCTAGCTATGCGCATGAGATTATGACTGCTGAATATGGTTGTGGCTTGGATCAGATCCTTCGAATGGAGTCTGGCAAGGTGACCGGAATTGTTAACGGGATTGATGCAGATCTGTATAATCCTGAAACGGATCCACTCTTGACGTATCACTTCAGTCTCTCAGATCTTTCAGGTAAAGCAGCTAGCAAACGAGCTCTTCAAGAACGTGTTGGTCTACCTGTTCGCGATGATGTTCCTTTGTTTGGGATCGTCTCTCGTTTGACACGTCAAAAAGGTTTTGATGTGGTGGTAGAAGAGTTGCATCAACTTTTGCAAAAGGATATTCAGATTGTCTTGCTCGGTACAGGAGATCCTGGATTTGAAAATGCCTTTGCTTGGTTTGGTCAAGCCTACCCAGATAAACTTTCAGCGAATATCACATTTGATGTCCAATTGGCTCAAGAAATCTATGCAGCATCAGATGTCTTCTTGATGCCAAGTCGCTTTGAACCGTGTGGCCTTTCTCAAATGATGGCCATGCGTTATGGAACCCTTCCTTTGGTGCATGAAGTCGGTGGACTTCGTGATACCGTTCAACCGTATAATGCTGTTGATGGAAGTGGAACAGGCTTTAGTTTCAATAATTTGTCTGGTTATTGGTTTAACTGGGCGGTTGATGAAGCCTTGGCTGTCTACTACAATGACAAACAGGCTTGGTATGGTCTCCAAGAGCAAGCTATGACGCGTGACTTCTCATGGGATACGGCTAGTCAACGATACAATGATTTGTACCAATCCTTATAAATAGATCTATAATACAAACGCCTTTCGAGGCGTTTTTTGTGTTGCTTTCTTCCTATAAAGAAAACGGTTTATTTTTTTGAGTTTTAGAGCTTGCTAAAATAGAAGAAAAAAGATAAGATAGGTAAAGGTAAAAAATCCCGGGAAGGTTCTTATTTCTAGAAAGGATCCCAGCCTCTCTAAAAACAATCAGGTCCTTGCTTGAGGGTTAAATATTACTATATAGGAATTTTAGGATGAAAAAAGCGAAACAAACGTTTGAAAAAATGACCAAATATTCGATTCGAAAATTATCTGTCGGTGTTGGTCCGGTAGCCATTGGAGTCTTTTTATTAGGAGGAAGCTTGTTAGGAGCTCGTCCTGTCAAAGCAGATCAGGTGACTCTACCTGCTCATGTGCACTTAGGATATGTGACAGAAGAAGAGCTGACTGCTGAAGAAAAAGCACAGGTGATTCATGCAATCCCTGAAGCATATCAAAATGAAGATACTTTCTATCTCGTCTATAAGAAGAAGGAAGCAACTCAGTCGGTTCTTCCTCAAACAGGAAGTCAGGAAGTCGCCCTATTTGGCCTAAGTCTAGCCACAGCTTCCTTTGCGGTCCTCTTACTTTCTAAAAAGCACCGAAAGAAGGTTATGGGCGTCCTTTTGATTGGAGCCATGGGACAAAGTCTTCTACTTCCAGTTGAAGTCGCAGCCCTACAAAATCAAGTTTTGCGCGCTTATAACCAGGATCTTGCGATCGCATCGAGCGAAGATCTTGCAGATGGTGTGATTCAAATTGATGGCTATGACTATGTGGGCTATCTGCGCTACCCGTCAGTCCAAAAGACGAGCTTACGAGAGCCAAAGGCTATGCAGGAAACGAAACCTTCTGTAGAAGGAACGATCAAAACAAGTACAGGTATTCCACAAGTGGAAGCACAAGCGCGTGTGACGCCAGAAGTCGCTCCAGCCTTTCCTCAAGTTGAAAAACCAAGCCTGGAAGTCTCTACTGAGCCTGTGCCATTTGAAACCGTCAAGCAAGCTGATCCTACATTAGCCAAAGGGCAAACCAAGGTGCTGACTGCTGGCCAAAATGGGGAGCGTACCATATTGACGGAAGTGAGTGTGGTAGATGGACAAGAAGTTCGCAGAGTAGTCGAAAGCAAGGTCACCAAAGAACCAGTTTCACAAATTCTTGCTGTTGGGACAAAAGAAGATGCCCAATCAACCCCTCAACCCAGCCCTTCTCCAGTTGTAACGGCTAAGGGGACACAAGAAGAAGGCCATGTCGGCGAAGCTCCTGTTCAACCAGAGAATCAAGCCTATACAGGTGTGGTGGAAGCCAAGGGGACACAAGAAGAAGGCCATGTCGGCGAAGCTCCTGTTCAACCAGAGAACCCAGCCTATACAGGTGTAGTAGAAGCCAAGGGAACACAGGAAGAAGGTCATGTCGGTGAAGCTCCTGTTCAACCAGAGACTCCAGCCTATACAGGTGTGGTGGAAGCTAAGGGAACGCAGGAAGAAGGCCATGTCGGCGAAGCTCCCGTTCAACCGGAGAATCCAACCTATCAAGTTACGGAAGGGACGGTAACAGAGACAGAAACGGTAATCCTTCCATATGAAACAGAGTATGTAACGGATACCAATCGTTACACCGATGAAGAAAGCCTTCTTCAGAAAGGCGAGGCTGGTAGCCAGGAGATTCGTCGTGTTTATAAGACGGTCAATGGTGAGAAGATTGGCGAGCCCGTGAGCACGACCACTGAAACGGTAAAAGCTCCTGTGACAGAAAAAATTAGTCGTGGGACTAAGGCGATTGAAGGCCAAACAGAGGATGTTTCGTTTGAAGAAATTCCATTTAAGACGGTAACCGAACAAGATGCCACCTTGCTAAAAGGAACCGAAAGGGTTTCTCAAGTCGGTAAAAATGGGAAGAAAAAAATCACCAAGGTCTATAAGACCATTAAAGATGTCAAAACAACGGATGCTCCTACAATTTCTGAAGAAGTAGTAGAACAAGCGCAAGATCAGATCATTCAACAAGGGACAAAGGAATTAGACAAGCCAACCTTGACCTTGACCAATCTTGATCAGGAAGAATTGAAGCGCAGTGCTAAAGTTACTTATCATTTGGATAAACCAGACGGTGTGACCATCAAGTCCATCCAGGCTGTATTGAAGAAGGGTGATCAAGTGGTGAAAACCTTGACCCTTTCAGAGACGGACTTGGCAGCTGCTTTAGCGGACTTGGACTACTACAAGGATTATACGCTCGCAACGACCATGGTGTATGACCGTGGAAATGGGGATGAAGAAGAAGTTCTCAAGGAAGAACCACTGAGAATTGATCTTAAAAAAGTTGAAATCAAAAACATCAAGGAAACCAGTCTGATTAGCGTGGATGACCAAGGTCTTGAGACCGATAGCAGCCTCTTGTCTGAAACACCATCAGATGTGAAGCCTTACTACTTAAAGGTCACTACCTATGATAATAAGGTTACAAAACTAGCCGTTGATAAAATTGAAGAAGTAACGGTAGATGGCGTGACCCTCTACAAAATAACAGCCAAAGCTCCTGATCTCATTCAACGGACTGCGGACAACCAGTTCAGTGAGGTCTATGTCCACTATATTGCGAAACCCAAAGCACATGAAGGTGATATCTACTACAATTTCAACGAACTTGTAAAAGCTATGCAAGCCAATCCGACTGGTACCTTTAAACTGGGTAGCAATATGAATGCGGCTAATGTCCAGCCAGCAGGGAAATCCTATGTGACCAATGCCTTCAAGGGAATTTTGGAAAGTACGGATGGAAATACATTTGCCATCCATAACATTACAAGACCATTATTTGGGAACATCGAAGGTGGCTCGGTTAAGAATCTCTTGCTTGAAAATGTCAATATCGACCTACCTGGGACAGATCGAGTAGCCCCAATCGCAGGTGTTATCAAAAATAATGCAACTGTCGAGAATGTTAAAGTAACAGGAAGTGTTGTCGGGAACAATGATGTAGCAGGAATTGTCAATAAAATTGATGGTAGTGGGAAGGTCAGCAACGTTGCCTTTATCGGTAAACTGCACGCTGCTGGGAACAAAGGTGGCTATCTAGCGGGTGTTGTTGGTGAGAACTGGAAAGGTGTCGTTGAAAAAGCTTACGTTGATGCTGAAATCACTGGTAATAAAGCCAAAGCTGCAGGTCTCGTTTATTCCTCTCAAAATGGTGGAAATAACCACACAGTAGGTAAAGAAGGGGTTCTCAGAAACTCCGTTGCTAAAGGTTCGATTGAACTAAAAGAAGCTGTTCAGTCTGGTGGATTACTAGGGACCAACTGGGCCTTGGGGACTATTGAAGACAACATCACCATGATGAAAGTCAAAACTGGTGAGATGGTCTTCGGACACTCCGATATCGACGCAGATGATTATTTCACCTATTCAAGAACCAAGCGCAATTACAGTGTGGAAGGCGTGAGTGAAGGGAAGAAATCCTTTAACAACTCCCGTAAAATTCCAAGCATCTCACTAGCAGAAGCTGAGCAGAAAATCGAAGCAATGGGAATCACTGCTGATAAATTCACCAGCAGCAAACCGATTGAAGATACGCTCAATCACCTTGTTAGCAAAGACGATCAATACAAGGCCATCACTGGTTACGATGCGACTCGTGAGCTAGCTTACCGCAATATTGCTAAATTGCAACCATTCTACAACAAAGAATGGATTGTCGACCAAGGGAATAAACTGGCTGCAACTAGTCCTTTCTTGACCAAGGAAGTCTTGTCTGTGACCGCTATGAAGGGCAATGATTTTGTCACGGAACTAGCGGATGCGGATCACATCCTGATCCATTATGCCGATAAGACCAAAGATGTCTTTAGCATGACACCGAAAGATTCTAAAGTCAAACAAGTCAAAGAGTACAGTGTGGCGGAGCTCGGTGAAGTAGTCTACACGCCAAATATGGTGGACAAGGACCGTAGCGATCTCATCAGTGCCATCGTAGAGAAATTAAGTCCTGTAGAATTGCAATCAGATCCAATCTACACTCACTTAGGTCGAACAGGACCTAACAAAGTCAATGCCATTAAGAACCTTTACCTCGAAGAAAGTTTCCAAGAAGTCAAGGATAATCTGACTCACTTTGTCAAACAACTGGTTGAAAACCAAGACCATCAATTAAACACAGATGAGGCTGCTAAACGTGCCCTTATCAAGAAAGTTGATGACAACGAGGCGGCCGTTCTTTTAGGGCTTTCTTACCTCAATCGCTATTACGGAGTGAAGTTCGATGATGTCAATCTTAAGCAGCTCATGTTGTTCAAGCCAGACTTCTATGGGAAGAATGTCGATGTTTTAGATCGCTTGATCGAAATTGGTTCAAAAGAAGACTACATCAAAGGAACTCGGACCCATGATGCCTTCCGAGAAGTCGTTGCGAAGTCTACTCTTTCTAGCAACCTAAATGACTTCCTGAAGTACAATATGGACCTCTTTACAACTGATACAGACTTGAATGATTGGTTCATCAAAGCAACCAAAGACAATGTCTATATTGTGGAGCCTGAGACGACCAATCCAGCTTTCGCATCTGCTAAGCATAGAGCCTATGAGGGCTTAAACAATGATATTCACGGTAAAATGATCTTGCCACTCTTGAACTTAAAAGATGCTCATATGTTCTTGATTTCAACCTACAATACCATGGCCTATAGTTCCTTCGAGAAATATGGCAAGAACACGGAAGCAGAACGCAATGCCTTCAAGGCGGAAATTGATAAAGTAGCAAAAGCCCAACAGGACTACTTGGATTTCTGGTCGCGATTAGCAGCTGATAATGTTCGCAACCAGCTCCTAAAGAGCAATAATATGGTGCCGACCCCTGTCCTTGATAATCAAAACTATAAAGGCATTAGTACAGACCGTTACGGCCATACCAACAGTGGAAAAGATGTCGCTCCAATTCGTGAATTATATGGACCAACTGATCGTTACCATGCGACAGATTGGCGCATGGGAGCAACCGCTCGTGTCTATGGAAATCCTTATAAAGATGATTCGGTCTTCTTTATGGTGACGGATATGATCAGTGACTTTGGGATTTCTGCTTTTACCCATGAAACGACGCACGTCAATGACCGTATGGTATACTTGGGTGGCTGGAGACACCGTGAAGGAACGGATCTAGAAGCCTATGCTCAAGGCATGCTCCAAACGCCATCCGTATCCAATCCAAATGGGGAATACAAAGCTCTAGGTCTCAACATGGCCTATGAACGTCCAAACGACGGCAACCAATGGTACAACACTAATCCAAATTACCTTCAATCACGCGATGAAATTGATCGTTACATGAAGGGGTATAACGATACGCTCATGCTTCTGGATTACCTAGAAGGAGAAGCCGTCCTCAATAAAGGCAGTCAAGACTTGAACAATGCATGGTTCAAGAAGGTTGATAAACAATACCGAGGGGCTAATACCAAGAATCAATTTGATAAGGTGCGTCCTTTGAGTGATGAGGAAAAAGCCATCACCTTACATTCAGTAGATGATCTCATCACCAACAACTTCATGACCAACCGTGGTCCTGGAAATGGCGTCTATAATCCATCTGACTTTGGTTCAGCCTATGTGACTGTGCCGATGATGACAGGTATCTATGGTGGGAACACCAGTGAAGGGGCTCCTGGAGCCATGTCCTTCAAACACAATACCTTCAGACTCTGGGGTTACTATGGCTATGAAAAAGGATTCCTGGGTTATGCTTCAAACAAGTATAAACAAGAGTCCAAACAAGCTGGACGTGCCACTCTAGGAGATGACTTCGTCATTCAGAAGATTTCTGATGGAAGATTCAGTACCCTTGAAGACTGGAAGAAAGCTTACTTCAATGAAGTGGTGACCAGTGCCAAAAATGGAATTCAGGCTATTGTCATCGATGGGAAGACCTACAATAGCTATGAAGGCTTGAAACGTGCATTTGCTGAAGCAGTGGATAAAGATAAGGTTACTCTAAGTAACGGTTCTGTCAAATTTGACAATACGGTTGCACTGAAAGAAAAAGTCTTTAAGAAATTGCTGCAACAAACAGACAGTTTCAAAACGTCTATCTTTAAATAATCGAATTCTCTCA
>ERZ773246.351-NODE-351-length-19294-cov-33.9244_pt1 | contig 19294 bp, 15 predicted proteins | sample MGYA00580519_ERZ773246 | MGnify/ENA primary metagenome ERZ773246 (study PRJEB29015, sample SAMEA2738153) | human oral metagenome | biome: human oral; feature: human-associated habitat; material: saliva | place: China | collected 2246 ...
AACATGTAGCTGTTATCGACCACATTCGTGAGCGTTTAGAACGGATGGAACAAATCTTGCTCGATCCAGTGGGGCCTCATAAATGGCAAAATATTTATGATAATCAACTAGCCGCACTAGGCATGCTTTCAGGGGCTGAAACTTGGGATGCTATGGGGGAAGCTTGTAAGCATACGGATACCTTTATAAAAGACCAGTTCCGCATGGGACCAAAAGAGGGTCAAGCCTTTGATCCTATATTGGTAGCAGAGTTTAGATCTTTAGGCGGTCAAAATAGAGATGACCTCAAAGCCATGCAAGCTGCTGTATTCACAGTGCCTGAAGCTACCTTGCAAGAGCAGTTCAAGGCTCAATATCCAATCATCGAAGGGCTTGTAGAGCTAACCATTGCGTTCCATCAAGCGTATCGAGATATGAAACAAGAGCAAGGCATCATGGACTTTAGTGATTTGGAGCATTTATGCTTGGCCCTTCTCGTGGAGCCTGGTACAGAGGATGACCCTCAGCCGTCCGATGTAGCAAAGGAACTGCAAGATACTTTCAAAGAAATCATGGTCGACGAATACCAAGATACGAACGGTGTACAAGAGACGATTATCAACTTGATTTCTCACGTCGATAACAGGTTCTACGTAGGGGATGTGAAGCAAGCGATTTACAGCTTCCGTATGGCTGACAGTTCTCTATTTATGGAGAAATACAATACCTATGGCGACACTGATGCGGTGGAGCGCCGCATCGACCTAGCGAAGAACTTCCGATCTCACGAAAATATTTTGGCCGCTACGAATTTCTTGTTCTATCAAATCATGACGGAAGAGGCGGCCGAGCTAAATTATACGGAGGCTGAATCGCTCATTCCTGGCCGTATCGTAGAGGATGCGCCTGAGGATTGGGTTGGAGGAGACGTGGAATTGCAGCTCCTCGATGTGAGTAAGGATATCCTCAGTGCTAGTGAAAGCGATGAAGATGAAGGGGATGACCCTGAAAATAACGAGCGTGAGCTAGATTTCATCATTCAAAAGATTAAGGAAATCCACGGTGCCAAGAAGAAGGTGCAAAATCCAGATGGTACATTCCGTCAAATCGAGTGGCGTGACTTTGCTATTTTGCGCAGATCCTTGGCTGGTTGGGGCACTCGTGCCGTAGAGGCTATGCGCCAAGCGGGCATCCCTGCGGTGGTAAATGAGCGCGACGGTTACTTTGAAGCACAGGAAATACAACTCTTATTAGCATTGTTATCCATCATAGATAATCCAGAACAAGACTTGCCGATGGCGGCGGTGTTACACTCTGGTCTCGTAGGTCTTGATGCAAACGAACTAGGTGCACTGCGCCTATCTGGTGAGGGCTCTTTGTGGTCTCTCATGCCAGCCTATGCTGAAGAGGCTCAAGATGAGCGTTTATTAGCGTTTATTGGCCATATGGAGCGGTGGCGTACCTTGTCGCGTCGTCACGGTGTGACCGATTTACTATGGGATATTTACGAATCCCAAGATTATGTAAACTATGTAGGTGCCATGCCAAATGGCCTTGTGCGCCGCGCGAACGTGCTCGCCTTATACGACCGAGCTAAGGGCTATGAGGCCTCTGGCTTCCGTGGACTCTTTAGATTCTTGCGCTTTGTGGAAAGCTTGCGCGATAGCAATCAAGATATGCCACTTGCCAATGTGGTAAGTGAAGCGGACAATGTAGTGCGCCTCATGACCATCCACAAGAGTAAGGGCCTTGAGTTTCCTGTAGTATTCTTATCCGGGGTTCAAAAGGGATTCAACATGATGGATCTTCGTTCAGAGCTACTCATCGATAAGAATGCAGGACTTGGTCTTAAGGGATATTTCCCAGATATTCGGGTTTCCTTCCCAACTATGCCGTGGTTCTATGTGAAAGACGTCAAAGAAGCGGCTCTCAAAGCAGAGGAGCAGCGTATTCTTTACGTAGCCTTAACACGGGCACGAGATAAGCTGATTATGACAGGTCATTTTAAAGGCTTTAAAAATGCTAAAGGTAAGTTGAGTACCTTAGGTGAACTCATTAAAAATGCAGCGTCAGTAGAAGGTCAACAATTGCCGACGGATATTATCACCCAAGCCAATACGTACTTAGATTGGCTCATTATGGGCTTTGCTCGTCATTTGGATGGTGGTAATCCATTGCGTGTAGCCATTGAGTACGAAGGGCCGACCTATTTTGACTTACCAGATAAAAAGTGTCGCATTAAGGTGGAAATTCATGATGGTTCTCTCTATGGTGATCTCGATTACAAGGCGGATATCGATGAAACAACTATCAATAAGGTCCGTGAGTTGAAAGCTGTTAACTCTGTGGAATTGCCACAGGAAATCGAAGACCGGTTCAACTATAGTTATCCGTATAGCGACGCTACGCGACGCACGGCTAAGATTTCCGTCAGTGAATTGAAACGACGATTCCAAGAACGTGAAATTGAAGCAGGCACTATTGATACCTTGAACGAACCGATTGTAACGGTAGAACCAACTATTATAGTTTCCGCTGATGATTTAGCGAATTCTGTATTTGGTCGTAAGCCGCAAGCACTGCAGTCTGAAGAGGATGTGTTGACAGGGGCTCAATGGGGGACCTTGATGCATGAGGCCATGCAATGGCTACCTCTTGCAAAGTACACTCAGGCTTCTTTAACAAAAGAGCTTGATGCACTTGTAACGAAAGGGACTTTCACAGAGGAAGAACGAAATCTATTGAGCGATACAAGTCTATATAAATTCTTTAGTTCTGACCTTGGGAAGCGTCTTATCAACGCAAAGCGCATCGAACGTGAATTGCCGTTCAGTATGCTTTTTGAAGGAAAACGTGTATACGACACCTTAGAGGATGGGGAGAATCTATTCCTCCAAGGTATTATCGATACTGCCTTTGAAGAGGACGGTGAATGGGTTCTAGTAGATTACAAGACAGATCGCGTCAAATCTGGAGAAGACCTCATCAAGCGCTATAAAATTCAAATGGACCTCTACAAAGAGGCCTTACAGCGATTGACGGGGATGCCTGTGAAAGCTTGTTATATCTATAGCTTCCGCTTGCACGATGCTATCATCATAGACTAGCCTTTGATAAGCCTATGATTAACTTAGTGCTATGCATGAGAAATATGCAGGGACTAGGTAGGTATTTCTTATAAGGTAATGAATATAAAAAAGCTCTCTATCCTTGAATAGAGAGCTTTTGTGTTATAGATTGTTATATAGTTTTGTCTTGTAGATTTCTCTACAAATTATTAAATATGTGGTAGTTTAGGCAAATTTAAAGCCTTTTTCTTTTTGTGTTTTGCTGGGGCAAATACTTTTAGCACCCGTGGCAATACTTCGATGTCTACTGGCATGGATGGACCTTGATCACCGTCCATATTAGTAGGTAGATCGCCGATATTAGATAATAACTCAATATGAGCCTTTTTCACAGTTAGTGTTGTTGTATAACGGGAGTTGTAGATGGCACCACTAATGATAAGTGGCAATACGCTTAGAATATCGAGGATGAAGTATTCCTTGAATATTATGATGCGCATATAACCATCATCTACAGATGCTTCTGGCATGAAGCGTTCAAAGCTAGACACTACATTGGTGAGCAATGCAAGAACGAGTGGGGATTTACAGATAAAATCGTCATTCTCTGTTTTGATGCGGTATGTGTAGTCCTTTGTTGTAAATAAGGCTTGCCCTGCGCGTAAGAAGTAGGCTAGAGGGCCCAAGATGCTCTTTTCCTTTGGGGTAACCTCTTCGATTACCTTTGGAATAACACCAGCTGCGATATTATTACAGAAATATTTGTCGTTACAACGACCGATATCAATGGTACGTGTTTGGTTGATATCAATACGTTTGATCGCCTGTGTTGGATTCTGATGAATGCCAAGGGCACGAGACATATCGTTTACAGTACCAACAGGAATGAAACCAAAGGTAGATTTAAAGCCACCTTGGGCAATACCGTTAACGGTTTCATTTACGGTGCCGTCACCGCCCATGCAAAACACAGCATCGAATCCGCGTTCGCAAGCATCCTTTGCGAAACGTGTAGCATCGCCTTCACCAGTAGTGAATTTGACCTCAATCGTTTCAAACAAGGTACTTAATTTCCATTGTAAATCGAGGGCATAGCGACGTGCCGCACCGCCACCTGATACAGGATTTATGATAACTAAACAACGGCTCATAGTACAACTTCCTTACTTTCAAAAATGAGATATAGCTATTATCTATCGTTAAATTGACAGTCTTAGATGTGAGCTCTATAATTATACTATATGCATTAAATCATATATAACATATTTATTCAAAATACAAAATATATCGTACAATATATTATACTCATTTTAGCCGTTCTTTGAAAGTACGAATGAGTTGAGGGGATATAAGGTTAGGGGATATTAATGGGACGACAAGATTCAAAAGATAAATACAAATTGTCCGCGGTGGATTCTATTGAAAGATTACCGCTCAGTGAACAAGTTTATTTAACATTAAAAACAGCTATCTTAACAGGCGAATTGATGCCACAAGAAAAGCTTAACGAAGTAAAAATTGCAGAACAATTGCAAGTGAGTGCTACACCTGTTCGCGAAGCATTCCGTAAATTGGCTAAAGATAATCTCGTAGTTATTGTTCCTTGGAAGGGTGTTACTGTAAAGGCGGATACTCCTGAAGAGATTATTGCATTGTATCAAGTGCGTGAAGTAATGGAAGGCCTTGGTGCGCGACTTTGTGCCCGTCATGCGACTGATGAACAAATTAAAGAGTTGCGTGAAATTTGTAAAGAAATGCATGAAATTGAAGAAGCTACAGAACGCGTTGAAGTAAACAGTCGTTTCCATACTATGATTGCTCATTATTCTGGTAATGAACGGGTTGTAGAATACTTAGCAAGCTTCCGTGAACGCGTTAACCGCGACATGTACATTAGCTCTTTTAATGCAGTGCGTACCCATGATTGCGACGATGAACATGATCATATCGTAGATGCTATTGAGCGTCATGATGAAGTGGCAGCAGAAACTGCTATGCGTCAGCATATTAATAATGCATTTATCTTCAAAAAAGCAAATGCTGAAGTGCAACACAAAAAACTTAATGAAGTATAATGCCTATTGTTGGCATGCTTATGAAAGGCTCCGCCGTTGGCGGGGCTTTTTCTGTACGAGCGTTAATACTGTATTTGATTAGCTTAACTTAGCTTTGGCTTAACTTTAGTTAGCGCGCTGTTCCTCGTATGACTTAGAAATTCTAATCGTTTATAGTGTGACGTAAGATGAGCATTGCAACTTTTATAATCTATGATACGCAATCTTACAAGCTGAGCTACATCAATTTGGAATGATTCAGCGATTTTAAATAAAATTTCTAAAGACATGCCGGATATACCTGTGCCACACTCTAGCTTGCTCAAATAACTGCGGCTAATCCCAACGTGGCGTGCTAGCTCGTGTTGGGACATATTTAGAGATATGCGAATGTTGGCAATTTTATGCCCTAAACACACATATTGATGTTGTAAAAATGGGTCTTCGTAGGTATTTATTCGCAGCTCAGTTAACGGTGTTGTTGCAGGTTTCATAGGGATTCCTTTCTTTTCCCTGCTCTCTAAATATAGTATACTGAGACTGTTGGTCGTTGACTAATATAGAAAACTAGATATTTATCGGTTATTTCAGATAATTACACGGATTGTGAAAATCGTAGGATACTACTGTAAGTATAGGAGGCAATATGGAAAAATACATTGCAGTTGCCATTGGTGGCGCAGTTGGTGCTTTGTGTCGCATGGCTCTTGGCGAATGGGTTATGACAAAGGTGAGTTCCTTTCCATATGGAACGATTGTAGTAAACCTCATTGGTTGCCTTATTATTGGCCTTGTACTAGGTCTATATATGCAAAAGCCAGATTTATCGCAGTTGGCTAGGTTCTTCCTCGTTGTTGGTGGACTCGGTGCATTTACAACATTTTCAACCTTTGCCTTTGAAATGTTACAACTCATGATGACTGAGTCTTATGTACAGGCTTTATTCTATGGCTCTGTACAAGTTGTAGGGGGCTTAATCCTTTGTTGGATTGGTGTACTATTGGCGCGTATACTCGGTGCAATCTGATCTTACCGAATAAGGTGACTTGAGTTACAGCATAAATACATCTATTTTTATATGATTATTTGGTAAGATACATAGAATTGTTAGAATTTATATTGTATAGAGTTCAGAATTTAAAGTTTGAAGAAAATTTTGAGTATAATACATTACATAGAGTTCTAGATTATAAAGGGAGATATTATGAAATCCATTAGAACACAAGATGCCGTGGGGCATGCATTAATACATGATTTGGTACGCATTGTCATCGGAGAGGTGAAAGATACGCCATTCCGTCGTGGCCATGTTATTACGGAAGAGGATATTCCGAAATTACTAGACCTTGGTAAAGAGCATATTTTTGTGATGGAACCTGAGGATGAAGGATTCTTGCACGAAGAGGACGTGGCACGTGCTTTGTACAATATGGCAGGTGGCGAAAATATGCACGATGGACCTATGGCGCAAGGTAAAATCGAAGCTATTGCGGACGTAGACGGTCTCTTTAAAGTTGATGTAGATCGCTTACATGCTATTAATAGCATTGGCGAGCTTACTATCGTAACGAGATTTAATAATACACCGGTGAAAGCAGGCGACAAATTGGCAGGTATGCGTTGTATTCCTTTATTATTAGAGGAACAACAAGTAGAAGATGCTAAGAAAATTGCTAATGGGGAACCTTTACTTCATGTAAAACCATTCGTGCGCAAAACAATGGGCATCGTTACTACCGGCTCCGAAGTATTTGAAGGTCGTATTAAAGATGCTTTCACCCCAATCATTGAGGAACGTTGTGCAGAGTTTGGTGTAAATAAAGTAGCCCATGAAATCGTAACGGATAATACAGACGATATTGTGGCGGCTATCGACAAGGTAAAAGCAGCTAGTGCTGATATTATTTTTTGTACCGGCGGCATGAGCGTTGATCCTGACGATTTAACACCAGGGGCCATTAAACGTTATGCAGATCGCGTAGTGACATACGGATTACCTGTATTGCCAGGTTCTATGGTTTGTATTGCTTACTGTGCTGATGGTACACCGATTCTTGGCGTTCCAGGTGGCGTATTGTTCAGCAAACCAACGGCATTTGATGAAATCTTGCCACGCCTCGTAGCAAATGATGAAATTACTAAAGAAGACTGCATTCGTATGGGGCATGGTGGTTTTTTAGGATAATCCTTTTATAGAAGATCGAAAAACTATATAAGTCTATACAAAAAGCGGATAGATTTCATATCTATCCGCTTCTTGTTATTAATGTGCTTTTATAATCTATTTGTTATTAAAATGATTTTTTCCCTAGTGTAGGATGGCTACAACGTTTTAGTGTTAATGTGTCAATCATGTGGACTGCCTCATCCAATGTGATGTCCTCACGCTTTGTCGGTGTTTCGAGGACAGCCAAAGGATGGTCAGTGCCTACCTCACCAGAGGGCAAGTAAATATATTCTTGGTTGATAGTATCACCAAAGATATATCCTGCTTGTAAATGTTCTTTATGAATGCGACTCATGGGCTCTCCTTACATAATTTCTTTCAGTTTAAAGTCTAGGTAATCTGCAGACACTAGCTCTAATTTAGTAGAACCAAATTCCTTTGGAATGCGCTTAAAGGATATTTGATCGTGTAAATGTCCAAAGATACAAGTATCTACATTGTATGTCTCCATGAGTGCTGTAAAGCCTGAAGGAGCGTTGGACTCATTGAATGGAGGGTAGTGCAATAATAGCAGTTTTGTTACTGGTATGTTGTGTATATCTATTGTTAAGGGCTCTGTTGTTTTAGAACCTGTTGTTCCTATGGTTGTTTCCGCTGTGAGTTGTTGTAGGAGTCTTTCTACAGCTGCATCCATTTCTTGCAGCGCTGATTCGGTACGTATCAATTCTCTATCGTAAATGGATTGGTCTGTTTCTGGTGTGAAATGGGAGTCGCCAGGGCAGAGGTAGGCGCGTGTTCCACCAAAGGCAATAATGTGAGGGCCTTCTTCTGTTTGAATGAGTTCTGCTGTACCATGGCCTTGTAAAAAGGTAATAGCATCGCCCATGAGGCCTCTCATCTTGTTTGCAGATGACCACCAGTAGTCGTGGTTACCGCGAATCATATACTTTTTGCCGGGCATGGATGCAATTTCTTGTAAATCGCAAGCTGCTTCATCAAGGCGAAGGGCCCAACTCATATCACCTACGAGAAAGACGATGTCATCATCTGTCACACGGGCCATCCAATCTTCTTTGATGCGGCTCCAGTGATTATCCCAGTGAGGACCAAAAATATCCATCGGCTTTGTGGGAGGATTGCCAGATAGATGGAGGTCGCCGATGGCAAATACTTTCATAAACATCCTTTCAAATACATCATCAAAATTATTTAGATACAATTTGTATATTAAACTATTTAGATGCGTGGAAGTACGGCGCAATGTCTTGAATGATTTTTGCAGCTCGTTCCTCGTCGCAAGTTTGAGGAATTTTGTAACCTACGTAAAGTGGTGTTGTGACATAACGGGCTACTACCTTGATATAGTCGTAACCATCCTCAAGATTATATACAAAATAGTTATAAGACTGACTGTAATTAGCGATGCTGCGCAAAACATAACGTAGCACTTGTTGCAATCGAACGGCCACAGAACGAACGGGCGCATCTGGTTTGAAACGAATGTTGTATTCAAAGAATCCAATTATAGGCTGTGTAGATAAGGTGATGCGCACATCTTGATCTTCGTGCAAGAGCCAGCCTTCCATATTTTGAGCCGTAATATCTTCGTGGTAATCGTAATCCTCAAGGCCTATAATTTGGCTGTGAGGATGGCGGATGGAACCACCAGACATGTATCCGTGATTTTTGAAGAAGAGTACTGATTTAAACTCTTTTCGTTCCCGTGTTTCACGCCATTTATCTAGACCAAATTGGAGAATACGAGCCGCTTCATCGGCAGACAATGTGGAAAATTCGCCTTCGTCCGTTTCTGTTTCAATAATAACCGTTGGCCATGTTTTATCTAATACAGGATATTTGTTCATGAGCCATATAATATGACCTGAAGTATCTAGGATATCCGTTAATTTTGAACGATCACAGAAGGGGCAGCGCACTTCTTCGTTCCGAATATTAACAGGCTTAGTGCGCCCTAGTGCGATGTTAAATCGTAGTGGTTTATTCATCATGTGCCTCCTTCCGTATAAGAAAATCTATACTCTTAATCATACCATAATTAGCCCATTCGTACATGAAATAATGGTATAATAATAGGGTATTATTTTAACGATTAAGGAGGCCTTATGAAACCGACGACGCTCGTATTTCCTATTGATGAACAAAATCGCATATTGCTAGGTCGTAAGAAACGTGGTTTCGGGGCTGATAAATATAATGGATTTGGCGGTAAACTCGAGGCTGGTGAAAGCTTCCGAGACTGTGCTATTCGCGAATTATTTGAGGAATCTGGACTTCATGGTCGCCCTGAAGATTTAGAATGTGTGGCTGCCTTTGATTTTCAATTTCCTTTTGATGAAAGCTTAACACATGTAGGTTATGTGTACTTTTTGCGTGCTTTCACAGGCAATGTAGAGGAAACAGACGAAATGGAACCTCATTGGCTAACAGTAGACGAAATACCTTACGAGCACATGTGGGATGGTGACCGCCAATGGTTGCCAATGCTGCTGGAAGGCAAGAAGTTAAAAGGACCTATCGTGTTTGACCGAGACAACAGTACGGTAGATAAGATGGATTTGACCACTGTGGATACAGTTCTTGAAAGCGAACATTTAGCGCGCATTGATTTGTATATTAACGGATAGGTTGGACCTTAATAGCTTACATCAAGATAAGGCTAGTGGATATTAAAGTACAAAAAAGGGGCTATGTAGTTACGAAAGTGGTACTAGAGTCCTAAATTTATAATATTTTGAGGTAATATGACTGATAAAAAGAACCCTAAGTGGGTGCCACAGCTGTTGGCGTGGTATGATGTGCATAAACGGGAATTGCCGTGGCGCGATTGTGGAGACCCTTATAAGATTTGGGTGTCTGAGGTGATGAGCCAGCAGACGCGCATTGAGGCGATGAAGCCCTATTATGACAACTGGATGCGTTTATTTCCAACCTTGGAGGACTTAGCAAAGGCTTCTGAGGATGAGGTAGTTCACGCTTGGCAGGGGCTTGGTTACTATAGCCGTGCTCGCAACTTGCGCCTTGGCGTGAAGGACGTCGTTGAAAACTACGGTGGTATTGTGCCCCGTGACCGCAAGACTATGGAGTCCTTGAAGGGCGTCGGATCTTATACGGCTGGGGCCGTGCTATCCATGGCGTACAACGAACCAGAGGTAGCTGTAGACGGCAATGTGCTGCGCATTTATGCTCGTTTATATCGCATCTTTGATGATATTTTGAGCACTAAAGGTAAGAAGGCTATCACTGCTATTGTAGAGGAAACATTACCTCACGATCGGCCTGGTGATTTTAACCAAGCCTTGATGGACTTTGGATCTGCCGTATGTATTCCAAAGACGCCGCGCTGTGGAGAATGTCCTATTGTAAACATGTGCGAAGCATACCAACATAAGGATACGGACAAATTACCTGTGCGTATCAAGAAGACGAAGGTTGTAGAGGTGCCTGTATTTGTAGGTATCTTACAATACGAAGACTATTATCTATTGCATAAACGCCCTAATCGTGGGTTGTTACGGTCCATGTGGGAATTCCCATCGGTGGAAATGGTAGCTGCTTTTGACGAGGGTGAACGAGGCCTTGAAGCATTAGTTAAAGACCTAGGTTTTGAACTAGCTTTACAACCTGTATTAGTAAAAGAAATAACACATATTTTCTCTCATCGAAAATGGTTTATGAAAGCATTTCGCGGTGATTTAACGTATGCAGGAGATGCTAAGAATATAACAATCGGAGCTATCCAAAAGCAATTGCCAAAGGACTGGATGCTCATCAAGCGCGACGAGTTCGCTGATTATGCTTGGGCAGGTCCTCATGGTAAATTGACGGAGATGGCAAAATAATTTGTAGGAGCAATGAATGAGAATTCTATTTAATATCATTTTTTCTGCTATCCTCGTAATAGGATTGGTAGGATTTTGGGCGCTTTTCCTCAACTTGTGGAAGCCTAAAAAGAAATGGCCTGCTTGGGTAGGTTATATAATTATTATCGGTGCCTGGTTTGCTGCCATCCGATACTATATACTCAATCAAGTAGATCTATACGGAACGATGTATTATCCGTTGATGAATCTATTCCGTACTGAAAGTTACGGCTTCCTTTTTGGTCTATTCTTGGCTATTCCTGTATTCATCGTCCTCAGCTTGTTATACTGGGCGGTTAATAAGATTTGGAGCAAAACGCCAGAGGAAAATAGAACGGGCCGTCGCGCATTCTTTAGAACGGCAGCCACAGTGGTACCGTTGGCAACAATCGGTGGCTCTAGCTATGCTGCCTATGTAGGTCAGCATGAGATTGAGGTCACTCATGAAAGCTTTGGGTATACAAACTTACCGCCTGGGTTAAAGGATTATAAAATCGTTCAACTCAGCGATATTCATGTAGGGCCAAGCATCGACTTAGACGATCTTGATGAAATTTTAAAGCTCGCCCTTGTAGAAAAGCCTAATCGCGTTGTTATCACTGGTGATTTAATCGATAAACTAGCTTGGTTGCCACCAGTTTGTGAAAGACTGACAACCTTTGCAAAACAAATCCCTGATGGCGTTGATTTCATCTTAGGCAATCACGAATACCATCACGATGTGAATAAGGTGTTAGAGGAATTGAAGCACAATACACCGATGAATATTCTTGTGAATAGCAATATTCAAATTATGGGCGGTAAACAACCGGTATATATTGCTGGTGTTGCCTATGACAATGATAGGGAAAAAGAAAAGCGTGAAGCTATGATTGATAAGGCTTTATCTGGTATTCCAGACTATGCTTTTGTTATCTTATTGGCGCATCACCCTGAATTCTTTGAAGAAGCCATTGAACGTAAAATTCCGTTGACCCTCTCTGGTCATACTCATGGTGGACAAATCGTATTTATGGGTGTTCCTGTAGTGCCAACAGGCACTCCATATACAAAAGGGCGCTACGTTGAAGAACAAAGCGTGTGCTACGTTAATAATGGTACAGGCCACTGGTTCCCAATTCGTATCAACTGCCCACGAGAAATTACAGTTATTACATTCTTTGACGGAGTAGCTTAGAAGTAAAGGTGAGCTCCTTAGAATAAAAGATGAGCTCATTATAGGGATACAAAAATGTATAATACATCCTTTATCCATAAATTTCTTATATGTATCATTCTACTTGCTCTATTTGATATTTCTCTAATCTACGAGATGACAGCAGATATATATAAAGGATATCTCAAAATAGCAATACTAGTGGCAGTTGGATGCCATTTAGATCTATACCTGGAACTCAGTAAACAAGAAGAACTGATAATACAGGCATTCAAGAATGATACATTTAACGAGACCTATGAACTGCTAACTACGAAAGATATGATTTTTATCCTATCTTTGATCCTGTTAATGATTATAAACTTTATATACTATTAGAACTAAACAGGACGCCATAGTCTAATCTTCAGTGGTTTATACTGATTGATTTAGAACTATTGCGTCCTTTTAATTTCCGTTCATTTGAGGTATGAGAGGATGTTAGAGATATGTCATAAAGATGAGAGAGATTTTATTTCATGCGAACTGCTTCACCGAATTCGTCTTCGGTCATTAGTTTTTCTTCCAAGATGATTTCTTTAATAGAGCAACCGCGTTTGTACGCTTCTTTTACAACCTTAGTACTCTTATCGTAGCCGATGTATGGTGTTAGGGATGTAGCGATCATGAGGGATTGTTCTACGAAGAAGTTGAGTTTTTCTGGTACGAATTCTACACCGTCGATACAGTGTGTTGTGAAAGAATTCATCGCATCTGCGAGGAGGCGACAGCTTTCAACAAAGTCATAGATCATGATAGGCATGTACACGTTCAATTGGAACGCACCGCTGCCTGCACAGATGGTCATAGTCGTATTGTGACCGAATACTTGGGCGCATACCATGGTCAAAGCTTCACATTGTGTAGGATTTACCTTGCCTGGCATGATGGAGGAGCCCGGTTCGTTTTCAGGTAGATGCCATTCGCCGTAACCACAGCGAGGACCAGAGCCTAGGAAGCGCACGTCGTTAGCGATTTTGAATAAGGTAGTAGCTAATGTGTTAAGTGCACCATGAGCCATCATGAACGCATCTTTGAGGGCCAGCCCTTGGAATTTGTTGTTCTTCACGCGGAATGGAGCACCTGTTACCTCTGGCAATACAGTTTCCATAACGTCTAGATAGCCTTTAGGCGTGTTTACACCTGTGCCGACCGCAGTGCCCCCAAGGGCTACGTCGAGTAGGTAGTCAGCGTTTTGAAGGAGCATAGTTTTTGCAGTTTTTAAGCCGTCCACAAAAGCGCTAATTTCTTGGTCCACCATGATGAAAGTAGCATCTTGTAGGTGAGTACGACCAACTTTTTGCAAGCCTTTGCCTTTTTCTTGCAATTTTTCGAAAGATTTAATAAGGCCGTCCAATGCAGGAATTACCCGTTTTGTAATTTCAAAGTACCCGCAGATATGCATTGCCGTAGGGAATGTATCGTTTGTACTTTGGCCGCGGTTTACATCGTCGTTAGGATGGAGCGGGTTGCTTTCATCTAACTGTTTAGCCCGGTGAGCGATTACCTCGTTCACATTCATGTTAGTTTGTGTGCCAGAACCTGTTTGGAATACAGTTAATGGGAATTCATCATCCCATTTGCCGTCTACGATCTCATCTACTACTTGAGCGATGAGTTTCGCTTTTTCCTCAGTTACTGCGCCACATTTTGCATTGGTTAAAGCACATGCTTTTTTTACAAGCGCAAGCGCTTTGATTTGTTCAATAGGGATGCGGTGGTCACCGATCTTAAAGTTATTGAACGAGCGTTGCGTTTGAGGTCCGTAAATTCGTCTAGCGTCGACTTCGACTGGTCCCATTGAATCATATTCAATTCTTGTTTCCATAATGTTTACAACCTCCTTAAAAGACATGCCGACCTTATCGTCGGTACTTTAATTATATAAAATCCTGTATATTTGTACAGGATAAAAGATAATGATTTCTATTTTCATATAGAAGAGAGTTGTATATGCGATTTGTGCATATACATCTTTTCCCTTCTCCCAATATATATGGGATGATTTATATTTAATTTGTATACATGTTTCATATAAGGTCGATTTGAGAGGGGAAAGGCGATAGTCAAAAAACGACTTAGCGGCCTCGCGTAGCGGGGTAAATGGCTTTGGAGGCTTTTGGACTATTGCCTTTTCCTACATAGTTGAGGGGCTAATGAAACATGTATACATTATAAATATCGCATATATATTGAAATCATCGCTTTAACACGTTAAAATGGAAGTAGCTTATTATATTGTTTTAAGCTCTAGTTTCACAGAGGAGGTAAGTACTTATGAAACATGACTTTATGAGCCATGACCTTCATCTGCCGGAACTGACACTACGTGGGATGCTACTTGGTGCATTGATTACTGTAATTTTTACAGCATCTAACGTATATCTCGGTTTGAAGGTTGGTTTGACATTCTCGTCATCCATTCCGGCAGCCATTATTTCAATGGCAATTTTACGTTTCTTCAAGGATTCTAACGTTCTTGAAAACAACATGGTACAAACACAGGCTTCTGCAGCCGGTACTTTGTCCGCAATTATCTTTATCTTGCCAGGTCTACTCATGCTTGGCTATTGGAATGGTTTCCCATTCTGGCAAACATTCTTGCTCTGCGCATGCGGTGGTTCCCTTGGTGTGTTATTCACCATTCCATTGCGTCGTGCCATGGTAGTAAATAGTGATCTACCATATCCAGAAGGCCGTGCAGCAGCAGAAATTTTGAAAGTTGGATCTCACAATGCTGGCCAAGGTCCACAATCTAGCTCCGGTATGGGTGATATCGTATCCGGTGGTCTTGTAGCTGGTATTATCAGTCTTTGTGCAAATGGTTTCAAAGTGCTCGGAGACAGCATGAGTTTCTGGCTTCCTGTAGGTAGCAAGGGGATTACTCAAATTCCGTTAGGCTTCTCTACAGCATTGTTAGGCGCTGGTTACCTTATCGGTATTGCTTCTGGTATCGCTATCCTAGTTGGTGTACTCATCGCTTGGGCTGGTTTTGTACCTTATTTAACTAATATGTTTGCTCCAGACGGCGGTGCTACAGCTAAATTTGCAATGGCTGTTTGGAAATCTAAAGTTCGTTTCATCGGTGCAGGTGCTATCGGTATCGCAGCGATTTGGACTTTGATTACATTGATCAAACCTATTATCGAAGGTATGAAAATTTCTGTTAAATCCATGAACAGCAGTTCTAGTGAACGTGCGTTGCATCGTATGGATACAGATATGAGCACAAAATCTGTTATCATCGTGTTCGGTATCATCCTTTTAGGTTTAGTTCTTACATTCTGGGATTTCGTATCTGCAGTACCTATTAGTGCAGGCTTAATGTGGACACTTGTTGTTGTAGGTGTTGTAGTAGCTTTGCTAATCGGCTTCTTCGTAGCTGCTGCATGTGGTTACATGGCAGGTCTTATCGGTACATCTGCATCTCCAATCTCCGGTATTGGTATCTTGGCAACTATTATTTCTTCCTTAGTGGTGTACTTCATCGCTTCTGAAAATAACTTGTTCGCTACAGAAGCAGGCGTACAATTCGCTACAGCTATGGCTATCTTTATGACATCCGTAGTTATCGCCATTGCATCTATTTCTAACGATAACTTGCAAGACTTGAAAACAGGTCAACTCGTTGGTGCTACACCTTGGCGTCAACAAATTGCGTTGTTACTTGGCTCCGTAGCTGGTGCAATTGCAATTGCCCCTGTTCTTAACTTGCTTTACCAAGCATACGGCTTCACAGGTGCGTTACCACGTGCTGAAATGGATCCTAATGCTGCATTATCTGCTCCACAAGCAACTTTGATGACTACAATTGCTCAAGGTATCTTCAGTTCTAGCATGGATTGGGATTATATCTTGATTGGTGTTGGTGTTGGCGTCGTAGCAATTATCGTTAACTTAATTCTTAAGAGCACAACAGCTTCTTTAACATTGCCTCCATTGGCAGTTGGTATGGGTATCTACTTACCTCCAACATTGGAAGTACCTCTCATCATAGGTTCTTTCATTAGCTATTTTGTAGGCCGTTACCTAGTAGCTCGTGCTAAAATGCGTGCTGGCGAACTTGCTGAGTACGATGTTGAACAATCTAACCGCCGTGGCGTTCTCTTTGCGTCTGGTTTGATTGTTGGTGAAAGCTTGATTGGTGTAATCATAGCTGTTATTATTGTATTGTCTGTTACAACTGGTGGCGGTGAATCTCCACTTGAATTAGTAGGTCCTGATTTTGAAAGCACAGCACAATGGTTAGGATTGCTTGCATTCGCATTCTCTGGTCTATACCTTGTTCGTCGTGTTGTAACACACAAATTCAATAAAGAAGAAGCTTTAGCAATGAAAGCTGAGCAAGAACAACAATAAGAGGTTAAACAATGAAATTAAAACAGTCTGTACTCATCATGATGGCTGCTGCATTGCCAGTAGTATCTTTCGCAGCAAGCGAAATTCCTGTAACTAAAGACACTGCAACAGTGCAAAAAGTTCAAGCTGATACGAATAAAGTAAATCGCAACGATTTAACATACCGTATCTCTAGTACTGCTACACCGGAGCAAAACCGTGCGTTACGCTCTGTAGCATCTAAGGTTGATCGCGATGCAGTTGAAGTAGTAGCACCTAATGCAGACCGCTATATGGACCGCAAAGAGGTGGCTGTATCTCCAGTGGAATCCACTACAGATCATCTTGATCTAGTGTTCCCAACAGTTAAATCTGTTAGTCCAGTTGTAGAAAAAGCAATCAATAATACTATCAAAAAATACGTTGCTAAAGTACAAAACGACGTAGAAAAATTGAATGCCAAAGACGCTGATAAAACAAATGTAGTTATGTACTACGATGTTAAAACAGACAAAAATGGTATTTTCAGTGTATTGATTCATACGTACACAATGCGTGATCGTGATGCTAATGGCGTCAACTATGTAAAAGGCTTCACATTCAACACTACAACAGGTCGTCAATTATCCTTGTATGACCTTGGTGGCCTTAACAAAAAAGAATTAGTGAATGCTATCGAGAATAATCAAGATGTGAAGAATCAATTGGGCGGTGAAGTAAACATCGATAAAATGCCTACTGAATTCTACACAACTGATGATTATTCTGTTGTAATGGTATTGCAACAAGACGTGGATACAATCCACAGTGCAGGTACCGTATATGTACCAGTTGGTAACTTACGTGACCGCCAAAATGATGTAACAAAAAAATAATCGAACTGTGTGAATTCGATTATGTGTGTATAGTAACAGCTGTTTAATTGTGAAAGAACCGCTCCTTCGGGGGCGGTTCTTTTTTGCATTATAGATTAATAATAGTCTTATAATACATTTTGGTGGGGATACAACAAAAAGCCGTGTAAGAACACGGCTTTTTATTATTTTTTATTATTGAGTTTATTTAATTATTTATTTGTTGTATCGTAGTAGTTTACGCGTGGAGGCAATGGGAATTGGATCGCTGCATCCGCTTTTACTGTCTCTGGTTCTGGTAATTGTACTACTACATTGTTTTTGAATTTCTTTTTGAAAGCTTTCACAGTGTCCTTTTGAACGGAGTCTGCTGTGATGATAAGAGCGCTTGTATCGTCATTAGGACGGATGGAAATGATATTACCTTTTGGCTCTTTAGCTTTGTATAAATCAAGAGCATCAGATTGATAATCTTCAAGTTGCGCTTGATTTAATTTACCTTGAGATACTACAAGAGCACTTTCAAGTTGTGGATCTTGAGTTTCAGAAATTGCATGCGCCACAGCATCAGCTTTTTTCTTATCTGTTAAAGAAGCATGTAATTTTCCACCATCCCAGAAGAGGGCACCGTCTTGACGGAATTTAGTGAAGTCATTGCCATAGCCTAATGTTTTGTCGATAATAGTAGCTGTTTTGCTTTCTACTTGTTGTTTGAACAATGTATTGTGGAAGGCAAGTGCTTGCTCTGTTTGTGTCATGCGGTATGCAATCTCAGCTGCTTCAGCACGAGTTACATATTTTTCAGGGTTGAATAATGTGCCAGGAGCGTAGTTTGTGAAGCCAAGGTATGCAAGTTCACGAACTGCGTCTTGAGCCCAAGGAGCTACGAATTTTTGGTCTCCATAAGCAATACTATCAAGTGCTGTTGGATCCTCTGTTGTGTATCCTAAGTAGTGAATGTAGTTGTCTGCTACTACAGCAAATTCTTGGCGAGACATATATTTTTCAGGTTTATATGTGTTATCGCCATAACCGCTGATAATATTTTTGCGCGCTACAGATTCGATGGCAAGAGCGGACCAACGATCAGATGTAATATCTTTAAATTTGCTAGATAAGAAGGCTGCTGTACCATCATCTGTGATGTTGTTGAAGAGAGCAGCTACTTCTTCACGAGTCATAGGTTGGTTAGGTCGGAATGTACCGTCAGAATAACCTTTCATAAGATTTGCTTTTGTTACAGTACTGATAGAGTTGGCAGCCCAGAAATCGCTAGGTACATCAGAGAAGATGTGGGCACGGATTTTTTGAATATCTTGAGGCGTACCAATAGATGTATTTACAACTATAGGTGTGGCAGCTTTAGCAGCATCAAATTTAGGAGACTCTACTTTAGTTGCTTCTACGTTAGTAACATCTGTTTTTGGTGTAACTGCTTTTGTATTGTCTACGGTAGACGCTTCAGCTTTAGTGGAGGCTACTGCAGGAGTATGAGTTGTAGTATTAGCAGAAACAAAACTAAGGCCTGTTGTAGCTAATAGTGTGCCTAAAACAAGGGCACGTAATACATAAGGGGTATTCTTGTACATAAAAATCCTTCCTAATTATGGTAAATGGCTAACGTTTTATAGCCGAAGAATATAAACTTTTACCAACAATAAAATCTATATCCATTATATAGCGAATAATAAGGCATGCATAGAGATATAAACAAAGCAGCGTAATACTAAACGTATACGCTGCCTTGGCTAGTTGAGT
>ERZ773246.358-NODE-358-length-19164-cov-9.4983_pt1 | contig 19164 bp, 17 predicted proteins | sample MGYA00580519_ERZ773246 | MGnify/ENA primary metagenome ERZ773246 (study PRJEB29015, sample SAMEA2738153) | human oral metagenome | biome: human oral; feature: human-associated habitat; material: saliva | place: China | collected 2246 ...
GGATTGAGATAACGGAAAGACAAGTCTTCCAATTCCCATTTGACACTGGAAATCCCCAAACGGTGGGCCAGAGGAGCATAGATTTCCATAGTTTCCTGCGAGATCCGCTCTTGTTTGTCTGGCCGTAAATGATTCAGAGTACGCATATTATGCAGACGGTCAGCCAGCTTGACCAAGATCACTCGAAGGTCTTCTGACATGGCCATGAGCATCTTGCGATGATTTTCCGCCAACTGTTCTTCGTGAGACTTGTATTTGACTTTCCCAAGCTTGGTCACACCATCCACAATCACGCGCACATCATGGCCGAATTCCCGCTCCAGATCGTCCAAGGTCGCCGCCGTATCCTCTACAACATCATGCAAAAAACCACAGGCTACTGAAACAGCATCCAGCTTGAGCTTAGCTAAAATTCCCGCCACCTGAATCGGATGGACAATATAGGGTTCTCCTGACTTGCGAGTCTGCCCGCTATGGCATTCTACCGCATAAATCAGTGCTTTTTGAACAAAGACCACATCCTCTGCAGCTAAATATTTTTTTGTTAGGGCTACAACCTGATTACCCGTTAAATTTTCTTCTTTTGGCATGCATTCTCTCCGCTTTCTTGCCTACTATTTTAACATTTTTAAATCAATATGAAAACCAAGAGGACTAGAATATCAGGAAGGCGCTAGGATAGCACTAAAGTTTCAAACATCCAGCTTGGCTCCCTGTTTCTGAGCACAGCTTTAAAAGCTTTCCCAGACCTTACAAATAGTCCCAGCCCCACGAGCTTGCTCGACAATCTGTGGCTCTTGAGCAAGCAGCTGCAACCTCAAGGATCTCTTTCTAATAAAAAGCGAGGCCGAGACACTTTTGTCTCAACCTCTGTGATGAAAATGATGTACTTTCTCCATATGAGCTATATCTTTTAGAAACTCATAATAGGCATAGATGAGGTAAGCAGCAGAGGCCACACCCAAAATAGCTATTGATACTTCAAATAAGGTAGACAAAGACATGATAAACCTCCTCTCCTTATTTCAAACTACAAGGTGCAAAGCGACCATCAGCGGCTGTTTCTTTTCCGATTTTTTCCTTTCTAGCCTACCTCTGGACTCACCTTTATTATACCAAATTTAAGATAGGAAAACAATGAAAATCCCTTTGTAAAAGCACTTTTTCCTGACAATTTTGTAAGGTTTAATGAGAAAATAATTCTTATCTATTCGAAGTGCTCTTCTTCCTTTTCAACTATTTTCTCTTTCTTTCTATGAGCATACTCTCTAATTGTTAGCCCAGTCGCAATATTGGTTAAAAGTAAGATTACAAGTAGATAAACCCAGATCGGTGTATTTGATAAAACACCAGATTGATTGGTTTTTTCAGTTACAACTGGGTTGGATAAGAAGTTTAAAACAGCTTGGTTATCCGTTCCGTTCGAACGAGCATTTGATAGTACTCCTTGGAAGTTCTTATTAAATTCAGTACTATCTTCAACATTCTTAGCCTGATTCTTAATAAGTGATTCCGTTTGCTGATGAACTTCCTTCACTTCTCCTTGAACTCTTTTAGCTTGCTCTGCTAAAGTATTAAATTGCGTATCCATAGATCCAATTGTGTTCCCATTAGAGATGATTGTATCAGAAGTGTTTCGAGTATTAGAGGCAAGTTTTGTAACAATATCCAATAGACTATTACTACTATCATCTGTTGTATAAAGTCTACTATTTGACAAACCGTCACCTGAACTTGTTGGAGAAATCTCTAAAAGCTCTGGGCCATTTTTTTTCCACTTCTCATACTCCTCATTCAACTTATTAGACGCCTCTTGGTGCCAATCGCCTAAGTCTTTAACAATTGTTGCAAAATAATTGCTAGGTAATTCTTCTTTTGCCAGCTGAGGAAGAGAGGCTATATTTGCCTGAAGTCTATTTATCTCTACACTTAATTTAACATATAGGTCAATTCCTGACTGTCTATATTGATCCACATCTTTCTGTTGCAACTTATCCGCTACAGATGATGGTGAAATGTTCCCATACATCTTCGCAACTGAGTCACTCGCTGGATTAGCTATGTCAACATTGTTATACGATGATGTTGGGCTACCATATAAATTCTTAACCATAGTCGACGCTATATCAATTCGAGATAGTTGGTCAAAAATATGGGATAAATCTTTCTTTACTAACGCAACATTTCCTTTATTATCATCATAAAAGAAACTATACTCTAAAGGAATTCTTTCACCACCAATTTCAAGTTCAAACATAATAGTATTCAGTCCATAATTAGGAGAAAGTTGAATTTGAAGTTGGAGGGTAGTCGGTGCTGAAATCTTATCAACGCTTGGGACTACTGTGGCTCCCTTGGCACCCTTAACACGTACATTTGTCACACGAATAGGAGTTTCAATATATTTCTTAGCTCCAGTTCCTGCAGAAGAGGGTTCAGGATAAACATGAGTCATTGTAACCGTTTGAGTCTCTGTAGGTGGCAACACATCATTAGCTACTGTTATAAATGTATAGCCTGGCATCGAACCAGTAGTCCTACCTTTAATGCTCGCATATTTCGACAATAGGCTTAATTTTGCGTAATATGAATTGATTTGTCCATCTGTTAAAGCTCCAAACTCTTTTAGTTTATTAAATAAGATTCCATAATCACTAGGATTAACACTAATAGAAGCAATCGTGCTATCTACTTGATTAGTATAATCTATGGGCAATTCATCTGAATCTGATAAAGTATTAACAACCTGCTTAGCTAAAGCTTGTCTTACACTATTTTGATCTGCTTCATCACTGACTGCTTTTAAAATCGCTGCCTCATCACTTCCTAAGGTCGATGTATCAATTTCTTTACCGTCAAAATAGTTCTGAGATATTTGTCTACGAGACTCCTCAAGAGAGCTCCGAATGGAGCCTAGTTCTTTTCGAGACTGCTCTATCTGCGCTTGATATTGCTTCATCTTCTCATTATAACTATTTATACGCTGAGCTAAACGTTTAAAATAAGGTTCTGAATTATCTGGATCAGTAGAGGAGTCTGTATTTTTGAAAAGATGCAAATAATTCATTGAATTTCTATAAAGGGTTAGATACAATTCATTATCTTTATCATATTGATTCTTAATAGAATTTCCTGCGACTCGAGCATTGTGATTAGCAACCTGTGATTGAACTTGTTTGTACTTTAAAATTGGATCTGCTTGACCGAGTAAGGACTCCGAATTTTTTTTCAACAAATCAGAGGTTGAGGTTTTGAAACTTGACGTTGATTGTTCAAATGCTCTATTAGAAGACTGAACACTCTGTGCGATCGAAGGAATGGAATCTATTGATTTAATACTCCTATCAGCAGGTTGAAAGATTGAAGTAGATAAGGAACTATACACATCTGATTCATCATCAACAATTGTTTTCATCCGAAGTTTGGCATCATCAAGATTATTAATGACACTTGTAAAATATAGACGAATGGTTTTCTGATTCAAGCTATTAACATAATCCCCGACTTGTTGAGCCATTTCAAGAGACTGCTCTTTTTTTACAGAATCTTTTACCTTATACGTTATTTTGGCCTTTTCAGGATTAAAACTTGACAATTGCAATATATTGTGCGAGAAATCTTTAGGTATGTAAATGATAGCTTCAAGTGAATCATCCTTGTACTGGCTTTCTGCTTGATTCCTAGATAGGACTTTCCAACTCGCCTCTTTTTTCTCATCCTTCGCTAGTAATTTTGTAAAATCATCTCCAAAATTATATTGGACACTATTTAATTGCTCACCCTCATCTTGATTGACAATTCCAATTCGAAGATGTGTTTTTTCCTTAGTTCCTAAAATAAAAGAAAAACTATCTGATTTACTTACATAGATAAGAACTCCCACAGTAAGCATCAAGCATAAAATAATTAACACTTTTCCAAACAAATGTTTTTTTTCTTTTTTTAGACTCATTATAATTCTTTCTCCTAAATTGATTTTAGCCGCATCATCGTTACTTGTTAACAGGAATCCCTCTGTCTATTATAGCACATTCAAGGCTTATTATGAAAACTTTTTGTAACTACTTATCTTGCGCTATTCTCAGGCGATGAACACTTCTACCAACGAAGAACTGTGTTTCATTAAGTTCCACCAAGGGCTCATTGTATTGAGTACGACCTGGTACGACCTTTTGTTCATTAAAGGTAGTACCAAACGTTCCCATCGGAACATTTTGTCGAAGTCGCTTGAAGAATGGTGTAAATTTACTAACTATGCTGCTTTGATAACCATGGAAAATTAAATGGATGTTAACTACCGAAGATTTGGTGAACAAAGTATTTACATCTTTATCCGTTAACACAATCTTATCTCCAGTTAAGTGTATATCTGGAAGATAAACAAACATTGGTTGCTCTCTACGCTTACCAGATTGGATGATTCCTAAGAGTTCACCAAGGAATTGGCTAATATTCGCCTCATCAATTCTAGTGTCAAAATATTCATTCATACCGGCAAAACGTCCATCCGTATCAACCACTACACGGTCCATTTTCCCAGAAAACTCTGAAAAAGCTGACAATATTGCTCGCTCAATACTATATGTTTGAGAAGGAGTGTCATCCATGAGAAGAATAAAGTCATAATTCATTGGTTCAATAGAGCGAATCATTGTTGTTTCTTTATCATAACCAATTGGAATATTGAATCTCTCCCGTTCTTCTTGAACAGCTACATCATTTTCAAATTCCTCAAATGTAATCTCATTAGCCAGCATCGGGATAGCTTCGGGTCTGGAGCCATTCCATGACTTATCCATTGATTCAATAGCGTTTTCTAAACTCTGCAGCCTTTCAAGATTTGAACCCCCTTCCGTTGCAAGGTACACTTGAAAACGAATTGGTTCCTCAAATCTAATCTGACCGCGACCAGGAACAACTTGATCAGCCAGAGCATCAAAACCAATGAGATCTTTTTTGGAGTCCTTATCTACCAAATATAGAACAAACTGTGTAGCAAAATTACTTCGCATACTTAATTTCATACTAGTATTTCGGAGAACTGTTGCTATCAAATAAATACCTAGGCTAGCTCCTTCACGCAGTACCTGATGAAAAGCAGATTCAACAGAACTTTCAAGCGGATGATCACGCACAGTATCATAAGAGTCAACAATATTCAAAATAAATGGTAAAGATTGCCCTGTCTTCTGCTCATACTGTTCAATAGAAGTGACTCCATATTCAGCCAATAAATCCCGTCGTTTTTGTATTTCCTTTTGTAAACTTTTAAGGAACTTTATTAGTTTTTCTGCATCATCTAATGTAGCAATATCTGCCACATGTGGTAATCCTTTCAGAGGGAATAGTCCATTCGTTCCAAAATCAAATAAATTAAAATGTATTTGATCTGGTTTATTAAGTCTAGCAAAATTCATGACTAATGTTTGAAGCGATTGTGACTTTCCAAATCCTGGGGAAGCATAAATGATACTGTGGCTAAATTCTTCTAAATCGAACTCTAGCATCCGCTGATCCTGTTCCGAAGGAATATCCATTAAAGCAAAAGGAGCTTTGTGAAGTTTTTTATCCCCCCAATTTGCAGTTAAAATCGGAGAAGGAATATCCTCATTAAGTGGAGGTAGCCATGGTTTAGTTGGCATACAGAGATTCACACTTTTTGCATACTGTGCAATATAATCCACAACAGCATCCAATTCAGTCTCATCGTTATCAGCATCCCTACTAACCATCTCTTCGTCTAGATAAGACAAATCTGTAGTCGCAAGCTCATATTGTCCTAGCTCATTAATTACCCAAAGTCTATTATCAACTTCTTCAGTACTTGCTTTCGCTTTCGGTGCATAGCGTGCCCCACTCCATGCCGATTGAAATAGTTCATATATCTCATTATTCCCAACTTGCAAATAAGCACGGCCTGGCTGTGTAATGCTTGCAGCATCTGGTGTCTTTATGATCTCATTCGAATCTGCTTTTTCCGCTACTTTTAGCGCTAGCTTAAATCGTGAATTAGACCAAATTTGATCATTAACAACACCTGAAGGCTTCTGAGTAGCTAGAATCAAATGGATCCCTAGGGAACGACCAATACGAGCCGCTGTTACAAGTTCTGTCATAAACTCTGGTTCATTTTGCTTTAACTCAGCAAATTCATCTGAAATTAAAAACAGATGTGGGAGTGGCTCTGTCGGAAAATCTCCCTCTATCCCTGTACGACCTTCCTTGTATAATTTTGTATATCCATTAATATGGTTGACTCCAAATCTACCAAATAGACGCTGACGCTTTTGTAATTCTGCTTTAATGGAAGCCAGAGCGCGCTGGATCCCTGCCCCATCTAAGTTGGTGATAACACCCATCAAATGTGGCAAATCTTTGAATAAATTTGCCATACCTCCACCTTTAAAGTCTATTGGGAGAAAACCGATATCCTCTGGGCTAAAGTTTAATGCTAGTGATAAAATGTAAGATTGTAATATTTCTGACTTCCCAGATCCCGTTGTTCCAGCAACGAGACCGTGAGGGCCGTGAGCGCGTTCGTGTAAGTTCAGGTAGACAATATCATCTTTTCCTCGAACCCCAAGTGGAACTGCAAGACTCTTAGATGTATCTCCTCGTGCCCATCGGCTGGAAATATTTAAGTCCTCAACTTGCTCTGCATTATATAATTCTAAAAATGTAATCGCATCTGGAAGAGCATTTTTCTGAGTCTCCTCATGAATTAGGTTACTTAATCTACGTACAGCACCTTCATAATTATCTACTAATGGATACGGAGTAAAGGCTTGGTTTACATATATTCCTCTATTATTGATTAAAGTGGCTGTATCTCTACTCCTCAAATCGATAAGCGTCGTTACCGTCTCAGGTAATTGACGGCGACTTTCTTTCACCCAAATAACAGTTACGCCAAAAGAAGCCAAATCTGATCGTGAAAGACTTTCATTGATAGCATGACCAGACAACAAGCGATCATCTGAAATAACAATGACAATCTGAGGTAAATAAGTTCTTTCCTTCTGATCCTTTTCTTGAAAACGAGACTGCAAAACCTGATAAAGACTGGTAAGTACTGCATCTTTCGTACGATCATCATGTACAAAACCACGAACATTAATCATTGGTAACAGGAAATGAGGTAGAAATCTCCATTTCTTCCAAATTTGATCATAATCTTCCTGCGAAGTCAAATTAACAAATATTACATCATGATAAGAATGAAAAGCCGCAATCTGCAATAAAAGTTGCTGGAGAAATAGCTGACCTATATCATGTTGAGCGACGAGTCCAATGATATTTTGGGTAAGCGTTGTTGTAACAGGAACACTCTTTTGTTTCTCATAAGTCTTTAGCAAATCTTGAGAAAAAATTGTCAGCTTGTCCTTAGTTAAAAAATCTGTTTGGTAATCAATTTGAAGCTGACTATCAATATCTCCCAAACCAAGCGAGACAGTCATAAAATCTTCATTAAAAGGCAGACGCTCATAAAGACGTTCATCATAACGCATAATCATTTCAATCAGAGTTTCAATATTGGGTTGCTGATAGAAAAGAATGTTCCTTTCCTCTATGTAGTGCTTATGTAAGGTAGATACTTGCTGTAATAGATACGCCTCGTAATCTTCGAGCCTTGTTATCTTCTTTTGTTTATACTCTTTTTTATCAGTAAAATAGCTCGTAATTGAAAATGCAGCAGTGAGAACACTCATCCCCCCCATGCTCAACATCATAATCGCATTTCGTCCCATTAAAACTACTACTAGCCCAGAAAGAGCAAACATACCTAGAGGAGGAACAATTGCACGCCAAATAGCATTCTTTGGTTTCGTTGGAGGATTTTTTGGTTTTTCTATCCTCTGACGTTTATCGTATATCGTAGGAAGTATTCGAGGACTACGCCGATAGACTGGGAAATTAGATTGATAAATTGATTTTCTTTCTTGTAACAGGACAGTTTGACTATTGAAAATTGCTTTCTCAAAAAAAGACGAAATCTGCCATTGATTGTCCAAAAACTCTATAAAGTAATTTTCTATAAAAATACTATCTCCCTGTTTAAACTCAGAAATAATATCAGAGGAAATCAAGCGCTCATTCAAATAACATACACTGTCATTTGGATAGAGATAAACCTTTCCGTTGGAAAATAGAATATAAGCTTTCGAGCAAATGAGGAGATTTGCTTCTTGATCTTTTGAAATAATAAAATCTTCGTTTGGAGGAGAAATGTAACTGACAAATATGTTTCTTTCTTCTTCAATAACAAAAACAGTCTTATTTTCAATGGTATTTTTTCCCATTATCAACTCTTTTTCGTCAGCGTATATATTGCCATCCTTCATGTAGAAAGAGAACCCCTGCTCCTCAGCATTCGTTCCTTCCATAAACGTGAGTATCGATAGGCGTTCAGAAAAAATGACTACTTTGAGTTGACCTAACATTTTACCAGAAACTAGATTCTTTTCTGTGTTGTGAAAAAAACTTTTATCATCTCTACTCATCTTTTTCTTCACCTACTTTTACCCCAAGTTTTTTCGAGAGTTTCTCAATCTCTTTACGATACTCGCTTAATTTCTTTTGTTTATCAGCACCCTTCATATTTTTATCTTCACGAACTTGCTCATATAGATTTGTATAAGCATGCAGAGTTAACTGATCATCTCCAATATTCTGAGCCAAATCTAAAGACTTTTTATAGTTTCCCCTTCCAAGATAAATCCAATACTCCAAGAGGTTATCCTCACTGGAGGGTGTAATTGTATTTAAAACACTTGCTTTCTGATTCTCAGATAGATCATCTAAATGAACATAGGAAGATGCTAAGACATACTTTGCTTCTTTACCTAAACGACCTACTTGAAACTTTTGTAAATCATCTGCCACATCGTCATAATGTTTAGAAATAAAATGGCTTTGAGCATTTATTGTCGCTCGCTGAACAGGAACAGACCAAAAATAAAAGTAGGCTGCAAAAGTCCCCAAAGCAATGCTTGCTGCGCAAAAAATTCCCATTCCAATAGAAAAAATATGCCAGCTACGCTTCGAAACAACTATCTTTGTTTTCTTTTCTTCTTGGTAAGCTTTGTCATAAGCTTCGTTAACGTATTTTACTACCTCATCATATGTCTCACATGCGGCTATATCCTGTATTAACGAATCTCCTATTGCAGCTACACCATTTATCAGTAAGTCAAAATCAAGTTTCGGTCGCAATATAGAAACAATCAAAGCCTTATAGCTCATTAGAAAAGTTTCTAAGGTATACGGAATCGGACTCATAATTCCTTCTAAACCATAATGAAGGATCTTAACAACACTTCCTTGTAAAAATATATTTTTCGGATGTATATAAGGAACTTTAAAATGATGCTCAGAGAATGTTAAAGATTCCATCTTTTGAGCCAATTCCAAACGTTTCACTTCTGACATCTCTTCTGTGATACAATCTTTAAGACTATAAGAATATTTTGGTTTGTCATAAATCAGTGATAAAGAACCACTGTCTTCCAATGTCACAGTGGCATCCATATAATTTTCTATAGTAGATAATTTTTGACGAGAAAAGTGACTTGCTGGTAAAATAACCTTGACCTTTTCCTTACTGTATTTAATTTCGATTTTATCACTCATTTATGATTACCTCCAATACATCGCCATCTCCTAGCGGATATTCTTTTAAAGCTCGATGTTGCTCTATTCTCAGAAGTTTTCCCTGAATCTCTAAATGCCAATTTGAGGGAATAATAGACAAGGCTTTATCTAGATTATTTAGGCAAATTAACATCTTAACTTTCTGTAGAGATAATAATTTGGAAAAGCGAATATCTATTTCCTTATCTTTGTATCTAATGGTTGCGTTTAAATATTCTTCCTCCATGAAAATTCCTTCCTAAATAAATTCCAATTAAAAGCATGATTGTAACAAATGATATTGCCCCAAAGACTGTCCATATCATCATGTCGCCCGATTCCTCTTTATCTACGATGATACTGTCAGAGACTTGATAATTCTTAAAAAGAGCTTGGCGATACGCCTTAAAATCTAGTCCATCGCCACTCAAAATTTCTGCTTTGCTGAAATTAACTCGATTTGCAGTTTTGAGCATTTCCTGAGCATCCGTTTTAGATTTTATTGCTTCTTGTTCTATCCTATCCATGAATAGATTTGGTGCATACATATGCTCGATCTCATTTCCTTGAGAGCGCTGTTTCTTTTGCGTCATCGAATCTGTTTTTAAGTCTAGTTCGCCATCTTTAGCATACACAGTACCACCTGTAAATAAAAATAATAAAAATAATGCTATAATTTGGTATAATCGCTTCAAGATACAAGCCCTACTTTCTAACTTAAGAAACTAAGAGAGACAGCTGTCTTCTGCAAATAAATACGTTACAAATATTCATTAATAGCATTGACCTATCGCAAATATCTTTAATGTATTTCCTATTTAGTCTCACTCAAAGACTAGTTTTATTTTAGCATGAATCGGATCAATATTCAAACCCTTAAACAGATGTGTAAGGATCTCATCATTTCGTTCTAATAGATAATATATCGTACCTAAATTTATTTAGACGCCTTTCAAACAGGTGATTTTTACTTTATCTTTTTTGGCACCTCCCTACTATTTTTAGCAAATATCTAAACAAGCTACCTTAGTTTCTTTAGATATACAATACCCAATGGTCAAAATTCTTTACTTTTCCTTGTAGCCAATCACTCCAGATCCACTTCTTAATATTATTTACTATAGTACTCTTGACTTGAAATATTTATATAGGTTTTATACTCTTCTAACTATCCGAAAATTATGGTAAGTTTTAAAAATGAACACATTGTTCATATTTTATGCTGTCAATATTAGAAAAAGAACCGCTACATTCCCTACTATAAGCTGAAGCTAAAAAATCTAATCTCGATATAATCACCATTAAAAGTCTGTATTATTAGCTTGACTGGCCTCCAGTATTATCAAGAATTTCTTAATGCTAAACAAATCCTCATGTGCGTTCTATATATTATTGACCCATTTTATTAGCAAAAAACTGACTACATCTAACATCTTTCTAGCCACTTAACAAAAGAGACAGAAAAAGAGAAGAAGCGCTTTAATATAGCGATTCTTCTCATATCATTATTTAAATAGATCCTTTTGGAACTTCTGCTGACTTCATCCAAGTATCGTAATGCTCTTCAAAAGCCTTCTCATCTTCGTTTCTATATCCCTCAAATAGAACTTCTTTGACATTTTCTCTGTTGAAAAAGAACAGATTATCTGGTGTTTGCATCCCGTTCGGAATAACCACTGATCCGTAGTCAAAATAGACACTCTTAGTACCTCCTTGACCATCTTCCACTTCGATGACACTAGCTCGTGAAACAATCATCACTTCTGTATCATCACCATTTTTGAGGGTTACAACTGAACCCAAAGGTAAAATTTTATCTGTCATTTTATTCTCCTTCTTCCTTAAAACGTACTTTCCCTTGACTGTATAGCTTCATAATCTTCACAAAACGAACCGGGTTATTTTGGTTATAAAACAAAAAGGGTACATAGAACATAAATCCAGCCATCCAAAAATTATCATTAGTCTCAATAGGCTGACCAAACTTTTGAGTATAGTTGAAAAAAACATATACTAAATAGATATCAACAGCAATTATTATGTATATAAAAATTCGGTAGATTGTGGCAGATGCCTTAGCTGGGTCAAAATGGTCATCCCTTACCATCAAATTATGTGACACTGCATAGTAAAACACCTTCTCTGTTGTCGGAACAGCCTTGCGAACATTTTTATAAAGTCCTCGCTCAAGAATCGCGACCATTAACAGAAACTCAGCTAACCAGAATAGTAGGATATAGATCAAACTGGTCCAGTTATAGACACCAATGGACATAGCTGAAAAGAATCCAAAAACCCCTGGCCCACCTGCCATCAGAAAAATAACCATTTCAGGAATGTAAGCATTTGTCTTATAAGCACCTTCCGTATTGAGCAGAAAACTTTTGGGAGCTGCTAAAGCCTCTCCAGTCTGCTGGTCATAATAGACTGCTTGACCATCGCACTCGCCAATAAATACTCGACGACGTCTAAGAAAAAACATTCTAACCTCTTTCTAATTACTCATCCAAATTCTATTACCATAGTTTAGGCAACTTCCACTCTCCATGGGAGAACTTGTCCCATACATGGTTTATACCTGATGATATAGCACCTCCAATCTTACTACCAACATACGCTCCAATAAGATTGCCCACAACTGGAACTGGAATCGCAGAGCCAAAAATTGCTCCGATTTGTGCTCCGAGAACCTGACCAGTCACACTACTAGCTGTGTGAGCTGCTGCATCTCGAATAGCTGTCGCCTGTCCATATTTTTTCAGACTCTTGTCATACGTTTCCTTACCTTCCCATAGGGCTTCAACCGTCCCGATAATACCGATAGATTTGACAACACCCTTGGGTGTTTTTAAGTTTTTATAACTATCTTTAACATCCTGCAGTGCAGTCTTAAGCCCTTTATCCGTCCTTAAATCAGATAAAGTACCCAAAGCTTGAGTAGCGCCTCTTTTGAGTTGAGAGCCTTTTTTGATATCTCCTAAAATATTTCTCTTCGTACGAGAGCCAAAACGATCCAAACCTTCTTTAGTCAAACGTTTCCAAGAATCACCTTTCATTTTGATTCCGTATTTCTTAACTTGTTTTGCAAATTGTCTAGATAACCAAAAAGGATCTGTCAGCTTTTCTTTAACATTGGCCTTCGCCTTATTTACACCTTTCTGAACATAATTATTACTCCATACCTTATTGACTGCTTTGGCAACATTTATTAGAAGTTTTAAAGGTGTCGAACTTGACACAGCACTAGTAACTTCCTCTACCCCACCCAAAAATTCATTGTTATTATAAAACGCTTTTGCTTCTTTCGACGTAAAGGAACTCTTGCCTGCTGCCTCCAATCCTTTCAAAGCACTTGTTTGGACTTGCAAGAGCTTACTATACTCATCTCCTCGCTTCCAGCCATTGAAGCTCGCCATATTCGTCTTGGTATCTGTTAAAATCTTCTTACCTTCTGACAAAGGGGTCGTAATTGTACTAGCGTCTGGGTTCGTCAGACTGATAATATCGGAGATAGAGCTATAAATAGTTGCAGTTGCTTTATCCACCGTACTAATATTAGTCTCCAAATCTGAAAAACCATCCAAAAGCCCCTGCAAATATTCCGTATCAATGATCGCATCCACCGCATTCTCTGATACCGTTGATTGAAATTGCTTAATTGTCTTCTCGTACTGAGCTAAGAGAACTGCTAAGGCATTCGTAAAATTTGTCAATAGCGGAACTTGGTGATTAGTGATTTTTGCATTGATTGCTCCCTTTACATCTCCTTTGAGGCTTTCTGAATGTACCAAATTCACAAAAGAGGTCTTAGCCGTCTTGAGCTGAGCATCAATCGAGGTTTTTGAATTAGACAAGGCTGTCTTCTGTTCATAAACCTCTTTCATATCGATTTTCATCTATCTCCTCCTTCAATACTATGGGTCATAGAAAGGATATTATGCTGAAAGTAATCTCTACGATACTGCTGGTCCACATAGGTTTGATCTAGAGTATCGCTATAACCTTCTTGAATAACCCGTGAAATCAAATAACTCGGTATAAACAAAGGGTCTACATCTAACCTTAGACCATAGGGATAGATGCTGGCTAAATAATCAATATATTCCCGATCATCTGAATCAGAAAGCAGTCTGCGTCCCATAATCATCGCCATAAAAGGGACTTTAGCCTTCTCCATCTCAGACACCAGCTCTTCTGGAAGCAACTCGCGATCTAACTCTACCAAGGTACCTAAAGGAAGAATAGGAGACAAGAGTAAATCGGTGTAGGCTAGCCAAATCCGAAAGTCTTCCATTGACAAAATGAGCTCTGATTCTAAGTAAGTTAGAGTCACTTCCTCTTTTTCCCAATCAAGCTTCATCGTCACAGATGTACCAAGCAGACTATTGTAACTATAAAAAGACTCGTTCTTGAGAAGCACCAACTGAAGTCTACGGAAAGCATCACCTTGACTGACCAAGGAATGACCAACTTGCTCCAAGATAGATCCTTTATCCTCTTCTACTCCCACTCGAGCTAAAGAAGTTTTGTATAAAGCACTTATTTCATTCATTTACATAGCTCCTTTCTAACACTTTATTTGGCATTCGCCTGATTTCGGTCATCCGTCACCTTGTTCTCAGCTGCCTGATTCATACGCGTTACATCGGTTGTCGTGAAAGTCTTGAGACTGCTAATTGCTGTATTAAATGACTTAATATCATTATTAAAGGATGTAAAAGGTGCCATTGTCGTTGCTGAAAAAGTTAACTCTGCCATATCTGAAATGCCAGAGATGCTTGTACTGACTGTAGAAGTAAGTCCTGTCCAAACTCCATAATCCGTTCCTGTATTTGCCATTTATCTTCCCATCCTCTATTCTGAACTAGCTGAATTTGCCATAGACTGATAATAATTCATATTTTCATAAGCCGTTTTTACATCTATTGCTAAACGATCCGATTCAGCTTGAAGATTAGCAATTTCAGTATTTATACTATCTAAATTTGCTTCATGGCTTGCTTTATTGGTTGTAGCAGCAGTATTAGCAGAATCATACTTTTCTACGTACTTAGTTTTCCGATCCCCTTTAAACTGGGATTCATCTTCTACTTTAACTTTCTCTAAAGCATCTATAATACCTGTTTGAAAATTATTTATCTGTGTTGACAAGGATGTTTTGGCTTTCTCTAGCCTATCAATCTTTTTATCTACGGCTGCTTTTTGAGAAATTGTATTGTTGTAATTTTGAGATTCCTGATTAGCTAGTTCTTGGTAATAAGATGCATCTGACATGTTCATTCTCCTCTATTTACTTTTGACTAAAATAAAAGAGGGGTAGGAAGCAATCCTATCCCTCCATTTCAGAGCGCCCTTATCCTTTGAAACCAAAACTATTTGCATCCGCTGTATCACGTTCTGATACAGTGTTTGCATAACTAACCAATTGTTGATTAATAGAAGTCAACAACTCTTGGAACTTAACCACATCTCCGTGCAATTGTTGATATTGCTCAAGATAAGAATTAAAGGCACTACCTTGCCAGTGTGCTTGCATTTCACCATTAGCACTATTTACTGCTTGAATAGCTGCTTCAATTTGATCGCGAGCATTAGAATAAACCGAAGCTTGCGAGGTGAGTTCTTCTGGGGATAATGAAATTTCTGCCATAATTGGACTCCTTTTTACATTTTTTTTTCCTAATAGAACAGTGTACAAGGGTATTTTACTTCTTTTATTAATAATTGTCAAGTTTTTCCTAATCAAATTTACTTTCCGTATGTATAATGATAATGCTTCAATCTTCAAAATTAGAAACAACTAGCGTTCCTCTGAGAAGAATCGCTAGTTGCTGTATTAGCTTATTTACCTAATTCTTTATTTGTTACTTTCTCTTTTATCATGAACACTCGAGGTCAGAAAAACCACTTTTAAAAAGGGAGTTCCTCTTCTTCCAGTACCAAATCTGCTAGGTCTGCTCCAGTATTATTCTCACGGAGTGCTCTCTGGGCTCGGCTTTCTAAAAGCTGAAAACCACTGCAAAGAACTTCTGTCACATAATGAGTGGTTCCATCCTTTTCATAGCGGCGGCTCCGCAATTCTCCATCCAGAGAAATCAAACTCCCCTTGCTAGCATAGCTAGCTAAAGTCTCAGCCAAACGTCCCCAGACGACAAGGTTGACAAAATCCGCTTCACGCTCCCCATTTTGGCTCTTGTAACGGCGATTCACAGCCACTGTCGCACGCGCGACCGACTTGTCATTTGCTGTCTTGTGTAGCTCTGGTGTAGCCGTCAACCGGCCAATGATGATGACTTTATTATACATATTCTTTCCTCCTATCTATTTATTCGCGAGAAAAGACAAAAAAATCGTGAAAATCACGATTTCCTTTTCTATACTAATTTTTAAGACTGCCAGTGTTTAGCTGGGTCAAAGGCCGTTCCGACCGTTTCACTATCCGCCAATTCAATGATACCACGTTTCTGTGGTGCATTTGGCAACTGGAGCTCCCGTGGGCTGCACATCATACCAAAACTCTTTTCGCCACGGAGTTCTCCTGGAAAGATGAGATTACCCTTCGGCATCATAGCACCAGGCAAGGCCACGATCGTCTTGAGACCGACACGAGCATTCGGAGCGCCAGCCACGATTTGAACCGTCCGATCAGCTGCCACCTGCACTTGGCAAATATTGAGGTGATCACTATCTGGATGGGCCACCATCTCAAGGATTTCCCCCACAACAAACTTAGGCTCTTGGTCCCTAACCAGCTCCGCTTGGAAGCCTTCTTTGGTTAATTCTTGATTGAGAGTCGCAACTTGCTCATCCGTCAGCTGAACTTGTCCGCGCTCTACAATTTCAAAAAGATTTGACAGTTCAAAAATGTTCCAAGCTACTGTCTGTCCATTATCTTCGCGGTAAACACGCGCTACATTCCCTTTGCGCTCAGCGCTTAGTTTGGCTCCCTGATCATCGGCAGCGATGACCATGAGAACATCTCCGACATACTCTTTGTTGTATGTAAAAATCATTTCTTCCTCCAAAAATACTTTTAAAACTTCTTATAAACTCGCTAAAAAATCATTGATTTGACTCTTGGTCTTGCGGTCACGATTAACATAGCGACCAATCTCTCGTCCATCTTCCACAACAACCAGACTCGGAATCCCGTAAACATCCCATTTTTGGGCGACAGCCATATACTGATCCCGATCCACCTCGACAAAGGTAAAGTCAGGATTTTCCGCTTCTATCTCTGGCATAAAAGGCTTGATAAAGCGACAGTCTCCACACCAATCTGCTGTGAAAAAGAAGACAGTCTTCCCCTTATGCTCTACACAAGAAGCCAGCTCCTCCATGCTTTGCGGCTGAATCATCACTCTTCCTCGTAGGTCAACTGACCATTTTCATAGACGAAGGTGAAATGACGGTCGTCTTCTAAGACAACCCCTCCAACTGTACGACTGTCGGTTGATTCATAAAGTTCCACATAAACCGTTGCAATCGGCCCTCGGCTGGAAAAAAATTCCCGCACGATTTGAACAATTTCTTCTCTATTGCGATTGCGCAATTTTTTTTGCTCCTGCACAAGCTTGGCAGCTCCAAAGGCCACGGCTCCTGCTCCCAAAAGAGCTGTTGTTGTTAAAATGATTTTTTTAGCTTTCATGTAGAATATTTTAACACAAAAGCGCAGAGGCGACAAACAATATTGCAGATTTCTCAGCTTCTTTTAGTTCATCCTGTTCTTCCCTCTAAAAAAGTGATAAAATAGAGGCAGAAAGAAGGTAAATTTATGTCTGACTTATTTTCAAAAATCAAGGAAGTGACCGAGCTTTCAACAATCTCCGGTCACGAGGCACCTGTCCGCAGCTATCTGCGAGAAAAAATCACTCCTCACGTTGATGAGGTCGTTACCGACGGTCTAGGCGGCATCTTTGGGGTTCGGCATTCCCAAGCTGAAAATGCTCCCCGCGTTCTGGTTGCGGCCCACATGGACGAGGTTGGCTTCATGGTCAGCGAGATCAAGCCCGACGGGACTTTCCGCGTAGTGGAAATCGGTGGCTGGAATCCGCTAGTCGTGAGCAGCCAACGCTTCAAACTCTTTACCCGCGAAGGGCGAGAAATCCCTGTCATCTCAGGCTCTGTCCCTCCTCATCTGACGCGCGGATCTGGCGGACCAGTTATGCCACAGATTGCGGACATTGTCTTTGACGGCGGCTTTGCGGACAAGGCAGAAGCTGAAAGCTACGGCATCCGTCCAGGAGACACGATCGTTCCAGACAGCTCTGCCATTCTCACAGCTAACGGTAAAAATGTCATCTCTAAAGCCTGGGACAACCGCTACGGCGTCCTTATGGTCGGTGAATTGGCTCAAGCCTTGTCTGGTCAAGAACTAGGGAACCAACTCTATGTCGGTGCCAATGTTCAAGAAGAGGTTGGCCTGCGTGGTGCCCATGCTTCAACGACAAAATTTGCTCCTGAGGTCTTCCTGGCTGTGGACTGCTCCCCAGCAGGTGACATCTATGGCGGTCAAGGAGCCATCGGCGACGGAACGCTGATTCGTTTCTTTGATCCCGGTCATCTCATGCTGCCAGCTATGAAAGACTTCCTCCTAACAACCGCAGAAGAAGCTGGCATCAAGTATCAATATTACTGCGGCAAGGGCGGAACGGATGCTGGTGCTGCCCATCTCCAAAGCGGTGGCGTACCATCTACCACAATCGGTGTCTGTGCCCGCTATATTCATTCCCACCAAACTCTCTATGCCATGGACGATTTCCTGCAAGCCCAAGCCTTCCTGCAAGCGCTGGTCAAAAAGCTGGATCGCTCAACCGTGGACACGATTACCAACTACTGATTTCGAGAAGCAGCCCGTTCTTCATTCGGGCTGCTATCTATTTTATATAATATACTCTCTTTTAATTTTCCAATTTGAAGAAATTTTGTTATAATGCTTAGCAGAGGTGAAACTATACATGAAAAAAATTGCTTTTGATTCAGAAAAATACTTAAACCTACAGCGCGACCATATCTTGGAGCGCATTAATCAATTTGAGGGCAAATTGTACATGGAATTCGGCGGTAAAATGCTGGAAGACTTCCATGCTGCCCGCGTCCTGCCAGGTTATGAGCCGGACAATAAAATTAGACTGCTCAAAGAGCTCAAGGACCAAGTCGAGATTGTCATTGCTATCAATGCCAACAATATTGAGCACTCGAAAGCGCGTGGAGACTTGGGCATTTCCTATGACCAAGAAGTTCTGCGCCTAATCGATACCTTTAATGAGCTGGATATTTATGTAGGCTCAGTGGTCATCACCCAGTATGCCGGCCAGCCAGCAGCCGATCTCTTCCGAGCTCAGCTAGAAAAGAATGGAATTGACTCCTATATCCACTATCCAATCAAGGGCTATCCTACTGATATGGACCATATCATCTCGCCCGAAGGCATGGGCAAAAACGACTATATCAAAACCAGCCGTAATCTGGTCGTAGTGACCGCACCTGGTCCTGGTTCTGGTAAATTGGCTACTTGCTTGTCCAACATGTATC
>ERZ773246.364-NODE-364-length-18967-cov-138.084_pt1 | contig 18967 bp, 13 predicted proteins | sample MGYA00580519_ERZ773246 | MGnify/ENA primary metagenome ERZ773246 (study PRJEB29015, sample SAMEA2738153) | human oral metagenome | biome: human oral; feature: human-associated habitat; material: saliva | place: China | collected 2246 ...
ACCCCATGAGATTTGCGACCTGGAACGTCAACTCCATCCGCACGCGCGTCGACCGCGTCATTGCTTTCCTTGAGCGCTCGGGCACGGACGTACTGGCCATGCAGGAAATCAAGTGCCGCCCCGACCAATTCCCCACGGAGGCCTTTGAGGAGGCCGGCTACCACGTCGCCATCCACGGTCTCAACCAGTGGAACGGCGTCGCCGTCGCTTCCCGTCTGCCAATCCTGGACGTGCAGGACCACTTCCCCACCCAGCCCGCCTTTGGCGAACCGCCCGTGGTCGAAGCTCGCGCGCTCGGCGTCACCATCGACACGACCGACACCCTTCCCTCCGAGGACGGGCAGGCCTCGTCGATGACGATCTGGAGCCTGTACGTCCCCAACGGCCGCGAGCTCACGCACGCGCACTACGCCTACAAGCTGGAGTGGCTCGCGAACCTCGCCGAGCAGGGCCGCGCCTGGCTCGCCAACCCGAGCGCCCTGATTGCCCTCGTCGGCGACTGGAACGTCGCTCCCCTGGACGAGGACGTGTGGGACATGAGCGCCTTCGAGGGAGCCACGCACGTGTCGGCGCCCGAGCGCGAGGCCTTCGCCGCTTTCGCCGCGGACGGGTGGGTTGAGGTCACGCGCGAGCGCGTCACGAACTACACCTACTGGGACTACCAGAAGCTGCGCTTCCCCAAGAACGAGGGCATGCGCATCGACTTCGCCTACTGCTCGCCGGCGCTCGCTGCACGTGTGAGCGGCGCACAGATCGACCGCGACGAGCGCAAGGGCAAGGGCGCGTCCGACCACGTGCCCGTCATCATCGACGTCGACTGAGAGGCGAACGAGGCCGGAACTCGGCCGGCCGACACAGGTCGAGGCCTGGGCGCGTGCCCAGGCCTCGTTCCGTATCGATTACGCGTGCTCACGCGCGAGGCGCAGCAGCTCGGAATTGAGGGCCGACCAGTTGTCGTGATGCCACTGCCCGAAAGGCTCCGCGCCAACGAAGGCGGCGCTGGCGCGAAGGTCACGGTCCGCCCACACGAAGGAGCCGGACTGGCCGAAGTGCCCGATCGTGCGCGGGGAGGCGTCGGGCGCGGTCCAGTGCGGCGACTTCTCACCGCGAATCTCGAGGCCGAGGCCCCACGGGCAGGGATTGAAACGCCCGTAGCCGGGCACAACGCCTGCGAGCGCGGGAAACTGCGATAGTGCGGCGAGGGCTGCCAAGGGGCCGCCCACCAGCGTTGGACTCGCAAGCTCAGCGCCGAAGAGGCTGACGTCGGACGCACTGGCGATCCCCGCATGGGCGGGGCTACCGGGAATATCAGCCCTCGCCATGCCGAGCGGCTCAAAGACCGTCTCACGCACCCACTGCGCAATGCCGACGCCAGTCGCGGCCTCAATCACCTCGCCGAGGACGTCGAAGCCCTCGTTCGAGTAGATCCGGCGCTTCTCGGGAGCAGCGACGGGGCGGCGCCCCTCGAACGGCAGGCCCGAGGCGTGGGCGAGCAGGTGACGGGCCGTCGCCCCCTCGGGACCAGCGGGATCATCGAGGGAAATCAGGCCTCGTTCGACCGCGACCAACGCCGACCACGCGACGATCGGCTTGGTCACCGACGCGAGCGGGAAGACGCGATCGACGTCTCCGTACGTATAGACGACGTCGCCCTCGACACGAAGGACGAGGGCGACATCAAAGGATGGCAGAGGGCCGATCACGCGGTGGCCTCCGGAGCCGGAGCCGCACCTGCCTCGGCGGCTGCGGTGGTCTTTTCGCTGATCTTACGCAGGGTGCGTGCGTAAACTTCCGCGACCTCCTCGGGGACCGAGGCCCCGAGCTGCAGCACGTAGTGCGCAGGCAGGCGCAGGAGCTGCACACACACAGCGAGGAAGTCCGCGACAAACTCACGAGCGTCGATCGGCTCATCGTTGTAGCGAGCCGAGACGACGGAGCCGTACCAGTAGCGGATGAGGATCCTCGCAAGCGTGCGAGGAGTGGTGCCGATCTCGGCGCCTTCCTCGTCCACGAAGGTCTGGATCATCGCAGTGAGGGCTTCCTCCATCTGCTGGGTGCGGTACTTGTAGTGTGCGTGTGCAGGGTGCGTCTCAGAGGAGGACTCAGCCCACAGGACACAGTCCAGTGCGATGGCCGCATCGGCGCCGGGCTTCATGGCGAAGCGCATTTCCCCGACCGCCCAGTCAACAAACGAGCCTGCGGTGATACCACCCTCGTCGAACCCACCTTCGGCCTCTTCGTTAATGGAGACGTCGAAGAGCGCGTTCATTTCCTCGTGACGCTGGATTGCGCTGCGCAGGATGGCTTCCTTCGAAGGGAAGTGATAGACCACCGCGGGGTGCGAAATGCCGACTCGGCGGCCAAGGTCACGCAGGGAAAAGCCGTTATAGCCTCGCTCTGCAATCAGAACCATCGCTGCCGAGAGGATGGATTCACGCGTCGCCTGTCCTACGGAGTAGGCGCCACGGGCCTTCCTCTGGGTTGTCATATCATCTCCTGCTGTTGCGGGCACCACATACCGAGCGCCCGAAATACACACTGGTAGTCAGTGTACCGCGCAATCTCAGGGTTTATCAACATTCATGACAAGCCCGTCAATGGAATCGTTGATGTCAACTGTCACATTCTGACCATCTTGAACGTCTCCACTGAGCAGCAGCTTGGCCAGTCGATCGCCAATCTCGCGCTGAATCAAGCGGCGCAGCGGGCGCGCTCCGAAGGCCGGATCGTAGCCGACTCGAGCGAGCCATCCACGGGCCGGTTCGGTTACTGTCAAACCGATGCGACGCTCGCGCAGGCGAGACTCCAGCGACGCGACGAGCAAATCGACGATCTCGCCCAGATTTTCGCGGGTAAGAGCGTCAAACATGACCGTCTCATCCAGCCTATTGAGGAACTCCGGACGGAAGGCCGCCGACACGACGGACATGACAGACTCCCGCTTTTCTTCGGGTGTCAAGTCCGGGTCCGCCAGGAACTGCGATCCGAGGTTCGAGGTGAGGATCAGAATGGTGTTGCGGAAGTCGACCGTCCGCCCCTGTCCGTCAGTGAGACGTCCGTCATCCAGAACCTGCAAAAGAATGTCGAAAATCTCAGGATCGGCCTTCTCAACTTCGTCCAGCAGAACGACGGAGTAGGGACGACGACGCACCGCCTCGGTCAGCTGACCGCCCTGCTCGTAGCCCACGTACCCCGGAGGGGCACCGACGAGGCGCGCCACCGAGTGCTTTTCGGAGTACTCGGACATGTCGATACGCACCATCGCACGCTCGTCGTCGAAGAGGAACTCCGCGAGCGCCTTGGCCAGCTCCGTCTTACCCACGCCCGTCGGGCCGAGGAAAAGGAACGAACCGGTCGGACGGTTCGGGTCAGACAGGCCTGCACGGGAGCGACGGACCGCATCGGACACCGCACGCACGGCATCTTTCTGACCGATCAGGCGCTTTCCGAGCTCATCCTCCATGTGCAGGAGCTTGTCCGTCTCCGTTTGCAGGAGCTTACCCGTCGGAATTCCGGTCCACGCCTCGATCACCTCGGCGATCTCTGCGGGGCCGACCTTCTCGGCGATCATCGGCTCGTCGTCGCTTCGAGCATCCTGCTCCTCGGCCTGCGCTTCTGCCTCAGCAATCTGACGCTCGACGGCCGGGATTTCACCGTTCTGCAGGCGCCCGGCTTCCTCCCAGCGTCCCTCGCGCACGGCCAGGTCCAGCTGGGTACGCAGCGAGTCGAGCTGGACGCGCAGCTCACCAACGCGGTTGTGGCCAGCCTTCTCAGCCTCCCAGCGAGCCGTCAGAGCACGCAGGCTCTCCTCGCGGTCAGCGAGGTCGGCACGCAGCTTGCTCAGCCGCTCCTGGGTAGCCTCATCGAGGCCCTCCGGATCGGACTCGGTCAGGTAGGACTCCTCCATGCGGAGGCGATCCACGCTGCGGCGCAGCTCGTCGATCTCGACGGGCGAGGAGTCCAGCTCCATGCGCAGGCGCGAGGCCGCCTCGTCGATCAGGTCGATCGCCTTGTCAGGCAGCTGACGCCCCGTGATGTAGCGGTTCGACAGGGTCGCCGCGGCAACGAGCGCACCGTCGGAGATGGTCACCTTGTGGTGCGCCTCGTACTTCGGCGCGATACCGCGCAGGATCGCAACCGTGTCCTCAACCGAGGGCTCGCCGACGAACACCTGCTGGAAGCGGCGCTCAAGCGCCGGGTCCTTTTCGATGTTCTCGCGGTACTCGTCGAGGGTGGTCGCGCCGACCATGCGTAGCTCGCCGCGGGCGAGCATGGGCTTGAGCATGTTGCCCGCGTCCATCGCACCTTCGGAGCCGCCACCCGCACCAACGACGGTGTGCAGCTCGTCGATGAAGGTGATGATCTGCCCGTCCGAGCGCTGAATCTCAGCGAGGACCGCCTTCAGGCGTTCCTCGAACTCACCGCGGTACTTCGCGCCGGCAACCATCGACGCAACGTCGAGGGAGACGAGGCGCTTGTCGCGCAGGGACTCCGGGACGTCGCCCGCAACGATGCGCTGGGCGAGGCCTTCAACGACGGCCGTCTTGCCGACGCCGGGCTCGCCGATCAGAACAGGATTGTTCTTGGTACGACGGGACAGGACCTGCACGACGCGGCGAATCTCGTTGTCGCGGCCGATGACCGGATCGAGCTTGCCTTCGCGCGCCACCTCCGTCAGGTCCCGCCCGTACTTGGACAGGGCCTCGAAGGACCCCTCGGGGTCCGCCGAGGTGATCGGATCGGGGCGCAGCTGCGCGAGGGCCTGCGTCAGCGCATCAGCTTCGACGCCGCCCTGGGTGAGGATACGCCCCGCCTCGGTCTGCGACGCAGCCAGCGCGATCAGCAGATGCTCGGTCGAGATGTACTGGTCGCCGCCAGCCTCGGCGCGCTCGCCAGCGTCGCGAACGACCGCGAGAAGAGCGTTCGAGGGCTGGGCGCTTCCGGCGGATGCGCCCTGCGCACTCGGGAGCGCCACGAGGGCATTGCGAGTGCGCGCGCCGATCGCGCGCACGTCGGCCCCAACGGCCTCGAGCAGGGAGAGCGCGATACCTTCGCGCTGTTCAATCAGTGCTTCGAGCAGGTGGATGGGCTCCACCTGCGGGTTACCGGCTGCACCGGCAGCCTGGAGCGCAGAGGAGACGGCCTCCTGCGCCTTTGTCGTCATTTCACGTGCCATGAAATCACTCCTCCAAATGGTTTGTCTGGTGGCGTCGAGCTACTCAACGCCTTCTGACAGACACAACGAAGCCGAAGTTGAGTCTATTCCACTCAACTTCAATTTTGGGGAGGATGTGAGTCAGCTCTCGGGAAGCCAGGCAGGGCCATCAAACCCGCGCTGATGACCGCCGGCAGGACCGGGCCCTTCATCATCATCAAGGCCATAGCGCTCCTCGAGCGCGCGGAAAAGCTGAAGGGTTGTCGCCAGCGCACACATCACCTGCTGCACGAGCTGCGCATCCGTCGCGCCATACTCGTAATCAGCATTCACCTCGGCGACGACACGGTCCCCCTCGTCCTGATCGGCGACGTAGGCCTTGGGCCACAGGAACTCGCCGTGCCACGCCTGCAGGAAGTCACGCAGATCCTCACCAAATTCAATGGGAACGAGGCTCTTCATGAAGGCAACGATCGACAGCACCTCGCGCGAGTCTCCGAGGAAGCGGAAGCAGAACAGATGCCCCTCCCAGAAACCGCAGAGATCTCCATCGCTATCGATACGCCACGCCCACCCCTCAGAGTCAAAAAGGAGCCCTAGGCGCTCCTGCGTGATGGGACGAACCATATCGAAACGATTGGCTTCAAACTCCGAATTACCCGTGACAATTCCTTCCGGAGGTGCTGCATTGCTACCTCCCCATTGTTCCATATCAGAGGCGGTATCGTCCGGCAGTTCGCGGCGGCGAGGCGTCTCCTCACCGTCGGTTCCTCCGTCGGCATCCGCCCGCCATAGCCAGCCCATGATGTACCCCTAGTCGTGCCGATGATTGATGACGCGCCACTGCGTCGCTACCGATGGGGCGAGAGCGCGCCGATCGCCCCTGACTGCGGTCTGCACATGCATACCCATTGGCGCCTCCTCAGCTCACCTCATCGTGTTACCAGCACGTGTCTTGGTAACTTCACAGTAGCGCAGAAACCGCGAAAAACCAACGCCCTTGACAGTTTCAGGGCCCCGGAGCGGACTCGCAATAAGACGGCGCGTCGCCATCGTCGCAGCTCACCCCACAGTGCTCACATCACTTCATAACAAATGTTTCGTTGCTCACATTTTGATATAGCCCTTGCACGCAGAGCTCATTTCTATTAAATAGGAAAATTTCACTCGCCTTCGCACGTACTGCCCTGCGCACTCCCCTTGGGCTCGACACCTGGCGCAGGGTCCGGAGCCACCGGGAACGACGAGGCCGGCGCGACTCCTGTGGGCGCGCCCGAGCGGACGACGGGAAGGGGCACGAAGGCCGGCATCGGCCTCTTCTTGGCGCTCTTCGCGACCAGCCAGCGCAGCGCCCACTCAGCGGGACCGCGCGACGATCCCAAAGCCTCGGCGATGGCGCAGCCCACGCCGATCAGCGCCCACACGACGAGCGCGATCAGGCCGGACACGGCGACGCCCAACGAGCGCACACCAAACGAGATCGACAACCCACAGATGAGGATGAAGAGCAGCGTCTGGGACAGGTAGGCGGTCATCGAACGACGACCGATCGCGCTGAGGAAAGCGCACGCGGTGCCCAGCTTCTCGCGCGGGCCGCCGCCCACGAGGGCCAGAAGCGCCAGCCAGCCGCACGCACCCGCGACCCCCGAAGCATGGAACAGCGGGTAGGACCAGGCGGCCGATCCCGCGAACGCCCAATCCAGCTGCATGAGCGCGAAAGGCAACCCTCCGAGCGCTCCGATCCCCAGGCCGCACGCCGCGATGCCGGACAGCAACGCCCCACGCCCGCGCGGGTCCTGGAGGAGGCCCCAGCGCGCCACGCCCACGCCGATCATGACGCAGGGAACCACCAGAGCCGTGAGGACAGTCATCGGCGTCGCGATGAGCCAGGAGGCAACAGACACCAGCGGATACCCCACGTCCAGCGATACAGGATCGTGGAACTCCAACATCATCGGTTCTCGGCCCATGAACGCCGCCATCGACCAGATTCCCAGCAGACTTAAGGAGCCAATGAGTGCGCCGACCAGCACACGCACCCATGCGCGCGTCATGACGATCACCTCAGCAAAAACCACCGCAACCAGGCCATACGCCCCGATGATGTCACCCGAGAAGAAGACAGCATGCACCAGGCCGAAGGCCAGCATCCACCAGCCGCGACGGCGAATCAGGCGCGAGGCCGTGCGGCGCGCATAACGCTCGACGTTCTCCTCGACAATCTGTCGTTGGACGGGATGCCAGCCGGCAACCTCCTCGGCAGTGAAGGTCTCCATGGCGGCCCGGCGCTCACGTTCCATCGTGCGCGAGGCCATGATCGCCATGCCGAAACCGAACAGGATCGAGAACAGCGGGTAGGCCCTGCGATCAACGAACAGGGTCCGCGCCAGGTACCACCACTGGTCGGCGCTGCCCATCGCCGCAAGCGCCGCATGCCCGGCGTGAGGCGCCTCCGGGAAGTACCTGAGCCAAAAGGGGACGTTTGCGAGCGCAATGAGCGCGAGCATGAAGCCGCGCGCGACGTCGGGGGCCGGGTATCGAAGCTGGCGTTCTCCCGTGAAAGACAGGGTGTCCATGGCGTCCTTCCTCGTGGTGGTGTTAGTGCGACAAAGGGGCGAGGCCGGAGAGTCTGTCCGGGCCTCGCCCCTGATCACGTCGCACGGGTCAGTACATCGCTGACATCATGGCCTGCTGCTGAAGCTCTTTGGTCTTACTGCCGGCTCGAACCACGAGGACGATACCGACGATCAGCAGGACGATGCCAGTGACGCCAACCACGGTGCTCCACAGGAACGCGCCGGTGGTCGAACCCACCATCTCCTCACCGCTCGCGGGAAGTCCCGTGATCCGTGCGGTGGACGGCAGGCCCTGGCACTGGATCCTGTAAGTACCCTGCGCCAGACCATCGAGGTAAAACACCTCCCCACTGCCCTGCAGCTGCTTCATCTCGAAGCTCTGGTTGCTTGCATTGATCAGCGCGCACGAGGACGCCTTATCGGGAGAGAGAGACACCGTGTAGCTACCGTTAGCGCCAACCTCGACGTTCCCACCGTTCGATACGACAGCGCCAGCGGCCATGTTTTCAGCTATGCCCGTAAGCCCCTGGAACATGAGGACGAAGAAAAGGATGGGGGCGGCGACAAAAGACGCGAGGACGCCCAGGACGATGAGAATGGTGCCGGGGGCCTTGCTGGGGCCCTTCACGATCGGCATCGGGGCCGGACCACCGTAGCCTCCACCCTGGAAGTTCTGAGGTCCTCCCTGCATCGGCATGCCCTGCATGGGCATACCCTGCATCGGAGCTCCCGCTCCGTTGTCACCGTACTGGGGCCAGGGTGTGCCCTGATTGCCCGGGACACCGTAGGTGGGATTCGACATGCGCGTGCCTTCCTAAAGGAAATTTTACTTAAGCATAACAATGCGGCACGCGGACTGAACAGTGCGCCGACGCGATTGGAACGCTCAGATAACCCTCGATCGTACGCTGTTTCCTGCCGTGGGGGAAAGCGTCAGAGGGAAGCGCAAAGGGGACGAGGCCCGGGATAGCTCCCCAGGCCTCGTCCCCTTTGTGGACCTTGAGTCAGCGCACGGCGCTCAGCATGGCTTCCTGCGTGATGCGGCGGCGCTTGCCGTTCACCTTCACCAGGAGGACGATGCCGACGATCAGGAGAATCAGGCCGACGACGCCAACGACGGTGCCCCACACGAAGGGCATGGCGAAGACCTTTGCAACGACCTCAGGCGATGCGTTGAATGCGGTGATATTCGCGCCGCTGGCGATACCGTCACACTGCAGCACGTACGAGCCCGCGGGCACGTGCTCCACCAGGTACACGTCCTCGCTGCCAGCATAAGGTTCCAGCTCATAGCTCTTGTCATCTGCGCCGATCAGCGAGCAGGAGGGATCCTTGTGCGCGTCGCCGCGCACCATGAAGACGCCGTCCGCGGTCACGGTGACGACGCTGCCATTGGCGGTGGTACCGCCCTTGACCGCGTTGCCATCGGTGCCGGCCACACCGGCGATCATCGTGGCGAAGAAGACAATCGGCGCGATGAAAACCATGAGCACCACGCCGAGAACGAGCGTGGTAATGGCGCCGCCTCGACCGGGCAGCTTCGGCATGGCCACGGGCGCGGGAGCACCGTAGCCCTGCGGGGCTGCGGCACCCGGGTAGGAAGTGCCGTTCGTGGGCACCGCGTTCTGCTGGCCCGCGGGACCGTAGGAGGGGTTCGACATGTCTGTGCCTTTCTAATGGGACATCTACTCGACTCGTGAGTAAGCCGCGCAGATTGACGAGAACGTGCCAACATAGCACACCGGCGACCGCTGCGCGGAATCGGTGGTGAAAAATTCCGAGTTCTGGTCGCGTATCAGCTTAGCGAAACTCCGCTCAGGCGCTCCTCCCGCAGCTCGGCGACACCCGGCACGTCGAGCGGCTCCAGCGCCACGCCCGTGGCGCGCTCGAGCAGCAGGTCCGCCAGCTCGGGGTTACGAGCCAGAGCGGGGCCGTGCATGTAGGTGGCGATGACGGACCCCTGAACGGCGCCGTCGTAGCGCACCTCGGGCGCGTCCTCTCCCTGGGGTGTGCCGTTTCCGACGCCCGAGATGACGCGTCCCAGCGGGGAGGCATCGGGGCCGAGAACGGTGCCACCACCGTGGTTTTCGAAGCCGGTGAGAGTCTGGGTCAGGCCGTCGAGGACGGGCTCACAGACGAGCTCGCCGATCGCTCGGTGTCCCTGGGGGCGCGTCGTAATGTCGAGGACGCCCATGCCGGGAACGCGCACGCCGCGAGCATCCTCGTACCAGTGGCCGAGAACCTGCAGGGACGCGCAGATCGCGAGGAGGGGGCGCCCCGCGTCGAGGGCACGGGCGAGACCGGAGGTGCCGCGGAATTTGTCGGCCGCGAGTGCCTGAGCGGTATCTTCACCACCTCCGAGAGTGTAAATGTCCAGGCTGTCCGGGATCTCCTCGGTCAGGCCGACGTGGACGACCTCGGCATCAATGCCGCGCCTGCGGGCACGCTCGGCGAGGATCAGCGCGTTGCCGCTGTCGCCGTAGGTGCCCAGGACCTCGGGCATGAGGACGCCGATTCGCAGCATGGAGGTGCTCATCGCGTGCCTTCCTTTCGATCGAGCAGGACCTTGAAGTCGCGCATGGCCGTGTAGTTGAGGAGCATCTCGACGCGGCCGGGCTCGCACGCGGCGAGGGCGTCCATGGGCAGCGGAACGAGGTCGCAGTGGACGCCCGCATATTCGAGGCGCACGGCCAGGTCGGCGCCGCGCTCACCGCAGGCTACGACGCGGCGGCCGGGCTGCTTGACGGCGGAAAAGTCGACGTCCCACAGCCAGGAGAGGTCCTGGCCGTCGGGCACCTGGCCGTTGACACCGATGACAACCTGGTCGACGCGCGGGTCGATCATCGTCATGGCTTCCTGCCATCCGGCGGGGTTCTTGGCGAGCATGAGGCGCGCACTGCGTCCGTTGACATCGTGGACGGAGTAGCGTCCCGCGACTTCGGTGACGGCGCTGACGGCCGCGGCGGCAGCAGCGGGGTCAATGCCCATCGCGACGGCGGCGGCGACAGCCTGCGCGGCATTGCCAAGGTTGGCGCGCCCGGGAAGCTTCAGTTCGAGGGGGACGCTGACGCCATTGGGTCCACGCAGCGTCGCACGCGGCCCCTCGGGGGCCAGCTCGACGTCCTCGAGCCACCACTGAGGCTGAGGACGGCTGCTGAGCTCAGGGAGTTCCTCGCCGTCGAAGGCGGGGATCAGGTGCCAGTCCTCGCCGGAGCGAACGACGCGGCCACCGCGCGGGTATGCGGCGGAGTCCCCGCCCCAACCGGCGCCTGCGGCCACCCACACGACGTTCGGATTGTCGGCGGCGGCCGAGACAATGAGAGGGTCGTCGCAGTTGGCGACGACGACGGCACCCGGGTGGGCAGATGCCCCGTCACGCAGGCGACGCTCGACGGAGCCGATTTCGCCGACGCGGTCGAGCTGATCGCGCGAGAGATTCAGGTACACGAAGACCGATGGATTGACGTCGGCGGCGACGGCGGGCACGTGCATCTCGTCGACCTCGAGGGCCGCACGCGTTGCTCCCTTACCCTGCATGAGGGCCGTAATCACGCCAGAGGTCATGTTGTCGCCATTGATGTTCGAGGCGACGGGTCCGGCGCTTTCGAGGGCCGCCCGCACCATACGGGTCGTCGTCGACTTTCCGTTCGTGCCGGTCACGATGACGGAGGAGTAGGGGGCTGCCAGCTCCGAGAGGAACTTCGGCGAGATGCGCATGGCAACCTCACCGCCGATCATGCCACCGGATCCGCGTCCGAGGGCCCGGGAGGCGAAGCGGGCGGCACCGCCGGCCGCTTTGGCCACGCGTGAGCGCACCGAGAGGTGATGCGAAGATTTCGTCATACGTCCACGTTAACGCATGCGGGGCATCAGTCGCGCCGCTGACGCATCTCGACCCGTTCTAAGAGGACATAGACGAGGGGCGTCGCGGGGACCGCTTTCCTCGCGCGACACGCTGATACCCATCTGACCTGCACAGATAGTTACGTATTGCATACCGACGTTATCCACGCCATCTCTCTGTGATGGCATCGATATTTCCTACCGGTCAATAACGACCAACGAGCCACCTCAGAGCACCGTCCCACCGGCTCACAACACGAGCATTTTCAAGGAAAAGGCGCATCCGCGAACAAAATTGCAGGTCAGGGGGCATTTCCAAAAAATAGTAGCGAATCTGACGCACACATTTCGCGCATCCCCTGCACGTTTGCGCCAAGCGGTCCACACCCCAAAAATCAACTATCGAAACCGGCCGTGACCTGGTAAAACTATGTTCAGCAGGCGAAAGCCTGTCGCCTGTTCCAGGCTTCGGTCGGGGATCCTGTGTGCCCCCGGATCCTCGATCGAATATGCTGCGGGACCCATCCTTTGGATGGGTCCCGCAGTCCTTTATGTCTCGATGCCCTAGCGGCAAGAGACGATCGTCCCCTCAATCACCGCGCGCCCATTCGATCGCGGCGCAGCCGGAAGTGCCGAACGCGCCGAAGCCTCGGAGGAGGCGAGCGCCGCGAGCGCCCGCACCGGATTCCACACGGTGAGAGAGCCTCCAGAGCGAGCCTCAGACCTCGAGGAGCTATCCCATGGGCGCTGGCCTCGTCGCATCGGCATGACCTGACCGTCAGCAGACGCAGCAAACACGCGATTGCGCTTAGCCTCGGCCTCGGCGACCGCCCCACGCAGGGCGTCCCGCTCCTCTTCCAAGGCCTCGACGCGCCGCTCGAGCTCGAGGATACGTCGGATACCCGCCAGGTTGATACCCTCTTCCTGGCTCATCCGCTGCACGTCGCGCAGACGCTGCACGTCCCGCTTCGTATAGCGGCGTCCCCGCCCCTTTGTACGGGCGGGGATCACCAGGCCGAGACGGTCGTACTGGCGCAGGGTCTGCGGATGCATGCCCGCCAACTCGGCCGCAACCGAGATGACGAACGTGATCGCATCGTCCGATCCCGTCTTCGCCATGGCTTACTCCTCCACGGCCTCGATCAGGGAGGCGCGCACGTCGAGGTCACCCTCGGCCTTCGCCATCTCCTTCGCGAGCTTCTTGAGGTCGCGGCTCGGCTTTTCCGGAACCTGGATGGCGACACGGGCAATCAGGTCGCCCGTCGCCTTGGAGGTCTTCACTCCCCCGCCGCGCACGCGGATCTCAGCGCCCGAGGAGGAACCCGCGGGCACCTTGACCGTGGCCGTGTTGCCGTCGATCATCGGCACGTCAACGACGGTGCCGAGGATGGCCTCGGACACGGTCACGGGCAGGGTGAGGACCAGGTCGTCACCCTCGCGCGAGAACACGGGATGCGGCTTGACCGTCACGGCGACCTCGAGGTCGCCCGCGGGACCGCCGTTGATGCCGGGCTTGCCGTGGCCCTTGACGCGGACCTTCTGGCCGTCCTTGATACCCGCGGGGATGCGGACCTTGATCGGAGATCCGCCGACCTTGATGGTCAGGGTCGCGCCGTTCAGGGCCTGACGGAAGGAAATGGCCAGCTTGGCGCGCACGGTCCCGCCCTTTTCAGGGGTGGGTGCCGCCTGCTGGGCGTGACCGGCGGCGCCGAAGGGCGAACCGTAGGGGTCGCCCCCAAAACGCGCGCCACCGCCGCCACCGCCGAAGAGGCCGGAGAGGATGTCCTCGAAGCCCGCCCCGCCGCCGGGCATGCCGGAGGTCTGGAAGCGCACGTTATGGCCGCCGCCTCCGAAGCCACCGGCGCCGCCGAAGGCACCGAAGAGGTCCTCGAAGCCGCCCGCGCCGCCCGATCCGGCGGAGAAGCGTGCCCCACCGCTAGCCATCGCGCGGATCGCGTCATAGCGCTTACGATCCTCGTCATTGGACAGGACGGCGTAGGCCTCGCCGATTTCCTTGAACTTGGCCTCAGCGGCCTTGTCGCCCGGGTTCTGATCCGGGTGCCACTGCCGAGCCAGCTTGCGGTAGGCCTTGGTGATGGCCTTCTTGTCCGCTGTCTTGTCGACTCCGAGGACCTTGTAGAAGTCCTTGGAGAACCATTCCTGTTCACTCACGCGCGTGTCACCTCTCTTTCAGTTGCGAGCGTGTCGATGTCATTCAGGGTTGTTCACCAGTACCTTCGCGGCGCGCACAACGCGTTCGCCACGGCGGTAGCCGCTCGCGAGGACCTGCCCGATGACGGGATGGTCGACGTCCGGGCTGGTGGTCGCCATGAGGGCGTCGTGCAGGGCGGGATCGAAGTCGTCGCCCGGAGCGCCATAGCGCTCGAGCTCGAAACGCGTCTTGAGCGTCTCCTCGAGCTTCGTGGCGATCGACGCGAAGGGGCCGTCCTCCAGGTCGCCGTGCGCGCGGGCGGCGGCGATGTCGTCGAGGACGCTGATGAGCGACTCGATGACCTCATCCTGGCCCGCGGTCTTGTGGCCGGGGATGGCCTCCTTGGAGCGGCGCACATAGTTGGCGTACTCCTGGCCCTGGTTATACAGCTCCGCGTTGGCGCGGGCCAGCTGGTCTTCGACGCTCGCGATGCGCTCGAGGGCCTTGGCGAGGTCGGAGTCCTCGATCTGCTCCTCGAAGGCGCTCATGTCGTCGGTCGAACCCTCGGACGAGGCTTGGGCAGCGTCATCCGCGCCGGGTGCGGTCTCGTTGTTCTCGGCCGCCTGGCCGGCCGGGGCCGACTCGAAGGAGTCGGCCCCGGCGACGTTGGCGTCTTCGTTGGGCGCCGAGAAACCGTTGGTTTCTTCGGTGCTCACTTGTTGTCCTCGTCAACGATCTCGGCGTCCACGACGTCGTCCTGCGCGGGCGCGGACTGGGCGCCGGCCTCGTCGGCCTGCTGCTTGGCGTAGATCTCCTGGCCGATCTTCATGCCGGACTCGGACAGGGTCGCCATGGCGGTCTTCACGGCCTCGATGTCGTCACCCTTGAGGGCTTCCTTGACGGCGTCGACGTCCTTCTGGACGGCCTCGCGGGTCTCCTCGGAGATCTTGTCGGCCTCGTCCTTGAGCAGCTTCTCCGTCGAGTAGACGGCCTGCTCAGCCTGGTTGCGGATGTCAGCCTCTTCGCGGCGCTTCTTGTCCTCGGCGGCGTGCTCCTCGGCCTCGCGCACCATGCGGTCGATGTCCTCCTTGGGCAGGGAGGAACCGCCGGTGATCGTCACCGACTGCTCCTTGCCGGTGCCGCGGTCCTTCGCGGAGACGTGAACGATGCCGTTCGCGTCGATGTCGAAGGTGACCTCGATCTGCGGCACGCCACGGGGGGCCGGGGCGATGCCGGACAGCTCGAAGGTGCCGAGCAGCTTGTTGTCACGGGCGAACTCACGCTCACCCTGGTAGACCTGGATGAGCACGGAGGGCTGGCCGTCCTCGGCGGTGGAGAAGATCTCCGAGGCCTTGGTCGGGATGGCCGTGTTGCGGTCGATGAGCTTGGTCATGACGCCACCCTTGGTCTCGATGCCGAGCGACAGCGGGGTCACGTCGATGAGCAGGACGTCCTTGCGGTCACCCTGGATGACGCCGGCCTGCAGGGCAGCGCCCACGGCGACGACCTCATCGGGGTTGACACCCTTGTTGGGCTCGCGGCCGCCGGTCAGCTCCTTGACGACCTCGGTGACGGCGGGCATACGGGTGGAGCCGCCGACGAGCACGACGTGGTCGATCTCGGAGACGGTCACGCCGGCCTCGGCCATGACATCGCGGAAGGGCTTCTTGGTGCGCTCGAGCAGGTCGGAGGTGAGCTCCTCGAACTTGGCGCGCGTGAGGGACTCATCCAGGTGGATGGGGCCATCGGCGGTCATGGACAGGTACTGCAGCGAGATGTTCGTGGAGGTCGCGGAGGACAGCTCCTTCTTCGCCTGCTCAGCGGCTTCCTTCAGGCGCTGGAGGGCGACCGCGTCCTTGGACAGGTCGGCGCCGGTCTTAGCCTTGACCTGGTCGATCAGCCAGTTGACGATGCGCTGATCCCAGTCATCGCCACCCAGGTTGTTGTCGCCGGAGGTGGCGCGCACCTGGATGGTGGAGAAGCCGTCGTCATCCTTGCCCACCTCGAGGAGGGACACGTCGAAGGTGCCGCCACCGAGGTCGAAGACCAGGATGAGCTCATCTTCCTTGCCCTTTTCGAGGCCGTAGGCCAGGGCCGCGGCGGTGGGCTCGTTGACGATGCGCTCGACCTTCAGGCCGGCGATCTGACCGGCATCCTTGGTGGCCTGGCGCTGAGCGTCGTTGAAGTAGGCGGGGACGGTGATGACGGCCTCGGTGACGGGCTCACCCAGGTAGGCCTCGGCGTCAGCCTTCAGCTTCATGAGGATGCGCGCGGAGATTTCCTGCGCGGTGTACTTCTTGCCGTCGATCTCCGTGGTCCAGTCGGTGCCCATGTGGCGCTTGACGGAGGAGATGGTGCGGTCGACGTTGGTGACGGCCTGGCGCTTGGCGATCTCGCCAACCAGGACCTCACCGGTCTTGGAGAAGGCGACGACCGAGGGGGTCGTGCGAGCGCCTTCGGCGTTGGGGATGATAGTGGGCTCGCCGCCTTCGAGGACGACGATAGCGGAGTTGGTGGTACCGAGGTCGATGCCGACTGCACGTGCCATGGTTGTTGTCCTTTCGTTCGCTCAGCCGTCTCCGCTTCTGGAGCGGCTCGCGTTGGTCTGTGTGGTCTATGTGGTGCCGGGAGGGTCCCGACACATCCTTGAGTCTGTTGTACTCAACTTTAGGAGCAGGGTTTTTATTCCGCAACCCGAAGCCCTCAAACTTGAGTCTGATGTACTCAACTTTGCAGGACCGACTTTTATTCCATCACCGGCGCCCACAAGCTTGAGCTACTCAAAACCTGAGTCTGATGTACTCAACTTTCTTTTCGCGGTTTTATTCCATTTGACATGGCCAGGCAGAACGCGGCCACATGGTGCGGAAATTTGCATAGTGTCAAACGGTCGTAAGTCGAACGAAAGCTTGTCGTAAGTTTTTGCAAAATTCGAAAGTGGCGTACTACACCCCTCCTCTGGCAAACTAGTAACGCTCTCAACGACCGAGAGTCCCGTCAATCAATGGAGACTTGATGCGCATCACGAACCGACTGGCTGGCAGCCTCCTCGCCGGCCTACTGACACTAGGAATGGCAGGTCCCGCCTTGGCCGACACGCCAGCAGCCGACGGCACCCAGTCCGCCGCCACCGCCCCCCAGGCCACCTACGACGCGCGCTACGCGATCCCCGCAGCCGTCGCCACCTCTGACCAGGCAAAGGTCGCGCAGTGGCAGGACATGAAGTACGCCATGTTCATCCACTGGGGCGTCTACTCCTCCTACGCAGGCTGGTACAAGGGCCAGAAGCAGGAAGTGGGCTACCCCGAGCAGATCAAGGCATGGGGCCACCAGCAGACCTGGGATTCCCGTATCCCGCTGCAGGGCATCCCGCGCGAGGAGTACCTGGCCACCGCCCAGACCTTCGAAGCCCCCAACTTCGACGCGACCGCGTGGTGTCAGCAGGCCAAGGACAGCGGCATGAAGATGCTGCTCATCACCTCCAAGCACCACGACGGCTTCGCCATGTGGGACACGGCCACGACCGACTACAGCTTCACGAAGCAGTCACCCTCGCACCGCGACCCGATCCTCGAACTGTCGCAGGCCTGCCAGAAGGTCGGCATCAAGTTCGGCCTCTACTTCTCCAACATCGACTGGGAGAAGCAGCCGGAGAACCCGTGGCGTAACGACAACACGCTGGACGAAGAGGGCTACATGGACTACATCCATGCTCAGCTCAAGGAACTCCTCGGCGGCAAGTACGGCGAGATCGCCGAGCTCTGGTACGACATGGGCAAGCCGAACCCCGCCCAGTCCGACCAGCTGCGCGCATGGGCGCACGAGCTCCAGCCGAACATCATGATCAACTCCCGCGTGGGCAACGACCGCGCGGACTTCGAGGTCGGCTGGGACAACGAGATGCAGTCCGAGCAGACCCAGGGTCCCTGGGAGTCGGCCGTCTCGATCTTCCACAAGACCTGGGGCTACGCGAACTGGGACGACGCTGCTCCCAAGTTCAAGGACACCGGCTACCCGGACTACTCCGAGGAAGACTGGGACCACATGATCGACGTCGACAACACGACGGCGTTGCGTAAGGCCCCGGGCGGCGCCCGTACCAAGACCACCGAGATCGTGGGCAACATGTTCTCGACCGTGGCCCTGGGCGGTCAGTTCCTCTTCAACGTCGGCCCGAAGTTCGACGGCTCCTACGACCCGTGGGACGCCTCGGTCCTCAAGGGCATCGGCGACTGGAACCGCGCACACCCCGGCGTCCTCAACAACTCGCGCCCGACCCACTTCCCCATCGAAACCTGGGGCAAGACCATGGTCGATGATTCCCACATCTACCTGGGCATCGAGAAGTGGCCGGCCGACGGCACGATCACGCTGCGCGGCGCCGGCGCCAACGACATCTCCTCGGTGAAGCTGGACGGCTCCGACGCGGCTCTGACCTACAAGGTCGAGGGCAACGACCTCGTCATCACGCTGCCCGCGCAGCCCGACGAGATCCTCCCCGTCGTCACGGTCACCACGAACGGCACGCCGAACTACGTGCCCACCGGCCTGACCACCATCGGCACCGAGGCGACCACGATCCCCGCCTCCGGCCTCGAAAAGTTCAAGGCCCCCACCCCCAAGACCGGTGAGACCAGCTTCACGGCCTCCATCACCTCGGGCGACCAGGTCGCCTCGGGCGTGCGCGTCGCCTTCGACACCGAGGGCTTCACGGACGCCTACGCGAAGTACAAGGTCAGCGTCAACGGACAGGTCATCAAGAACCTCACCGTCGCCGAGCTCAAGGAAGGCGTCGGCCCCTTCGCGATCGGAGCGAACGAGACCGCTCGCGTGACCCTGGAATACGACAACCCGGCGTACGCCCTCAAGGGCTTCGGCAAGGACACGACCGTCAAGTCGGTCACCGTCAAGGCCGAGAAGCTCTCGACCCCCGCCGTGATCGTCGAGCCGTCGGCCGTCGAGGCCGGCAAGAACGTCACCGTGAAGGGCACGGGCTTCGCCCCCGAGTCGACCGTGACGCTCACGCTGCACTCTGAGCCCGTCGAGGTCGGCACCGCCACCACTGACGAGAACGGTGACTTCACCGCCGAGGTGACGGTCCCCGCCAACACCGAGGCCGGCGAGCACACGGTCGTCGCCGAATCCACCACGCCCGCCGTGACGGCCTCCGCGCCGCTGACGGTCACCGCGCCGCCGGCACCCGCCGAGGACCCGAGCGCCGCTCCGAGCGCGCAGCCCTCC
>ERZ773246.368-NODE-368-length-18879-cov-88.4747_pt1 | contig 18879 bp, 14 predicted proteins | sample MGYA00580519_ERZ773246 | MGnify/ENA primary metagenome ERZ773246 (study PRJEB29015, sample SAMEA2738153) | human oral metagenome | biome: human oral; feature: human-associated habitat; material: saliva | place: China | collected 2246 ...
ATAATAAAATTTTTTATCATCTTTTATCTTTTAAAAATTCCCCTAGCAATAGGGGATTTTTTGTTGCCATTTGTCCCATTTTACGATTATTGATATAATAAAACCCTCGCCTGATCGGCGAAGCACATTTGAAAGGGTATTTATGAAAAACATTCGTTTCTATACAATCAGCCTGCTTTCACTTTTGACGTTAGCAGCATGCTCACCTGCAAATTCTGCGCAACCAGCAAAAACAGCTTCTAGTTCTAGAAAACCGATCAAACAATCTTCTACCAAAAAATCATCTAGTAAACCGTCGAGCACTTCTTCAGACAGCACTAGCTCAGATGATTTTTCAGATCGCTTCAACATGGATCCTGATGACGGAGCTTCTCTCCAATATGTCCCTGGAGCTGCGTCCATTCCTGAAATTGAAAAGCTCAAGAACCTTCATCCTACGACTGGTTTTGTACTAAGAACTCAAGATGGCCAAGAGGTTGGTGGACCTAAAGCCAGAAGCAGTTACGACGACGTGGTTGCAGCCTTTGGTCAGCCTATGGATAGTACAGACAGTGTTAATCCTGGCGACGGGGTCAATGTCTGGGTAACAGACAATGGCGATATCATGGCTTTCTTCCGCAATAATGTCCTAACAGATATTACCTTCCGTCTGAAAGGCGGAGATGCCAACCATCAGTCTACTGGTGGTATTTCCAAATCAGATACACCAAAAACGGCACTCGAGCGTCTCGGAAAACCTTATGCCATCATGCGTTCAGAAAGTGGGCCCAGCTATATCTATAAAGATAGCAACGGAGATGAATCTAGCTTCTCTACGCAAGGAGACAAGATCTTCAATGTCATGTCTGCCGCAGAAACCAAGCGGTTGAAAGGCATCACCGGCATCGATAAAAATCAATAATAAGCAATCAAAAGAGGCTGGGACAAAAGTCCTAGCCTCTCAATTATTTTTGGATTGTCGAGCAAGACGCAGTGGTTGAGTGGGCTCTACTACGCTGATTTCATCAGCTTTTACAGCCCTACTCAACTGTGCGGAGGTGGGACGACGAAATCGAATTCTAACGAATTACCGATTTCTGTCCCACTCTCTCTTTCTTACAATTCAGCAATTTGGTTCAAATTCACTTCTGCAACTGTATCGTTACCGAACATAGAAATAACCATTTTCACCTTGTTGTTATCAATTTCAGTGATCTTACCAGTGTAGTCTGTGAAGGCACCATCGATGATGCGAACTGTATCCCCCACTTTAACATCCAAATCAAACTCTTGTACGGTTTGACCCATAGAGAGCAAGATACTGCGGATTTCTTCTTCCAACAATGGGGTTGGTTTTGAACGGTTCCCGTGTGATCCGACGAAACCTGTAACGTTCGGTGTATTCCGGACAACAAACCAAGCTTCATCTGTCATGACCATTTCTACCAAGACATAACCTGGGAAGCGGTTTTCTTCGATTTCTTTTGTTTTACCATTTTTCTCAACTTGTACGGTTTGAGTTGGAATCTCTACGCGCAAGATGTTTTCTAACATATTGTAAGTTTGCGCACGTTGCAAAAGATTCTCTTTTACCTTGTTTTCATATCCTGAGTAGGTTTGTAGTACAAACCAGCCTTTATCAAAACTGTCCATTTGGGCATCCTTTCTTTCTGTTTAGCCTGCTCGAGCTTTTGTGAACATACTAAAAAAAGCCTCTTGGCTTTCGTTTTCCTAGCTTCATTATACCACATTTTGCCGGAATGCAAAGAGGTTTGCTGATTTATTTTTTAGAAAGGGCCATAAAAAATGGGACCCCGTGGGTCCCACCTGGCTTCTTTTCTTAAAAGAAATTAATCATGTGCAATAGGCCACGTGCAATGACTTTGTCAAACAAATAAATCAAAGCTACAAAGAAAGCGGTGTACTCAATCACTGAGATAAAATTTTTCCATCTTTCCTTGCGATTTGGCCAAGTTGTATCTTTTAGTAAGACGAAAATATCTTTAATGAATTTCACAACTCTCTCCTATCGTGTTTCTTTATGGATGGTATACTTGCTGCAATGTTTGCAGAACTTATTGACTTCTAGACGTGTTGGTTTTGGCGTCCCACTCAACTTAATGGAGTAATTGCGTGACCCACAAACCGTACACGCTAGACTTGCTTTTTTTAATGCCATAACGCCTCCGTTCACCCCATTATAGCAAGTTTTCCACGTTTTGACAAGAACAGAAAATCTCCTGTCAAGAAAAAAGCAAATCTAAAGCGTTATCACTCTGGTTTTTTCCTCATTTTTGGTAAAATAAAACAAAAGGAGACGAATATGAAAAGTGATAACCTAAAAGAAAGTAGAAATATCGAAGATCGGCGAGGCCAAAGCTACTCCCAATCTTCTAGCAATAGCAACCTTGGCGGGGGAATTTTACAGATCTTGCTATCGCCTGGAAGCTTCAAGAGCAAGATCGTCCTTATCCTCCTCATAGTCCTTCTGGGTGGGGGAGGAGCTAGTCTTGGTGGACTCTTTGGAAATGGAAGCTCCCAACCTTACCAGTCCAGCCAAGTCACACGCACCAACCAGACTCATGTCGACGATGCAGACGCACAGTTCGTCAGCAAAGTCCTTGGGACAACCGAAGATCATTGGCACAAGGTCTTTCAAGCAGAAGGACGGACCTACCAGGAGCCCAAACTAGTCTTCTATACCGGACGGACAAAGACAGGCTGTGGGGTTGGGCAAGCATCGGCTGGCCCCTTCTACTGTCCAACTGATAAGAAAATTTATTTGGATATGAGCTTCTACAAGGAATTGACAACCAAATACAAGGCTAGTGGGGACTTTGCCATGGCCTACGTCATCGCCCACGAAGTCGGCCACCACGTACAAAACGAGCTGGGGATCCTTGGTAAATACCACCGGATGCAGCAAGGACTTTCTGAAAAGGAACGAAATGCCATCAGCGTCCGCATCGAGCTGCAAGCAGATTATCTAGCAGGGGTCTGGGCCCGCTCCATTCAAGACCGAAACCTTCTGGATATCGGCGATATCGAAGAAGCCATGAATGCGGCCCATGCAGTCGGTGACGACACTCTCCAGGAGCATGCATACGGCTACTCGGTGCCAGATAGTTTTACCCACGGGACTTCGGAGCAACGGATGCGCTGGTTCAAACGAGGATATCAATATGGAGACTTGCAACACGGCGATACCTTTAGCTTGTCAGATAGTGAACTTTAAACAAAGATCTATTCAGAAATACTTCTGAATAGATCTTTTAGAATATAGACAAATTGCATTTTACATAAAACAACCTAAGTGACGTTGAGAAATTAAAATCATTAATACTATTAGGATCATTTCAACAGAAACTTTCTGCCGTGAGAAAAGTGCTAGAAACAGGATTGTTTCTAGCACTCGGGAGTTTTGGAACCTTAGGTCCAAAACTAAGTCATGGAACTTCTTCGAAGTTCGCTGACGTCCGTACTCACCTAAGGAAAGTTGCTAAGATGACTTTATCTTCAATCTGCAAAAAACGATTCAGAAGAATTTCTGAATCGTTTTTTTGATTAGAAACCAAGCCAACCTTTGAAAGTATCCCAAGCATTTTTCGCTTTTCCTGGGATATCTGCCTCGTCGATTGCTTTTTTCGCATCATCGACCATATTCGACGCCTTTTCTTTGACATCCTCAAAGAAACCTTTGTCTTCTTTGCTGTCTGTTTCTGTAGTTTCTTCTCCGACTGGCGCAATGCCATTTTCAGCATAAGAGTTCTTCACCGAGTCAAACTGGGTACCGTCTGTATAAGGCAAAACACTATTTGCAACATTGCGGAAGATCTCCGATGCCGTTCCTGCACTACTGTCGGTCAAGTAATGACCTTCATCGGTCGTTGGGAATCCAAGCCACTGACTGATGACCACATCTGGTGTGTAGCCGATCACCCACTGGTCTCCAGAGAGGTCCTTATTAAAGCTGGTCTCTGTCGTCCCGGTTTTTCCTGCCATGGTATAGCCATAAGGTGCAGCATTGACCCCCGTACCATTACTGAAGGTTCCCAGCATCATATTGGTCATCTTATCTGTTGTTGACCCACTGAGCACCCGTGTTGATTTCTGACTGTGGCTCTTGACCACCTGACCACTAGCATTTTCGATCTTGGTAATGAGGTGGGCATCATTCATGACCCCGCCATTGGCAAAGGTTCCATAGGCTTGGGCCATCTGCATCGGATTGGTTGTCACACCAGCTCCCAAGGCAACGGCAAGCGATTTTTCCACCTTGTCCATGTTGAGACCAAATTTTTTACCGTACTCAAAGACCGTATTGAGGCCCAAATCATTAGCGGTCGCTACTGCTGGAAGGTTGAGGGATTCTGCCAATGCCTGGTACATCGGTACCGTTGGGCTAGACTGGATTCCTGCATAGTTATTGACTTCATAGCTTCCGTATCGGGTGGTGCTATTGTCCAGTTCCTTATTGGTAGACCAACCTTCTGCAACGGCTGGGCTATAGACCACTAACGGTTTGATGGTTGATCCCGGACTGCGAGCAGCCTGGGTGGCATAGTTGTAGGTACGGAATCCTGGATTTTCATCGCTACCGACACGACCTACGAGAGCCCGAACCCCACCAGTCTTAGGATCAAGAGCGACACTACCAGACTCTGCGCGCGTGCCATCTTCTGCTACTGGGAAGAGAGCGGTATTGTCATAGATCACCTGCATGCTCGCTTGGTAATTCTGATCCAGCTCGGTGTAGATCCGGTAGCCATTTTTGACAATATCTTCTTCGGTGAGACCATATTCGTTGACCGCTTCATTGATGACCGCATCAAAATAGGATGGGTAGCGGTAATCTTCCGACTTCCCTTCATAGGCATCAACCAGCTGGCCATGGATATCAACAGCAGCAGACTGATCAGCTGTTGCCTGGTCAATATAGCCAGCCGCTACCATGTTTTGAAGGACCGTATTGCGGCGGTTGGTCGCATTTTCTACCGAGTAGAGCGGGTTATAGATCTCTGGTCCCTTGAGCATACCTGCGAGAACCGCGGACTGATCCAGACTTAATTGACTGGCTGAAACCCCAAAATACTTCTTGGAAGCATCCTCAATTCCCCAGACTCCATTTCCAAAATAGGCATTGTTGAGGTACATAGTGAGGATCTCTTTTTTACTGTATTTTTTATTGATTTCAAGCGCCAAGAAGAATTCTTTGGCCTTCCGTTCCACCGTCTGGTCCTGAGACAGGTAAGCATTTTTAGCTAACTGCTGGGTGATAGTCGACCCACCACCAGAGCGACCCAAAGTCAAAATGGCTAAGAAGAAACGGCCATAGTTGATCCCGCTGTTCTTATAAAAACTCCGGTCCTCTGTGGCAACTACGGCATTTTGCAGGTTTTTACTAATAGCATCGAGTTCGACATAGGTTCCTTTTTGCCCGGTCAAACTTCCAGCCTGGTCCCCATTCTTGTCATAGATAATGGTGGTCGCCTTGAGTGCATTCTGCAGATCCTTGACATTGGTTGTCTTAGCAAGGTAGAAGAGATAGCCTCCTGTCAAGAGGCTAAAGCCTAGCCCAATGATCAGGAGTATCTTGGTCAAATGGAAACGGCGCCAAAAACGACGGAAGGGGTGCTGAGAGAGGGGCTTGCTCCTGTGTTTGTCCGAGCGACTATAGGTCGGCTCCACTCCCTCTTCTGGCAACTCCGTGTCTGGCACTTCTTCTGCCACCGTTTTGGGCGGATGATCCTTTCTAAAAAAAGTGATCGCATTTTCAAATAATTCTTTTATTCTATTCATACTTGTTATTGTAACACCTTATCCTTGTCCTAGCAAGAAAAGATAGCTCCTCTCTCATTCTCATTTAGTTTTCTTTAAGCTTAGATTTTGCTACAATAGGGTCATGAACTATCAATTTACCATCCCAGAAGCCTTTCCCCAGATGACTGTGAAAGAGCTTCTTGAGGACTACTTCCTTATCCCCCGTAAGATCCGGCATTTTTTACGGGTCAAAAAACACGTCTTGGTGAACGGAGAGACCATCAACTGGCAGAGTCCTGTTCAAAAAGGGGACCAGATCCAGCTGATCTTTGATGCGGACGATTACCCTGAAAAAGTGCTTCCAGCTGGTGACCCCCTTCTCGTCGAAGAACTCTATCAGGATGAGCACGTCATCATCGTCAATAAACCCGAAGGCATGAAGACTCACGCCAATGAACCGACGGAAATCGCTCTTCTCAACCACGTTTCTACCTATGTTGGATCCACCTGTTATGTCGTGCACCGCCTAGACAAAGAAACCAGTGGGGCCATTTTATTTGCCAAGAATCCTTTTATCCTCCCCATTCTCAACCGCATTTTGGAAGATAAAAACATCCAACGCGAATACTGGGCCTTGATTCAAGGTAGCTTGACGCAAAAAACGATCGTCTACAAGGATAAAATCGGACGCGATCGCCATGATCGGCGCAAGCGATTGGTCGATCCACGCAAGGGTCAGTACGCAGAAACCCAGGTAACGCAACTGAAAAAAATCGGGCGAAACAGCCTGGTCAAATGCCAGCTCAAGACGGGCCGTACCCATCAGATCCGAGTCCACCTCTCCCATCATGGGCACCCGATTGTCGGAGATCCTCTCTATAACCCTGCACGTGGAGAAAGACTCATGCTCCATGCCCACCGCTTGACCTTTACCAATCCATTAACGCTTGAAACCATACAAGTCGAGGCGCCATCAAAGAGTTTTGAAGAAGGGTTGAAAAAATGAGAAAAGAAGCAAAAAATAGGCTGGACAAAAACTGTTCAGCCTTTTATATTTGATAGAAATAACTGTATGACGCAGTGGTTGATTGGCATCTTTGTTCTCTTTTTAAGCTCCAAAGATAACCTAATCAACTGTGCGGGGGTGGGAAGACGAACTCTTTTTACTAGTCGGAGTTCTTTCCCACTCCCTTTTTATTATTGATAGCGTGGGGTGGCAAATCCACGGATATTGCCATGTCCGATCCTATAGGTATTACGACGAACTTGGTTGTTGGAGTTTCCTTCAATGGTATGAATAATCCCATTTGAGACGCTCTCAACAATTCCGATGTGATCCGCAAAGCCATTATTTTGCTGGCTATTTTGATCCCAGTTAAAGGTGATGATATCCCCTGCTTTTGGTGTAGTGGTACCATCTTCATTCCAAATGCCCAAACGTTTGAAGATCTGAATGTGACGTTCGACTCCACATTCACGACCAATCAAACCACTCAAGCCCTCACGTTGAAAGACTGTTGTGACAAAGATATCACACCAATCATCGGTCGTCTTCACTGCATAACCAACCGGAAGTGGTTTGACACTGTTGTAATCATTGACCAATTGATGATGCGCTGCAGTTCCGCCACGAACACCAACTAAACTAGCTGCTGCCCGTAAGACACGGTCCCGTTGTCCATTCGTTACACGAGGACTAAAAGCAGTTTGATCTACTGTCGCACGAGGATGAAGGGCTGTTTGACCGAGGTTAAAGCCTTCAACGCCACCATCGACATAGTCCACATAGACGTGAGTCGTATAGTTGCCTGATTGGTACTGGTGATTGGCTGTAGAAACCTGCACTTCTGTGTGCATACCAGAAGGTGCTGTTGTATACCAGAAGAGGTTTTCCTGATGTGCTTGAGACCAGGCTGCAACACGGATGTTCTTGATCCGACGTCCCTGAGGTGCTTGGTCCACCGTTACCGTAAAGGTTCCAGCACCAGAATTGACATTCTTGATAGAAGCTTGAGTCTTGGTCTTGGCATTTCGGAACTCCACTTCTGTAGTCGTTGTACCAGCACCCACACGAGAACCATCATTTTGAATGTAGTAAAGGTGAACATGGTACTTACCAGTAGAGTTCTTGTGATCGCTTGCTTTAACAGATACCTTGTAGTCTCCGTTCGCTTGACGAGTCGCTTCATACCAGCGGATATCGTCTTGGCCGTCCTTATCCGACCAAGTTGGAACTTGAACGGTCCGCACACCTTTAGGGCTGTAGACATCCTTAATGATGACGTCAAAGGTACCTGTATCCTTGTTGTTATTTTGGATCAAGAGAGTGCCGGTTGGACGAGATTGATTTTTGTAATCAATAAAAGCTTTCTTGACAAATTTGTTTTGGCCTTTGGCGTCCACATAGAAGACCTGCGCTTCGTACTCACCGTCAGCGTTTTCGTGGTCACTGGCTTTGGCTGTTACGGTATAAGAACCGTCTGCTTGACGAGTCGGAGTATACCAGATGATATCTTTCATCCCATTGGCATGAGACCAAAATGGAATCTTCACTTCTTTATAGCCATCGAAGCCTTGAAGGTTCTTAGCCGTAATGGTGAAAGTCCCATCTTTTTCTGATTTTGTAATGGTCAGATCAACAGATGGTCTAGGAGCTGTGTAGTCAATAAAAGCTTTCTTGACAAACTTGTTTTGGCCTTTAGCATCTACATAGAAAACCTGCGCTTCATACTGGCCATCAGCGTTTTCGTGATCACTAGCTTTCGCAGTCACTGTGTATGAACCATCTGCTTGACGAGTCGGAGTATACCAGACAATGTCTTTCATGCCGTTCGCATGAGACCAAAATGGAATCTTCACTTCTTTATAGCCATCGAAGCCTTGAAGATTCTTGGCGGTAATCGTGAAGGTCCCATCTTTTTCTGATTTTGCAATGGTTAAATCAACAGATGGTTTGGGAGCTGTGTAATCAATAAAGGCCTTTTTCACAAACTTGTTTTGACCCTTGGCGTCCACATAGAAGACTTGCGCTTCGTACTTGCCATCAGCGTTTTCGTGATCGCTGGCTTTGGCTGTTACGGTGTACGAACCATCTGCTTGACGAGTCGGAGTGTACCAGATAATGTCTTTCATCCCATTGGCGTGAGACCAAAATGGAATTTTCACTTCTTTATAGCCATCGAAGCCTTGAAGGTCCTTAGCAGTAATGGTAAAGGTACCTTCTGAATCTGATTTTTCAATATTCAAATCTGCTGAAACAGGAGACTCCTGTTGAGGGACACTCTCATTTCTTGCTGCTACCACTCGTGCGCGTGCGCCGTATGGAGCGCGACTAGCTACCACGGCAGGTGCTGGATGCTCTATTGCACCCTTCTCGCTAGTGACCTGCTCAGAAGACGGGGTATCACTAATAGTTGGTGTGATAGGTGCTGTCTTTGTTGGAACGGTATTTTCTGTCTGAACACCTTTCTCAACTCCCACTCCTTCGTTCACAGTATTCTGCGCTTCTGATGAAGTTGTTGTTTTTGCAACGACAGCTGATGTATTTTCTGGTGTTTGATCGGACGCATGTTGCTCATCGGCTTTGACTTGTTGTGTCGAAAAAGCCAACAAAACGGCTGTCCCAGCATAAAAAATAAGATCTTTCTTTTTCATGTATCTTCCCTTACAATTTTTTATACGGATTGTACCCACATAGTAGTATTATAGCACAAACCGCCGGATCAAGAAACAATATCATTAGAAGATTTTTATCCTGTTTTTAAAGAAAACAGAAGGCCAATTTGGCCTTCTGATCAACTTATGCAAAAATAGAGAAGAAAGGTGCTCCAAGCTTGTTATCCATCGGATCCTTACTCTTAATAGAGTGAAGATAATTGATGGAGTACCAGCCGTTGTTGCCACTATTATATGGATCGCGTACATAGGTTCTACCATTATCATAGCCATGCAAGACCAACTCATGGGTATAAGGATCGCTAGTAAATTGGCTATTGCCTACCGCAGCAAGTACATGCTTGCCAGCCATGAGGGCTTCTGCAATGCCTCCAGCTCCGTTAACTAATTGACTCTTCAAGCCCCAGTTACGAGTAGCAGATACAATCCCATCTGCATCCGTTCCTGCTTCACCTTTGTTAAATGAATCTGTATTGTTGTAGAGGTAATCAGCCACTGTTGTTGGCAAAATCGTTCTGCCAAGGATATCTGTGAAAGTCATAGCAAGAGAGGTTGGCACACAACCTGACTGATCGACATTGCTCACACCATACCACTTCCCAGCCCAACGAGGGTCTCGTTGAGAATAATAGGTTGTTTGTGGATTCACCTTTTGATTCCGTGGAGACAAGGCTGTTTGACCCAGGTTAAAACCTTCAACTCCTCCATCTTTGTAGTCCACATAGACGTGAGTGGTATAGTTGCCTGCTTCATTACCGTGATTATTAGCAGAGACAGTGATCTCTGTGTGCATACCTGTCGGTGTCGCGGAATACCAGTAAAGATTTTCTTGATGAGCTTTCGACCAAGCAGCGACACGGATGTTCTTAATCTGACGACCTTGAGGGGCTTGATCCACTACTACCGTATAAGTGCCATTCGTTGCATTGACATTCTTGATAGACGCTTGGGTCTTGGTCATGGCATTTCTAATTTCCACATCTGTGGTTGTTGTACCAACACCAATCCGAGAACCATCATTTTGGATGTAATAAAGGTGAACATGGTATTTACCAGTGGAGTTCTTGTGATCACTCGCCTTGACAGAAACCTTGTAGTCTCCGTTTGCTTGACGAGTTGCTTCATACCAACGGATATCATCCTGTCCATCCTTATCAGACCAAGTTGGGACTTGAACTGCCCGCACGCCTTTAGGGCTGTAGACATCCTTAATGATGACGTCAAAAGTTCCCGTATCCTTATTGTTGTTTTGGATAATAAGGTTGCCAGTTGGACGAGACTGATTTTTGAAATCAATAAAGGCTTTCTTGACAAACTTGTTTTGACCTTGAGCATCCACATAGAAGACTTGAGCCTCATACTTGCCATCAGCGTTTTCGTGATCACTTGCTTTCGCAGTCACTGTATATGAACCATCTGCTTGGCGAGTCGGAGTGTACCAGACAATGTCTTTCATGCCATTAGCATGAGACCAGAATGGTATCTTCACTTCCTTATAGCCATCCAAGCCTTGGAGGTTCTTGGCGGTAATCGTAAAAGTGCCATCTTTTTCTGATTTTGTAATGGTCAGATCAGCAGATGGTTTAGAAGCTGTGTAGTCAATAAAAGCTTTCTTGACAAACTTGTTTTGGCCTTTGGCGTCCACATAGAAGACCTGCGCTTCGTACTTGCCATCAGCATTTTCGTGATCGCTAGCTTTCGCAGTCACTGTGTAGGAACCATCTGCTTGGCGAGTCGGAGTATACCAGACAATGTCTTTCATGCCATTGGCATGAGACCAGAATGGTATCTTCACTTCTTTATAGCTATCGAAGCCTTGGAGGTTCTTGGCGGTAATCGTGAAAGTACCGTCTTTTTCTGATTTCGTAATGGTCAGATCAGCTGAAACAGCATTAGTTGGTTTAGTCGCTGTGTAATCAATAAAGGCCTTTTTCACAAACTTATTTTGACCCTGGGCGTCCACATAGAAGACTTGCGCCTCATACTTGCCATCAGCATTTTCGTGATCACTTGCTTTCGCAGTCACGGTGTAGGAACCATCTGCTTGGCGAGTCGGAGTGTACCAGATAATGTCTTTCATACCATTGGCATGAGACCAGAATGGTATCTTCACTTCTTTATAACCGTCGAAACCTTGGAGATTCTTGGCGGTAATCGTGAAAGTCCCATCTTTTTCTGATTTTGCAATAGTCAGATCGGCTGAAACCGGAGTCTGATTGCTCTTTCCAATGTCTACCGTCGTCGTTGTTCCACCCACACCCGTCATTTGTCCATTATTCTGAACATAGTAAAGGTGGACATTGTAAAGACCGGTTGAGTTTTTATGATCCGCTGCTTTTACATTGACGGTATAGGTCCCATTTGCTTGACGGTTGGCTGTATACCAAACAAGGTCATCTTGACCACCTGTTTCTGACCAGATTGGTACAGAAACTGTTCGAACTCCATTTGGCGCCTTAACATTTGAGATGACAACGTCAAAGCGTCCCGTCATGGTATCGTTATTGACAATGTCAATTTTCCCACTTAAGCTGCCTTCTGTCGGGTCTGCTGCAGGTTTTGCGTTCGCTGTGAAGCGGCCTGTATAGTCCACACTGTGGTCAAAGAGGTGTTTTCCTGGAAGCAATTCCGCTTGAGAAGTGAACTGCCACGCGCCAGCTTTCCCATTGTAACGCAAGCTTTTCGCATCGTTTACAGACAGTTTTGGAGAAGGATATTGGGCAATCCAGAAATTCTGAAGGCCAAATTGAGCGGTGTTGACAGGACCTTTCTTGCGAAGATTGTTTTCATCCAACCAGCTAGCACTGGTGTAAAACATCAAATTGGTGTAGCCATTTTTACGCATTTCATCTACCCAAGCTTGGATGTTGCGGTTGATATTCGGCTGCATCTTGGCATCCTCAAAGTCATTGACCATGAGGGTGTTCTTTGGAAGATTCAAGCGTTGCGCCGCTGCGATATAGAACCGTGCTTCTGCACGCGCTGCTTCTTCAGAAGTATAGCGAGAGAAGTGGTAGGTCGATACTTGTAGACCAGCTGCTTGCGCATTGCGAATTTGGTTTTCCGCATTCGGGTTCTTGTACCAAGTATCTTCTGTCAATTTGACAACGACACCACCCACGCCTTTATTAGCTAGGGTACGGTAGTCGCCAATACTAATATCTCCGTTGTGGCTACTCACATCAACGAATGATTTTGGCTGAACCGCCACATCCGTCGAGCGACCAGCAGGAGCGTGAGCACCTGTGTTAAAGAAGGTCGTCCTTCCTGTATCAGATGGAAGAGGGGTTTCTTCTGTCTTCTCAGTAGGTGCTACTTCTGTAGCTTTCTCTACAGATGGGGTTCCACTTTCTGAAGCCACAACCTTGCTCGCAGGTGCCACAGCTGGTTCTGTCACAGTTGCTGGTGCAGCATAGTTACTTGCGACAGGCGCTGCAGTCTGATCAGCAACCGTTACTTCTGGCGCTTTTTCAGCTTGGACTTGGCTGCCTTCAGTAGTAGCTTCTTTTGCAACCACCTCATCTGCACTGACTCCCTGAGCAGATACAGCCATCAAGACTGCCGCTCCGGCATAAAAAATAAGATCTTTCTTTTTCATATAAACTTCCCTTTATACAAATTTTATACGTTAATCATTTTACCACACGGTTTCAGCGATGAAAAGTTTTATGAGGCAAATTTTTAAAATTAGTGATATTTTTTAAAACACACAAAAAGAAGTCCTTTTGAACTTCTTTTACCTTTATTTCAAATGTCTTAAAGCTGTTTTTAGGTAGTGGCCCTCTCGGATTTCCTGACCAACACGCTTGGCATTGTCCACCAAGTCTTGGTAATCAGCATCTGAAAGATTGTCTATTGTCCCCTTCAAATTATGGAGAGACTCTACTGCAATCCCGCAACCCTTCTCAAGCACAAAGTGAGACAAGGCTGACTGTTTCCAAACCACAAGCGGGAAGCCCGATGCTAGATAAAGTGACGCCTTGTGAGAGTTGTTGTAGCGAAGATACTCGCCAAAGACACCACTACAGGTTTCTGCACTATCCCCATCCCAGACCAGTCCAAAACCACCCTCAAGGGCTGCAGGAAGCTCATCCGGTAAGAAGGAACCAAAGTAGTTCTCATTCTCAAGAGCTCTGCTTTCGTCGAAGCCGACACCATACAGGTTATAAGCAGGTTCTGCAGGAAGTAAGTAAAGATAACCGGCTTTTTCCTGGGCCAAATTACCTGCCACAATCATCGGCTGGTCTTTTGTTTGACCGCACTTCTCTTGGAAATCTGGAATCAAATAGTCGAAAATGTCAAGGCTAACAATCTTATCTGCCTCAACCCCTTTATCCACCAAAACAGATTTCATGATTGGATTGTGGGCGATGATCCCATCAGCTATCTTCAACAAACTTGATTCTTGAAGATGAACCCGAATCTTATGTTTCAAAGGTACTGTATCCAAATTCGCATAGCGTAAAACTTCCAAATCATGGATAATAAAGAAGACTTTCACCCCTTTCCGCTGGATTTTTCTTACCAAGCGAGTGGTGAAAAAACTATGATGGAGCATGGGAAATTGAATCAATAATTGATCCCCTGATTCCAACTGAGAAAAAGCTTGAGCTAGAGCTTTAGCCTTGTGTTGTTGGGCTTTAAGGGTTCCCATTTGGTACCAATCATTAACTGTTAACAACAAAGGTTGATAACCTTCTCGTTTGACGATCTCCTCGACATCATTTCTAGCCTTATTTCCGGCGTTTCGAGCACCAGAATCTTTTAAAAACTCTTCTTTTAGAAAATACTTCATGAATCACTGTTTCTTTCAATCAAATTCATTTGCTACAACTTCCAAAGCACGCTCAATAACCACATGCATATCGTAGTATTTATAGTCTGCTAGGCGTCCACAGAAGATGACCTTGTCATTTTTGGCTGCTTCTTCTTGGTACTTGGCAAACATCGCATTATTCTTTTCATCATTGATTGGATAATAGGGCTCATCGCCTCGTTTCCAATCAGCTGGGTATTCACGGGTAATCACCGTCTTCGGTTGAGTCCCATACTCGAAGTGCTTGTGCTCAATGATCCGAGTATAAGGAATTTCACGCTCTGTGTAGTTGACTACAGCATTCCCTTGATGATTTTCCTCATCCAAGATCTCGTGTTCGAACCGAAGGCTGCGGTATTCCAACTCCCCATGCTTGTAGTCAAAGTACTGGTCAATCATCCCTGTGAAGACAACTTTTTCAGCAGAGCTTTCCAGTTCTTCACGATTGGCGAAGAAATCAACCCCAAGTTCTACTTCTACATCACCCAGCATATTTTCGATAATAACATTGTAGCCTCCGATTGGAATCCCTTGGTAACGGTCGTTAAAGTAGTTATTATCAAAGGTCAAACGAACCGGAAGACGTTTAATGATAAATGGAGGCAGGTCTGTTGCAGAACGTCCCCATTGCTTCTCTGTATATCCCTTGATCAATTTTTCATAGATATCTGGACCAATCAACTTGATGGCTTGTTCTTCCAAATTCTTTGGTTCAACATCCTTCATATCAGCCGTTTGCTCTGCAATCTTGTCCTTGACTTCTTGCGGAGTCTTGGTTCCCCACATAGCGTAGAAGGTATTCATGTTGAAGGGAAGATTGTAAAGGCTCCCCTTGTAGTTAGCCACCGGTGAGTTGATATAGTTGTTAAACTCAGCGAACTGGTTAACATAGTCCCAAACTTTTTTGTTGGACGTATGGAAAATGTGGGCACCGTACTTGTGGACATTGATGCCCTCAACATTTTCACAGTAGATATTGCCACCAATGTGGTCCCGTTTATCAATGACTTTTACTTTTTTGCCACGCTTGGTTGCCTCATGAGCAAAAATTGCCCCCGATAAACCAGCACCAACAATCAGATAATCGTACATAGTAGACTCCATTATTTTTCTATTTTAAATATATCTAACCTCTTAGCCGTTTCACTAAACTCATTGCTATAGATTAGACCTTCAAATCCCCCAAAAATTTCTCACTATAAGAGAGGGAATTGACCGGCTTCTTTTTGACAACTTCTGTCGCAAAGAGCGTGAACATAAAGATGTTATAAGTCGGTACAAACCAAAACGCTTCAATCATACAATTAATCGCAATGAGGGACAACATTGCAACAAATAAATAGTGCCCCTTCTTGAATTCATATTTTGAAACAATGACATAAATGGCGACTAATAAGGCAACCGGTACGATACCATATGTGAATAACATCTGAACATAAGACGAATCGACATAATTATAATTGAGGACAGACTCTGTACTTCCTCCGGATCCAATAAACTGAACCCCTCTTGTCCCAAACCAATTCAAAGGATATAAATTAAAAGCATTTTTACCCAAGGCTAAACGGCCGGTAATAAATTGATTAATTTGAACATAAAGTGGAGATGACCAGGAGAAGTGATAGGTTAAATAGATCATTCCGGTTGAAAAAAGGATGACCGAATAGGGTAATAAACGATACAACTTCAATTTTTTCTCTTTTGTTAAATAGAAAAAGAGAAAAAGTAAGACTGACACCAAAAGCGAGATCGCATTCATACGAGCATCACAGAACTTCATAATAAATAAAGCTAAGAGCACACCACTTAGAGATCGTAAGCCAATATATCGATCTTTTAGCAAATAGGAGATCGCAACATAGAGGTAGAAACAATGGGCAGCGAAATCTGTTGGATAGATAAAACCAAATGAATTACGGATAACAGCACCGCGACTGTATTGTAAATTGGGCACTACCTTTAACAGGGACAATAGAAATACCGCAAGAACAACCGTACCTGCAACAAATACGTAACTCTTTAAAATCACTTTCCTATCTGCATTGACCAGCAAAACCATTAAGAGAGAATAAACTAAAAAATTTAATTTATCTGTCTTTAAATAAACCATGACCGCTACTAACAATAACATAGCAGACAAAATGAGATAATGATAGGGAATCGTAATTTTATTAAAAAAACGAAGCAACAAAAGAGCTACAACCACTATAAGCGAACTAGCACCAACATGCAAAAAGCCCTTATTTAACATCGTAGTAGATATTGTATTGAAGAAGATCACAATCGAGACGACAACACCAACCAGTAGATCGTCAAATTTCATTTTTATCATCAATTTACCTGATAAAGAATTTTAAAAGAGAACCTTGTTTTATCCAGATTTGAACGCCTGCTTCGGAACCGCCTTCGCTATAACATTCAAATTTGAATATCATTGTTGACTTAAAAATTCATATCCTTCCTTTCTACTCTCTACTGTTTATTTAGAAATTGTTGTTTTAATTCTTTCACATCTACCACTTTCAGAACTAGAATAGCAAGCAGGTAAATGAGGCCACCAAGCACTGCATACACAAGAACATTTAAAGTAGGTGAAAAATGCAAGAATGGTTTTACACTTAGCAACAAGCCATACATTATAGCAGATGCACATACAATTTTTGCCATAGCCCCAATAATCGGAACTTCCTTGAGGTAATGACGGGTATAGTACAATTGAATTCCCCAGACCAAGGATTCTGTTAAAACCGAAACAATGGCTGCACCGATAAAACCAAAGTGAGGCAAGAAGAGCAAATTCAATCCGACACTGACAATGGCAGGAACAGTGGTAGAAATCATAAATTCTTTGTTTTTATCATGCGGGATGAGGATTTGAATCCCCATGATATTGGTCCAGCCGATAAAGAACATTCTGAAAATCATGATGGCAATGGCATAACGCGCATCCTGGAAATCCTTTCCTAGGAAGAACTGAACAAAGTCATCATTGACAATCAGCATGCCGGCAATGATCGGGAAAATGACCAAATTATAAATCAAAAAAGACATTTGATGCATCTTGTTGACAGCCTTGTGGTCCCCTGAGGATAAGAGGCTCGATACCCGAGGCAACATGACACTTCCTAGTGAGGTTACCAAGGTCAACAAAATATTGACCAGTTTTAAAGCCTGATCGTAAATCCCGACATCCATCTTAGATGCGAGAGCCCCCAACATGGTCCGGTCAAGAGTGACATAGAGGGAAATGGCAATCTGCGGTAAAAAGAGCAGAATGACCGGTTTTAAATGCACCCGTGCATAAGCCATATCAAAATGGGCTTTCCCAATAAATTCACGGGCAGGCAGCCACATACTGAGCTGACCTAACAACTCAAAAATGGTTAGTAAGAATACATAGAGATAAAGATCATTAGCAGACTTGACAAACAAGAAGATGGAAATGACTCCGACCAGTTTGACCGTGATATTCCGAACGGTAATCTTACGAAAATCTTCCAATCCCTGAAAGAGCCAGGAGATGTCGAGTCCCTTTGAAACCAAACTGAGCCCCAAAATATAGGCCACAGGATTTTGCATAGAAGGAAGCGCCAAGCAAAGCAAGAGATAGAGTAAAATGGAGACAAAGGTCGCGCCCAACTGGAGGGTATAAATCCCCCAAAAATTCTTTTGGATGTCTTTCCGGTGTCCTGAGATCTCCTTGGTTCCATAATTGGCCACTCCTAGGGTCGCCAAAAGGATAAAGTAGGTGACAATGGAGTTGAAATAGCCATAAGTCCCTAAGTCATTCGAGCTAAAGACCCGTGTCACATAAGGAGTGGTAATAATCGGCAAGATAATCACCAGTAACTGATAGGAAAGATTATAGGCGTAATTTTTTAACACTTTCATGATTGGCTACAATCCCCACTTAAAGACCGTTTTAAACGGTGTAATCAAATCTGTCGCAAAAGCTCGATGAATATCTGGGATTGTTTGAACTTCTCCGTCAACGTGGATAATGTTTTTCAAACGGCTTTGGACTCGACGATTCGCCAGCATCTCTACAGCCCGCTCAAAATCCTCACGACCCGAACGAGAAGACCCTACAAAGGTCAAGCCCTTTTCAAGAACATCCCTTGTATTGACTGCGACCCGGTTGTCACTAACCCCCATCAACATCACAGTTCCTTGGGGTTTGATATGATCAATAATATCATTGATGGCTGGTTCGCTTCCTTGACCACCAGTACATTCAAAGGCGTGATCAAAACGTTGATCGTCTGTCAACTCGCTGGTTAAAATTGCCTGATGGATAAAATTAAACAACTGCAGTTTATCACTATTGCGCCCAACTACAGTTATCTTCAAATCTGGGTAAAGATAGTGCAAAGAAGTCGCCACCACATAAGAAAGACTCCCATCTCCTAAAATTAAAACAGATTCTCTTCGTTGGTGGGCAATGAGGTTAAAGCGATGAATGGCATGCATAGCAACACTGCTAAACTCCGCTAAAGCTGTCACAGGGCCCCGAACTTCTTCTGGATAAGCCACTACACGATCCAGTGGCAAGGCAACCACTTCTTGCATAAAGCCATTAAAACCGCTAGACAAAAAGTGCGTCCCCTCCAAATAATTTTCAAAGAAGACACCCTCTGTTTGATGAGGAG